>Ga0181516_10000265_pt1 | contig 52238 bp, 35 predicted proteins | sample PEATcosm2014_Bin_25_FD_121104 | JGI IMG/M metagenome (GOLD analysis project Ga0181516, IMG submission 121104) | Peatland microbial communities from MTU Mesocosm Facility, Houghton, MI, USA - PEATcosm2014_Bin01_10_metaG | ecosystem: Environmental > Terrestrial > Soil > Wetlands > Peat | place...
ACTCTTCTGGAGGCAATTCCCAATGGCTTTGTAACCAGGGCACGACTTCAGTCGGGCCGATAAAGCCAATCATATCAACGTTGGGCTTTAGCCCCTGCTACGCTCAATCGCGATTGCAACCCCGAATAGCCCTTTTTCCGCAACCTCTTTAGCCCGTACATAACCACTGCTTTATCAACGCCGGCTTTAGCCGCCGAGGGAATTATCTGCCATTTCTGTCGTTAAACTGGCCTTTTTCCGCAGTCTGCATAGCCATGGTTTCACCCCTGCGATTGGTGGCGCCATGAAAGAATGGTGGTACTGATACGACCGAGAAGATTTGGAAAAAACTGAAGGTTGACGTGCCGATTCACGTGATTCGGTAACAGTTTCAGACGGGAATCAATCGAGTGACACAAATTTCATCCGCTGAAGGCTGGGTTCTCTACGACGGCGATTGCGCCTTCTGCATTCGCTGGATGCATTTCTGGGCTCCGATTTTGCGCCGCCGGGGTTTTGAGGTCGATACGCTGCAAGCCGATTGGACAGCGAAAGCGTTAGGAATGCCGCGCGAAGAGATCCTGCGCGATATAAGATTGCTGACCGCCAGCGGCCAGACGTATGCCGGGGCCGATGTTTATCTATTTGCAGCAAAGAAGATTTGGTGGGCATGGCCCTTTGGCATTCTCTTCAGCCTCCCTGGTTTCAATTCGCTGCTATGGGCAGGCTACCGATGGTTCGCCGCAAAGCGGCATTGCTTATCGGGATGCTGCATACGCAGGCCATAAAAGTCCTGAAGGTTTGCGTACCGATTCATAAACTCCGGTATGGCCGTGGGGATATGGACAATCCCCTGAATTATTTCGTTGCGTTGCGCATACCTGGCGCAGAGCGCCTGCCCCACCGCGGGTGGCGAAGGTGCTATCCTCAAGTTGAACGACCCTGGCTGTGCTCACGCAAATCCCCAATTCATCTGTCGCACTGGCACGGCGCTTCCACGCTCCCGCCGCAACACTGCTTTTCGCCTGCATTATCGTTGCTCTCTCTGGATGCAACCGCTTCCGCCACGAGCATCATGACACGGTCTACGTCTCGGCGCGGCAGATGTACCTGCATGACCGCGTCGCCGCCGTAAGCAATCGCGTCGCCGAGGTCGTCAACGGCCAGCCGCTCGAGGTGCTCGAACACGGCCGCCGCTTCCTCAAGGTCAAAACCCAGAAGAACGAGATCGGCTGGATTGAAGAGCGCGCCGTCATTGACGAGCAGGCCTTCCAGGCCTTTGACCAGCTTGGCCCCCGCCACAGTCAGGATCCGGTCGTCGCCACCGGCGTCTTACGCGACGACGTCTACCTGCATCTGACGCCCGGCCGTGAGACAGAGCGATTCTACCTCCTTGCCGCCAACGCAAAGGTGAAACTGCTGCAGCGCGCCTCGATCGCCAGAATCGCGCCCGGTTCCAACTCCGGTCCAGCACAGCCTCAACAGCAAAAACCCGCCGCCACGGCAACGCAAACTCCGGCCAAGGCTCCCGCCAAAGCTCCCCCAAAGCCAACAATCAACGCCCCGGCGAATCCTGCCGAACCCCCGCCCCCGCCGCCTCTGGAAGACTGGTGGCTGGTGCGCGACACCCAAGGCCGCGCCGGATGGCTGCTGGCCAGCCGCCTCGACGTCGATGTCCCCGACGAGATCGCGTCTTACGCTGAAGGACAGCGCTACGTCGGCGCCTACGTCTTCAACAAAATCTCGGACCCCGATGCCGCTACCCCCGACCACATGGTTCCGCAGTACGTCACCATCCTTGCCCCGCCTGGCTCCGGCCTGCCCTTCGACTTCGACCAGGTGCGCGTTTACACCTGGAGCATCAAACACCACCGCTATGAGACGGCCTTCCGCGTTCATCCCATCGAAGGTTATCTGCCTGTGCGAGTCACGCAAGGCTCGGAGGGCTCCAACCGCGCACCCACCTTCAGCTTTCAAATCGCCGGCGGACCCAGTTTGACCACCGATCCAGAGACCGGCATCACCCGACCCACCGCCCCACGCACCATTACTTATGAGATGGACGACACGCGCGCCCGCCGTATCGGCCCCGATCAGGGCCCCATCCCCATCAGCCACCTGCCGGAGTCCCAGCCCAAGCCCACCCCCGCGGCTAAAAGCGCGGCCAAAAAGAAGGCACGTTAAGGAAACTCCAACTGCCCGTTGCGTTTTTGCTGCCATTTTCTGTCCTTCGCGACTCCCCAGCGCTACCCTCAGCCTTGCAGTGCCGTTGGAAACTCAATCGAATCAGTGGCGATTCAACCGAGAGCATCAACCTGGCCGCCGATTTTACCCTTCAAACCATTTCTGCGGGATCTGCCTCCTCTCTGGTAGACAGATCGAGCAAGAAAATGGCCAGACGAGGTAACGATCTATAAGAGAGTATTTAGGAGGCACAAAATCCGTCACGGCCCACATAGGCTGCGGCTTTGTCCCTAGTCCCGAGTCCTTGGTCCCTGATCCCTGCTCCCTGTTCCCTGTCATACTGCCTCCAGCGCCCGTCTCACAGGCGCAAGACTAACGTCCTACAAATGCCTTACAGCCGTAAGACAGCCGTCCCACTGAGTCAAAGTGTGTAAGACAGAGCCCATGGCCCCGTCTTACACCCTAAATCTCCCCCTGCCGGATCACTTCGTCCAGCTTCGGCTTGTGCTTGGCCTGGCGACCGGTCCGCGGTTCCGTATCGATCACCCGCGCCGGCTTGGGCTGTCCCACAAGTGTGCGCGCATTCGCTTTTACGGCTTTTGTGGCTGAAAACTTTCCTGGCTTGCGTTTCGTCATGGCAGAGTTGAGTATGGAAGATATTCCGAGAAAACGGAAGCCCCCAGACTTCCGGATACGGGAAACCTGGTGCCGCAGTGGGAAGCTCCAGGCAAAAAAAGGCAGAGATTTCTTGCGGGGATGGAGAACTGAACAATCATGGAAGAGCGGGATTTTTTCAACGAAACTACCGAGCAGCGTACGCATACGCTGACATGCCCCAAGTGTGGGCAATCAGGCGAGTACAAAGTTACCTGGGTGGTCCGGCGCAAGCGCCCGCAACTGCCACGGGGCGCAGACGAGCGCGACCGCGCCAAATTCGCCAAAGCGCAATCCTATATGGTGCGCCGCGATGAAAAACTTGGATGCGTCAACATCCGCTGCCGCAAACCCTTCGAGATCAGCTCGTTGCAGTCGGTCGCTTTCCTGAACGATTAGAGCTTTTTCCGGGTTTCGCAAGCGCTCGGGTGCCCCATCCATTCCACGTCCTTTGTTAAATGGGTGGGAAACCACGGACCCTCATCACAGAAACAGAAAAACCGCTCAAGCCGCCTTTTCCACCGTACCGCCGCTCGGACGCAGCGTCACCCAGTCGGTCTGCACCCGGTCCCAGCCCTGAATCAAAAATCCGTACGAGTCAAAAAGCTGCCGGATCTGCGGTCGCTGCCAGCCCGCAATATCCTCCAGAATCGGCACCAGCGTCGGCAGCGCGTTATCGCTCAGCACCGTCCGCTTGGCAATCTGCGCCACCAGCTTCGATTCGGAAACCGCGATCGTGAAGCCGTCTCTCCGGTTCACCTGCAGCATCACGTGAATGTCTGAGCTGCCGTCGCCCACGTACACCACATGGTCGGCGGGAATGCCCAGTTCCTCTTCCAACTGCTCCAGCCGCGCCACCTTGCCGTAGCCGGCTGTCGCCCGCACCAGGCTCGCAATCTCGCCCGCCGCCGTGTACTTAAATTCTGTTCCGAAGATGTGGTCCTCGGGCACAATCCCCTCCAGCGCCGAGTGGATCACCTCCACCGGAGAGGCCGAGAGCACATAGAAATCGAAGTGGAAGCCGTCGATCCGGCTGTCCAGAATCTCGTAGACCTGCTTGATGTTTTCTTTGAGGCGGATGCGCTTGCCCACCTCGGTCAAGTGTTCGCGCCGCACCGCCGAATGAAACTCCGGATCGTGCAGCAGCAGGTAAGAAAGCTCGGCACCCTGCTGCACCAGATTCAGCTTGGCCATGCCCTTGGCCTTGCGCTCGAACTCGACCGCGCCAAGGCCGAGCATCTCGCTCAGTACGTAACCCGTGTCGTTGAAGGTTAGCGTCTGGTCGAAATCGCTGACAAAAAGATAATGTTTCCGATATTCATTCGCCATAATCTATTTTACGCCATTCTTCGTAAACATTTGATGTAAAGCTCCAGAACCACCAGCTCCCTTCCCATTGTGGCAGTCTTCCCCGCACCAGGCCGCCGGGTTAACGGGATCAAGTCGAGTAATCAATTACTGCCGGTGCTGATACTTTACACGCTAGTGCTCAGCGCCGCCGATGGACAAAATACGGCAATTTCCGGTTTACTATCTGACAAGCGAATGCAGTGAGTCATTCGATACAGATTTCAACACGGCGACGAACGATAATTGCCAAGCAAGAGAAGAAGCAGGCACGAGCTTTGCTGGCTGGAAGAGGTCGCGGGCGCGGCCCGATAAAGGGCAAAATATCCTGTTGCGAGCGAAGTATCATTAAGTCGTTCTTTCGTTCAAATCAGTTGATTAATCTCAGCAATGTGATAGATATGGGACAGCAGGTATTGCTGACTCTTGCCGAGCAGCATACCTCAAGAACGAAATCAGTGCGCTCCGCAAGCTGGCGCAAAACAATGAGAGACGCGGAGCGGAGGATGCTGGTCCTTGCTCGATAGTCAGGCGCGAGTCAGCGGGGATGGTGTCCAATCATGTCAAATCTTTGTGAAGCGCGCAGTATCGTCGCAGCCGTGAGAAGCAGGGGCCGAATGCTCTTCGGAACCGGGCTTCTTCTTGCCGCCGGCGGTCTATCGCTACAGGCTCAGGTAAGCGTCACTACCTGGCGCAACGATATTGCGCGGACTGGGCAGAACCTCAATGAGACAATCCTGAATACCTCAAATGTAAACACCGCGCAGTTTGGCAAGCTCTTTTCGCAGCCGGTTGACGGATATGTTTACACCCAGCCGCTTTATCTTCCGAACTTGACGATCGGCGCAGAGTCGCACAATGTCGTGTTTGTTGCCACCGAGCATGACAGCGTGTATGCCTTTGACGCAGACAACAACGCAGGCGGCAACGCGAGTCCCTTGTGGTTTGCCTCATTGCTCACGGCGGCGCACGGAGCTGCGGCCGGCGCAACGACGATTCCCGCCAGCACGGGGTCCGACATCTACCCCGAGATTGGAATTACTGGAACTCCGGTTATCGATCCGGTGAGCGGCACACTGTATGTTGTGAGCGCGACCCTGGAAGGCATTTACTTTGTCCAGAGGCTCCATGCCCTGGACGTAACATCGGGAGCCGAGAAATTCGGCGGCCCAGTCATCATCACGGCGTCTGTTTCCGGCACGGGGAATGGAAGCGTGGACAGCATACTGACCTTTGACCCGGAGTGGGAGAATCAGCGGCCCGGCCTCCTGCTGCTCAACGGAATTGTCTACATCGGTTTTGCAGCCCATGAAGACGACGGCCCCTTTCATGGCTGGATACTTGCGTATAACTCGCATACCCTAATTCAAACCAGCGCGTTTTGCGTCACTCCCAACGGCGAAGACGGCGGTATCTGGATGGGTGGCGCGGGACTTGCGGCGGAGGTCATCGATCCGGTCAATCATCCTTTTGGACGCATGTTCGTTGCTACCGGAAATGGCGATTACACGGCGTCCAAGCCATACGCCGCCGGCATGGATTACGGAGATACCATTCTCAACTTGGACCTCGCCAACGGCGTGCCCACCGTCCAGGACAGCTTCACGCCTGCCATCCAGGCCGTTGAGGATTTGAACGATGGGGATCAGGGAGCGGGCGGGCTTTTGATCCTCCCCAGTCAGACTACGGGCAGTTACCCGCATCTATTGGTGCAGGCCGGAAAATCAGGCGAAGTGTATCTGCTGAATCGCGAAAATCTAGGAGGATACAACCCCTCAGGCGATCAAGTAGTGCAGGGGCTTCCGTATGCCGTTGGGAACATGGGCACTTGGACGATGCCAGCTTATTGGAACGGAACGGTTTATTATTGGGCCGTTTATGACACGCTCAAAGCGTTTTCGCTTGCGAATGGCCTGCTTGCCGGTCCCACTGCCGTCTCCTCCGAGACGTATGGTTTTCCAGGAGCAAATCCGTCAATCTCAGCGAATGGCAATATCCAGGGAATCGTCTGGACTATCGACTCTGAGAATTTCGGTCCGCCCGCGGGTTCTGCACTGTTGCAAGCCCATAACGCAACCACTCCCGCCACTACGCTCTATTCAAGCAGCACAAACCTATCGCGCGACAACCCCGGCAATGCGGTCAAGTTCTCTGTGCCGACGGTGGCAAATGGAAAGGTCTATGTTGGCGCTCAATATCAAGTGAGTATCTTTGGATTGCTGAGTGGACAGCAACAGGCAGCCAGTCCCGAGTTGAGTCCCGGCGCGGAATCCTTTACTGGCAGCCTCACGGTGAACATAAGCGATGCGACAGTAGGTGCAACCATCTATTACACCCTGGATGGCAGCACGCCCACCGTGTCGTCTCCGGTCTATGCGGCTCCAATCAGCATCACAAAAACGACGACGATTCAGGCGATGGCGAGCGCTGCGGGATACCTTCAGAGCAGCGTGTCTTCTGAAACATATACAGGATCTTCGCAAGTAAGTGCGCCGACGTTCTCGCCTGCGGGTGGAACCTATAGAGCCTCGCAGTCGGTAACCATCAGCGATGCGACATCGGGCGCAACCATCTATTACACCACCAACGGAACCATGCCTACTACGACGTCGACCAAGTACACGTCCGCGATCACCGTGAGTGCAACGGAGACGCTGGAGGCCATCGCGGTTGAGACGGGTTACACCAACAGTCCAGCAGCGGTGGCGGCTTACACCATCAGCACGGGAGGCGCCAGCTACATCAGCTATCCCAGCGGCGGCTTCACAGCCGGCAGCCTTTCACTGAATTATGGCGCGGCAGTGACCGGTGGCTTACTGCAACTGACCGACGGCGGGTTGGGAGAAAATCGCACCGCATGGTTCACATCGAAGGTTCCAGTGCTGAGTTTCATTACCGACTTCACCTTTCAGCAGTTGAATGCCACGGCAGACGGCATGACGTTCGCAATTCAAGGCAACAATATCTGGTCGCTGGGCGATGCAGGTGGAGGGCTGGGCTATCAGGGCATCGCCAACAGCGTCGCTGTCAAGTTCGACCTGTACAGCAACGCGGGCGAGGGTCCCGATTCAACGGGGTTGTATACCGGCGGCGCGGCTCCGACGATCCCGTCAATTAATCTGAGCACGACGGGAATCAACCTGCACAGCGGGGACGTGATGCAAGCGCACATGGTCTATGACGGAACGAATCTGACCATGACGCTGACTGACACAGTGACCGGCGGCACGGTCACGGAGGTGTTTCCTGTGAACATCCCAAGCATGGTGGGAGGCAATACCGCCTATGTTGGATTCACCGGCGGAACAGGGAGCACATCCGCAACACAGAACGTGTTGTCGTGGACCTATGTGAGCCCAGCAGGAAACGCCGTTGCCATGCCAACTTTCAGCCCAATGGGCGGGAGCTACACCACGCCGCAAACCGTAACGATCAGCGATGCGACCAGTGGGGCAACCATCTATTACACAACCAACGGAACCACGCCCACTGCGTCTTCGACGAAATACACGTCTGCGATCACCGTGAGCGCCACGGAGACGCTGGAGGCCATTGCGGTCGAGACGGGCTACGTCAATAGCACTGTCGCTTCGGCGGTTTATACCATCGCTTCGGCGACTCTGCCTACGCCGACGTTCTCGCCTCTGAGCGGAACCTACAGCACGTCGCAGGCTGTGACTATCAGCGACGCGGCGTCCGGCGCAACCATCTACTACACCACCGACGGAACCACGCCCACTGCATCCTCGACGAAATACACGACTGCGATCACTGTGAGCGCGATGGAAACACTGGAGGCCATCGCGGTTGAGACGGGCTATGTCAACAGCGCTGTAGCTTCGGCGGCTTACACCATCGTTTCGACAGCGCTGCCCGCGCCGACGTTCTCACCTGCGGGTGGAGCCTACAGCGCGTCTCAGACAGTAACCATCAGCGACGCGGCTTCGGGCGCAACCATCTATTACACCACCAACGGAACCACGCCTACTACGACGTCGACCAAGTACACGTCCGCGATCACTGTGACCGCAACGGACACGCTGGAGGCCATCGCGGTTGAGACGAGTTACGTTAACAGTCCAGCAGCGGTGGCGACTTACACCATCGCTAAGGGAGGCACCAGCTACATCAGCTATCCCAGCGGCGGCTTCACAGCCGGCAGCCTTTCACTGAATTATGGCGCGGCAGTGACCGGCGGCTTACTGCAACTGACCGACGGCGGGTTGGGAGAAAATCGCACCGCATGGTTCACGTCGAAGGTTCCTGTGTTGAGCTTCATCACCGACTTCACCTTCCAGCAGTTGAATGCCACGGCAGATGGCATGACGTTTGCGATTCAGGGCAACAATATCTGGTCGCTGGGCGATGCAGGTGGAGGGCTGGGTTATCAGGGCATCGCCAACAGCATCGCCGTCAAATTCGACCTGTACAGCAACGCGGGCGAGGGTTCCGATTCAACGGGGTTGTATACCGGCGGCGCGGCTCCGACGATCCCGGCAATCAATCTGAGTACGACGGGAATCAACCTGCACAGCGGGGACGTGATGCATGCGCACATGGTCTATGACGGAACGAATCTGACCATGACGCTGACTGACACAGTGACAGGCGGCACGGTGACGGAGGTGTTTCCGGTGAACATCCCAAGCATGGTGGGAGGCAATACCGCCTATGTCGGCTTCACCGGCGGCACGGGGAGCACAACCGCAACGCAGAATGTGTTGTCGTGGACCTATGCTTCGCAGTAATTCGGCGAACCTCAGGTGAGCTTTTTGGCTTCCGAATCTCGGTGCCTCGGAGTCTGGTTTGACGGAAAAAGTAAAGAGAGCTATCTTTACCTCAAGGAGATCAGGTAAAGATGCCACCATCCAGCACCATAAGCAGCAAGGGGCAGGTGACGGTTCCTATTGAGGTTCGGCGCCGGCTTGGACTTAGATCGGGTGACCGGGTGGAGTTTGTCTTCGACGAGGGCCGGACGGTTTTGCGGCCGGAGAGGACGGAGGCGAATCCATTTACTGCTTATCTTGGGGCATTTCCCGCTTTTTCTTCGCTCGAAGAGATTAATGCCTTTTATGGCGATCTCCGCGATGACGATCCTTGGGTGGTAAAGAATCCCGAAGAGCCCAAGCAATGAGAACAGCGATCGATGCCAACATCCTATCGTCAATCTGGTCGAGGGAGCCAACCGCCGAGAAAGTCGTCGAGCAGTTGGGAAAGGCAAAACAAGAAGGTGCACTACTCATCTCACCTTTCGCATTTGCCGAGTTGCACGCCCATCCAACGATCACGGCAGGCGATCTCCGTTCCTTTCTGGATGTAACCGATGTTGTAGTTGATTACCGGTTGGACGAGCGAGTTTGGTCCGAGGCTGGCCAGCGTTTTGCCCGCTACGCCGCACGCCGCAGGAAAGCCACAGTGGTGGGCCCACGCCGCATTCTTGCCGACTTTTTGATTGGCGCTCATGCGTTGGTGCAGGCGGAGCGGTTGCTGACACTGGACCCGAAGCGGTACCAGCAGGATTTTCCGGAGTTGCGGCTTTTCTGAGTAACTGCTGGCTGTTCAGAGCAGGAAGACATACCCGTACCATGAAGGCACGCTGACGGTGAGCGATGCGCCGTCAGAAGGTACATTGAGAGTGATTGCCCCGTTGATTTTTTCGTTCCAGAGGCCGGCCTTGGGAAATGGGAGGGTGATATTGCCGGAATTACCGCTGAAATTCAGCAAGACAATTGCGAACTGCTCGGCTGCGGTTGCTGTGGCTGGTGCGTGGCGCTGATAGGCTATGATGCTGTTGCCCTGTAGCGACTGCTGATAGAAGAAGTAAGACTCGCGGCTGCGCAACGCGGGACTGCTGGCGCGCAGTTGGCCGAGAATGCGATAGAGGCGGATCAGCGGCACTCCCGCGTCATCGTAGAAATACTCCCAATTGACATCGCGGCGCAGGTTGATGCGGGCAGCTCCGCTCTGGGGCAGATCGTAGTTATCTCCGAACTCCTCACCTTCCCAAAGCATGGGTACGCCCTGAGAGGTATAGAGCGCAATGGCGAAGGGCTGGAGCATATAGAAGTTATTGCGGTTACCCCAGGGCAGAGGGCCGTCGCCAGTGAGTCCAGAGAAGCAGATGAGATGACTGTGGTCGTGCGAGTTGAGATATTGAAAGGGCGCGACCGGCATTTCGACGGGATTTCCCAGTGAGTCCGTAACTGTTTTTGTGGCCGGATAAACGCCGCCGAAGTATGGGTCGAGAGTGTGCGCGAGAGCCGTGAGCGTGCCGGCGTCAAGAGCGCCGCCGATTGCCGATTCCGCGGCGTTGAGCAATGCGTCCTGCCAGGCCGCGGTTGTGTAAGTGGAGAGCAGAACCGTGGGCGCGATCGAGAGCGCCTCGGCGCATTGCATAATGCGGCTGTAAGTGCCAGGGGCGCAATTGAAGCGCGGAATACTTCGTGAGTAGTTATAGGTCTCATAAGTCAGCAAAGCATAGCCGGTGTCGGTCGGCGACTTATAGAGGTCTGTAACTTCGTCATAACGGAAGCCATCGACGTGATAGTTGTCGAGCCATTGCTGATTGGCGATTTTGAAGAACTGCTGTGCAAAGACCTGAGAAAAATCCACCTTCGGACCAAAGTCGCCGCCAGCGCCAATCATCGGGCTGCCAATGTTCTGTATCCCCGCGTTGGCAATATCCCGATAAACCTGGGAGTACGGAAAGGAAGGATCGACGTGCTGATAGACAAGATCGAGAATGACCGCGACGCCGCCGGCGTGGCAGGCATCGACTAACTGCTTCAGGCCTTGCGGCCCTCCATAATCAGCATTGGGCGCAAAGTATTGAATGGGACCATATCCCCAATCAAAATCGAGTTTGGTGCTGGTGACTGGCATCAATTCAAGGCAATTCACGCCGAGGCTCTTCAGATAGAGCAGCCGGTCGATAATGCCCTGAAACGTATTGTTGAATTGATCGGCGTGGAGTTCATAAACGACCAGGTCATCGAGCGCGGGAGTCTGCCAGTTGGCGTCCGTCCAGGTAAATGCCGGAGCGGGAACGCGGAAGCAGGGCACGGCGGCTAACATGCCCACGTCGGTCTGCACGGCGAATGGATCGGTAAACCATCGCGAGATCAGCGTTCGCTGCCCGCCCGCCGGAGTCCACCATAACTGGAAGCGATAGAGATAAATGCCGTCCTGGCCGTAATGGCTGTTGGGATCGGGCTGAAGCCCGGTCGTTGCCGACCATAAGTCAAGGGCGCTTCCCTGCTGCCAAGTTAGATTCAAATCGAACGGGTTGATTCCAGGCGTGAAGCGGTCGGCTTGATGAATGATGCGGACGACGACCTCAAAGCCGGCAGTGCTTTGTACTCCAGGAAGATAAAGGCCGAAGCGAATCGAGAGCAACCCGTTCGCGTCTGCGGAACTGAAGGCGCCTACTTCATTCAGATTGATGGGCATGATTGCGAACCTCGTTTTCGGGGATGGCAGCGGAGGAAAAGAGGCTGCAAAAACAGAAGGTAAAGACTCTGGCAACTCGAAGCGCGTAGTGAATCGCGTGGTTGCCGAGAGGGCAAATATAGCACATTTCAAGTTTGAATCCGATAAAAAATGCGATGATTCCGCGGCGGGATTCCGCTAGGAAACTTCTGATTCAGTCGATAGTTTTGAAAGGGCACGACTTCAGTCGTGCTGAAAATGCCACAAAATAAAGGCCGGGCTCTAGCCCCTGAGGGAAGGTTTTTTGCAACCAGCAGACTTGTTCATAGCTTCCCTGGATTACCTTCGAAAATGCTCCCAGCCGCGGGCTTCCAGCGGTTGCGCCCCTTGCGGTGCGAGCAAAATGAGAGTTGGTTGGCCGGTGCGGGGTTTCAATATGCGGCCAATCTTAGTAACGGAAACACCGGCGATGGAGCGAGGCAGGCGGGCTGTGGGCGGAGCGGCGAAGAGCAGTTCGTAGTCCTCGCCGCCGTGCAGAGCATGTTCCAGAGTTGCCGCAGGGTGGATCGGCAGCCGCGCGGAATCGACTTCTGCCGCAACGCCGGATTCCTGGCAGAGATGGGCGAGATCGGTGGAGAGGCCGTCGCTGAGGTCGAGAGCGGCAGAGGCCAGGCAGCGGCGCTGGAGCCAGAGACCCTGAGCGAGGCGTGGTTGCGGGTAGAGGTGTGGGGCCAGCAAGGCCTCGAGCCTCTTGGGAATGCGCGGTGGCGTTGGATCGGCAGGTCGAGCCCGAGCCAGTTTGGCCAGGCGGTCGAGAGCTGCGGCTGCTCCACCCAAAGAGCCTGTGACGTAAAGCAGATCGCCGGGACGAGCGCCGGATCGGAGCAGCGCGCGGCCACGGGGCACCGCGCCAACCAGGACGATGTCGGCAACGGCGAGCGGAGATTCCGCCAGATCGCCTCCGGCAAGCGGAACCGCATGAAACTCGGCCAGGGCCAACAGGCCATCCAGAAAGCGCTGGACCCATGGTTTGTTGCCGCCTGCGGACTTGCGGCGGCTCGCGGCGATGGTGAGTTCGCGCGGCAGGCCCAGAGAAAGAAATGCGGCGACGGGGCGAGCGCCCATCGCCGCCAAGTCGCTCAAGCCACGAGCCAGCGCGCGATGGCCGGCCGATTCGGGCTGATGCCAGTCGAGGCGGAAGTGGCGGCCGGCAATCGATAGATCCGTTGTTACGGCCAGTTCTTCGCCTTTGCGCGGCGACAGCAGGGCACAATCGTCGCCAATGCCGAGGCGAAGGCCGCCGCGAGTGACGCGGACCGCGCGGCGGCGAATCTCATCGAGCAGGGCGAGTTCGCCGTTAGGGCGGGCGTTGGAGTGCTGTATCCGCATCTATTGAGAATAGGTTGCGAACAGGGCAGTTGGCGAGAATTCGTTAACAACGCCTAATGTTTCGAGAGTTTTCAGCCGATATAGCATCAAGATTGGTAATCTTTCCGGCGAGGAAACTCATTGACCGGAGTGGGAATCGTTTGTTAACCTGAACAAACGTTGATAGCACTCATTCGGGCGAAGTGGTTCTTGTTGGGAGCCTGAAGGTTCCGTTGCCTTGCGCTTTTGTCAAGTACTGGGCGAATTGCGGCCCTGCATGTGGCGGGGATGAAAGGCTAAAATGCTGCGCAAGCGCTATTACATAATTTTTGTCGCACGCGATGAAGACGGAGGGATTCGCAGGATCTCCTTGCCGCTTCGCTATGCGTATGGGTTTGTGGCCGCCGCTCTGGTGGGCGCGTTCACGGTGGTCGGTCTGGCTGGCTCTTACACCCGCATGTTGCTGAAGACGGAGAGTTTCAACCAGGTTCGCCAGGACCGGGAGACGCTGCGCAAAGACTATAAGCAGATGGCGCAGATTGCGCATGACCGCAATGTGCAGGTGGCATCGCTGGGCGCGCTGGCCAATGAAGTGACCGCGCTCTACGGATTGCGGCAGAGCAAGCTCTCCCCAGCCAAAGCCGATGCCGCTTCCAATGCGGCGGCTGAGCCTACCCCTTCCAGCCTGGCCGCCAGCGACGATGTGGATCAGCAGCAGGTAAAGCTATCAATCGACCAGTTCTATACGCTGCGGTCGCAGGCCATGTCTGGGCGCATGACGCGCGCCCTGGAGAGCGGGCTTTCTTCAAGCTTTGCCGGCGACTGGACGGAGTTGGCCGATGCGCCGTCGCTTTGGCCGCTGGAGGGTCCGGTGGCATCAAGTTTTGGGGAGCGGCAGGATCCGATCAACGGTGAAGGCGCATTCCACTCCGGCATCGACATTGACGCGCCCTACGGTTCGCCGGTGCGCGCCGCGGGCGACGGTGAAGTTACCGGAGCCATGATGGGCGCGGGATACGGCAAACAGATTGTATTGAGCCATGGTCACGATGTGATCACGCTCTACGGTCATCTTTCGGCGATTGCCGTGGTGCCGGGCCAGCATGTGACGCGCGGTCAGGTGATCGGTTACGTAGGCCAGTCAGGCCGCGCCACAGGCCCGCATTTACACTATGAGGTGCGCGTGCACAACGTTCCGGTGAACCCGCACAAGTATCTGCGGACCACTTATGCTGAGATCGCCTTCAACGAAGGCGCGGCGGCTGAGACAAAGTAAAGCCTTACGCAAAGCAGATTGAGAACCGGCTCCCGGCAGAATGGGAGCCGGTTCTTTTTGTGTAAAGGCATACGCTCATGCACCGCTGCCGAGAACAGTTGCGTGAAGTAACATAAGGGAAATTCAATTTGATCCTTGGAGTATTTGACCATGCGTTTCTTTACTCATTATTTTGCCGTGATTCTATGGATTGCCCTTCCCGCGATGGCACAGGACCGGTCGGTTGACGTACAAACTGCTTTTGCTCGTGTTCAGCATTTGCAGCATGGCATCAATGCCTCGGAGTGGTTTGCCCAATCGCCCGGCGACTACTCGGCGGCGCGCACAGACCGCTATACTGACGCTGGCGACATTGCGCTGATGGCCAAGCTGGGCTTTGACAACGTGCGTCTCAGCATCGATCCGGTGCCGCTCGAGGCGGGTCCAGTGGGAAAAGACGGCTTCAATGCCGATTTTTTGGCGCGGCTGGACAAGGTGGTCGATACCATTTTGGCCGATGGCATGGCCGTGCAGATCGACATACACCCGGAAGAAGGCTACAAGCTTCAGGTGCGCACCAGCGACACCGCTGTTGACCGGTTGACTTCCTTATGGCGGCGCCTGGCTGCGCATTACGCCACGCGGGATCCGGAAAAGGTTTTTTTTGAGGTGATGAATGAGCCGGCGGTAAGCGACCGCTATCGTTGGGCTGGCATCCAGCAGCGTGTGGCGGCGGCGATACGCGAGGCTGCGCCGCGAAATACCATCATCGCCACGGGTCCGAATTACTCCGGCATTCCGGATTTGCTGACCGTCTTTCCGCTGGCTGACGGCAATGTGATTTACAACTTCCACACCTACGATCCCATGCAGTTTACGCATCAGGGCGCGAGCTGGGCCGATCCATTCATGATCGCCACGCATGGGATTCCGTATCCGGCCGCGGAAGAATCGATGCGGGAACTGCTTAAAGAGGTTCCCGATGCACACGACCGCTTTGTTCTGGAGAGCTACTGGCTGGATCACTGGGATGCGCGCCACATTCGCTTGCTGGTGGACCAGACCGCGGCATGGGCCAAGGCGAATCATGTGCCGCTGATCTGCAATGAGTTTGGAGTTTACCGTCCGTATGCCGATGCTGCCTCGCGCATGAACTGGATTCACGATATGCGCGCCGCCTTTGAAGCGGACGGAATCGGCTGGACAATGTGGGACTATCGCGGCGGCTTCGGCGTGGTATGGAAGCAAGACGGGCAACCGGCAAAAGTGGATGCGGCCGTGGTTGAGGCGTTGGGGTTGAGCGAGTTGCAGAAAACCCCAGTCCGTTGAAGTCCGGCCAGCAGTAGCCTGGCTGACACAAAAATACCGCCGGAGCGCGGTCCCTGGATCTCGCACCGGCGGCTATTCAATTCCTGGCCAAAGAATCCTGGCTAGCGAAGCAATCCTCTATTTGCCAGACTTGGCCGGAGCCGAAGCGGGCGCGGTTTGAGTGCCGGAGAGAACTGAGTGTGCGCCGCCCGAAGAGCGCTGGTAGAGGATCGTCAGCGTGATCGAGGTACACATGAAGATGATCGCCGACCAAGTAGTGAGCCGAGTGAGCACGTTGGCCGCGGCGCGCGGGCCAAAGGCCGTCTGCGAACCCTGACCGCCGAAGGCGCCCGCCAGATCGGCTGAGCGGCCCTGTTGCAGAAGCACCACGCCGATCAAAAAGAAACAGACCAGCACGTGCAGGAAAACGACGAATCCAAAAAGAAAACTCATGTTAAAGCTGCTTTCCAGGTCAGTCCGGCTGACCCGGACGAGAGATTTTTGGTGCGGAAGAGGGGACTTGAACCCCTATGCCTTTTGGGCGCCAGCACCTCAAGCTGGTGCGTCTGCCAATTTCGCCACCTCCGCACTGTGGTGAACTCTACGAGTATAGCAAAGTGCGGGGCTGCATGAAAATACTACTCATCGGCAAAATCCGAACGCCACAGGTGAACTGCGCGGGCGGCAAGGGTTCGCTGTCTGGCCTCGATTGCTGCCGGGGTCCACTCTTCTGGCGGTTCCGAAGCCATAGCACTCGTGAGTTCGTAGCGGCTCTCTCGATAAATTGCAATTTTCTCGACGAATGTCTGGTTTCCAACATCTCGATTCAGTGTCGGCTCCAGTAGTGTCAGATTTCCAAGGCGGTAGACAAACTGCTGCTGACGCTCTGGCGAAAAGGTCTCTGACCAGGTCGCCGCAGGATTTTCCGGCAGTATGTGCTCGATGGTCGCCGGATCAGTTTCGTAGTCGAAGTGCTTTCCGCTTGCATCCGATTGCAATTTTCCCAGAATGAACTTGACCAGCCGCTTTCTTTGCCCGTTGGTTTCGATTTCCTTGGTTGCAAAATCGGCAAAAAACTTCTCATCCGAGACGTAAATATCCTTCATATGCTGGAAGACCGCTCGCGGTGTAGTCGCTTCTTTGATAAGCACAGACTTGGCCGCCAAATGATATGCTGGCTCCAAGGCATTGGTATTCAATCCGCTGATGACTGTGTACCGGAAGGAAAGGATCGATACAAGTTTAAGAACTCGCACGAAGTCCTCGCGGGAGAGCTTTTCCCATGCGGCAAAAAGCAACGGGGTCATTTGCCTGACTTTGAAGAGCTGCAACTCTTTAATAAATGACCGCGCTTCGGGAGTTTCGATCCAATATTCGTGATCCGCATCTGAAAGGGCTGCGAAAAGCTCTGCCCGTGCTTCCAGGGCGATCATGAGACTGAAGATGTCCTCAGAGGTCTTGATCGAGTCGCGTACCTGTTTGAACAGACGCTGTTTGCGAATCTGAGGATACTCGCACAAGAGATGATAGCGGAGGAAATCCGGGAACCGTTCCTGGCGAACGATGGAGATCAGAGTTTTCCACCGTCGTTGCAGAGCTTCCAAGTCCGAAGGAACCCGTACACGAGAAAACAAATAGTTCTTGAGCAGATCGGTGGAGGACAGTTCCAAGCCTCTGGCGTTCAGTGTCTCAAAAACGGTGTACGCATTCAGTTCATCTTCAACCCGAATCCAGATGAAGATCAACCTTCTGCCAACCGTCCGGGATAAAAATGTTGAGAGCGATTCGCCGTCGGAAAATTGGGCTTCGACTTTCCCGGTAAACCACTTCAGACAGTCCCAAAGCAAGCCGTTGGACACGGAGAGGCCGCGCGGGTTTTGAGGAACGCGCAATTGGACCAAATAGTCCTGGAAAAATGCGTCATTTGCGTCATTGAGCCGAAGCTTGCTGTTTTCCAAAAGGGAATCGGGATCCTTCTCTCCAACAAAGATCCTTCTTTGAACTGTGGCGCGTTCTCGATTCTGCTTCTTCTCTTCCTCTGAAGCTCCAAGTTTCTCAAGTGTTCGAATCACAGCGAGGGCTAGAATCGTCAGTGTTGCGATCCGCTGCTGACCGTCGATAACGACAAAGGAGTTTTCGCTGGACGCTTCAACGACCACCGCCCCCATATAGTGATAGCCGCCTGCGGGCTTGTTGATCTGGAGAAGGTCATTCCAGAGGTCTTCCCATTGCTCTTCTTGCCATGAGTAATCCCTTTGATAGGCTGGGACACGATATGTCTTTCCATTCCCGATCACATCGAGAAAAGTCTTATCGTCGGTCTTCAGGAGAATCGGTTGGGTCATGGATTGGGCCTCTTGCCTCTCTTTATAATACCAACGGCCTGGAGAAGATTGTCAGTAGCAAGCAACTCCGTCATTCGCCCAGCCGCGCCATCCAACCCGCCAAAGCCTGCTGATCGAAGTTGCCTTCAGCCTGGGCGGCGGCAATCTTCTCCCGGTCGGCGGCGTCGCGGTTCTGGCTGAGCTTGAACTTGCCTTCAATGCGGTCGATGGGAATGCGGAAGGCAACGATTCCGGCCAGCATCGAGCGCCGGAAATCTTTCGGCATGGCGCGCCATTTCGCTTCAAAGGCAGGTTCATGGGCTTGGATGAGGTTGGAAAGCACGGCTTCTTTACCCACCTCGTCTTCCACCATTTCCAGTGTGCCGCAGGCGTGAACGGCAATGTAATTCCATGTGGGGACCGAGAGCGGGTCGGCGTAGAGCGTAGGCGAAACATAGCCGTGCGGCCCCGAGAAAACCACCAGCGTCTCGCGCCCGGCCAGATCTCGCCAATGGCCGTTGGCGATGGCAAAGTGGCCTTCGAGCAGGCCGTGCGGACCCTCGTCCTTGACCACCAGCGGCAGGTGCGTTGCCGTGAGCGGCGCTACGGCCTCCGCACTGGCCTGCGGGCCAAAGAGAATGGCGAAGGAATAAGCCCGCATTGCCTCGATAAGAACGGCGCGGTCGGCGATTTGGTTGAAACTGGGGCTGTACATTGCGACCTACTGAATCCGCTCGAAGCGGAAACCCGCCTCGCGCAGGGCGTGACTGATGGCGGTGATGTGGGTAGCGCCGCGCGTCTCCAGCGTTACGTCGATCACCGTATCGCCCAGGCTGACGCCATAATAGGCGCGATTGTGAATGGTCTCGACGATGTTGGCGCGCTCGCGGGCAAGAATCTGCGTTAACGCCAGCAATGCGCCGGGGCGGTCTTGCAGGTGAACCCTCATGCGCAGCAGGCGGCCATCCTTGACCAGGCCGCGCTCGATGATTTTGGCCAGAAGCGTGACATCGATGTTGCCGCCTGAGACCAGCACCACGGTGCGGCGATGGCGCAGATTGGCCTTGGACTGAAGCAGAGCGGCCAGGGCGGCCGCGCCTGCGCCCTCGGCCAGAGTCTTCTCATGCTCCAGCAGCATCAGGATGGCGCTGGCAATCTCCTCGTCATCCACCGTGACAATCTCGTCCACATAGCGGGAGACCAGCGGCAGGGTCAGGTCGCCGGCGCGGCGCACGGCAATGCCGTCGGCGACGGTGGCCTCGGCGGCTATGGTCACCGGAGAGCCGGCCTCGCGGGCGCGCAGCATGGAGGGCAGCGTCTCCGGCTCGACGCCGATGACGCGAATGCTGGAGTCGGTCTCTTTGAGTGCGCAGGCAATGCCGCCGATCAGTCCGCCGCCTCCGATGGGAACGACAACCGCTTCGATGTCGGGCACCTGTTCCAGCAGTTCCAGGCCGATAGTTCCCTGCCCTGCGATAACCTCGGCGTCGTCGAAGGGATGAATGAAGGTCCGGCCCTCTTCAATGCGCCGCCGCAGCGCCTCGTCGTAGGCTTCGTCGTAGTTGGCGCCGTGCAGAATGACTTCAGCCCCAAAGCCGCGCGTGGAGGCAACTTTGATCTGCGGCGTGGCCAGCGGCATCACAATCTGCGCTTTGATGCCGCGAGCAAAGGCGTGGAAGGCTACACCCTGCGCGTGATTGCCGGCGCTGGCGGTAATCACGCCGCGCTCCCGCTCGGACTGGCTCAAAGTCAGCAGCTTGTTCAGCGCGCCACGCTCTTTAAAGGAGCCAGTGCGTTGCAGATTCTCAAGCTTCAGGTGCAGCGGCAAGCCGGTAACTGCTGAGAGATCGCTGGAAAGCTGACAGGGCGAGACGTAAATTGCCTCGCCGATGCGCGCCCGCGCTGCCTGAATGCTGGTAAGTGTAACGGGGTCCAAAATCTGCCTCCTTGACTGGGCGAAACTACGGGGATGCGCGATACAACGGATAAGACCACTGATTCAAATGAGACGGGAGACGAAAAACCACCAGCCGCGCTTGCGGGTGGTGGCCTGGTGTGCTGCCATGCTGCTTACCGGTTGGTCAGGCTTCACTTCCCGCGAACGGATTGGAACTCATAATTCGCATGAAGCGAACCGCTGCCGCGATGCGCAGGAGAGGGAAACAGCTCGGGTTGGCGTTTCTTTCGCGCATCGGTTTGAATGCAGTAGACCAGAGATGCTAGAGGCGCGTCAAGAAAACCATGCTCCGGCAACTCGCAATCCTCATTGGCGCACCAGTTTTCAGCAAGCCGCCACGGACCCGGCAAACAAATCTCATCTTGCAAGACAAATCCTCATTCATCTGATTATAATAAATTGTTATTCCCAGTTAACTTGTTCTCGGAGTGAACGAAAATGGTCTGTTCCAAGTGTAAGAGCCATAAGATTCACCGGATCCAAAGGGAAGGCTTCTTCCGTATTAAACTGGCTCCTTTCTTCGGTTATTTTCCTTGGCAATGTTCCACCTGCGACAAGGTGCAAATGCTTAAGGCGCGGGGAAGCAAGCGCAGGCGTTCCCATCGCGAAGAAGACTCCCTCGAAGGATCTTTCGGCCAAACAGTCCATTCATCGCAGCGCAGCACAGTCAGTTTCTCCTAAACATTAGCCGAGACGCCAGCGCCTTATTCCCGCGGCGCTGGCGCTTCCCTTCCGTGCCTTGCGCGGCCTCTTTCAGAGCCTCAGTGTCTTGACGGCGACTCCACCTTTTGGAGGAGTCGGCAAGGCGGCCCCCTCGTGTACGGTTTTAATGTCACAACTTCGGAGGCCGCATGACTGCGCTGATTCCCCAGCGTTCTTTGGTTTTCTTGGCCCTTTTTCCGGCAGCGCACTGCTCGCGGACTAAAGGATTTCAACTTTTCCCTTGGCGAAGCCCTGTTTCCAGAATTGCCGGCATGGCGCTTTGCGTCGCGCTGGTTGCGGGTTCGCAGCAAGTGGCCGCGCAATCAACCACGCCAGACTCCCATTCTGCCGATACGCAATCCGATAAGCCGCGTGAAGGTGGACAGCCTTCCGCCGTGGGTGGTGTCAATACCGGAGCAGCGCATCCGGCCATGCTCGATGCCGAACACCGGCCCATCACCGCCGGCGGCTTCGTCAAAGATGGCCCGGTCCTCTTCCAGGACATCGCCCGTCAGGCCGGCTTGACCACTTGGAAGCATGTGATGGGCACGCCGGAAAAGAAGTTCATCATTGAAGCCAATGGCTCCGGCGTCTGCCTTTTGGACTATGACAACGATGGCTGGCTCGATATCTATCTGGTAAGCGGATCCACTTACGATGCTGAAAGCGGCAAGGCGGCTCCGCCCCACGCGGCGTTGTTTCACAATAATCACGATGGAACATTTACCAATGTCGCGGAAAAGGCCGGAGTAACTAACGGACGTTGGGGTTTTGGCTGCGCGGTTGCCGACTACGATAACGACGGCTGGCCGGATATTTTTGTTTCTAACTTCGGAAAGAACAGGCTGTACCACAATAATCACGATGGAACATTTATTGATGTAGCTGAAAAAGCCGGAGTCGCGCTGGGTAACTGGTCCACCGGTGCCACCTGGGGAGATTACGACGGCGATGGCAGGCTGGACCTTTTTGTTCCAGGCTATGTCCACTATGACTTGGCCAACCCACCGGCTTCAGGCGACAAGGGAATTGCATTCAGTTTCTGCCAGTTCCGCGGCGAGAATGTCTCCTGCGGCCCGCGCGGCTTGAAAGGCGAGCCAGATCATCTCTTCCATAATAATGGCGACGGAACATTTACCGATGTAAGCGAAAAGGCCGGCGTGGCGGATGCGAATGGCTACTACGGACTTACGTCGCTCTTTGTCGGTGTCAACAACGACGGCAAGATGGACCTGCTGGTCGGCAATGACTCGACGCCGAATTATCTCTATCTCAACAAGGGCGACGGAACCTTCGACGATATAAGTTACGCCTCCGGCTATGCGCTGAATGAAAATGGCCGCGAGACCGCAACCATGGGCATCGCGGCTGGCGATTACCAGAACAATGGCCTGATCGATTTGTACAATACGACTTTCTCCGATGATTACAAACCGCTCTACCGCAACGAGGGAGATGCAAACTTTACAGACATCAGTTATCAACTCAAGATCGCCGAACCCACGGTTCCATTTCTAGGCTGGGGCGATGCGTTTTTTGACTACGACAACGACGGCTGGAAGGATTTGATTGCCGCCAACGGGCACGTCTACCCTATTGTCGATAAGGAACCCTGGGGCACCAGCTTTGCCCAGCGGCCGCTGCTCTTTCACAATCTCGAAGGCAAGCAATTCGAACTGATGCCGGCGGTCGAGGGAACCGCGCTTGCTCAGACCTATGTGGGCCGCGGACTGGCCGTGGGAGATTTATTCAACGACGGCAAGCTCGATGTAGTCATCAATGTCATGGATGGCTCACCGGCGCTGCTGCGCAATGTTTCACCCGACAAGCACCATTGGATTGAGTTCAAGCTTGTTGGTGGCGCAAAGAGCCCGCGCGATGCCGTTGGCGCAACCGTATATCTCACCGCCAACAAGATGCGCCAGCGCGGCGATGTGCTCTCCGGCGGCAGTTATGCCTCAAGCAGCGATCCGCGCCCGCACTTTGGAATCGGCGAGGCAACGGCCATCGATGAAATTGAAGTTCATTGGCCCAGCGGCTCGACGGAGCATTTCCCCGCTCCGCAGATTGACCGCATCGTAACTCTCAAGGAAGGACTGGGCTTGAAGCCATAAGATTCGCTTTCCCGCCAGTCATCTTAAATGTTCGACTTGAGACTCTTCATCACTCAACGCCGGAGGTCAAATTCAGTGAAGTTTAATAATATCGCATACGCATTGAAATCCGCTTTTGCTCGCAGTCGGACGCGCCGTGCCGCTTGCAGCTTTGTTTTTCTTGGCGCTGGTGTTTGCGCGTTCCTTACAGGGGTCACGAAACAAGTCTCCGCCGCAACTGACGACTCGCTCGCCGCGCAAAGGTCCGTCTATTCCAAGTTGACCGGCGAACACTATAGTTACCGTTTCGGAGCGGACCAGCCTTTTCTGCCGTCCAATGGGACTACCTACAACGGCCAATTCATTGACCCTAAAACCTTCCTTTCGGCAAAGTATTGCGGCCATTGTCATCAGGAGGCGCACGCCGAGTGGCGTCAGACCGCACACGCTAATTCCTTCCGCGCTCCATGGTACGTCAAGAACGTCAACGCGCTGCGCAGGGAAAAAGGCGTCGAGTTTACGCGCCACTGCGAAGGCTGCCACAATCCCATTGCGCTGGTATCGGGAGCGCTGACACAAAACTCCCCGGTGGACCGCGCCTTTGACGCCGATGGCATTACTTGTTCGGTTTGCCATTCCATTCAGAAAGTCAGTTCGTATGGGACGGGCAGTTGGGTTCTAGCTCAATCGGCGGCAATGGTGGATGAAAATGGAAATCCAATCTACGGAGAAATTCCCGACAAGGAGATACTGGCTCATCTTGACCGGCACTCCAAGGCCGTGATGAAAGACTTTTACCGTACCAGCGACTTCTGCGCGGCCTGCCACAAAGCCGCCCTGCCAAAAATGCTGAATGACTATAAGTGGCAGCGGGCGATATTTTTATCGGACGAATGGCAGCTATCTTCCTTTGCAAAGCAGTCTCCGCTGCCATTTTATGTCAAGGATCAGGTTTCCAATTGCCAGACATGCCACATGAAACTGGAAGAGATAAAGTTGCCGGACTATGGCGCCAACGACGGCAAACTGGCCTCGCATCGCTGGCTTGGCGCCAATACCGTTCTCTCAAAGTATTATGGCTACGATGAGCAGATGGAGAAGACTCTCGCTTTTCTGCGCAATGGCGTCTTCAATGTGGACATCTTCGGCATCGAGCGCAATGGCGGCAAACTGATTGCGCCTTTGGGAAGCCAGAGCTTTGAAATAGCTCCCGGCGATGTGTTGACAGCCTCTGTTGTTTTGCAAAACAAAGGCATCGCCCATAGTTATGTTCCCGAACAGCGCGATTTTTATGAGAGCTGGGTTGAATTCGACGCCAAGGATGCGGCGGGGCACACTTTAATGCACTCCGGCGCGCTGCGCGCGGATGGATCGCTTGACCCGCGCGCGCATAGCTTTACCAATCGCCTGGTCAACAAGAACGGCGGGTTGAACGACCTTCACCAGGTTTGGGATACCAGGGTCGTGGCTTATAACAACACGATACAATCGGGGCGCTCGCAGATTGTGCGCTACGAATTCAAAGTACCCGCGAATGCCGCCGGTCCGATTACTGTAACCGCCAAAATAAATTACCGCCGCTTCAATCAGCACTTCATGGATTTTGAAATGGCCAAACATTACGAGGTGCCGGTGGTTGAGGTTGCCGCGCGCACACGGACATTTACGCTGGGAATCAATGAAGCTGCTCCGCCCGACGCGCAAGACAACAAGGAGTGGATGCGCTGGAATAACTACGGCATTGGATTGCTCGATGCGCAGCAGTACGCAGCCAGCGCGCAAGCCTTCGAGCATGTTGCGGAGTTGCGGCCCGACTATGCGGACGCATTCACCAACATTGCCATCGCCGATTTTCAATGGGAGCGTTACACGGATGCACGCGCCCGCCTGGAGAAGGCTCTTGAGTTAGCTCCGCACAACGCCCGCGCGCTCTATTATCTTGCCTTGGTGGAGCGCACGCAGGGGCATCTGGATGCCGCCATCACCGACCTGCGCGAGGTAACGGCGCAGTTCCCGCGTTCGCGCGACGCGCATCGCGAACTTGGCTTCTCACTTTATCAGCAGCATAACTACGACGAGGCCCGAGGCGAGTACGAGACGCTTCAATCCATCGATCCCGACGATCTGGCGGCGCATTACATTCTCTCTATTGTTTACCGCCGCCTGGGCATGAAGGAACAGGCGGCGCGCGAGGCCGCGGCCTTTACCGATCAAAAGGACGATCCCACCGCCAGCACGTACGCGCTGGAGTTTCTGCGCAAGCATCCGCAGATTACTTCAGAGAGCGTGCCCTGGCATAAGCACAGCAATGTCGAGGGACAGTCTGCCGAGAACGAAGGTGCGGGCGCGCAATGAAGTTATCGCTGGTTCTATTTGCCGTGCTGCTTGTTAGTTTTCTTGCCTCAGCCTCTTCGCGCGGCAGCCGGCGGGCGCACGGCGCGGCGATCTTCAACGAAAGCGGATGCGCGCACTGCCACACGATCGGCAATGCGGGCGGCCACAAGGGGCCGGACCTATCCGGCGTGGGCAGGCGATTGAAGAAAGCGGCGATGCAGCGGCAAATTGCAAATGGCAGCAAGCTGATGCCGCCCTTTGGAGAAGACCTGCAGGGCCAGGACATGGACGATCTGCTTGCCTATCTGCGTTCTTGCCGAGCCCGAAAGCAATAGCGAACTGCCAAAGGCAAGAGCCAGTTGCGATATACTGCAAGGCGTGGAGGAGTCCGCTTTGCCGCACGAAAATAAGTTATTTGCCGCGCTGATTGCATCGGCGTTTTTTCTAGGCTGTCCCGCGGCAATGAATTCTCAGCAAATGCGGCAAGGCGGCAAGCAGCCCGCTCAAAGTGGAATGGCCAGCGCGGGTCCACAGAAGGCGGATTTCGATAGCCAGCACCGTCCTATCACTGCCGGAGGCTTTGTAAAAACCGGTCCAATTATTTTTCAAGACATTGCTCGGCAATCAAGACTTGCAAGCTGGCATCATCTTGCGGGCACTTCCGAAAAGCGCTTGATTCTGGAGGCCAAAGGGCCCGGCGTCTGCCTTCTGGATTATGACAACGATGGCTGGCTGGACATCTATCTGGTGAACGGCTCGACTTACGATGCGCTGGCTGGCAAAGCCGCCGCGCCACATGCGGCACTCTTCCATAACAATCACGATGGCACCTTTACCGATGTTACAGCTACAGCAGGCGTCGCCAATGACCGCTGGGGTTATGGCTGCGCGGTTGCCGACTACGACAACGACGGCTGGCCCGACCTATATGTAACTAACTTCGGAAAAAATCGCCTTTATCATAATAATCACGACGGAACATTTACAGATATGGGAGAAAAGGCCGGAGTTACAGTCGGTACCTGGTCCACCGGCGCAACCTTTGGCGACTACGACGGCGATGGGCGGCTGGATTTATTTGTCGCCGGCTATGCGCGGATCGACTTATCCGACCCTCCGGTTTCAGGGTCGAAGTCGGTCGGCTACACAGCCTGCCAGTATCGCGCAGTGCCGGTACTCTGCGGACCGCGCGGCCTGAAAGGCGAGCACGATCATCTCTTTCATAACAACGGCGACGGTACTTTTACCGATGTCAGCAAGAAGCTGGGCGTGGACGATCCCAACGGATACTACGGCCTGGGCGCATTGTTTGCGGATGTGAATAACGATGGAAAACCAGACCTGCTGGTGGCCAATGACTCCACTCCAAATTATTTATACATGAACAAAGGCGACGGCACTTTTGAGGATGCGAGTTATGCCAGCGGCTACGCGCTGAATGAGAGCGGCCGCGAGGTCTCGAATATGGGCATTGCCGCCGGAGACTACGAAAACAACGGCCATCTTTCCATAGTCAATACGACCTTTGCCGATGACTACAACGTTCTATTCCAGAATGATGGAACGGGCTCATTTACAGATGTGAGTTATCAGGCTGGAATAGCCGAAGCCTCCATGCCATTTGTCAGTTTTGCCGATGGATTTCTGGATTACGACAATGATGGCTGGAAGGATTTATTCATCGTGAATGGCCACGTCTACCCGCAGGTGGATCAGCACCCGGATTGGGGTATGAGTTATGCCGAGCGGCCGCTGCTTTTTCGCAATCTGGGCACGGGCAGATTCGAGTTGGTTCCGGCGGTCGAAGGCACCGGGCTTGCCGTAGTCAGCGTGGGGCGCGGCGCGGCCTTTGGCGATCTCTTTAACGACGGAAAGATCGATGTAGTGATGAACAATATGGATGGGGTTCCGTCGCTGCTGCGCAACGTGAATGCGGACCATCATCAATGGGTCGAATTGCGGCTAGTCGGAGGGGCAAAGAGCCCGCGCGATGCGGTCGGCGCCACGGTGTACCTGGCGGCGAATGGGATGCGCCAACGGGAGGACGTTTTGAGCGGCGGCAGTTATCTCTCGTCGAATGATTTGCGGGTGCATTTTGGCCTGGGCGATGCGACAGATGCCGGGACGGCAGAAATTCACTGGCCCTCCGGCGCGAAGGAGTTGGTCCAACTGCCTGCCGTGAACCGCATTTACACCATCACCGAGGGGCAGGGAATAACTGGAGCGCTGTGCGGCGGCGGGCCGTGCCCGGTGATGGCGGGCAAGCCTTAAGGCGCAAAAGAAATCGGGTGGCAGCCCAGTGAGGGGCGGCCACCCGGAAGTGAAGCTCATGAAAACCTTGTCAGGAGACCAATCCTGATGACATACACAGAGTATCGGCAGATTGGCGCGATGTCTTGAGCCATTCGAGTGAGGCTGGCATCCACCAAAAGGTGGAGACCGATAGCAGCCGCTCTTGCAATAGTTTACGTAGGATTCTGTGCATTCCGCCGCTGTTCAATTAATGTGAAGGTGCGCGGTCTTTATGCCGCCGACGCTGTCTGGGGGAATTTTTACCCGCTCTCGTGGCCAAAAATCACGCCAATTCGATTGTTTCAGCGGGGCGCGCCCAAGAGATTTGGCAGGGGCTAAAGCCCGGCTCTCGTTTTTGGAGGTTTGCGGCACGACTGAAGTTGTGCCCTGATACAAGGCCTGACTTCTATCGAGTTATTTTGAAACCTGTTCGGCCCAAAACGAGGGTTGGAAGGAATTTGTCCGCAGCCTGCGCGGCTGGGATGCTGCTGGCCTGCGCGCTGACCTGCCTGGCGCTGGAACCGGCCACTTCGCTGGCCAACTATGGACGGCAATCTTGGGTGATGGAGAACGGGCTACCGCAGAACACCGTGCAGGCGATGGTGCAGACGCGAGACGGGTTTGTGTGGCTGGGAACTGAGGTGGGGCTGGTCCGTTTTGACGGCAACAGCTTTCAGGTCTTTGACAGCAATTCATCGCCGGCGCTGCCGGGCAATGACGTGCGCTGCCTGCTGGAGACGCGCGACGGGGCGCTGTGGATCGGCACTAGCGAGGGGCTGGCGCGGTGGAAGGATGGGGTGGTTACGGCCTTCACTACGAAGGATGGGCTGCCGGGCGGGTCGGTCAACTCAGTGATCGAGACCTCGGACGGCGTAGTTTGGGTTTGGACCGATCAAGGGTTGGCACATCTGGTGGGCGATAAGTTTGTGCCGACGACAAAGGGGATGCCGAAAGGTACAATCACCTCCATAGTAGCGGGCAACCGTGATGACCTTTGGGTTGGGACTACCGAAGAGACTGGTTTTTTTATTAAAAGGCAATGGGTGGATCAAGCCTTTAATGGTCCCAACGGCCCAGGCCTAGTGGGGCACGGCATTGGGGGCCAGATCAACATTGTTGGTGGCGGTGTCGTTTGGGATCCAATTCTCTCTGGAGGCGCGTTGGTTGCACCTCAGGCGGACGTTCCCCAAGGTATCTTGCAATTTATGGAACCTTTTAGTCATCAAGGGGTTGCTGTCGCGAGTAAGAGCAATCTCTCGTTGATTGTATTTGGGGGAAGACAGACAAGAAAGCTCACTGTCGGCCACGAACTCCCCGGCAGCCGCATTCAAACTCTTTTTGCAGATCGCGAAGGCAGCCTTTGGATAGGCACCAACGCCGGACTGGCGCGATGGGCCGACGGTAAGCTGCAAAAGCTGCCGATCACCGATCCTCTGGCCTCAGCCTCGGTGCTGGCAATTATGGAAGACCGCGAAGGAAACCTGTGGGTTGGGACCGAGAGCGATGGGCTACACATTCTTCGCGATCAGCGCTTCCGCACTTTGGACGCGCGCGAGGGGCTCAGCTCCGACGCAACCACGACCGTCGTCGAGGACAGCGCGGGCACGCTCTGGGTGGGAACCAATGGCGGCGGGCTGAATGCTCTGCGCAAGGGTGGCGGCGTAAAAAACCTCACGGTGCGCGACGGCCTGTTGAGCGACGTGATTCTCTCGCTGGCAGCCGCTTCCAACGGCGATCTTTGGGTGGGAACGCCGGACGGCCTCAACCGGATTCGCGGGGGCAAGATCGATGCATTTACCTCCGCCGACGGTCTGCCCGACGACTTCATTCGCTCACTGCTGGCCGACGCCGATGGCTCACTGTGGATTGGCACCCGTCGCGGCCTGACGCATTGGACCAATGTTAACGGCAAGCTTTCCGCCTTGCGCATGGAGACTTATACACAGACCAATGGCCTGGGTAGCGATCTGGTGGGCGCGATGGCGCGCGACTCCCACGGCGATCTGTGGGTTGCCACGCTTGCCGGACTTTCGCGTCTCAGCGGCGGCAAGATCGCCAACTACACCACGGCGAACGGCCTCTCCAGCAACGTGATTACGGCTCTCTTGGCCCGCAAAGACGGCACGCTGCTGATCGGAACGCAGGATCGCGGCTGGAACCTGTGGGATGGGCAGCGCTTCTCTGCCGAGATGCATGACGGCCTGAATCGCATCACCATCCACGCCATCCTTGACGATGAGGCTGGTCATCTTTGGTTTGCTACCGCCAACGGAATTGCGCGCTGCGATTGCGGCGAGGCAGGCAAGACGATGCAGGCGGCGGGCTGCTCGCATTGGATCGAGTTTGGCGCGGCCGATGGCTTGCGCAGCCGCGAGATGGCCACCAACAGCCACCCTTCGGCCTGGCGCTCACGCGATGGGTTGCTCTGGTTTGCCACGCCCAAGGGGCTGGTCGAGGTGAATCCGGCGCACTTTCCGGTGAACGCCGTTCCGCCGCCGGTCGCGATCGAACGCTTTGCCGTGGACGACCAGGCACTGCGTGCGGCGGGATCCTGGTTGAGAGTCGAGGCAGGACATGTGCACTTCGAATTCGATTACGCGGGGCTGAGCTTTACCGCGCCGCAGAAGGTGCGCTACCGCTATATGCTGGAGGGAGTCGACCGCGAGTGGACCGAGGCCGGCGCGCGCCGCTCCGCTTATTACACCAACATTCCTCCGGGGCGCTACACCTTCCGCGTGCAGGCGGCCAACAACGACGGGCTGTGGAACACCGATGGCGCGGCTTTGACTTTTGAGCTTCGGCCGCACTTCTACCAGACACTCTGGTTCGATGCTCTGCTGCTGGCTCTGCTGGCTGCAATTATTGTGCTGCTGCTGCGTCTGCGATTGCGCCGCGCCGAAGGCGAATTCCGCGCCGTGCTGGGCGAGCGCAACCGCATTGCGCGCGAGATTCACGACACGCTGGCTCAGGGCTACGTGGGCATCTCCGTGCAGTTGGAGGTGCTGAGCGAATTGCTGCGCAAGAACAAGCCGGAGGCCGCGGCCAAGCATCTGGATCTGACCCGCGGCTACGTGCGCGAGGGGCTTGCCGACGCGCGCCAATCGATCTGGGCGCTGCGCTCGCAAGACTCCGGCGAGACTACGCTGCCGGTGCGCCTGCGCCGCATTGTAGAGAGCGAAGGCGGCCACGGGTTGGAGGCCAAATTCAGCATCTTTGGCGCCTATCGGCCGATGCCCGCGGCGACGGAGCAAGAATTTCTGCGCGTGGCTCAAGAGGCCATCCATAATGTGAAGAAGCACGCCGGGGCGCGGCATTTGTCGGTGCAGTTGGAGTACGGACCGGAGACGATTGCCCTGGAGGTTCGCGACGACGGACGAGGCTTTGCCGCCGATCTCACCGCACAGCCGGGCCACTTTGGTCTGACCGGCATGAAAGAGCGCGCGGCGGCTATCGGCGGAACGCTGGAGATTACAAGCGAGCAGGGAGCCGGAACTACCGTGCGGCTGCTGCTTTCCCAGCTCTCAAAATCGAGGCCTGGGGCACCCAACGAGTTAAAGGAGCAACAGTGACCAAGGAATCGATTCGCGTACTGGTCGTTGAGGACCATCACGTTGTGCGCCAAGGACTGGTGGCCTTGCTCAACGTCGAGGACGGTCTGGAAGTTGTTGGCCAGGCCGCCGACGGCGTCGAGGCGATTGCGCAGTTTCGCAAGCATCAGCCGAATATCACGCTGGTCGATCTGCGCCTGCCGCGCCTCAGCGGCGTCGAGGTCATCGAACGCATTCGCATGGAGACGCCGCAGGCGCGCTTCATCGTACTTACAACTTATGACGGCGATGAGGACATCTATCGCGCCTTGCAAGCCGGCGCGCGCGCGTATCTGCTGAAGGGCATGACCTCAGAGCAGTTGATCGCGACTATCCGCATGGTCCATGCCGGAAAGTCGCACATTCCCACGGCCATCGCCGAGAAACTGGCCGAGCGCATGGGCACAGAAGAGTTGACAGGGCGCGAGTTCGACGTGCTGGAGCAGATTGTGCACGGCAAGAGCAACAAGGAGATCGCGGTCGAACTGGTGATCTCAGAGGCTACGGTGAAGACGCACATCAACAGCCTGCTGGGCAAGCTGGGCGTCACCGACCGCACCCAGGCCGCTACAGCCGCCATTCAGCGCGGGATTGTTACGCTAGAGTCCCTGAGAAAGCCGAAGCCATGAAGAAAAAGTTGAAGAATGCGCTGATTATTTCTGGAGTTTTTCTGCTGTTTGCGCCTCAGCTTGTTCAGGCGCAGAAACCGGCGTGGCGACAGGCTAGCGACGCCGAGCTTGCGTCTCTGCTGCCAGCGCGCGCGCCGGTGGAAAAGGAACACATCGAGACCGAGATGCGCACCGCCTCGGGCATTGTTGACAACCGCGGCCACTACATTGCCGGGGTTGTGCTGCTGACTGCCGGCTATTCCGCCGAGGGAAAGTATTCGCACTATCTGATCGTGCAGTCGCCGATTCGCATCGGCGGCGTTCTGCTCAAGCCCGGTGAGTATGCATTTGGATGGACGCGTTCGCAGGCCGGCGATGTGCTGACCGTTCACTTCAATCAGGCCGCAAACGGCGCACTGGTCGGCTCCGCGGACGCGCATCGCATCGCTGGATCAAGCCACGTTGAAAGCCTGCACATCTGGCCGCCGGAAAAAGCTTTCATTCAGATTGGCCGCTTCGCTATTCCCTATGAGTTAGGCGAGAAATAGCTTGGCGCGAGAAGCGAAAATCAATTGATTCCGCGCGGTTCGCCGGTGGGCAGAAATGCAACGCCAGAGAGCATCTCTCCAGATGCGAGCACATCCCGCAACCGCTCTGGATTGGGGCCGCTGTGTGCCTCGGCAGCTTCAAGCATTCCCAGCGCCGAGGCTGGTGTGGTCTCGGCAGGCAAGCGAAAGATCCACGGAATATTCGTCGAGGTCAGCTTTTTGTCGCCGCTCAACGCAACCACCGGCACAAAGGCCTTGAGCGCCAACTGCTCGGCCAGATGAGCTGCGTCGCGATCCAGCGCCACAATCGCCAGCGCGCGCTCGTCCATCAGCGCATGTACCAACTGCGTTGAGGCCGCGCCCCAATTCTGATCGCTGTTGACCGGCAGCAACTTCCACTCCCTGCCCTGGGATGTTGCCGCAACTAGCGCGGCCAAAACTTCAGGCGATTGCGCAACCTCAGTCGCGTGAGCACCGAAGAGAACCACGCGCAGCGGCCCCGCCGGCACATCTTTCTGATGCGGCCCAGCAAAATCCACGCCGTCCTCGCCCACGCGCGCATAAGGCACCTGCGGCGCGGCAATGGCTTGCGTGCTGGAAGACTGGAGTGGCTGGACTACCGTAGGAGTGACCGACTCACTGACTGGCTGACCTGCCGACTCGCCGACTCGCTGTTTCTCCATTGTCGCCACGCGATACGTGATCGCGCCGTCATGCACCGTGCCCAGGTACATGGGCATCACATTTTTTTGATTCGGATCGAAGATCATATGCCCGGTCACGCCGTCATACTCTTCAATGCCGGCCAGCGCATCGTGAATCCGCGCGCGATTCAATCCGGCTTTGCAGATTGAATCCAGCAGCGCATTCATCGCGTCATAGGCCAGCGATGCAAACTGCTCTGGCTTCTCTTTGAAGCGCGCCTCGAAGCGCTTGTTGAAGTCGATCCACTTGGGATCGTTGCGTGTGGGATCGTAGGGAAAGACAGCCTCGAATCCCTCTGCCGCATCGCCGGCCTGGGCCAGCAACTCAGGCCCCAGCGTGCGATAAGAGCCGAAGACCGGCTGCTTCATTCCCGCGGCGCGCATCTGTTTCAGAATCGCGGCCGCCTGCGTTTCATCGGCCCAGAGCACGATTGCGTCGGCGCGCGATGAGCGAATCACCTGCAACTGCTTGGTGAAATCCGTATCGCCGGGAAGATACTTCTGCTCAATAACGATCGGGTGTCCCAAACGCCGCGCTGCGTCGCGTAACTTACCAACGCCAAATCGTCCATAGCGGCTGTTGACGCGCAGAATCGCCACGCGCTTCATGCCGAGTTCGGTAAAGATTTGGCGCGCCAACGTCAGGCACTGCACGCGATCATCCTGCAAGACCTCAAAGTACCACGGAATATAAGTCTCTGGAATCGTTGGATCGGTCGAGGCTGAATTGACGATGGGAATCTCAGCGCGCAGAGCCACGCGCAGTGCGATGTGCGTGGATTCAGAACTGATCGAGCCAAAGATCGCCCAATCCTTGTCGTCATAAACCATCTTTACGACTTCATTCGACGCCGAACCCCAGATCGCCGGATCGGTGGGCCGGTCTTCGCCATAAACCGCCTTCGCCTGCCAGTTGTCGTAATCATTATGCAGCATCAGGCGGAAGGGCTTGCCGCCGTAGCCGCCGTGCGCATTGGCCTCTTCCACAGCCAATTGCGCGCCATGCAGCATACGCAAGCCAAAGATCGATTCAGGATTGGGCGCGACCGGCCCAAAGAAGCCGATGCGCACCTCACTAATGTCCTTGGGTTCGGGAATATCGCGCCCCGCGCCTGAGTAAATATTGGGATGGGTGTAGTTGAGATCGTAAGGCGCGGCAAACTTTGCGTACGGACTCAGATCGCTGGGCTCGCCGGCATACGGCGTAACCACGCGATCTCTCGGCGGCCCCGGCGGATGGGCTCCGCAGGCGCAGGTTCCTTTGCCTGTAACCTTGATCGGCGTTGTACTTTCATCCGCGGCCGGACTGGAATACTGCGCGGCTGTTTGCGCGGCGGATTGCACCAACGCGAGCGAAGCCGTCAGGACGCAGATTGCAACCGTCAACCATCCCTTGCGCATTGCCTTACTCCTTGCCGCCGGTTCCCTTGCTGGTGCGGAAGATGGCGACAGCTTCGATTTCAACCAACAGTTCGGGGCGGCAGAGAATCGCCTGAATGCCGATGGATGCGGGCACCGGATCAAGCCCCTGCTCCTTGTAGAAGGCGGTGCGAATCTTGTTGAAGACATCGTAATCGCGGTCGATGTCGCGCAGATAGCAACTGGTCTTTACAATGTCTTTCCAGGTGGCGCCTTCGCTGGCCAGCAGGCCGGTGATGTTGGCGAAGGTGCGCTGCAGTTGCGCGGCAAAATCGCCCACATGAACGCTGACGCCGCTCTCGTCGATCGAGGCCGTGCCGGAGATGATCAGCACCGCGACGTTGCCCAGGTCGAGCCGGATGCCGCGCGAGAACGAACTCGGCTTGGCGTAATGAAAGGCCTCGTTGAGAACTCCGTGATTGGTGATGGCGTGGCGTTCGATGGGTATGTGCGCCGGCGTCTGTGCGATGGTCTCCAGAATCTCTGCAAATGCACTCATGATGATGGCTCCTTATGCCTTATTGTTTTTGACGTATTCCGTGGCTTAAACCCTTGGCTGTTGCGACCCAAATATCGTCGCCTTGAAAATCTATTCCGAGAATGTAGTTGTGCGCCGGAGCGCTGGCCACGGCGACCGGCGTTATCTTGCCCTGGGCGTCGCGCACCGTCATCTCCGGCTTGCCGTCTTTCAGTGAAGAGCGATAGACGGCCCAGTTCACGCCGTCATAATAGGCCAAGCCCTTGTCCGTGCCAAACCAGGCGCGCGTCGCATCGACGCCTTTGACCGTGTTGGTAAAGTTCGACGGCAGCCCGCTGTCTTTGGTGAGAAAGTTGTGCCAGTAGCGGCCGTCATAGCGGCTGTCGCCAAAGTACGTTGCCGCCCACACTATATTGTCTACAAAACTGACCGAAGTGACAATCTCGTGGATCAGCCCCTGATCCTTAAAGAGAACCATCTCGTTTTCGCCGTCCGGATCGTCGTACTTGTCCCAGCGCCCCGTGTTCTGGTCGTACTCCAAAAGGCCGCTGCCCCACACCGCGAAGTAAACCTTGGCTGGCGTGGCGGAGACGGCGTAGACCCAGATCTCATTCATCGGCGTGTTGCGCTCGTTGTAGAGCGTCCACTGGCCGGTGCGCGTATTCAGGCGGCAACCGCCGGCGGCCGTGGCCACCCAAACATTTTCACCCTCGACCGTTACGCCGTAGACAACGTCGTTGCTCAGCCCCGAGGTCAACTGTGTAAAGCTGTCGATACGGCCACCCGAGATGCGGCTCAACCCGCCCATGGTGCCCGCCCAGACATCGCCGCTGCGCTTGTCCAGCGCCAAGGAAAGCACGGCACGATGGGCCAGCCCGTCCTTGGTTGAGTAGGTTGTCCACTTGCCGTTTTCGTAGAGCCCCAAGCCGTTGTCCGTGCCCGCCCAGATGCGATCGCCATCCACCAACACCGAGTACACATGATTGTCGGGCAGTCCATTGGCGGTGGTGAAGTTCTCAAAGCGGAAGCGCGGCAGCACCCGCGATGCGGCAGCCGGCACCTGCGGTGCTGCGGCAGCCGCTTGCACGGCATGAGCTTTCTGCGTCTTTGGCGCTGGCTGCTGCGCGGAAGCCGGCAACGCCCGTGGAGCGGCCATCAAAAGCACTGCGATTATCAAGAGCTTCTTCATCGCGTCCTCAGATACTCGATCAGATCGTTGAGTTCGTCCTTGGTCAGGTCATTGGTGCGGCCGTGCTTATCCTCGGGGTTGTATACCGTCCAAATCTCTTCCAGAGTGTGCGCCGAGCCGTCGTGAAGATAAGGCGCGGTCAGCGCAATTTCGGTGAGCGGCGGCGCCTTGAGCATTCCGGAATTATCCGTAGACTTGCGCGTTCCCACATCGAAGAGTTTCTGGTTGGTGCCCTTGGGTCCGCTATGGCAGTACGAGCAGCGATTGTATTCGTCGATCGGCTTGCCAAATTTGTCTGTGCCGCGCTCGAAGATCGCCTTGCCCCGCTCCTGCGCCGGCGTCATCTCGCGGCCCGCAAGCTTCCAGCGATTGGGCCGCGTCCGCATATTGCGAATGTAGGTCGACAAGTCGGCAAGCGTCAGAGCGTCGTATTGCTCTGAGCGCCAAAAGTATTTCTCTGTCCGTGGTCCGCACTCGGTGGGTATATTTGGATTGCCGCCATTCCACTTGTAAGGCTCAGTGCCTTTGATGCCCTCGAGCATTTTGTTGTCCACAATGTCGCGCCCAAAACCATCCGGCTCGAGATCCCATGTGAGGCCGTCGAAAGTGGAATCGATGTGGCAACTGGCGCAGCCAATCTGTCCTTGAAAACCATAACGCGCGGTATAAAAAGTCTGTTCGCCGTGGCGGGTTGCGGAGACGCTTTTCGGCCCCGCAAGCGTGATCGTCGAAGCCACGCGATTGGTGCGCGTATCGATAACGCTGACGGTATCGTCGAGGCGATTGGCGACGAAGAGTTTGCGCCCATCGCGGCTCAGCGTCAGCCCGCGCGGATCGTGTCCGACGGGGATGCGCGCGACAACATAGTTTGCACTGGCGGCCAGATCGCTTGCATAAGAAACAGCCTGTGCATGTGGCCGCGCGTGCACAAAGTTCAACAGCCGCGGCACGTCGATGACCGCAACGGCCTCCGATCCGCCATAGGTGACATAGATGCGCGACTTATCCGGCGCAATGGCAACGCCGAAGGGCCGCGCCGCATAGCGCTCCAACTCATCGAGCGGAATCTCCACCGGCTGGCCTACATCCGCGCCGATAAGCATCAGCGTGTAAGCAAATGCGCCGCCATGCTCCAGATGCGCCAGCGGAACAAGATTCTTGGGATGATATTCAGCCACCGCGCCCAGACGGCCATCGGCGGAAAAGGCAAGATGAAAGACTCCAGCGACAGCGTGCAGCGGAATGCGATCGACGACTACGGCGCGCGTCGTGTCGATCACCGTAATCTCCGACTCAGGCGCGGTGCGGTTGTCGAATTCGGTGCGCACGCGGGGCGGATTGGGATAGACGTGTGTGGCGTAAATTCGGCTTCCATCTGGAGAAATCGTCAGATAGCTTGCGCCGCGCCCGGCTGAAAGGCGCTTCTCTTCCACTCCGGTGGCTGCGTCCAGAACGGCCACATCGCTGCTGATTCTGTTGGCCACATAAAGCCGCTTGCCCGCGCGGTCTTCCACCACGCTCGATGGCTCCTCGCCCACCGGCCACGTTTCCACAACGGCCAGCGTGCGCGTGTCAATTTCCGACAGCGTATCGTCCCAGGTGTTGGTCACAAAGAGCCGCGCGCCATCGGGCGAGAGCGAGAAACCGCGCGGCACCGCGCCCACGGCAATGTTCTTGATTACCGCATAGGTGGCCGCATCCAGAACGCGGACCTCGTTCATCTGCTGGCAGAGCACGTAGAGCCGCGCGCCATCGGGCGAGAGCACAACTTCGATCGGCGAAGCATAGTCCTCGGCTTCGGCCTCGCTGGCGCGCACCGGGCGACCCGCCGTGCGCCAAAGCGAAACGGTCAGCAACGCCGCGGCAGCCAAGGCCAGTGCCGCGCTGCATCGAGTTGGCAAGCGCAACCTCACTTAGGCTCCTCCACGGTCAGCACCTGATCCACGCCAAGCTTCTCAAGCGTCTGCTCGCGACCGCTGGGCCAGTGAACGATCAGTTTGTCGATTGCCGTAGCCGCGCCCAGCCCAAAGTGCAGGCGGCTGTCGTTCTGCGAAAGATAGCCCGAGCCGGCGACGCGTTCGGCCGATTGCCGCTTGCCCGCGACCAGGATTTCAACCCGCGCGCCAATGCCATCGCGATTGCTCTTAGCCTTGGGGTCAGACGCATCGAAGTGACTTGCTAGCCGCATGGCGCCCACCAGTTTGATTTCGACCCAGTGGCCGGCGTTGGTTGAAACATTGTGCACCAGCGTTCCCTTGCCGCCCAGATTCACCACGAATGCATCGATTTTGCCGTTGTTATCATAGTCGGCAAAACATGCCCCGCGCGCCGTCGTGCGCTCGCTCAGAACCGGACCGGCATCGCGCGATACATCGGCAAACTTGCCGCCGCCCAATCCGCGAAAGAGCGTGTGTTCTTGCGGGTAAAGATGGATGAGCCCGCCGTGAAAGATCAGAATGTCCAGTTGCCCATCGTTGTCGAAGTCGTAAATTCCCGTGCCCCAACTGACATATTGCGCATTGGTCTGCGAGACGCCGGTCTCCGCACCGATGTCTTCAAAACTCAGTTTTCCCGTGTTGTGCAAGAGCCGATTGTAGTGGCCGTCGGTGACCCAAAGATCCAGCACTCCGCGCCCTTCAAGATCGGCAAAGACCGGGCCCATCGATGAAGTGGATTCGCCATTCTGACCGAAGGCAGTGCCAGAATCGTTGCCGATTTCTTCAAAGGTTCCATCGTGCTTGTTGTGAAACAAGAAATTTTCCGTGCGATCGTTGGCCACGTAAATGTCGTCCCAGCCGTCGTTGTCAAAGTCCGCCGCCGTGACGCCCATGGTGCGGCCCACGTAGGCTCCGATGCCGGACTTTTCCGTGACGTCGGTAAATGTCCCATCGCAATTATTGTGATAGAGCTTGTTGGTTTCGCCTTCGTAATCCAGCGGCCCCGGATAGTTGTCCGCAGCATAAAACGCGCGATACTTGGGATCAAATTTTACGTAGCGGCCAACAAATAGATCGACGCATCCATCCTTGTCGTAATCCAGCCATGTGGAACTGATCGCCCAACCGTCCACATTGATGCCCGCCTTTTTTGTCACGTCGGTAAAGTGGCCGTTGCCGTCGTTGTGATAGAGAATCGTCTTTCCGTAGCCGGTTACCAATAAATCAACATATCCATCGTTGTCGTAATCGGCCGCCGTTACGGCCATTCCATAGATATCCGGATCGAGGCCCGACTGCGCCGTCACATCGGTAAAGTGGCCGTTGCCGTCGTTGCGAAAAAGATGATTGTGCGGCAGCGGATCGGGCTTCTCCTTGAGCGGATAGGGATGCATCGAATCGTCCAGCGGACGCCCGTTGACCACGTAAAGAGACTGCCTTCCGGAGTTGTTGTAATCGAACCAGATGCAGCCCGCGCCCGTGCCCTCAAGCAGCGACCCCAACTGCCGCGAACCGAAGCTGTGCGTAAAATGAATGCCCGCTTTATCGCTAGCGTCTTCAAAGCGAATCAAGGGTACCTGGGATGCGATCGGCCCCTGCCGCGCAAGCGGCGTCTGCCCCACCGCGGGTGGCGCGGCTGAAAAGGATTGCGCGATAGAAGAAGCCGGAGGAGCAGTTTGCGCGGCGGCAATCGAAGCGGCGCCGATGAAAAGTAGAAGACGAAGATGCATCTCAGTTGCCTCCCGGCGATTTTTTTGCGGGCTCGTCCGCGGGCTTCATGCCTGTCAAATCGACCGGCTCGGTGGTGCGCAGCAACACGGCCGGCACATGATTTTCCGATGCGCGCTCCGGTCCCGCATGGCATCCCACGCAGATGCGCTGTTCGCCGCGGCGAATCCAGAACCATCCATGCTCCTGGCGCAGAACCGCGCCATTTTTATCCAGCAGCGCAAAGCGAATCGGCTTGTCGGCGGGAGTCTTTACAAAAAAGGAACCATCCTGCTCGACCGGCGCGGTGCCCGTCACGATGGAGTGACCCGATGCGTCGAGCGTCTCCAGCCGCACCGTTGCAGGCGTGACCTTAAGATCGCCTTCGCGCGACAGGCGCGCATCCAGCGCAAGCATGTTGGCGTAATTCCATGGATGCAGCCCAGAGGGATGGCGGTTGGGCCTGTTGCGAGGCGACACCACTACTGGATCGACGAGGTTCTCACCGCTCTGCGCAAGCACTGTGAGTAAGGCAAGCGATCCGGGCTTCCAAAGTTTCAATGCGTAAAACGCTCCGGGCGTGTTGCGCGCACTCACGAGCCACGCGCCTGAGGCGGTCTCGGCAATCGCGCCCGCGTACTCGGCATGAGGCGCGGCGACAGCCACTTCATGCGCCAGGGGCGAAGTAAAACGCGCCAGCGATGCGCCGTGCGTAAAAACCACATCGCCATTTGCCAACTGCCTTCCGCCCCAGCGCGCGCGTCCATGATCGCAGCGGTAGGACTCGACGCCGGAGCCATCGGCATATACCAGATAAATCTCTGGAGTCGATCCCGAGCCTAGCGGAAAGTACGATTCAAAGAGAATCCTGCCGTCAGCCAAAACGCCGGTTGGCAGAGCGCTGGCGCGCATGTAAGTGAGCGGCAGCATTCCCGGTCCGGTGGTCGGATTCAAAACCTTGGGCGCTGCCGGGCTGCCATCCTCGACGGTCTCCAGTTGAAATCCCGATGCTGTGCGGCGCGCATAAACCAGCCGTCCGCCCGGCAAATAGAAAGGCCGAATCGCATCGCCCTCGCCGGCAACCAGCCTGCGCACCGAGCGATCGGCCAGCGTGGTTTCCCAAATCTGCCAAGGATCGCTTGCCGCTTTTTTCCCCGCGAACAAAACCCGCTTGCCGTCAAACGAAAGATTCGCGTCGGCAGTGGCGGCAAACTCCGCCACCAGCGGCTCCGGCCTGGATTCTGGCTTTCCCGCGTGAACCAGCAGCAGTTGCGCGCCTTTGGGGAAGCGCTCTTTAGCGGCGAGCGCGGCCAGCGGTTCGTAAGCCGGCGCGGCGGTGACGATCACATCCGCGCCAATCTCAGCGCCCGCGCTTTCAGCCTGATTCGGCGCAAAGCCGCAGACAGGAATCAACAGCGCAATCGAGGCTCCGATCGCCAGCCCTCTGGATGCAAGCCTCATCGCGCCGCACCCGCGAGCCGCAGTTCATTAGCCGCGCGCAGAGGAACCGGGCGCTCCAAACTGCGCAGCCCAATCCCACGAAGCCCAATCCAGGGATCGATGGCTGACATCATCGCGTCGAATCCGGCAAAGTCCAGCGACTGCTGCCCATCGCTCCACGCCTTGCCGGGATTCGGATGCACTTCAACAATCATGCCGTCCGCGCCCGCGGCAACGGCGATGCGCGCCAGCGCGGGCACCAGATCGCTGTGCCCTGCCGCGTGGCTGGGATCGGCAATCACCGGCAGATGCGAAATCTGCTTGAGCAGCGCAATCGCGCTCACGTCGAAGGTATTGCGCATCGACGTTTCAAAGGTGCGAATGCCGCGCTCGCAGAGAATCACGTTGGGATTGCCGTTGTCCAGAATCAACTGTGCCGAGCGCAGCCACTCGGCCACCGTCGCCGACATTCCGCGCTTCAGCAGCACCGGACGCCCCGACCGCGCCGACGCCTCCAGCAACGGATAATTCTCCATATTGCGGGTGCCGATCTGCAGAATGTCGGCGTACTCGGCCACCATGGGCACATCTTCTTCCGACATCACTTCGGTCACAATCGCCAGGCCGCTAGCTTCCCGCGCGCGCGCCAGCATCTTCAGCCCTTCCAGGCCATGCCCTTGAAATGCATAAGGAGAACTGCGCGGCTTGAATGCGCCGCCGCGAAGGATGCGCGCGCCGGCGCGGCGCACATGATTGGCCGTCGCCATAAGCTGAAATTCCGTCTCCACCGAGCAGGGCCCAGCCATGGTCGTAAATTCGCCGCCGCCAATCTCCACATCCAGCACCGGTATAACCGTCTGCTGTCGGTATGCGCTCTTCAGCACATCGGGACTTTCAGCGAATCGCTCTTGCCAATCTTCACGCACCCTGTGCGCTCCGTTTCTGGGGAAGCGGAAAGATCAGCGTACCGCGTCCATGCCCGTCATGCCTCAACCTAAAGGTGGAGACGAAAAACAGGGAACATGAACCAGAGATCAGCCTGGAGAAGAAAGCACGAACCTGAGCCGGCTTTCTGGATTGGAAGCTCAATTTTACCCGCATCAATGGAAGAGGCTACAGCGCCATCGGCGGCGGCTTGTAGCCGAATGCCGCATCCACTACCGCCGCCACGCCCAACGCCGTCTCATCCTCAAAAGGCCGCGCGACAATTTGCACGCCGATGGGCAACCCCTCCGGCGACTGGCCAACGGGCACCACCGCCGCCGGCGCGGCCAGCGCATTGAACCACTGCGTATGCCGCACCGCATCCAGATACTCCACGACTCGCCCCTCGACAATCCACTCGCGCTCACCGTGGCGGAAGGCGGGAATGCTGGCCGCCGGGCAGAGCAAAACAGGATGCGCGCTCAGTTCTTCCAGAGTTTTTGCGCGAATCAAATCCAGTTCCGCCCAAGCTTCCAGAAGTTCGGTTGCCTTCAAAGGCGGCAAGGCCTCGGAGAAGCCAAGAAACTCACTAAAGATCGGGCTCAGTTGATGCTCGCGGCCGCGGATTGCAGGCGCATAAAACATGGCCCCGCACTGCACAAAAAATTTGCTCCACAACTGCCGCAGCAACTCCAGTGTGCGCGGCCGGAAGGGCTCCACGCGAAAGCCCGCCGCACGAAGCGCCTCCGCCGCTGCTTGCACCGCCGCGCGCGTCTCCGGCGTGACGGGAGCAAGCCCGTCGTCCTCGAAAAATCCAATCGTCTCCGCGCGCAATTCTTCTGCGCTCGGCTCGCGCAGCGCAATCGGCGGACTCACAGGATCGTGCGGATCTTGGCCGCTCAACACACGGAAGATCAGCGCTACATCATTCATGGTCCGCGCCATCGGACCAATCGCGCCCAGCGTGGAAAACGGCCCCACGCACGGCGGAAGATGTCCGCGCCCCGGAATGCGGCCCGGCGTCGGCTTCAGCGAGCAGATGCCGGTGAAGTGCGCCGGCACACGCACCGAGCCACCGCTATCGGAGCCCAGCCCCGCCGCCGACATTCCCGCCGCAATCGCCGCCGATTCGCCCCCGCTCGATCCGCCCGGCGTGCGCTGCAAATCCCATGGGTTGTTGGTGCGCCCGTGCAGCAGATTGTCCGTTTCGTAGGCCATCAGAAACTCCGGGCAATTGGTCGTGCCAAGAATCAACGCTCCAGCCGCGCGCAGTCGTGCTACCACCACCGCGTCTTCTTTGGGGATTTCGCCCTCGTGCAGCCGGCTGCCGATTTCGCACTTGAATCCTCGCGTGGCGATTGACGATTTAACTGTCACCGGCAATCCGAACAACGGCCTACGGGATCGGGTGCCACGCCACTCATCGTGCTTCCGCGCCCGCTCGCGTACCCGTTCCGCATCGAAGTCCGCAAAGGCATTCAATTGCGGATTCAGCCGGGCAATCTGCTCGATGTGCGCCTCGGCCAACTCCAAGACGGAGATCTCGCCCGAGCGCAGTAGTTCCAGTTGCCGCGTGGCCGGCTCAAGCGTTATCCCGCTCATGGCTCCAACTCTCCGAATCCCGTTCCTCGATGGGGTTATAGCGCGGATTGAATTGCTTCTTCTCTTCTTCAGCGCGCTTCTGCTTCTTTTTCTTATTGGCAAGGAAGATGGGAGAGAACGTATGCACCAGAAAGTAAATGAAACCAAGAGCCCCGGACGAGATGCCTAACCTTCTGGCAATCTCTTTTTGAGAATAACCATCCAGCCAGTGAGATTCTCGCAGCAGCCAACCGCGCGCCAGCCAAAGAATGGCCAGTATGCACACGGCGTTAAGAATCAACTTGAGACGGCCGCGTCCGCGAGCCTCGCCGATCGCCCGCGGGTTTTCAGCCAGTTCTTGAATCTCCGATTCATCCATCGAACTCATGGCTTGGTATCCTCGGCCGGCGTTGAAGGCAGTTGCTTGTAGTCGAAGCGATAAGCTCGCACTGGCGCACCCGAATCGAAGCGGTCATTCCAATTCAATTGGTAGTCCAACGCACTTGCATCGTCGGGAAACTTCTCGCTCTCCGGATACGGATACGCGCTCATCGCATGAAACGGCATCTGCGCCACAGTAAACGGCGACGCATCCCACCAATCCATATCCTTCACATATCCGTTGGCGTAGAAAAAGTAATCGCGCTTCCAGCCCGACGCCAGTGCCGGCAGCTTGGCCGCGTCGAACTCCGCCGCTATCTCCTCGCCGCTGCCGAAGATCACATAGCGGTCGTCGATGGCCGTCAACAGCGGCAGCACATTGCCCATGCGCGTGTAGTTGCCGCGCTGATGCTGGAAGGGCCCGGTCAAACTCACGCGGTCGTAATCGTAGTCCAGATCGCCAGGGCTTGCGCCTTCTATCTGCGTCGGGTAGCCGCGGAAGTGCAGCGTGGCCGCGGCCATTGGCATCTCTGTCGTTGTTGCTTTTGCGTCGGAGCTTTGATCGATGAGCACCTGATCCCAATAAATCTCCAGGTTCGTTACCAAACGAATCTTGTGCGCGCCCGGCGGCATCTTGCCAGTCAGGTCCACAACAATCGTGCGCTCCAGCCCTGCCGGAAATCCTACATCGTCGGCGATGCGCTGCCAGGAACCATTGGGCAATTGCGCCTCGGCATACGGCGAGATTGGCTTGATGCCTCCCTGCCAGGCCGCGTAAAGAGAAGTCGCGCTGAAGTAATTTACATAGCCGGTCATCAGCAGCCTTAGCGGGGACTGCGCGTCTACATCTCCTAAATCCAGCGTCAGCGCGTGCAGATTTGCAAAGCCGTCATAGGGCAGCGGCGTAAATCCGCTGGCGAATTTGTGATCGCGTTGGCTCACCTGCTCCAACACGTCGCGTCCCGTGCCATCCCACGCGCCCACCGGCAGCCGCGCACCTTCTGAAGCCACCACGCGTCCCGAGGCAAAGGGCGGATCATCGAGGAAGCGCTCATCGGGATTGACCTGGACATTTTCCGGATGGTCCACCGCAACCAGCCGCAACTGATCGATATAGTTGACCTCTTCCATCGGCTCCATAAAGCGCAGGCTCAGCTTACCGTTTACCGTTGCAACCTGGTCGCCGTCGATCTTGATCCATTCGCCGGGATTGGGCGTATTGCGCCGCATGGGCGTGAACCAATGGCCCACGACCGCCGCGCCAATCACATCTGTTACCAGCTTGTACTTATGCCCATCCCACGCAAAGAGCACTGGGCACGAACTGCCGCGCCGGTCGGCCTCTTTCATCGCGATGACGCCGTGCCCATTGACCAGCCGAGGCAAATCAATCTCGTCCTGCAGCACGCCAGTCGGCCACAGAATGCGCAGCAGGTCGATGCCCTCCGCATCGCCCAGGCCGACAAGAATTTGCGGCGGGCCTTGCGTCTGATAGCCCGACGCGCCGGCCAGCTCCCACTTCTGCCAATGGCCGTTCGCGTAAACATCCACCTTCACGCCCAGTGCAGTTTTGTTGTCCGCATAGCCGGTCAGGTCCAGGCGCACCGAGTGATTCTTGTTGCCGCCCTCGTTGCGCAGCAGCACTGGCGGCGCGTTGAGCTGCGTCACAATTAGATCCGCCGCGCCACTGCCTGTGAACTCGCCGGCGATCAATCCGCGCGGCGCAACCAGCTTCACAGTGTCAAGGCCAAGCGCCGCGCTCACGTCCTCAAAGCTGCCATCGCCGCGATTGCGAAAGACCTTTACACGCGGGCCGGCTTTGGTATCGACAATCGCCGCAAGATCGATCCAGCCATCGTTGTCAATATCGATGGGAGTCAGGCCCCAGCCGCGCAACGCGCCTTGCAGCGGGAGTTCGACGGGCTCAAAGCGGCGGCCCACATTCGCTGAACCGGCAACATTGCGCCAAAGCGTCAACCCTGGCGCACCCGCGTGGGTGACGGCAATATCCATCCAGCCGTCCTTGTTGTTATCCAGAACTGCAATGCCGACGGTAGGCGCTAGTATTGCTGGCTTGCTGACTTGCTGACTCGCTTCATAGAGTGGCTGCGTCGGATATTTTCCTTCGCGCGGATTGATGTACAGAATTGGCGACGGCCCATCGCCTGTTATTGCAATATCCACCGCCTTATCGTTATTGAAGTCGGTGAGAATCGCCGTGTTTGTATTTCCGCTTCCACCCAATCCCGTCGGCTCCGTCCATTCAGTAAATGTTTTATCGCCATTATTCCGCCACAAAACATTTGGCGTTCCTCCGTCCTTCAAAGGCGCGCCTGTCAAAAATAAATCCAGATCACCGTCGTGGTCGTAATCGATAAATGTAATTCCGCTTGGTTTGTTTTTAGGCGAGAGTCCAGCCGCAGCCGTCGCATCCTCGAACTTCCCTTTGCCCAAGTTGTGGAAGAGCAGCACGGCATCGTCCAGCGCCACGGCCAGATCGTTCAGCCCATCCCCGTCATAGTCGCCCACCGCGCAAGCCACGGCATGGCCCGAAGCCTTCAGCCCCGCCGCCGCCGCGTCCCATTCCTCAAAGCTTCCATCACCCTTGTTGTGCAGCACGCGAATCGCCTGCGCGCCCGCCTGCATCAGCACCAGATCCATCGCTCCCGAGCCGGTCACATCCATCATGCAAGCGCCGCCGGTGGTGGTAAAACTGGGTTCCCCATGTCCGGCTTTTCGGACCTGGGAAATCAACGGCTGCGCCGCCAGCTTCACCGGAATCATCGCGCGCCGTGCCGTCTCCGGTTCAGAGACAGGCACCACCGTCGAGTAGCGTCCCTGATCGCCGTAGCCCAACCCCACAGCGGCTGAAACCTTGGTGCTGGTCAAATGCTGGAAGAGCTTGAAGTGCTCCTTGGCCTCAGCCGCGCGGCCCAAATGCTGCAAAGAACGCGCCAGGCCAAACTGCGCCGAGGCGTGCAGCGGATTGATCGTCAGCGTCTCCTCAAAGGCCGTAACTGCCTTGTCGTAATCCTTCAACTCCTGATAGCAAACGCCCTCGTAATAGAGTGAATCCGCATCCCGCGCATCGATCTTCAGCACATGCTGAAAACTGGCCAGAGCCGCTTCCAGCTCATTGCCAGCGTGCTGCACCAGACCCAGGTCGTACCAGGCCTGCGCGCTCTCCGGTTCCAAAGCGAGAGCCGTGCGAAGTGCTGTCTTCGCCTCGTCCAGCTTTTGCAGATAGAGCTGAGAGATGCCCTCGTTGATGGCCGCCTGCGCCATCCTGGGATCGCGCTTCATCGCCTCGGCAAAGGAAGCCGCCGCGCGCTCGGTCGTCTGCTGGCCCATCTCGGCCACGCCGCGATTATTGATCTTCACGGCATCGGCATCAAAGCGCGCCTGCGCCCCGGCTGCTGCTGCGGCAACAAAACATCCAAGGGCAAGCGCCCCGGTCATCCTCATATCTCTCATCCCCAATGCGGCGCAAAAGCCAGCCCGCTAGAAAACTCGCGCAACACTACAGTTTATGCGAGCCGCCAAGCGCGCCGCACTCCGGGCTCTCGCCCACCGGCAAGGCATCCCTTCCCGGCTGCACAATTCCATACTTGCGATCCAGAAACTCCTGCAACTCCTCAGGCAGCAGCGCGGCCAGTTCCTGCCAGGTAAGCACCTTCAGCCGCACGCGCAGATCGGCGGATTTCACGGCCGCCATTACCTCAAACCACGCCTCGCGCAGATCCGGCCGGCGCGCGTCGTGAATCACGCAAAAGCTGCATCCATGTTCATGCGCGGCCAGCACATTGCGAATCAGTTGGTAGCCTGCGTAGCCGCTCTCCGCACGGGGTTGGACGGCTGCAAGCCAAGGTGCTAGCGGGTACGTAAAATCGGCCGAATCCACCGCCGTCTCTTCATGCTCTTGCGAATACTGCTCGGGAAACTCCGCCGCCTCGCGCCGCCTCTTGACCCGCAACTCCACCCTCGGCAGCCGCTCCCGTTCAAAGACCGCATCGAAGTCGCGATAGGCCTCTACCACCGCGGCGGCTCGCGTCTGAAAATCCCCCTCAGTCAGCTTGGCTTCGACCAGCAGATCGCCCCAGCGCATGTCCACTTCCGTGCGATCCGAGCGCCCGCTAGCCAACGCTACGCGCGCCTTCCAGCCGAAGACCGGCGTGGCCTTCCCATCCACTCCCAAAGAGCGCCGCACAGCGGGTGACTCCGCCACGCCCGGCGTGCAGAAGATATTCATCAGCAGCGCATCCGAGCTCATCGACGAATCCAACTCTCGCCAGCGCCGGACCCCTCCCGAATCTGCCTCCGCCTTTGGCAGCGCGCGCCCCTGCGCATGGATTTTGTCAAAGCGCCGCAGCCACTCAGGATGCGCAGAAATCGCCGCATAAGCTGGGTCGAAGAAATTGCCGTGGTGGCCGACTTCCGGCGGTGCTCCCGCGGACAGGTTTTCGTCTGTGGGGTGCTCCGGCGCATAGACAATCACCGGCGGATCGCCGTAGCTCTCCACATGCGCTCGACCCCGCGCCCAGAGCCTATTGCGCAGCCCCAACTCCCGCCGCAGTTCACTCGCGAACCAGCTTGATTTCACCGCCATATCGAGCAACCTGCACTGTTCCGGCCCACTCAGTAATTCAGCTCCAGCACATTGATCGAGTAAGCAGCAAAGCTAGCCTCGAACTTGGCTCCGGCAACCGCGATCCGCCGCTCCACGGGAGCAACTTCATCAGGATGCGCAATCGAATTGGTCGCATCCGGCGTCTTGCCGCTCAGCGTTGTCAGTGTTGCATCGCGCTTTATACGGCTTACGCCATCAAGCGAAATACTGAGCCGCGCCGCCTCGGATGAAGCATTCACTATTTTGATAAAAACCTTGCCCTGCTTCTCATCCCGCGTTGCCGAGGCAAAAATCTTCGGACCTGCATGGTCCAGCACCGCGGGCACCGCCTGTGTGCCCAGATGTGCGCCAAAGATCACCTGCGCCCAATAACTTGGCGAGCCATAACTCGACAGCGCATCGTAGCCGATCAAATCCGGCGCCCATTGCAACCCACCGGGATTCACATTCGTAAAGAGCGGAGCATAGCTGGCCATCACAATCAGGTCCGCATTGCGCTCCATGCCGGTCATCCACGCCGCGTCGGCCAGCGCCGCCTCTAAGTCCCCGGTCGGCTCGCCTTCCAGCGTCGCCCACTCGCCCACAAAGATCTTCGGACCCTGCCGGTCCGCCGTGTCATAGTGATGCGCGCTGGCAAAGGACTCCGCGGCGGGCATATAAAAATGCTCATCCAGCAGATCCGGCTGCACGCTCTTCACGGGCATGGTGGCAATCAACTGCAAATTCGGATAGCGCGCTTTGATCTCTTTGTAGAACTGCGCAAAACGCCCCTCATACGAGCCGGAGTTATCAAAATTATCCTCGTTGCCTATCTCCACATAATGCAGCGGAAAGGGCGCGGCGTGGCCGTCTTTGGCGCGCTCTGCGCCCCACTTGGTCTCCGCATTACCCGTCAAATACTCGATCTCGTCCAGAGCATCCTGCACATAAGGCTCCAGCGCCGCTCCAGGCTCCACGTGCTCCTGCGTCATCGAGTAGCCGGCATAGACCGCCAGCACCGGCTCAATCTTCAAGTCCTCGCACCACTCCAGATACTCCAGCAACCCCATTCCATCCGACGAGCGGTAGTGCCATGGACTGGGGTGTGTCGGCCGGTCAACCCAAGGGCCAATTGTCTTCTTCCACTCATAGCGCTCGGAGATGTGGTCGCCCTCCAGGTAGTTGCCGCCCGGCAGCCGCAGAAACTTGGGGTGCATCGCGGCCAGCTTCTCCATCAGGTCGATGCGATTGCCAAAGGGACGGTTCTGATAAGTTGGCGGAAAGAGCGAGACCAGGTCAAACCAAACCGTCGCCGGCTGGGCAACGGTAAGGATCAGGTGATTGTTCGCAGTCGCCTGCAGCTCGCCGGTGGTCAGCGTAAACCGGTAGCGCTGCCAATCCTTGGTCACGCCGGCAACCGTCGCCGTCGCTGCCGTAACGCCTGACTCATCGTTCACCAGGCTCACCGTCACCGGCAGATTGTCGCTGTCGCACTTGGCGAAAAAGGAGCCGGTGTAGGTCGTCCGGGGCCGCACGGCAATGCCCCAGAATCCATCGTTCTGTACCCCGGCGGGAGCCGCTTCGGTGGCCCCTGTCACGCTGACCTTCAAGCTGCGCGGCAGTGCGGCGCTGGGGCCGGTGCCAGGGTCCACGGCAATCTTCACCTGAGAATCGCCGCGCGCTGCCATCGACCAATGGCCCAGCGCGCGCCAGTCGTTACCGATGGCGCGGTCATGCACCAATTCTGGATAAATTCCGCCGTCGTAGGAGTAGTTGATCTCCTCGGTCATCAGCCCGTAAAACATTGGACTGACCGCGCCCGTGGGATGATCCACCTGGATGGAAAGCGATGGCGTCTGGGCAATCAGGCTCAAAGGCAGAAGCGAAGCGGCAAGTAGAGCGAGGTGAAAATCGAGTTTGCGCATACGCAGGACATTCTATCGGAAACCACTCAGTCCTCGGATGCGGCTTCAATCTCCGCCTCGATCCTCCTACGCACAGTCTCTGGCAACTGAGGCATTGCGCCGGCCTGCGAGGCCACCCATGCGCCCCAGCGATTGCCCGCCTCATTCAGCATGGCCAATCCCGCTCCGCACAGCAGGTAGTGCGTCAGCGCGGCGGTAAAAGCATCGCCAGCGCCGATTGTGTCGGCCACCTTGACCGCAACGCCTGCGTGCTCATGCCACTCCTCGCGCGTCACCAGAATGCTGCCATGCGCGCCGCGCGTAATGGCCACCATCCGCAGCGATGGAAACTCCTCCAGCAGCCGATCCGCGCTCCAACGCAAGGCCTCGGCTGCGTGATCTGGCCGGACCTCCAGCCCCAGTAGCGCCAGCACCCGCGGTGTCTCCTCGTCATTCATCTTCAGAACGGTTGCCAGCTTGAGCGACTCCTGAATCACATCGCCGGAGCAGAAAGGCGGACGCAGATTCACGTCGAAGACGCGCACACACGCAGCCCCGGCTTGCGCCGCCAACGCCTGTATGGCCTGCCGTGATGCCGGCGATCTCTGCGCCAGCGAGCCAAAACAGATTGCATCGGCCTGCGCGGCCAGTTTCATCCAACTCTGGGTCAACTCCATGAAATCCCAGGCCGCCGGCTGATGGATCATATACCGCGGCTGCCCGTCGTGGAACTCGACCGTCACCCGGCCCGTCTCATGCGCCAAGTCCAGTTGCAGGGATTCCGCGCCGCACGGCAGCAGCTTCAGCCGCTCGGCCGCCTTGCGCCCCAGTTCGTCGTTGCCCATGCGGCTCAGAATCATGGCGCGGTTGCCCAACTGCCCGGCCATCACGGCAAAGTTGGCCGGCGCGCCACCTAACTCCGCACCCGTTGGCAGCAGATCCCAAAGCAACTCGCCAATTCCCAGAATCAAATGTGATTCCTTCAATGCCGTACTCCTCCGTTCACCCGGAAAATTGTCCCCATCGATCCGGTCCAATTCTAGTGTGATCGGAGTCCACTGTCGCCGGAAAAATTGCTTAAGAAAAGAGCGGGCAGGGTATTCGACATATTCCTCGACGGCCCCGCGAAGACGGTAAGACAGAGGATTGAGAGCGAAGAGGACTCGGGCGGGTAACGGGCGAATTTCTGGGTGAAAGCGAAGGTATAGCGAACAATAATTGAACATGGCATATCAATTAAATGAATGACTTAAGGGCTAAAGCGAAGGAAAAGGGAATCTAAAAAGGGGCTTTTTGCGTTTTTTGCCTATTCAAACCATTGATAATAAGCATGTTGAATAAATAAAAATCGCTGAAAGGCGAAGATATGAAGCATAATCTTACGGTTTCTCCGTCTTTTGTCGGCCTGCGGAGGAGCCGAACGGGATCGATGGATTTGGTCATGTTGGCCTCTGGTACGGCGGTTTCTTAACCGCTTTTCTTCATTGTCCGCGTTCAAGGGATAATTATTTGCAACCACCTGAGGTGGGGCTGACGCTCGCTATCCGCACGCAGGAGAGTTGTTGTCCCCCAGGTCCGAAAATCCGGACCTGGGGCACCCAGGTTTGTGCAACAAATTAGTTGGACTTTACAGCCGGTCTGAGATTCATCGTGCTGGCGCTATGTGCGGGCGTGGGGCCTGTCCGTCTGACCAGCGGGTGCTCAAGCTGCTTGAAGGTGGCGGCGTCGGATTCAAGCTTCATGCGGGTGGTCACATCCACCAGGCGCTGCGCTTCAAGGCCGCGGCGCTTGGCTACGATCTTGTAGTCGAAGGGCACGGTGCCGTGTCCGCCGCCCAGCTCATGCACCTCAAAGCTGGAGGCGGTTTTGTGGCTGACGTAGAGTCCCTGGCAGTCCGCGCCGGGGGTGAGAAAGACGTGAAAATCGACGCCGGTATTGACCGTCTCCACAAAGGCCGGGTCCAGCGTGATGGTCGCGCTGCCGTTGCTCAATTGGCCTGC
>Ga0181516_10000266_pt1 | contig 52200 bp, 47 predicted proteins | sample PEATcosm2014_Bin_25_FD_121104 | JGI IMG/M metagenome (GOLD analysis project Ga0181516, IMG submission 121104) | Peatland microbial communities from MTU Mesocosm Facility, Houghton, MI, USA - PEATcosm2014_Bin01_10_metaG | ecosystem: Environmental > Terrestrial > Soil > Wetlands > Peat | place...
GCCTTCGGCGCCCAGGGCATCGGCCTGACCCGCACCGAGCACATGTTCTTCGAGGGCGAGCGCATCATCGCCTTCCGCAAGTTCATCCTGGCCAAGGACCTGGAAGGCCGCAAGGAAGCCCTCAAGGGCCTCCTGGTGTTCCAGCGCAAGGATTTCGAAGGCATCTTCGAAGCCATGGACGGCCTGCCGGTCGTCGTGCGCCTGCTGGATCCCCCCCTCCACGAGTTCGTGCCCCACGACGAAGCCGGACAGGCCGACATGGCCAAGGTCATGGGCGTCAGCCTGGCGGAAGTCAAGCACCGGGTCGCCAAGCTCCACGAGTTCAACCCCATGATGGGCCACCGCGGCTGCCGCCTGGGCATCACCTACCCTGAGCTGATCCGCATGCAGATGCGCGCCATCAGCGAGGCCGCCATCGCCGTCGGCAAGCGCGGCGTCAAGGCCCTGCCCGAAGTGATGGTGCCGCTCATCGGCACGGTCAAGGAACTGGCCTACACCAAGGTGGAGATGCTGGACGAGCTGGCCGCCGTGAACAAGGAACAGGGCACCAGCTTCAGCTGCCCCATCGGCACCATGATCGAGATCCCCCGCGCCGCCATCACCGCGGACAAGATCGCCGTCGAGGCCGAGTTCTTCTCCTTCGGCACCAACGACCTGACCCAGATGGGCTTCGGCTACTCCCGGGACGACTCCGGCAGCTTCCTGCCCGAGTATGTGGCCAAGAAGATCCTCGACGAGGATCCCTTCCAGAGCCTCGACCAGGAAGGCATCGGCCAGCTGGTGCAGATCGCCTGCGAGAAGGGCCGCGCCGCCCGCCCCGACATCCACCTGGGCATCTGCGGCGAGCACGGCGGGGATCCCCGCTCGGTCAAGTTCTTCCACCGCACCGGCCTGGACTACGTGAGCTGCAGCCCCTACCGCGTGCCCATCGCCATCCTCGCGGCCGCCCAGGCCAAGCTGGAAGAGGCGAACTAGGCTGACCGGGCGCCCGGGCCGTGCCCGGGCGCCCTGCTGCTGAGCACGAGGGGATGCGACGCCTGCGTCGCATCCCCTCATTCATGCCTGGCCTTCGGCCCCCGCCTGCCTTATGCCTCCTGCTCCTCCGGCTGCTCCATCCGTTCCAGGAAGGCGGCGTAGTCCAGGTCCACGGTCTCGATATGGTGCAGGAACATGGCGCTCATCGCCTCGCCCAGGCCCGGCAGGGGCGGGGAGTCGGGCGAGCCGTACTGGTCGAGCAGATCGTGGAAGCGCTCCTCCATGACCCCGTGCTCGGCCCGGTGGGGCAGGAGGTGGGGATATCGGACCTCCTTCATGAGGGACTCTTCGGCCCGGAAGTGGTCCTTGGCCATGGTCTCCAGCAGCCTGAGCCGGGCGCCCAGCGTCTCCAGGGGAAACGGCCCGCGCATGCTCTCCACCAGGCGCAGCAGCGTCTGGTGGATCCGCTGGTGCTGATTGTCCATCTCCGGATGCCCGGTACGGCGCGGACCGGCAGAGTCGTCATGAAGCGAGCCTGGTGTGGCCTGGTCGACACTCATAAAGATCCATCCTGTAGGATTAATATATTGAACATCAGCTGGCGAAGCAACTCGGATTCCCGCCCCGTGCCGGGACCGGCGTAGCATGGACCCGATGCTCACGCGCCCTGGACTTCTGCTCGCCGCCTTTCCCCCTGAACTGGCGGGGCTGGACCTGCACCCGCCCGCCGGCTGGCGCGTGGGCTGCACCGGACTGGGCGCCCTCACCGCGGCGGTGACCACCGCCCGGCTGCTCACCACGCTGATGCCGGGCCGGGTGCTGTTCGTGGGCACCTGCGGCGCCTACGACCAGCGCCTGGCGGTGGGCGGCCTGCTGCAGGCCAGCGACGCCCTGGCCATCGCCCTGGATGTGCTGGAAGGGCGCGCCTACCGGCCGGGGCAGGAAGTGCAGCGCTGGCCCGCCACCCTCGCTCCGTCCCTGCTCCCCTTCCCCGCTCTGTCCGTGGCCGTGACCCCCGGCATCACCCGGACCCTGGAGGGGGCCCGGCGCCTGGCCGGGTTCGCCGCCGTCGAGCACCTGGAACTGACCGGGGTGTTCGCCGCCTGCCACGATGCGGGCATCCCCTGCGGCGCGGCCCTGGCGGTCGCCAACCAGGTCGGCCCGGAGGCCCACGGGCAGTGGCTGGCCAACCATGAGCGGGTGAGCCGGGAACTCATGGAGGCGCTCAAGGCGGCGGGGGTCTTCGCTGCCGCCTGAAGCGGGCGCGGGAAAATCCACACCTTGCAAAAACAAAAAATCGAGTTATTTTGTATTCGGTCCTAAACCAAGCAAACACCAATCTACCCTTATTTATATCAATATTATCTGAATCCCTCGCCTGACGCTTTTTCCCGTCGACCTTTTATTTTCACCATGCCCAGGACCCCTGGGTGTTTTGTCGCTGTTTTTGTTCAATTTTGGAGGCACCATGCGATTTAATAGACTTATCGTCCCCTTCGTCTGCGCGGGAACCACCCTCATGGCGCAGAGCATCGGCGATCTCAACGGACTGGTCAGCGCCGCCGCCCAGTACTCCGCCCACGGCGTGGCCGGCACCCGGCACTCCATGAGCCTGGACCTGCGCCAGATCAAGGGGGAGAGCGCCCTGGCGCCCGGAGCGCTCATGACCAAGGCCCTGGACATCCAGCACTGGACCTTCTTCTACAACCTCGGCGCCGGTGCGGACAGCGCCAGCGCCCCCGGCGACGACGCTTCCCTGCCCGTGAGCCGGTCCGCCAGCTGCAAATGCGTCAACAGCCTGTTCTCGGACTTCCATCTCTCCCCCCACGCCATCCCGGCCACCAAGAGCCTGCAGGACACCTGGATCGCCGCCACCCTCGAACAGGCCATCCAGAGCCTGAACAACCAGGGCTATGTCCGGGGCTTCTCGGAGGTGCGCCTGGAGCGGCCCGATTCGAAGGTCATCCCCGACGGCTTCGTCTACATCTTCACCTGCCCGTGGGAACGCACCCGGGTGGCCGTTTCCGCCGCCAACGGCGAGGTGAATTGGCTGGAGCAGTACTGAGCATCCGGGTCCAGGCATGGGTTCGCTGCCGGGAAGGCGCGCTGGTGCGCGCCTTCCCGGCAGCGTTCCGGCGATGGGGCCCCGGGCGGTGGCCGGGAGTGCGGCCGCCTGGCCCTACTGAGACGGGCTCTTGGCTGGCTTCCCGGCGGGAAGCCAGAGCTGGCGGCCGTCCCCGGTCTCCACCCGCCAGCCGTCCCCCTGGGCCTCCACCCGGATGCCCTTGCAGGTGCCGGTGACGTACACCGGCGCGCCGGTGGATCTCAGGGCCGCCATGGCCTCGGGGTGGGGATGGTCGAACCGGTTGTTCCTCCCGGCGCACACCAGGGTGAGGCCGGGCTCCAGGGCCGCGATCCAGTCCGGGCTGGAGGCGCTGCGGCTGCCGTGGTGGCCGGCCTTCAGCAGGCGGGACCGGTCCGGGTCCGCGCCGGGATCGCCCAGGGCCAGGAGGTCCCGCTCCTGGAGGGCCAGCGCGTCCCCCATCAGCCACGCTTCCCGGTCCCGCCAGCGCACCCGGAGCACGGCGGAGGTCATGTTGAAGTCGCGGACCGCCAGGGGCCGGGGCGGCCAGCGCACCGAGAACGCCGCCTCGCCCCGGCTCCAGGCCGCGCCGCGCACCAGGGTTTGCGCGCCGGACGCCGCGCCCAGGGCGCCGCAGCGGTCCCAGGGCTCCAGCGGCCCGGCCAGGGCCGGCAGGGCGGTGGAGGCCGGCGGCCACAGCCGGGCCAGGGTCGCCCAGCCGCCCGCATGGTCCAGGTGGGGGTGGGTGAGCACCAGGTGCACCGGCTCCCGCACCCCCCGCCGGCTCAGGACCCGGGCGATGCGCCGGGCGGCCCGGGGGTCCGGCCCGGTGTCCACCAGGGTGGCGTCGCCGCCGGGCACCCGCACCAGGATGGCGTCGCCCTGGCCGATGTCCACGGCCTCCACGCTGAGGGCGGCCGGCCGGCGCCCGGTGCCGCCCGCGGCCAGGAGCCCCAGGGACAGGACGGCCAGGGCCGCGCACAGCCAGCGGGTCCGCTGGAACCGGGCATGGCGCTGGGCCAGCAGGATCCACCCCGGCAGCAGGGCGATCCAGGGCCACGGCTGGCCGGTGGCCACGGGCACGATGCGGGCGAAGACCGGCACCAGGTGCTCCCCGGTCCAGCCCAGGAGGCCGCCCAGCACCGGCACCAGGCCGGGCACCGGCAGGAGCGTCAGGGCAAAACAGAGGGGCGCCAGCAGGGCCACCAGGGGCAGCAGGACCAGGTTGGCCGCCACGCCCCAGAGCGGCACCCCGCCGTGCAGGAGCGCCAGCAGGGGCAAGGTGGTCAGCCAGGGCGCCAGGACCCGGGCGAAGGGCAGCGCGGCCCGGCCCAGCAGCGGGCCGGCCAGGCCGGCCAGGGGTTCGCAGGCCCAGCACAGGCCCACCAGGGCCATCCAGGCCAGCAGGAACCCCGGCTCGCAGCCCGCGGCGGGGTGGGCCATCAGCCAGGCCAGGAGGGCGCCGTGGAGCGTCACCACCGGCGGCAGCTTCCATCCGGTGCCCTGGCCCAGCGCCCAGGCGGCGCCCATGAGCAGCCCCCGCCACACGGTGGCGCTGAAGCCGACGATGGCGCTGTAGAGCAGGGCGCCGGCGATGCCCGCCAGGGTTCCGCCCAGGTGGAACAGGCGGCGCCACAGCAGGCCCAGGGAACCCGCCACCAGGGTCACCTGCAGTCCGGACACCACCAGGGTGTGGATGGTCCCGCTTTCGGCGAACGGGCTGAACACCTGGTCCCGGGCCGGCGGAAGGCCCAGGGTGAGGGCGCCCCAGAGGTCCCGGGCGGCACCCTCGGGCAAAGGCAGGGCGTCGAAGCGCCGCCGCACCCAGAGCACCAGGCGCAGCGCGGGCCCCGGCCGCGCCGGCCCCAGCGGTTCCAGGAGCCGGGCCGAGGCCAGGCGGATCCGCCGCGGGGTGCCGTCGCTCCGGGCGCGCCACAGGGGGCGTTCCGGCAGGAAGGCCGGGCAGGGTTCCACCCGCCGCAGCTCGCCCAGGAAGCGCACCGGGCTGCCCGGGGCGGGCGGCGCCGACCCGCCCGGCGGCAGCGCCAGGGGCAGGACGCTGCCGCGCAGCGGCTCCGGGGCCTCGATCCGCACCGCCGAGGCGCGCCCGGAGGCGGTGGCGGTCCAGGGCGCCGCCAGGACTCCCTGGACCCGCTGGAACCCGGCGGGGAGCGCCGCGTCCCGGCGGGCCAGGCGGCCCAGCGAGCCCAGGGTGCCCCAGGCCAGGGCGAGCGCCAGGGGCAGCGCCGCCCAGCGCCGGGACCGCACCAGCGGTCCGCAGCCCAGCACCGCCAGCCAGCCCGCCGCCTGCACTGGGGCCGGCAGGCGGCCATCCCAGGTCTCGGGCGCCAGCCAGGGAACGGCGCAGGCCGCCATCAGGGCCCAGGCCAGGGGCCAGGAGGCTTCACCGCTGAGACGCTGCCAGAGCCGTTCCCGGGACAACATGATCGGGCATCATCTCCGGCCGGGCCCGGGAGGTCAATCGCCCCGGTCCCGGCAATCTCAGCCACAATGGAAGGCATGAGACATCCCCGCTTCCGCGTTCTCGGGCTTCTGCTGTTCCTGGCGCCGGGCCTGGCCGCCTGGAGCCCCCGCTGCAACGAGGCCCAGACGGCGCTGGCGGTGCGGCTCATCCCCAGGCGGATGCGGGCGTTCCTGCTGGCCCACCCGGCCGAACTGCGCCAGGGCGCCCGGGGCCAAGCCAACGACCAGGTGCCCACCGTGGAGGACGTGGAGGACCAGTTCCAGGAGGTCATGCGGCTGACCGCGGACCGGGGCCGGCCCGAACAGGTGGTGCTGGCCCTGGGCACCCTGGCCCATGAGGTGCAGCTGCTCATGGATCCGTCCGCGGTGCGGGGCGCCTCCCCGCTCCGGGACGCCTTCGAGGCGTATGCCGACGAGCAGCTCCCCAGGCTGGTCCTCTGCCGCGAGCCGGCCTGGGCCGTGGCCGGGCCCATCGACCCCCGCCCGCCCCTGCTCCGCTGGGCCAAGGTGAAGTTCGAGCGCTACCAGGCCCTGGCGCCCTGCTTCGACGAGAAGACCGGCCGGCGGGTGGGGCCCTGGGACCAGCTGTCGGTGCCCTTCGCCCAGCTCCAGCTGTCCTATTCCAACGGCATCAACGCCACCGCCGGCCTCTGGATCCAGCTGTGGCGGGCCGTGGGCGACCAGTGGGAACAGCGCCAGGCTGATTGAGCGGCTATCCTAATTGCCAGTTCGGCAGTATGGTGGTTGCAACAATAGAGATGGGGGAACGGCATGGCTTCATACACGCGCCTGGGTTCTTTTCTTGTGTCCGATCTCCTGGCGACGGTACCCGCGGGGAAGATCCATCGGGCCCTCTCCACGGCCGGCAGTTCCTGGGAGCGCCACTACCTGCTCTGCCTGTTCTCGGACGAGCTCCTCGAGGCCGGATTGGCTTCCCGCTGGCCCGAGGCGCAGCGCATCGCCGACCAGCTGGCCGGGGCCCGGGGCTTCGGCGGGACCTGCCGGTTCGAGCCCGGCAGTCCGGCCCACATGAGCTGCGACTACATCCCGGGCCGGACCCTGGCCCAGGTGCTGGCCCGGACGCGGGAGGAGCAGATCCCCCTGGGCGTGGACCATGCCCTGACGGTGCTGCAGGGCCTGGCCCAGGCGATCATCCTGATGCACGACCGCAACCTCCACCACGGAACGCTTTCCCCGCACAGCGCCTGGGTGGCCTACGAGGGCGCGACCCATCTCCTGGACGCGCCGGTCGCCGGCCTCGTGCAGGCGCTGCTGCCCAAGGCTCCGGCCCTGCGGGCCGCCCTGGAGCCGTACCGCCCCTCGGCCCCGGCCTCCGCGTTCCAGCAGGACCTGTTCGCCCTGGGCGCGCTCCTGTACGAGATGCTGACCCTGGAACAGCTGCCGGCGGGGCCGGCCATCCCGGACGCGCTGGCCCAGGCCACGCTCAAGGCGGCCCAGGAGGATGAGGCCATCCCCGGGGAGATCCTGGCCTTCCTGAAGCGCCTGCTCATGGTGGGCGAGCCCTTCCCCACGCCGGCGGCGTTCAGCGCGGACCTGGAGCGGGTGCTCTATGACGGGGAATACAGCCCCACCACGTTCAACATGGCCTTCCTGATGCACACCCTGTTCCGGGAAGAGAACGAAGCCGATGGCGAGGCCGCCAGGAACGAGCAGGGCGCCAACTATGCCCAGTACCTGCCGCCGGGCAGCGGCGCGCCGGTGCCGCAGGCCGCGCCCGCCGCCGGGAAGAGCTCCCGGAGCACCCTCTACCTGGTCGCCGCCGGCGTGGTGGCGGCCGGACTGTTCGCCTACTACCAGATCAACCTCAACCGGCAGCATCAGATCGAGCAGAAGAGCCTCCAGGACAAGCTGGCGGAGCTGCAGAAGGAGAAGGAGGCCAACGACGCGAAGCTGGCCGACATCGCCAAGCAGGAGGAGGCCCAGAAGACCCTGGCGGACATGTTCGGCAGGCAGGCCGAGGAGGGCGGCACCGCGGAAGCCCGGGACACCGCCAGGAAGGACCTGGAGGCCGCCCAGCAGAAGGCCCGTGACCTGGCCAAGGAGCGGGTGGAAGCCCTGAAGGAGAAGCAGCAGCTGCTGGCCAAGCAGAACGCGGCCCAGGTCTGGAACAAGGCCGCCGCCGCCCAGGCCGCCGCCGCCTTCAATGCCGCCGCCGGAGCGGCCCCCGCGCCGGTGGCCCCGGCCGCCAGCGAGCTGCCCACGATCGCCCAGAAGGGCACGCCGCAGCAGCCCCGCATCGCGGTGCCGCCCGCCCTGCAGCAGAGCGACATCCGGGTGGCGCTCAAGGTGTTCGTGGACGCCGCGGGCCGGCCGATGAAAGCGGTGATCACCCGGGGGGTGGAAGGCGACTACGGCTACAACGAGGCCGCCCAGAACGCGGCCCTGGCCTCCACCTTCGTCCCCGGCAAGAAGGACGGCAAGGCGGTCTCGGGCTGGCTGGAGATGGAGTTCGATTTCGGCAAGCCCAGGTAGCCGGAGCTGGTGTCTTGAAGGTTCTGCGCTAGCCTAGCCGCACCGGATCGTCGTCGTCGTCGTCGACGATCCGGATGCTGCCGCCGGAGTCCAGCAGCACCGCGTCCTCGTACATGTTGTGCAGCTTGGGCTCGAAGGCGTCGGCCCGGGCCAGCCTCGGATCCTCGCCCAGCTCCACCCGGGTGCGGACCAGGCCCGGGATGGGCCCTTCCTGCCCCAGGATGGCCGCCAGGAGCTTCAGGGGGTTGGCGGCTTCGCCGGGGGCGATGCGGGTCTCGAACAGCAGCTCGGCGTCCTCCCAGCGGCACTGCTCCAGCAGCGGGCGGATATCCACCCGCTTGGCCCCCTTCTGGCCGCCGATCTTGGCGCTGCGCAAGGTCTCGAACCGGTCGCTGCGGAGGAAGGCGCCGATGCGCTCCCGGGCGGAGTCCAGCCACGCCGCGGGGCAGCTCCAGCGCCAGTGGGCGCGCCGGCACAGCTCGGCCACCGGCGAGGCGTAGGTGGGGACCTGGAGGCACTCGAGGATCCGCAGGCCTTCCGGCGCGTGGGCGTTGATCCGCTCCGGCAGCGCCTCCAGCGGCGTCCCCGCGGGTTCCAGGAGCGACACGTCGGCCCATTCGCAGCGGCCCTCCACCTGGAGCGGCAGCGGATGACCGAGCTGCAGCGCCGGCCGCGGCGATTTCTCCAGGCCCATGGCCACCGGCAGCCCCGCCGCCATGAGGGTCCGGCCCAGCAGGGCCGCCAGCCCCGCCGGGTGGTGGGCGCAGGCCGGGGCCAGCAGCTCGAACCGCAGCCGCAGCTGCCGGCGGTCGGGATCGTTCTGCCACCGGCTCATCCGCCGGATCCGGGACAGGTCCGCCGCGGCTTTCAGCCGGGCCTGGAAGCCGCCCCACAGCCCCGGGTCCAGCCGGGCCTGCTTCAGCAGCAGCCAGGCGTGCTCCAGCCGCCGTTCGCTTTCAAGGCCGGCCAGGACGCGCTCCATGGCCTCGGGCTCCGGCGGGCCGGCGGCCAGGATCCGCTGCAGGGCTTGGAGGGACGGGGGTCCCTGGATGGGCGCGGGGGAGGGGTTTGCCATAGGGTTCCAGTCTACCTGCGCGGGCCTGCGCACGCGCCTGGACGGTGCCGGAGGGTTTTCCGCGAAGGCTGCTGATTTCCCTGTGGGGAATTCGCAAGTTCCCATGAAAATCAGTTGATCGATGGGCTGCTGCATTCCCAGTGCAGGGAGCATCCAGTCAGCCAATGTCACGATTTTACCAATGGTGCCGCGCGTCTCCAGCAATGATCCATTGCCTGGACTCCGTTCTTTTTTCCATACCACTACAAATCATTAGACCATTCCGCCAGCCAAACGATCATGCCGGCCATCCGGCAGAGCGGCCGCGTCGCCTTTTCCGCAGCCGCCCGCCCACCTCACCCGGGCGTCTTGGTGGAGAGATAGCGTTTCACCTCGCGGCGGAGGATTTCGGCGACGTTCTTGTCCCGCATCACCATTTTCAGATCCATGTCGATGAGGCGCTTGAAGAAGTTCAGGGAGATGGCCAGCGGGGTCTTGGGGTTGAGCACCACCGCCTTGACGATCGCGTACTTCTTCATCCACTCCCGGTTGGAGGTGATGATGCGGAGCACCTCCTCGTTGATGCTGCGCATCTGGGCGATGAAGGCGACCTCCCCTTCGGTGATGCGCCCGTTGCGGATCACGCCCACCTGGATCAGCCGGTTGGCCTCCCGGATGAGCAGGGTCCGCTCCTCCTTGCCGCCCTTCATGGCGAGCATGATCTTCTGGTTGGTGCGCAGCTTCATGACGCGCTGGGCCAGGCGCAGCGGGATCTCCTCGCCGGTCTCCTGGGCCACGGTCCGCTGCAGCAGCTCCGGGTTCGCGGGCTCGGCGGTCTCGCCGGGCAGTTCCTTGGGCAGCGGCAGTTCCGACCAGGCCCGGTCCAGCTTCCCGGCCTCCACCTCGTCGATGATCTCCAGGCGTTCCTGGGCCAGCTCCGCGGGGATGAGCCGCAGGACGTCACGGCGGTATTCGTTGATCCGCCGCTTGACCTGGTATTCGGCCTCGGGATGGACCTCCAGCAGATCGAGGATGGCCGGCCGTTCCAGCCAGAGCACCTGGTTGTTCAGGGGGATTTCCAGGACCGACCCGGGCAGGTGCGGCACCGCCCGCTCCATCCACTGGGCGGTGATGTTCTCGTGCAGCAGCGCCGCCTCCAGCAGGGCCGGATCCTTGCGGTAGATGAGGATGAGTCCCAGCGGGTCCGGCGGCTCCACCGGCCCGACGATGGCGTTGGCCAGGAAGCTGTCGGGCATGCCCAGCACGGTCTCCTCGGCCCTGGGCCCGAAGGCCGTCTCCTGGAACACCGCATGGGCCAGGGCCTGGAGCAGGTCCAGGGGCGGGACCGGGAGGCTGCCCGCCACCAGGGTGGCGCTGAGGGCTTCGGGCAACTGCCCATCGATGAATTTCTGGACGATCGGGTGCACGGCTACTCCGTTTCAGGTTCGGGCTGGTCCGTTTCGGGCGCGCTCGGGGGCCCCTGGGGCCCCGTGTCCGCCGGCACCAGCCACCCGCCGTTGGCATCGAACCGGCCGCTCCAGGCTTCGCCCACGATGTGCCCGATGCGGATGTGGCGTCCCGCCACCTCCAGGGCCACCACGCCGGCATTGTCCAGGGAGATGACGAAGGGCCCCTTCACCCGCAGCTGCCAGGGCTCGGATACCCGCAGGGTCCGGGTCTGCTGCGGCGCCGCATGGCCCTGGCCGGCCGTTGCCGGCTGATCCGGCTGGATGACGGCCGCGCAGGTGTCCATGGCGCGCATGGAGACCAGCACGCCTTCGCCGTTGACCGGGACCTCGGGCAGCACCTCCCCCACCACCGGGTACGGGCCCGCCGGGTCCTTGGGCGTCCAGGGGGCCGGCGCCGCATCCACCTCGCCCACCCTGGTGACGCGGGGGGCGCGCTTGAGGCTGGGGCCCGGCACCACCAGCCAGAGCAGCAGGGCCAGGGAGCCCACGGTGATGGCGCTCACCAGCAGCCGCTCCAGGAACTCCCGGCGCGGATCGGGCGGTTCCTGCTCCTGGGCCCCCGGAAGCTGGTTCCACTGCTCCGGGAACGAACCGAGGTCCACCCCCAGGCGCTCGGCGATCAGCCGGGTGTGGGGCCGTTCCCGGCCCGGCGGCAGGCGTTCCCAGGCTTCGGCTTCCACGGCCTCCAGGATCTGCACGCTGAGGTTGAGCTCATGGGCCAGCACGAACAGCGACAGGCCCTGGTTGATGCGCGTGGAGCGCAGCGCCTCGCCGATCCCGGCGGGGCCGCCCGGGCCGGGCCTGCCGGCCGGAGGGGTGTCGAATCCTTTGAACTCCATGGCTACCAGCCTACTACCGCTGGGAGCCCGGCCACATACTAGTTCCAGCCCACCGGCACCTCGTTCAGGAGGCGGGCGAGCTGTTCGCGGCGGTCCTCGCGGTTCAGCCGGCGGTCGTCCACGGTGCCGCGGTGGGCCATGACGTCGGCCAGGGTCGACTGCAGGTCGTCGGGGGTGACGAAGTCCCGGCCGTCGAGCCAGGCCTCGGCCTTGGCCAGGGCCAGCCAATGCCCCGCGGCGCGGGTGGAGCAGAACCCCTTGTCGTTGCGGATGCGTGCCACCACCCGCTCCGCGTAGTCCATGGCGCGGTCGGAAAGGAGCACGGCGTGCACCAGGGCCCGGGCCAGGCGCCATCCGGCCAGGTCCAGGGCCGGGTCGAGGCTCTCCAGGGTTTCCGCCCCGGCCTCGCCCCGGAACACCAGGCGCTCGGACACGGCATCGGGATAGCCCAGGTGCAGCACGCAGGCGAACCGGTCGATCTGGCTCTCCGGCAGCGGGAAGGTGCCGGCATGGTCCATGGGGTTCTGGGTGGCGATGGCGAAGAACGGGTCCGGCAGCGGGTAGCTGGACCGGTCCAGGGTGACCTGGCCCTCCACCATCACCTCCATCAGGGCGCTCTGGGTCTTGGGTCCGATGCGGTTCAGCTCGTCCAGCAGGACCACGTTGGCGAACACCGGCCCCTCCTGGAAGCGGAACGACCGTTCCGCGGCGTCCCACAGGTGGATGCCCAGGAGGTCCGAAGGCAGCAGGTCGTTGGTCCCCTGCACCCGCTGGAAGCTGCCGCCCAGGATCCGGCTCAGGCCCTTGGCCAGGGTGGTCTTGCCCACGCCGGGCAGGTCCTCGATGAGCAGGTGCCCCTTGGCCAGGACCACGGCCACCGCCCGGCGCACGGCCGGGTCCTTGCCCACCACGACCCGGCACAGGGCCGCCAGCCCGGCCAGCACCGAGGCCCGCACCTCCCGGGGCTCGGGTTCGGGCACGGCGGAGGCGATCTCACCAGGCTTCATCGGTCTTCCTCCAGGGAAATGCGGTACTCCCGCAGGGCCCGGGCGAAGCCCCGGGGCGAGAGCCCCAGGGCCCGGGCCACCGGGGCCGGGTCGCTCCGGCGCCCGGCCATGGCCTTGCGCAGCAGCGCCCCGGCCGCCGCGTGCCGCACCGTTTCCAGCATCTCGGCCAGGGTGCCGGGCTCCGGCCAGGGCAGGACCAGGGGGCCGGCCCCGGCGGGGGCCCGGCCTCCGGCGGGCATGGGCGCCAGCAGGGGCCCGGTGGTGCTGCGCCAGGCGCTGGCCACGGCCCAGGCCAGCTGGCTCAGGTTCCCGGGCCAGGGGTCCAGCAGCAGATCCTTCTCCGCCTCCCGCTCCAGCATGGGCACGGGCCGGCCCTCCTGGCGCGCCAGTTCGCCCAGGAAGGCGCGGAACATCGGCAGGATGTCCTCCCGGCGCTCCCGCAGCGGCGGCAGGGTGAACACGATCACCCCCAGGCGCAGGCGCAGGGCTTCAGGCAGGGCTTTCAGCTCCAGGCAGGAGCCCATCCAGCGGATGCCCTGCCCCTGGGCGCTGTCCAGGTCGCGCACCAGCGCCGCCGCCGCCTCGGGCGCCACCGCCTCCAGGCCGGTGAGGTGGATGCTGCCGCCCTGGAGCAGGGCCATGCGCCGCGGCTCCAGGCCCTCCGGCGGCAGGCTGGCCGCGGCCAGGCAGAGGAAGGGGGCCTGGGGATGGCCCAGGACGTGCAGGCGCCGGGCGGCCCGGCCCCGGCCGGACCCCGGCTCCCCCTGGAACAGCACGGCGGCGCGGCTGTCCGCCGCCTTGGCCAGGGCCAGGTCCAGTTCGCGCATGGCCGGGGAGTGCACGATCCACGGTTCGCGCACGTCCGGCGGCGGGGCCTCGGCCAGGGCCCGGAGCCGCTCCAGCACTTCCCCGAAGCGGTCCAGGTCGAAGGGCTTGGGCAGGAAGTCGTCGGCGCCCCAGCGCATGGCCTCCACGATGTCCCGTGGCTCGCCGAAGGCGGACATGAGCACGGCGCGCAGGCCCGGCTGCCGGCGCTTGGCCGCCCGGAGCAGCTCCAGGCCCGACATCCCGGGCAGCCGCAGGTCGGTGACCAGGATCTCGAACGGCGTTTCGGCCAGGGCCGCCAGGGCCGCCCCGGGATCGCCCAGGGCGGTCACTTCCCAGGCGGACCCGGCCAGGGCCTGGACCAGCAGGCGCCGGAAACTGTCCTTGTCCTCCACCAGCAGCAGGCGCATGGGGCCATTATCCTCCGCATTCCCGGATGAAGGCCGCGGATTGCAGCGCGGCCTGGCCTTGGAACAGCGCGGCGCCCTCCACCAGGCGCAGCCCCGCGTCCCGGGCCCAGGCGGCGAAGGCGGTGTCCTCCTTGTAGATCCATTCCACCGCCCAGCGCGCCGCCCCGGCCTCGGCCAGGGCTTCGGGGAACGGCAGCGGATCCAGGGGGGCCATGCCCAGCCGGGTGGCCTGGATCACCCCCGCCGGTCCGAAGGCGGCCACCTGGCCCGGCGCCGCCGGGCGCTTGCGGGACACCTGGAGGCAGGGCCAGCCGCGCGCCAGCAGGACCCGCCGGGTGGTCTCGGCCACGCCCCCGTCGCCCAGGACCAGCACCGGCCCGGGCTCCAGGCCGTCCAGGGCGGCGTCCAGGGCCGCGGAGTCGGTGTTGGCGCCCTGCCAGGGGTCCCCGGGCCGCCGGCGCCAGAGGGTGTTCAGCGGCCCCTCCAGCCCGAGGCGGGCCGGCACCGATTCCTTGAGCGGCGCGGTGAGGCTGGCCCCCAGCAGTTCCAGGGCCTCCAGGGCCTCCCGGGCCTCCTCCGGGTCCCCGCACTCCAGGGGCAGGTAGAGCAGGTCCTTGAAGGCCCGCTGGAACCGCGGGTTGTGGTAGCCGGGACTCAGGGAGTGCAGCACCGGCTCGCCCAGCACGCCGCACAGGCCGAAGCCCGGGTGCAGCCGGTGGCAGCGCCAGGCCAGCATCCGGCCCAGGGTCAGCTGGCCGGGGGCCGCGCTGGCCGCGTCGTCCGGGCAGGCGTAGGTGAAGGAGCCGCCCCAGGCGGCCTGCAGGCAGCGCCCGGGGATGCCCTTGGGGCCCATGAGGAAGGCCGAGAGGGCGAGCTTGCGGTCCCGGGCCCAGGCCAGCGGGCCCCAGAGCCGGGCATTGTCCGCGAGCCGGCCGGCGTGGCCCACCCACTTGTAGGCGTCCCCCGGGGGCAGCCGCTCCAGCCGCGGCTCCAGGTCGAACACCCCGGGGCCCACGTGCACGCTGCGCAGCAGCCGCACCTGGGCCGCGCGCTGGGCCAGGGCGTCCGGCACCGGCAGGTCCCACTCCAGGTCCACCCAGGCCGGACGGGACTGGGCGGCCAGCAGCAGGCGTTCCAGGCGCCCCGCCTCGTCCCCGGGCCAGGCCCCGCCCTCGGCGGGCCGGCGGCAGGTCACCAGGCAGCGCCGGCCCAGGGCCCGGATCAGGGGCTCCGGGTCCTCGTCGGGGAACAGGTCCAGGCGCAGTTCCGGCATGGCTTCGGGGGGCAGCGCCCGGGCGCAGGCCAGGGCGTCCGCCCATACGGGATGGGTGAGGGTGACGAAATAGAAGGGCATCGCCGCGGTCACGGCCGGGGCTCCGGGTGCTCCGCGCGCTTGGCGGCCTGCCAGGCCCCCTCCAGGCCGTCCAGGTCCTGCTGTTCCCAGCCGCCGTTGGCGCCGGCGAAGGCCTCCACCTGGCGGAACCGGGTCTGGAACCGGCGCATCTGCCGGCGCAGGGCCCGGTCCGGGTCGATCCCCTTGTAGCGGGCCCACTGGATGAGGCTGAACAGCACGTCGCCGTACTCCGATTCCACCCGGTCCAGCTCCGATTCCGCCTGGAGCTCCTCGATCTCCTCCCGCACCTTGTCCAGGACGCCGTCCATGTCCGGCCATTCGAAGCCCACCTTGGCGCAGCGGCGGCCGATCTCCAGGGCCTGGTCCAGGGGCGACAGGCTGTGGGGGATCCCGTCCAGCAGCCCGGGCCCGGGCGCCTCGCCCCGTTCGGCCTTCTCCTCCCGCTTGATGGCGGCCCAGTTGGCCAGCACGCCCTCGGCGCCGTCCACCGCCACCTCGCCGAACACGTGGGGGTGGCGCCGTACCAGCTTCTCCACCACCATGGCCTCCACGTCGTGCAGGTCCCAGGCGCCCCGGTCCCGTGCCAGCTGGGCGTGGAAGGCCACCTGCAGCCACAGGTCGCCCAGTTCCTCGCACAGGTGCCGTTCCCGTTCCGGATCCCCGGGCACGTGCTCGGCCAGGGCGTCCAGCACCTCCCCGGCCTCCTCGCGCAGGTAGCGGGCCAGGGACTGGTGGGTCTGCTTCAGGTCCCAGGGGCAGCCATCCCCGGGTTTCAGCAGGGCGGACATCACGGCGCGGAGGGTGGCGGGGGTCATCCATTCAGTTTAAGGCCGATCCCCGCCGGGGCCACAAGGACGGAGCCCGGGCAATGTTTGTTGCCGGAGCCAAATGACCGGACGGAACCCCAAACCCGCAAGGAAGCGCCCCGGATTGCATAAAGAACGGTAAAATAAACGCATGCGACCCGAAGCTCGACGCCGGCAAGGCACCTCCCGGGTGATCCCGCTCCACCAGGATCAGCGCTGGGCTGATCCTGATCCAATGGCGGACCCATCCCCTCAGGCCCGCATGGAAGCCTTGTGGGACCTCTCTCTGGAATACCTGGCATGGACCCGACCCGATGACGGTGAATCCCGACTTCAGAGATCTGTTTGCCACATTGAACGACGCGGGAGCTGAATTCCTGGTGGTTGGCGGCTATGCCCTGGCCGTGCATGGCCACCCGCGTTTCACCAAGGACCTGGACGTCTGGGTCCGCGCCGACGCGGAGAATGCCCGGAAGGTGTGGCAGGCCCTCGCCGCCTTCGGTGCGCCCTTGGGCAATCTGGCCTTGCAGGACCTCGGGTCGCCGGGCATCGTGTTCCAGATGGGACTTCCTCCCAACCGGATCGATGTCTTGACCGGGATCGACGGGGTGACCTTCCAGGAGGCCTGGGACCACCGGATCGAATCCAGGTACGGTGATCAACCGGTGCGGGTCATCGGGCTGGAGGACCTGATCCGGAACAAGCTCGCAACCGGACGCGCCCAGGATGCCCTGGACGCGAAGACCTTGCGCGGTGAGCCCTAATTTCAGACCACCACCGGATTCTGCCCCCCATCCATGGCGATGGTCACCCCGGTGACATAGCTCGCCTGCTCCGAAGCCAGGAATACCACCACCCGGGCAATTTCCTGCGGCGTGGCCATGCGGCCCATGGGGATGCGGGCCACGGCGCGCCGGCGCGCCTCCTCCAGGCTGACCCCGGCCAGCTGGGCCTCGCTCTGCAGCCGCCCCGCCACCCGCTCGGTGTCGGTCAGGCCCGGGTTCACCCCCACCACCCGCACCCCCAGCGCCGCATAGGCCTCGGCCAGCCCGGCGGTGGCCAGCATGAGCGCGGCGTTGGCGGCCCCGCCGGCCAGGTGCACCGGGGCCGCGACCTTGCCGCCCACGCCGATGACGTTGACGATGACCCCCTGCCCCCGCCCGGCCATGAGCTTGACCAGGGGGTCGATGACGTTGACCGTGGTGAAGAACTTGGCGTCCATGGCCTCCCGCCAGGCCTGGGGCGTCAGGTCGTCCGGGGCGGTGCGCCGGGCGGCGCCGGCGCTGTTCACCAGCACCGCCACCGGGCCAAGCTCGCGCTCCACCGCCGCCACCATGGCCGCGGCGGCCGGAGCCTGGGTGAGGTCGGCGGCATACCCCAGGACCCCGGGCAGGGCGGCCAGGGCCCGGTCCAGGTTGGCCTGGGCGCGGGAGCAGATGGCCACCCGGGCCCCCTCGGCGGCGAAGCCGCGGGCGCAGGCGAGCCCGATGCCCTTGGAACCGCCGGTGATGAGCACGACCTTGCCGTCGAGGCCCAGATCCATGGCCGGCCTCCCTTCAGTCCTGGAACCGGAGGTTTTCCGTGATCCGCGTGCCGTCCCGCTGGAACCGCTCCAGGAACCGGGCGATGTTGCCCTCGGCCGCGGCGAGATCCGTGAGGCCGAGGTTGAGGTTCAGCAGGTCCACGAACCAGGGCGGCTTGACCGCGCTGCCCAGGTAGGCCAGGACGATGGCCCGGGCGATGGGCAGGGTGGTGGCCTTGGAGTCGTCATGGACGTCCTTGTTCCGGGCCTGGAGCAGCTTGGCGTACTCCTCTTCCAGCAGCCGGTCGAACAGGGCCCGGCCGAAGGGCTCGCCGGCCCGGGCCCCGGTGGCGGGATCGTCGGCGCTGAGGGCGGCGCCCTTGTGCAGCCACTCCCACAGGACCGAGAGGCGGATCTCGCCGGTGGCCATGTCCTCCATCAGGTAGAGCACGTCGTCGTCGCCGAAGAAGTCGGCGGGCTTCAGGGCGGCGGCCTGGAAGCCCCGGAGGAAGGCGTTGCCGTACTGCAGGGCCACCGAGATCAGGTCCCGGGCGCCGCGCACGGTGCGCGGCCCGGGCTCCAGGCGGGTCAGGGCCGCCGCGTCCTCGGGCCCGTGGCCCAGGGGCGGGAAGGCCCGGCCCATCTGGTTCGCCTGGCCGACCTTGGCCCACACCGGCCGCACCAGGTGGACCATCTTCCAGTGCGCCACCCACTTGCCCGAAGCGCCCTCCCGCTGCTCGCGCTCGGCCCCGGCCATGGCCCGGGCCATGCCTGCGGCCACCCCCGCGGGCGAGCCCACCGGGATGTTGGGCTCCATGCCCCCCTGCCAGAGGGCGAAGCGGCCGTTGCGGTCCGGGGTGTTCACCGCCCGGCGCACCCGGTCCTCGTAGCTGCGCATGTAGCCGTAGGTCATGGTGACCACGTCGATGTTGGGGTTGGCGAAGCCGGGATCCCAGGCCATGGCGTCGGAGACGCTGTTGATGTAGTCCCAGCGGCCGGTGTTGAAGCCCACGAAGTGGGGGGCCAGGGCGGCCCGGATCTCCATGAGCTGGAAGCACTGCTCCAGCTGCTCCACCAGCACGTAGACCTTCACCGTGCCCGGGGCCAGGCCCAGGTGGCTTTCCAGGGCCAGGAGCATGGCGTTCCACAGGGCGGCTTCAGCGGCGGTCTGGATCTTGGGCAGGTAGAGCGCCACGCTGCGCCCGGCGGCGCGCAGGCGGGCCTGGTTGTTCACCACGAACAGCACCAGGTCGGCGATGGACGCCGAGAAGCCGGTGCCGTCGGCCTCCCGCAGGTGGCGGTCGTCCAGGTGCAGGCCCCGGGCCCGGTAGATCACGGTGGTGAAGTCCAGCTGGGCGCGCCAGTCGCCTACGATCGGGCGCCCCAGGAAACCCTGGGCCCAGGCGTTCATCTCCCCGGCCACCTGCTCCGCCACCTCCAGAAATAGGGGATCCCGGGCCAGGGCCAGCTTGAGGTTGCGGTGGTTGTCCAGGGACATGGTGTCCACCTGGCCCAGGGCGTCCTCGCCGTCGAACATCCAGCCGTCGGCCCCGGACAGCAGCGCGTGGGCCACGTTGCGGATGCCGTCGCGCACGCCCGCCCGGGGCTTGGTGCCCGGCCCGGTGCCCTGGATCCACTGGCGGATCAGGTCCGGCGGGATCTCGCCGCCGTCGAAGGCGCCGGCCCGGGCATCCGCGACCCGGATCCCGGTGCCGGGGATCAGCGCCTGGGGGTCCAGGAAGCCGATGCGCTCGCCCCTGGCGGCGCGGTCGGCCCGCCTCCGGAGCCGCTCGGCCATCAGGCCCAGGCGGTCGCGGTTGAGCGGCGCCAGCGCCTCCAGCGCGGCGATCGCCTCGGGGGTGAACACGTCGGGGTAGTCCCCCAGGATTCCCGGACGCCATTGAAGGGGAGTGGCCATGGACAGGCTCCTTTGCATGTCGGTTTGGATGCTTCGGTCAACCGCCTGTGACGGGGGAGAATGCCTGGAGGTCCTTGAAGCTGCATAGCCGGCCCCGGAAGGCGCTGGCGGCCACGGTGGCGGCACTGGCCAGCCACACCGGCCCGGGGCCGCTGCGGCCGGGGAAATTGCGGTTGAAGGCGCCGACGGTCACCTGGTCGGGCCGGGTGGACATGCCCGGGCCGGCATGGATGCAGGCGCCGCAGCCGGGGCTGAGCACCCTGGCGCCGGCCTCCTCGAAGTCGGCGATCCAGCCCTGGGCCTCGGCGTGGCGGCGCACGTCGTCGCTGCCCATCTGCACGAACAGCTGCACCCGCAGCGGCAGCATCAGGCCGCGGTCCAGGGCCCAGCGCACCACCTCGTGGGCCCGCTCGATGTCGTCGCGCTTGCCGCCGTTGCAGCTGCCCACGTAGGCCAGGTCCACCGGCACCGCCCGCTCCAGCTGGTCCAGGGCCACGGCGTTGCCGGGGTTGCCCGGGGCCGCGACCATGGGCCGCACCGTGCCGCAGTCCACCTCCACCACCCGGTCGTAGGCGGCGCCGGGATCGCTGTGCATCCAGGCTTCCAGCCCGGCCGCCGTGCCGCGCCGCTCCAGGATGAACCGCTCGGTCTCCTGGTCCGGGGCGATGAGGCCGGTGAGCGCCCCGAACACGGGCGCCATGTTGGTGAGGGTGGCCCGGTCATCGGTGCGCAGGGCGGCCAGGGCCTCGCCCTGGTATTCGAGGATGTGCCCGGCCAGCGGCGGTTCCACCATGGCCGGCAGGGTCAGCAGGTGCAGCACCAGGTCCTTGGCGTGGACGCCCGGCCCCAGGCGTCCGCGCAGCCGCACCAGGCAGGTGGGCGGGACCGACAGGTGCACGTCGCCGTTCACCCAGGCGTTGGCCAGGTCGGCGGCGTCCACCCCGAAGGCCAGGGCGCCCAGGGCGCCGCTGTGGCAGGCGTGGGGGTCGGTGCCCACCACCACCTGGCCGGGCCGCACGTAGCGCTCGGCCATGACCACGTGGCTGATGCCCTGGGCGGTGCCCTCGGAACGGAACGCATGGGCGGCGCAGAAGGCGTCCTGGAACGCCTGGAGCCGCCGGACCACTTCCGGGAAGCCGGGCTGTGCCCCGTCCTGGCCGCCGGACTCCCGGGCGAAGCTGAGGTGGTCCCGGAACGCGAGGATGTGCGCGGGGTCGTGGAACGGCACCTGCTCGGCCAGGAACGCGTCCAGCATGGCGGCGGCCAGGTTGGTGGCGGTCTCGTGGGAGTAGCGCCAGTCGGTGCGCACCAGCAGGCCGTCCCCGGGGGCCACCGCGGGCAGGCCCGGGCCGGTGGCGGAGCCGGGGTCCGTGACCGCCGCCCGGGCCAGGATCTTTTCGCCCAGGGTCATGGGCCGGGGCGCCCCGCCGGGGAGCGGCAGCACTGCGGTATGGTCCATGCGGGCCCGGGTGAAGCCGAACAGGCCGCCGTTGCGGATGAGCTCCGCCGTGAGCGGATCCTGGCCCCGGGTGAAATGCTCCATGGGCAGCGGTTCGCCCCGGAGCAGGGGCTCCAGGAGGTCCAGGTCGGTGCTGGTGAGCAACCCGAGATCATGGCAATGCTGGAGATAGGCGGGGTCGAAGCTGCGCGCGACCACCAGGCGGATGCCCGCGGCGAACTCCGCGAACAGGGCGGCCTCCCGGGGCCCCTGGGTGCCGTGGTGCTCGCCGGAGACCACCACCTGGAAACCGCCCCGGGCCACCGCGCCCTCGGGGAACGGGAAGCTGCCCCCGGTCTGGAACCCCAGGTAGGGGAAGTCCTCCAGGCGCTGGCCGAGGTAGTAGCAGACCCAGGCGGGGGCGATCTCGTCCACCGTCACGCCGTCGCGCAGCGGCAGCGCCTCGGCCAGGGAGACCGTCGCCCCATGGAGCTGCCTCAGGACCGTGGAAGGATCCTCGGAGAGGAAGAGCACACGACCCGACAGCTTGAAGCAGTCCATCACCATGCCACAAGGATGGCATAATCAACGGTCTTTATAACAGGTACATGATTGGGCCCCCGCCAGCCAGAAACAACCATGCCGCGGAGGGGTTGCCTCCGCGGCATGGGCGTCAAGGGGATGGTCCGGGGTGCGGGGAGCGGGCTACTTGCCTTCCTCTTCCTGCTCCAGCTTGGCGGAGAGTTCGTCCAGGTGGGCCAGCAGCCTCTGGGCGAACGCCTCGTCCTCCAGCATGGTGAAGTCGTCGCCCTTCACCTCGAAGATCTCGATGGTGAGGTTGTCCTCGTTCTCGCCGTCCCGGCGCCGCTGTCGGAATAGGCTTGGACCTCGGCCAGGGGGGCCATGATGGCGAAGTGGCGGTCTTCGAAATCCACCTCCTCGAGGATGGCGAACTCTTCCTTCTCGCCGTTCTCGTCTTCGAGTTCAACGACCTCGATCTCGTCGGCATGGTCCTCGCAGCATGGATCCTCTGGGCCGCAGCCGCACTGGTGGTCGGGGTTCTGGTGGTCATGTTCATGGGCCATGGGGGCTCCTGTTCGAGCTACCAGAGTATGTCCTTTGGCCGATTCCCACCAGGGCTAATTACCCCCCGCCCACTGGACCCGGGCCTCGCCCGGGCCGAGCACCACCGCCTGGACGTTCTTGTGCGAGCTGGGCATTTCCAGCCTAACCTTATCCCCCACAGCACCGCTGGTGCGGGCCAGGGCGTCCACGGCGATGGTCAGGGTGCCGCTCACCAGCTCCGCCCGCACCTGGTCTCCGGCCATGATCACCGGGATGGTTTCCAGGTCCTGCATCACCAGGACATGGCCGATGGGCACCGGGGTCCGGAGCCGGTAGCCGGCCGGAATGGACTCCAGGGCGCCCACCGGGGGGGTGCCCTCGAAGTCCACGGTCTCGAACTGGGTGGCGTCGGGCACCGCCTTGCGCGGGAGCGGCATCTGGGCCCGGAGCAGCTTGCCGGTCCAGGCGCCTTCCAGGTCCACCCGCACCAGCCCCACGGCCCGGCCGTCCACGTACATCCGGAACGAGACGAAGAAGGCGCCGCCCAGCTCCTTCCGGCTCAGGTGGTCCGGCTCGAAGCGCTCCTTGCCCCCGCTGGCGAAGCGCGGCAGCACGGGCGGCCTGAGCACGCGGAAGGTGTAGTGGCCCGACAGCGCCGCCGCCTGGGCCTCCACGTAGCTGACGGCGTCGATCTGCAGCTGCTCCGCCGGCGACAGCACCAGCCCGGCCACGGCCGGCTCCGCCGCGGCCGGCACCGGGACCGTCACCGGTGCCGCCACCAGGGCCGGGGGCGGCACCGCGGGCGCCGCCGGAGGCTTGACCGCGGGGGCCGCCACGAGCGCGGCGCCTGCCAGGAGGATCCAGAGCGCGCGCACGGCTCAGCGCTTCAGGTTGTTGACCAGCTGGAGCATCTGGTCCACGGTCTGGATGGTCTTGGAGTTCGCCTCGTAGGCCCGCTGGCCCACGATCATGTTCACCATCTCCGAGGCCATGTCCACGTTGGACATTTCCAGGGAGGACTGGGCGATGGTGCCCAGCCCGCTCTGGCCCGGGGTCCCCTCGATGGGGTCGCCGCTGGCCAGGCTCTGCTGGAAAATGTTCAACCCCAGGGAGGTGAGGCCGTTGGGATTGATGAAATTGGTCAGGGTGATCTGCCCCACCTGCTGCGGGGTGGTCTGGCCCTGCTCGGACACGGTCACCGTGCCGTCGGTGCCGATGGTCACGGCGGTGGTGTCCTGGGGCAGGGTGATCTGCGGGCTCAGGGGGTAGCCGCTGGCGTTCACCAGGTTGCCGTTCTGGTCCGGAGTGAAGGAACCGTCCCGGGTGTAGGCGAAGGTGCCGTCGGGCATGGTCACCTGGAAGAAGCCCGCCCCCTGGATGGCCAGGTCGGTCTGGGAGGAGGTCTGCTGCAGGCTGCCGGTGCTGAAGTCCTTGACCATGGCGGACAGCCGGGCGCCGTGCCCCAGCTGGATGCTGGTGGGCTGGGTGGTGGTGGTGGTGGTGCTGGTGCCGGCGAGGTTGATGGTCTGGTAGAGCAGGTCCTGGAACTCGGCCCGGGAACCCTTGAACCCGGTGGTGTTCACGTTGGCCAGGTTGTTGGAGATGGTATCCATGTTCATGGTTTGCACGTTCATGCCGGCGGCGGCGGACCACATGGCGCTCATCATGGCGGACTCCTGGAATGGGGGGGTAAAGGGTTGCCTAGCGGCCGGAGGAAACGTCGGTGATGCTCTTCTCGTCCATGTCGTTGGTGACCGTGGACGCGACCTTCATGCTCATCTCGAACATGCGGTTGAGCCGGATCATGTCGATCATGCAGGTGGGCAGGTCCACGCTGCTCTGCTCCAGGGCGCCCTGGTTGACGGTGGCGTCCACCACCGCCGGCTTGGCGCCTTTGGGGTCGAACCGGTTCGCGCCCACCCGCTGCAGGGAATTGGGGGTGGCGAAGGCCTGCAGGTTCAGCTGGGCCACGGTGGTGGGCTCGCCGTTGGGGTCGTCGCCGGCCTGCTGGATGCTGCCGTCCCCCAGCACCTTCACCGGCCCTCCGGCCGGATCGATGGTTATGGGTAGGTTATTATTGCCCAGCACGGCGGAGCCATCGGCGGTCTGCAGCTGGCCGTCCTTTCCCAGCTGGAACTGGCCGTCCCGGGTGGCGAGGACGCCCTGGGGGGTCTTGACCATGAAGAAGGCGTTGCCGTCGATGGCCAGGTCCAGGGGATGGCCGGTGGTCTTCTCGCTGCCCTGGGTGAAATCCACCCCGCTCTGGGCCATGACCGTCCCATCGTTCACGTAGGGCGAAAGGGTCAGGCCCCGGCCCTCGGACTTGGCCTTGTTGAACACCGAAAAGAAGGTCTTTTCGGGCTTGTAGCCCACCGTGGCCGAGTTGGCCAGGTTGTTGGAGAGCACGTCCATCTGGAAGGACCGGGCCTTCAGACTGCCGGCTGCGACATAGTATGCGGGATCCACGTGGGCACCTCTGGCCCAGGTAGTGCCAAGGCCGTGCCAAGTTCAGGGCTGGCGCCCGGAACCCTCCACCCAGGCCTGGGCGCCGTCGGTGTAGCGCTCGCGCTTCCAGATGGGCACCCGCTCCTTGATCCGGTCCATGATCCAGGCCGCAGCCGCGAAGGCCTCCCGGCGGTGGGGGCTGGAGGCGGCGACCAGCACCGCCGCCTCCAGCAGGGGGACCTCCCCCAGGCGGTGGTGGATCAGGCACCGGGTCAGCCCGAAGCGGGCCATGGCCTCCGCCCGGATCCGGCCCAGCTCGGCCTCGGCCATGGGCACGAACGCCTCGTAGGCCAGGAGCTCCACCGGGCGCCCCTGGTGGCTGTCCCGGGCGCAGCCCTCGAACAGCACCACCGCGCCGGCCTGGGGATCCAGGGCGGCGGCGCGGACGGAGGCCGCGTCCAGCGGCGCTTCGGTGACCTGGATGGTGGCGGCGGCCATGCTTTCCCCCGGGACCCCATGGTAGTCTGGCCCACGTCTCGAGGCCCGAATGAAAAACCTGAACCTCCCCCGCACCCGAGTGGAGCTCTACTGCGACGGCGCCTGCCTGGGCAACCCCGGGCCGGGCGGCTGGGGCTACCTGCTGCGGGTGCACACCGCCGAGGGGCCCCGGGAGAAGGAGGCCAACGGCGCGGAGGCCGGCACCACCAACAACCGCATGGAGCTGCGGGCGGCCATCGAGGGCCTGGGGGCCCTGGCCCGGCCCTGCGACGTGGCGCTCTACTCGGACAGCCAGTATGTGGTGAAGGGCATCCAGTCCTGGCTGGAAGGCTGGAAGCGCAAGGGCTGGCGCAAGGCCGACGGCCAGCCGGTGATCAACATCGAACTCTGGCAGGCCCTGGACGCCCAGCTCAAGACCCACCGGGTGGAAGCCCACTGGGTGCGGGGCCATGACGGCCATGCGGAAAACGAGCGGGTGGACCGCCTGGCCAGCGCGGCCGCCAAGTCCATCGCCTGAGCGTCAGCCGGAAATGGTCTTGATGGCCCGGTTCCACAGATCGGTGGGCTCGTTGCTCATCAGCCACTCCGGATCCAGCGGCAGCCGGGCCCAGCCGCCCTTGTCCAGCTCCTCGTCCAGCTGGCCTTCGCCCCAGCCGGCGTAGCCCAGGAACAGCCGGAACCGGGCCGAGGACTCCATGAGCAGGGACTCCAGCAGGTCCTTGCGGTAGCTGATGAAATCGGTGAAATCCAGCACCGTGTCGTCCGCCGACGGCAGCCCGCCCCGCACCAGCACGATCCCCCGCTGGGGATCCACCGGCCCCCCGCGCCAGGCGGTGGCGTCCAGGTCGCCCTGGAAGGGCAGCCGGCTCTCCTCGCAGATCTGCGCCAGGGTCACCGGCAGGGGCCGATTGAGGATCACCCCCATGGCGCCGGCATCGTCGTGCTCGACCAGGAGGATCACCGTGTGGAGGAAGTTCGGGTCCAGGAGCAGGGGACTCGCCACGAGTATGCATGGGGCCAGATGACTCATGGGAAAGATCATAGCGCGCTACTCTGTTGGAATGATGACCTCTCCTAAATCCGACCTCGCCTGCCTCCTCGAAGGCACCCGCTACCTGACCCGCCGGCCCGCCGCCGTGCTGGGCATCGCCGCCCTGGGCATGCTCCTGTTCGCCCTGGCGGCCCTGATCCAGCTCCGGGCGGGCCTGCCGGACGAGCCCCAAGTGGAGCAACTGCTTACGTTCGCCGGCCTGATCCCGCTCGAGCTGTATTTCATCCCCCGCCTGGTCATCGCCATCGACGCCCAGTCCGGCCAGAACCCGCTCAACATGCCGGGCGAGTGGAAGCAGCGCTTCGAGGAACGGTGGCTGCGGGCGTTCTGGGGCAAGGTGCTGCTGTCCCTGGCCGCGGGCGTCGGCCTGGTCCTGTTCGTGCTCCCGGGGCTCATGGTGCTCATGATGTTCGGCTGGGTGCCCCTGCGGATCCTGCTGCGCGGCGAGTCCCTGGCCCAGGCGGCCAGGACCAGCATCCAGATGATGATCCACGCCTGGCAGCGGGTGATCCTGGTCAGCTCGGCCATCGCCGTGGTCTACCTGGCCTCCAGCTACGTCATGGATCTGCTCCTGGACCGCTACATCCAGGACCCGACCCCGTGGACCCGGCTGACCCACCCGCTGCTCTGGGTCATCAATTTTTGCGTAAGCATACTCAGTATTTGGGTCAGCGCCGCATTCCTGGCCCTGTTCCGCCGGATCGAGCCGGTGCTGGCCCCGGCCCAGGACTGATTCCAGCCGCCAGGACCCCAAGCCCAGGATCCAGCCATTTTTTTCTCAGCGCGCTCAGCGGCTCAGCTTCCTCCGCGTTAAATTATTTTTCAATAATACTGCCGTAGATCACGTCATTTACCGATGCTGTCGGCATCAACAAAGGAAAAAGAATACCCGCAGAGAAGGCGGAGGCGCTGAGGCCGCTGAGAAAATAACTGATTTCCCTCAATACCTTTCCGGGTAGCTAGGCGTTGGCCATGGGCAGCATGGGAATGCCCTTGTTATTTTTAATTAATTTATTTTTTTGATCTCTATTTCCTTGTTCGCCTTGATGCTCCAACCGCATAATCCAGGTCCATTGCCAAGAGAGCTTTGCATGGGGAACTTTGTCACCCGGCTGTTCGCCACCGACCTGATGCCCCACGGAGTCTGCTGGGGCTGGGAGCCCTGGGTGGTCTGGTCCAACGTCATCCCCGACGCGGTCATCGCCCTGAGCTACTTCGCCCTGTCCCTGACCCTGCTGCACCTGATCCGGCACCGCCGGGAGCGGGCCTACAGCTGGATGGTCCTGCTGTTCGGCGCCTTCATCTTCGCCTGCGGCCTCACCCACGCCATGGAGGTCTACAACACCTGGCACGGGGCCTTCCGCCTGGCCGGGGCGATCAAGATCCTCACCGCCGGGGCCAGCCTGGGCACGGCGGTCCTGCTCTTCCGGCTGGTGCCGAAGATCCTCCGGGCCCCCGGCCTGGACCGCTCCCTGGAACTGGAATCGTCCCTCAAGGTGGAACGGGTGGAGCGGCGCACCGCCGAACGGCGGCTGGTGGAGAGCCAGGAACGCCTGCGGCTGCTCATCGACGGGGTGCAGGACTACGCCATCTTCATGATGGATCCCCAGGGCGTGGTCATCAGCTGGAATCCGGGCGCCGAGCGGATCAAGGGCTACCGGGCGGAGGAGATCCTGGGCCGCCACTGCTCGTGCTTCTACCCTGAGGAGGATGTGGCGGCGGGGGTGCCCGCCCGCAATCTGGCCCTGGCCGAAAGCGCGGGGGTCTGCCGGGCGGAGGGCTGGCGGATCCGCAAGGACGGCAGCCGCTTCATGGCCAACGTGATCATCACCGCGCTCCGGGATGGCCAGGGGCGGCTCGAGGGCTTCGCCAAGGTCACCCGGGACATCACCCAGCAGGTGGAGGCCGAGGACCGGCTGAAGGCCTTCAACCGGGACCTGGAGCGCATGGTCCAGGCCAAAACCCGGGACCTGCACGAAAGCGAGGCCAGGCTCCAGGGCTTCATCCACCATGCCACCGCCGCCATCGCCTTCAAGGGGCTCCAGGGCCAGTTCCTGCTGGTCAATCCGCGCATGGCGACGCTGCTCGGCCGGTCCCCGGCGGAGATCCTCGGCCGGACCACCCCGGAGCTGCTGACCGAACCCCTGGGCGCATCCCTGCACGGGATCGACCAGAACCTGGTGGAGCAGCGCCAGTCCCTGGAGCGGGAGGAGCAGTGGACCCACGCCGACGGCACGGTGCACGACTACCTGCTCCAGCGCTTCCCCCTGGTGGACGGCACCGGCGCGTCCTGGGGCCTGGGCATCCTGGGCACCGACATCACCGACCGCAAGGAGGCCGACCGGGCCCTGCTCCAGAGCCAGAAGCTGGAGTCCATGGGGCTTCTGGCCGGCGGCATCGCCCACGACTTCAACAACCTGCTGGGGGCGATCCTGGGCAACCTCGGCCTGGCGCAGATGGAGATCAGCCCCATGGCGCCCTCCCGGCAGCGCCTGGAGACCATCGAGGCACTGGTGGTGCGGGCCGCCGACCTCACCCGGCAGATGCTGGCCTATTCCGGGCGCGGCAAGTTCCAGCTCAAGACCCTGAACCTCAATGACCTGGTCCAGGAGATGACCCACCTGCTGGGCATCTCCATCTCCAAGAAGGCGGTCATCCGCTACGCCCTGGACCCGAGGCTGCCCTCCATCCAGGCCGACCCCTCCCAGATCCAGCAGGTGGTCATGAACCTGGTCATCAACGCCTCCGACGCCATCGGCGAGCGCAGCGGCCGGATCACCATCGGCACCCACACGGCCAGCCTGGACGAGGAGGCCCTGGCGCGCTCCTTCCCCGGCCAGCCGCTGGCCCCGGGCCCGTTCGTCGCGCTGGAGGTGGCCGACAACGGCTCGGGCATGAGCCCGGAGACCCTGCCCCGGATCTTCGATCCCTTCTTCACCACCAAGTTCACCGGGCGCGGCCTGGGCCTGGCGGCCATCCAGGGCATCGTCCGCGGGCACCGGGGCGGGATCCAGGTGCAGAGCGAACTGGGGCGGGGCACCACCTTCAGCCTCCTGTTCCCGGCCACCAGCCTGGTGGCCGAGGGCGAGCTGCCCAGGGAGGTCGTGGGCAGCTACCGCGGTTCGGGCACCGTGCTGGTGGTGGACGACGAGGAGAGCATCCGCGCCGTGGCCATGGGCATCCTCGGCCACATCGGCTTCGCCACCCTCCAGGCCGAGGACGGCCTGGAGGCGCTCAAGGCGCTGCGCCTGCACCGGGAGGAGATCTCCCTGGTGCTCATGGACCTGACCATGCCGCACCTGGACGGGGAGGAGACCTACCAGCAGCTGCGCCAGGAAGGCTTCACCACCCCGGTGGTGCTGAGCAGCGGCTTCAACGAGAGCGAAGCCATCACCCGGTTCACGGGCAAGGGCCTGGCCGGATTCCTGCAGAAGCCCTACCGCGCCGCGGAACTGGTGAAGCTGGTGCGGAGCATCCTGGACCCGGAGGCTGCAAGCTAGGTGAGCGCCTCGGCCCCGCCGAACACCCGGGCCGGGCTCAGCTCCTGCAGGATCGCCTCATCCCCGTCCCGCAGTTCGCCGGTGGCCACCCGCGCCACCAGGGCGCCCACGCCGGGGCCGAGCATGTAGCCCTGGCCGCACATGCCGATGGCGTCGATGTAGCCCTCCAGCTCCGGGGACCGGCCGACGATGGGCGAGCCGTCCGGGGTCATGGGATACAGGCCGCGCCAGGTGCGGCGCACCTTCAGGTTGCCCAGCTTGGGCATGAGGTCCACCATGCGCCGGGCGATCAGCGGCAGGTAGGCCGAGGTCTCCCGCCGGTCGGAGCCGACGATGGCCGGGTTGGGGGTGTAGCAGAAGATCACCTGCCCGGGCCGGTGCTGGTAGAAGTAGAAGTTGGCCGAGCCCGGGGCCGGGCGGATGTCCACCACCATGGGCTCCAGGAACGGCGCCACCGGCTCGGTGATGCCGCCCTCGTGGCAGTCCGGCGCCACCGGGGCGTCCAGGCCGCCCAGCTGGGCCACGGACCGGGCCCAGGGCCCGGCGGCGTTGATCACGCAGCCGGTGGCGAAGCCGCCCTTGTCGGTGCGCACTCCCACCACCTTGCCCTTGCGGCGCATGATGCTGGTGACCCGCTCGTTGAACCGGAACGCCACCCCCAGCTCCACCGCCCGCTGCTGGAAGGCCAGGTTGCTGCGCATGGGCGAGGCGGAGCCGTCCTCGGGGGAGAAGGTCCCGCCCAGGAGCCCGGCTTCCCGCAGCCCCGGGCACACCCGCAGCAGCTGGTCCGGGCCCAGCCAGTCGATGTTCAGCCCGGCCCGCTTCTGCACCACCAGCAGCTCCTTGAGCAGCGCGGCGTCCTCCGGCCGGTAGGCCACGAAGGCGTAGCCGCCCTGGTGCCACTCGATGTTGTAGCCGTAGTCCTGCTCCCAGCGGGAGAACACCTCCAGGCTGTCCAGGCAGAGCTTGATCTTGGCCGGGGCGGAGTGGGTGGCCCGGATGCCGCCCAGGGCGCACTTGTTGCTGCCCTGGCCGGGGGAGGCGAACTGGTCCAGGCAGAGGACCTTCAGGCCCTTCTCGGCCAGGCGCAGCGCCGCCGGCATGCCGACGCTGCCGGCACCGATGACGATGGCGTCGTAAACCGTGCTGGTCATCACAGACCTCCCTGGAAGGCGCTTACCGCATGGACCTTGGCCACGTCGGGCACCGGGCCTTCGCCGGTCACCAGCCCGGCGAAGGCGCCCAGCGGCACCTCCATGAACAGCGGCCGGCGGGTCAGCTCGGTGAGCTCCGCGGCGGCCACGCCCTCCTCCCGGAACAGGCGCAGGATCAGGCCCGGGCAGGTCTTGCCGCCGCAGGCGCCCATGCCGGAGCGGGTGGCCCCCTTCAGCTCGTTCAGGTCCCGCACCCCGGCCCGGATGTGCCGGCGGATCTCGCCCGCGGTCACCCGCTCGCAGCGGCAGACGATCTCGTCGTCGTCCAGCCGGCGCACCACGTCGGGCATGGGCTCGCCCACCCAGGGCTGCTGGACCCGGATCCCGGCGATCTGCTTGGCGATCTCCAGGGGCGCCCGGACCTTCACCAGCACCGCGTGGTCGGCGAACTTCGGCGCCCGGGTCTTCACCACCGGGACGTTGCCCAGCACCTGGCCCAGGGTGTCCAGCACGGTGACGGTCTGGCCCGGTTCCAGGGTGTCCTTGGGGAACTCGTAGGGGATGGAGACCAGGGCCCCGCCCTCCTGGCCCCGGTAGTCCACCAGGGTGACCGCCAGGCCCGGGCACACCGCCACGCACTGTTCGCAGGCGATGCAGTCCTGCTCGTTGAAGGTGGGCACCCCGAGGATGTCCCCCCCCTCGATCTGGATGGAGCCCTGGGGGCAGATGCTGGTGCAAGGGTTGCAGGGGATCTCCTGGCTGCAGTGGAACACCGGGAACACGCCCTGTTCCGCCTCGGGGATCTCCTCGGTGATGGTGGCCCCCGGCCGCGACTTCAGCACCGCGGCGGTGCGGTGCCACTCGGGCGGCACCTCGCCCACGTCCCGGCCCAGGCTGCGGGCGATCTCCAGGCCGCGGATCCGGCCGGTGAACATGGCCGCGCTGGCCTCGGCGATCTCCTCGGCGTCGCCCGCGGCGAACACCGGCAGCCCGAACTCCCGGGCCTTGAGATGGAACTCGTTGACCGGCTCCAGCCCCACCGCCACCAGCACGGTGTCGCACTTGAAGGTGCGTTCCGAGTCCGGCACCGGCTTCCAGCCCGCGTCCAGCCGGGCGATGGTCACCGACTCCACCTCTTCCGTCCCGTTGGCGGAGAGCACCGTGTGCGAGGTGTAGATGGGCACCCCCATGCGCGCCAGCTTGTCCCGGTGCACCTTGTAGCCGCCGCACTCGGGCAGCGCCTCGCACAGGCCCACCACCTCGATCCCCGCCTGCAGGGCATGGTAGGCGGCGATCAGGCCGACGTTGCCGCCGCCGATGATGAACAGCCGTTCCGTGGGCCGCACCATGTCCCGGTTCACCAGGGTCTGGAACGCCCCGGCGCCGTAGACCCCCGGCAGGCTGTTGCCCTTGAACACCAGGGACTTCTCCCGGGCGCCGGTGGCCACCAGCAGCACGTGGGGCGCCACCAGGACGTAGTGGCCGTCCCGCAGCACGCCCACCTTGCGGTCGGAGAACACCGCCAGGGCGTTGCTGTTGTTCCAGATGCGGACGTTCTCGTAGGCCCGCACCTGCTGCTCCAGCCGCCGGCCGATGTCCATGCCCCGGGTCCCGGCATGGCAGGCCTCGATGGAACCGAAGAACTTGTGGGTCTGCAGCACCAGCTTGCCGCCCAGGCTGGCCTTGTCGTCCACCACGATCACCCCGACCCCGGCCTTGGCCAGTTCGATGGCGGCGGACAGCCCGGCGGGGCCGCCGCCCAGGACCAGGCACTCCACCTCCACCGTCTCGATGTCCCGGAACCGCACCTCGGTTTCATCCACTTCGGGCAGCGCGGGCCGGCCGTCCAGGGGCAGCACCGCCATGCCCTCCGCCACCGGCACCATGCAGGACTTCACCGGCAGTCCGTCGGCGATCACCGAGCACTGGGCGCACTGGCCGTTGGCGCAGAAGATCCCCTGGGGCGCCCCGTCCTTGGCGTGGTGCCCGAACACCCGGATGCCGCTGGCGAACAGCGCCGAGGCGATGGTCTCCCCCGCCCTGGCCCGCAGCGGCTGGCCGTTCCAGGTGAAGGCGACCGTCGGCTCCGGCGGCGCGGCCAGGATGGGGTGTTCCTTGATCCGGTAGTCCGACATTCCGACTCTCCCATAACGATCCCGCTGGCAGGGAATTGACCACACCTTGATCCGGCTAGTTAACCACCAGCCCGGACCCCGGGGCCGGCCGCCGGGTCCAGTTGTGACATTTATCCCAAGCTTGGCAACCGCCCGGGGATAATGGTGACCATGGCAGTCGCTGATCCTCTCCCCGCCCCCGCCGGCCCCGAGCCTGACCGCCAGGAGCGGGACGCCCTGGGCGCCATGGCCGTGCCGGCCCGGGCCCTGCACGGCATCCACACCGCCCGGGCCCTGGAGAACTTCCCCCTCCTGGGCCGGCCGGTGCACCCCGCCCTGGCCCGGGCCTTCGGCGCGGTGAAGCTGGCCGCCCTGCGCTGCAACCGGCAGCTGGGCTTCTTCCCCGACCCGGCCAAGGCGGACGCTCTGGAGCAGGCCTGCCGGGAGCTGCTGGACGGCGCCCTGGCCCCGGCGGTGGTGGTGGACGCCCTCCAGGGCGGCGCCGGCACCTCCACCAACATGAACGTGAACGAGATCCTGGCCAACCGCGCTCTGGAGCTGCTGGGCCGGCCCCGGGGCGAGTACGGCCGGGTCTCGCCCCTGGACGACTGCAACCTGCACCAGAGCACCAACGACACCTTCCCCACCGCCCTGCGCATCGCCGCCATCGGCGGCCTGCGCGAGCTGGAGCGCCAGGTGCTGGCCCTCCAGGAGGCCTTCCAGGTCCAGGAGAAGGCCCTGGCCCACGTGGTGAAGGTGGCCCGCACCGAGTGCCAGGACGCGGTGCTCACCACCCTGGGCCGGAGCATGGGGGCCTATGCCGAGGCCCTGAACCGGGACCGCTGGCGCCTGGCCAAGGCCGAGGAGCGGCTGCGGGTGGTGAACCTGGGCGGCACCGCCATCGGCACCGGGCTGGCCGCCCCCACCGCCTACATCTTCCAGGTGGTGGAGGAGCTGCGGGAGATCACCGGGCTGGGCCTGGCCCGGGCCGAGAACCTGGTGGAGGCCACCCAGAACCTGGACGTCTTCGTGGAGGTCTCGGGCCTGCTCAAGGCCCTGGCCACCACCCTCATCAAGCTCTGCTCCGACCTGCGCCTGCTGTCCAGCGGGCCCGAGGCCGGCCTGGGCGAGCTCCGGCTCCCGCCCCGCCAGGCCGGGAGCTCCATCATGCCCGGCAAGGTGAACCCGGTGATCCCCGAGGCCGCCACCCAGGCCGCCATCATGGCCATGGCCCACGACCAGGCCCTGTCCGTGGCGGTGGCCATGGGCTCCCTGGAACTGAACGCCTTCATGCCCCTGGTGGCCCACTGCCTGCTGGAGAGCCTCGACCTCCTGGCGCGGGCCTGCGACCTCCTGCGCCGCCACTGCGTCCAGGGCCTGACCGCCGACGAAGCCCGGTGCCGGACCCAGGTGGAGAACGGCACCGCCTCCGCCACCGCGCTGCTGCCGCTGATCGGCTACGCGGCGGCCGGTGCCCTGGCCGCCGAGGCCCGGCGCACCGGCCGGGGACTCAAGGCCACGGCGGTGGCCTCGGGCCAGGTGACCGCCGAACAGTTCGACCAGCTCACCAGCCCCGAGGCGGTGGGCCGCCTTGGATGGAGAACCCCCCGGAAATGAGTCCAGCCGCCATGCAGCCCGCTCCCAAGTCCCTTCGCTTGCACATCGGCCTGTTCGGCCGGCGGAACGTGGGCAAGTCCTCGCTGCTCAACGCCATCACCCGCCAGCAGGTGAGCATCGTCTCCGCCCACGCCGGCACCACCACCGACCCGGTGGAGAAGCCCATGGAGCTGCTGCCCCTGGGGCCCGTGCTGTTCGTGGACACCGCCGGGGTGGACGACGAGGGGGCCCTGGGCGAGCTGCGCATGGCCCGGACCCGGGCGGTGCTGGACCGGGTGGACCTGGGAGTGATCGTCACCGAGCGGGGCGCCTGGGGCGGCTTCGAGGCCCAGCTGCTGGCCCAGCTCCAGGAGCGCAAGGTTCCGGTGCTGGTGGTGCTCAACAAGTCCGACCTGGGACTGCCGGAAGCCGCGCTTCCCGACCTGCCCCGGGTGGCGGTGAGCGCCCTGGACGGCAGCGGCATCCTGGCCCTGCGGGAGGCGCTGCTGGCCCTGGCCCCGGCGGACTTCTTCGACAACCGGCGGCTGGTGGCGGACCTGGTGCCCCCGGGGGAGCTGGCCATGCTGGTGGTGCCCATCGACAAGGAGGCCCCCAAGGGCCGGCTGATCCTGCCCCAGGTCATGGCCATCCGCGACCTCCTGGACGGGGAGTCCATGGCCATGGTGGTGCAGGAGCGGGAGCTGGCCAGCGCCCTGGCCCGGCTGAACCGGCCCCCGGCCCTGGTGATCACCGACTCCCAGGCCTTCCTCAAGGTGGCCGCGGACGTGCCCCGTTCCGTGCCCATGACCTCCTTCTCCATCCTCATGAGCCGGTTCCAGGGGGACCTGGTGGAGCAGGTGCGGGGCACCCTGGGCATCGAGCGGCTGCAGGGCGGGGCCCAGGTCCTGGTGGCCGAGTCCTGCAGCCACCACCCGGTGGGGGAGGACATCGGCCGGGTGAAGATCCCCCGCTGGCTCACCCAGTACGTGGGCGCCAAGCTCGAATTCAGCCACGTCCAGGGCCGGGACTTCCCCGCCGACCTGTCCCCCTACGGGCTGGTGGTGCACTGCGGCAACTGCGCCGGCAACCGGCGGGAGATGCTGTCCCGCATCCACCGCTGCCGGGCGGCCGGGGTGCCCATCACCAACTACGGGCTCACCATCGCCTATTCGCTGGGGATCTTCGAGCGGGCCCTGGGGCCCTTCCCCGCGGCGCTGGAGGTGTTCCAGGAGGCCAAGGCCGGCGCGGGGCGCTGAAGGTCACGAATCCCACATTTCACGGTACATGTTGATGTAAGCGGCCGTGGCCATTGGATCGATGGTGAAGTAGTGGCGGCAGAGTTGCTTATATAGCCCAAGAGCCTCCGGATCGAAGGCGCAATCCAGAAGTCCATCCAGGGTCCGTTCGATATGGGCGACATCCATGGAACCGTCTTGAAGGATGGCTTCCACGATGGGGGCGTATCCAGATACTGCTTTCCTCGCCAAGCCTTGGAGCGCCAGAACAGCTTGCTCGATCTCTGGTGGAATGCCCCGGTCCTGATCCTGTGGACTCATTCGTTGTCCTCTTCCTGGTTTTTAAAGGTCTCGAATCCGCCATCTTTGAAATTCCGGTTATGGCTCTTTCCGCATATCGCAAGCGCCTTGGCTGCGATATGGCGAAAATATAGCGAATTTGAAAAAATCGGCAAGGGCGATCTTGAAGATTCAACAGGCTCCCCGGCGGAGCCTGGACCATCCCTGGATTGGCGATCCGGTCCTCACGAACGGACCGGGGTCAGGGAACCTGTTTCAGGTAATATGCACTATTTATTTAATTCCGGCATTCCCGCCCGGTCCGGTTCCCTCCCTGGAGTCACCTTGGCCCCCCTCCGTCCCCACCTGTTTCCGGTCGCCCTGGCCCTTGCCGTCGCCCCCGTGCTGCATGCCGGCCTGGAGTGCAAGGCGGACCAGCCCTTCGTCCACCCAGGCGGCGGGGCCACCCTCACCGCCGCCCTGGACGGGGCCGGAACCCCGCCCGGCTGCGTCTGGGCCGTCCCCGACCCGGAGGACGGGCGCATCGAGACCGACGCCCAGGGACGCGGTCGCTACCAGGCCCCGGCCTGGGCCGACCGGATCCGCTCCTGCCGCATCCGGGCCGCCTGGAAGGACGCCCAGGGCCGGCAGCAGGTCCAGGAGACCACCGTGGAACTGCGCCCGGTCCCCGGCTTCCCCCTGCCCGCCGCGCGCTTCGCGGCCACGGCCTTCGTGCCCTACCTGCCCGGGACCCCGCTGCACCAGCGCTGGCTGGCCCTGGACCGCAGGCTGCGCCGGATCGTGATCGTCCATCCGGATGGCCAGCTGGAGCCCTGGCAGGGCGCCGGAGTGCGCCGGGAGGGCGGGCCCTCGATGGTGTTCAGCGACCCCTGCGCCATCGCCGCGCGGCCCGTCCGCCCCGGCCGGGAGGACCCGTGGCGGCTGGCCGTCGTCGACCAGGGCAGCCATGTCATCTACGAAGTGGATGCCAAGGGGGAGGTCTGGCGCCTGGCCGGCACCCCGGGCCAGCCGGGGCACGTGGACAGCAAGGCCACCGAGGCCCGGTTCCACCATCCCGCCGCGGCGGTGTTCCGCCCGGACGGCGGCCTCCTGGTCTCCGACCGGGACAACCGCTGCATCCGGCTGGTGAAAGACGGCGTCACCGACACGGTGGCCGGGTGCTCGGACCACGCGCTTTGGCAGGACGGCACCGGGGCCCAGGCCGGGTTCCTGGCTCCGGGCGCGCTGGCCCTGGATCCGCGCACCGGCAACCTGTTCATCTGCGACCAGCACCGGGTGCGGTTCATGGACCCCGAAGGCCGGGTGCGCACCGCCGCCGGCAGCCTGGAGGAAGGTTTCGAAGCCTGGCGCCGCAATCCGCCCACGCCCCCCGGCCTGACCCGCATGGCCGGCATCCCCTGCCTGAGCCACCCCAGCGCCCTGGAGGTGGATGCGGCGTGCGACTCGCTGCGCATCGTGGACGCGGGCAACCGGGTCAGCCGGGCCCTGACGATCGCTCCCGGCCCGTTCCAGGGCGAGCTCACCACCCTTTCCGCCCAGGGCCGTGCGGTCCAGGCCGCCCCGGACGAGGGGAGCCGGGAGAGCAAGGCCGACCACAAATCCGACCGGAACGTGCTCAGTTTCGGCCCCCTGGCGGCCGACGCCCGGGACAGCTTCGTGCCCGGCGAGACCTATGTGGCCGCCAGCAGGCCCCAGAACGCCGCCGATTCCCGGTCCCAGCGCACCACCGAGGGACTGGCCTCCAGCCTGGCTTTGCCGGAGCGCGCGAGACCCTGGCCAATACCCGCGTGGAACAGGGGGTGGACTTCAGGTCCCTGGTGGCCCTGGGCGTGCCCTTGAACAATGTGCTCTGGGCCGCCGGCCCGGACGGGGCCCTGTTCATCAGCGGACCGGGCTCCCTGGTCCGGGTGCCGGCCGGGGACATCCGCAGGAAGACCCTGGGATGGCTCAAGGGCGGACCGCTCCAGGGCGCCGGGGCAACGGCCCGGGTCGCCGTGGATGAGGGCGGAACCGCCTTCGCCCTGGACCGCGCCGGGAAGACCCTCCTCGCCTTCGATCCCCCGCACTGGAAGGAACGGACCGTCCTGGGCCCTTCGGGCGGATGGCCCCGGAACCATGAGGTGCTCTCGCTCCTGGTCCACCGGGGCACCTGCTTCTTCGTCATGGCGCCGGCCGCGGACAGCAGCCATGTGCAGCTATGGACGCTCCCGCCCGCGGACGCCAAGGGCCAGGCCCAGCCCATGAAGTACGTGGGTGTCCAGGTTCCCATCAACACCAGGATGAGGTTCACCGGGGACGGCGACTTGGTGGTCATGGATCCGCTCAAGCTGAGCATCGTCCCGAACCTGGCCGCGGCGGCGCAGCACCGGGCCCGGGCCGCGGCGGCCCAGTCCGAGGCGGCCGCCGCCTGGACGGCCAGGGAGGACGATGCCCAGGCCGCCTTCGAGGACCTGATGGAAGAGTTGGCCCGCCGGGAACTCCAGGCGGCCCGGCAGATCCAGCAGGAGGAAGGCAAGGACGCCCGGGACTTCATCGAAGAGCCCACGGTCGCGGCGTGGGAGGGGTCCGCGGAAGAGATCGGCGACGAGGCGTTCGCCGACTGGAAATCCGCCGCCTCCGCGACGCCGGAACCGGCCGGGAGTCCCGCAGCCGCCCCCGCGGGCCAGCCCCGGACCCGCCGGGCGGGCCCGGCGGCCGGGGACCACGCCCTCCCGGCCACGAAGATGGTGCGCTACACGCCGGTGCTGGCCGAGGTCAACCGCCGGGACATCGCCAGGATCCTGGCCGCCTTCGCCGGGGACGCCGGGTTCCCGGCCAAGTACCAGCAGATGGTCCAGCGGCACAAGCACCGTGTGTTCGGGTTCAACGACCACGAGTACGAGGGCGCCAGGGTGTCCGGGGACCGGGTGGAACACCTGCTCAAGACCAAGGGCATCACCAGCCTGGATGATCCCAGCCTGCGCAGCCTGGACGGCCGGTTCATCCTCGCCACCCCGTTCGTGCGCGATATCGCCCAGTGGATGCTGCGCAACACCCACCTGGCCAACCACCCCGACGAAGTGGCCGCCTGGGTGGAGCGGGGCCGCCCGGCCAAGCCGCCGTTCAGCTTCGGCTTCTACATCCAGGAGGGCCAGGCGGACCGGGTCAACCGGATCGTGCTGGAGCTCCGCGACCTGGACCGGTTCCAGGACCGCTTCGACCCGGGCATCCAGGCGGAGCTGAAGGCCACGGGCTTCCGCACCGGGCTGAGCTTCCGGGACGGCGCCGGCCTGGGCCGGACCCGGGGCCTGCGCCTGGTCCTGTTCGAGGGCTGCCGCGGCGTGGCCACCTGCCATCCCATCGACTGAAGGAAGATACCGCGGCTGGGCAGGCCGGGGCTTGACAGCATTGATTAATGTTTTATTTTTGCACGGAATGCATCCCTCCACGGAGCACCCATGCCCACGCCATTGCGCATCCTCATCCTGCTTCCGGCGCTGATCGTCCCCTCGGCCAGCGCCTTCGCCGACGCCACGGCCAAGTGGCAGAATCCATCGCGCAGGGCCTTCGCCATTGAAAACCGCAAGGTCGAGAACGCGAGCGGAACCCTCACCTTCAGGGACGGGTCCACCACCATCGCCGCCTGGACCAAGGACACCCCGGAGGGGAAAACCATCCCCTGGGAAGCCAAAAGGGAGTTCACGGTGACCTACTCCGGAGGGTTCAGGAAGGAGAACGCCCATTTCCGGATCCGGGTCCTGGATGACAACAAGAACTGGATCGACTTCATCGCGGACAACCCGAAGATGGGCTCGCCCACGGTCACCCTCGACCGCCTCGGCCCGAAGGTGAACGCCGGCGAGGGCGAAGGCACCGGCTTCAGGACCGAAGGCCTCAAGGGCGGCCTGAAGACCAACAACTCCGGGTTCTGGGGCGCCGGCGGCCTCTAGCCTGATCAGCGGTCGTGGTGCAGGTAGCGCCCTTCTTTCGGCAACCGCAGGCTGAACAGGAAGGCCACCGCCATCATGACGGTCACGTACCAGTAGAAGACCGTCTCATGCCCCACGGACTTCAGGCCCAGGGCCGCGTATTCGGCGGAACCGCCGAACATCGCGTTGGCCACCGCATAGGCCAGCCCCACCCCCAGCGCGCGCACTTCCGGCGGAAACATCTCGGCCTTGACGATGCCGCTCACCGAGGTGTACAGGCTGACGATGGCCAGGGCGAGGGTGATCAGCAGGAACGCCACCGCCGGGCTGGAAGCGTGGTGCAGGGCGGTGAGGATCGGCACCGTGGTGAGCGCGCCCAGGGCGCCGAACAGCAGCATGTTGTTGCGCCGGCCGATGCGGTCCGACAGCGCGCCGAACAGGGGCTGCATGCACATGTAGAGGAACAGGCAGAAGGTCATGATGTGGCTGGCGGAGCGGATGGTCATGCCCGCGGAGTTGACCAGGTACTTCTGCATGTAGGTGGTGAAGGTGTAGAAGATCAGCGAAGCGCCGGCGGTGTAGCCCAGCACCGTGACGAAGGCCGCCTTGTGGTGCCGGAACAGCTCCGCCATGGTGCCGGCCCCTTGGTGCTGGCGGGTGGCGGCGGTGCTGGTCTCCTGCAGGGTGCGCCGCAGCAGCAGGGCCACCACGGCGGTGACCGCGCCGATGACGAACGGGATGCGCCAGCCCCAGGCCTTGAGCTGGGCCTCGCTCAGCAGCGCCTGCACCGCCACCACCACCAGCACCGCCAGCAGCTGGCCGCCGATGAGGGTGACGTACTGGAACGACGAGTAGAAGCCGCGCTGGCCCTTGAGCGCCACCTCGCTCATGTAGGTGGCCGTGGTGCCGTACTCCCCGCCCACTGACAGGCCCTGGAACAGCCGCGCCAACAGCAGCAGCAGCGGCGCCCAGGCGCCGATGCGGGCGTAGCCGGGCAGGCAGGCGATGACCAGGGAGCCGAAGCACATCATGGACACCGAAAGCACCATGGAGGTCTTGCGGCCTTTGCGGTCCGCAAGCCGGCCGAACAGCCATCCACCCACCGGGCGCATGAGGAACCCGGCGCCGAACACCCCCGCGGTGTTCAGCAGCTGCGCGGTGGGATTCGATTTGGGGAAGAAGGCCGGGGCGAAGTAGATGGCGCAGAAGGCATAGATGTAGAAGTCGAACCACTCCACTAGGTTGCCGCTGGAGGCGGCCATGATGGCGAACACCCGCCGGCGCTTCTCGGCGAAGCTGTAGAGCCCGGTGGCCGCGGGGCGATCTTCCGTGGTGAGGCTGGGCATGGGCGGGTTCTCCTTGGCTGCCGGGTCGGGCCAGAGCTTCCAATGGACAAAGCATGTTCTCGATGATTCCAATATAAGCCATGGGTTCACAAATCGGCCATAACCTGCGCGGAACGGAGATTTAACCTTTCATCCTGTGCCGGATCGGAGGATGCTTCATGGCAACCCTGGGGGCCTGCCCGCCCCCTGGGTCCCGGAGCAGGCAATGTTGATCAAGAAGCCGGATGAAATACCCAGCAGCGAGATCACCGACCACCCGCATTTTCTGTCCCGCCGCTTGTTCGTGCGCTCAGCCACCCTGGCGGCCACCGCGGCGGGCACGGCCTGGCTCTACCGCCAGTTCGCCCCCGCCAGCACCAGTTCCCAGAAGGGGGTCGCCATCGAGGGGATCCAGGCCGGGGCCGGGCCGGCGGTTCCCGCGCTGGCGGAAGCCCGGACCTCCTTCCAGGACATCACCCACTACAACAACTTCTACGAGTTCTCCACGGACAAGTACGGGGTCGCGCCCCGGGCGAAGAACTTCATCACCCGCCCCTGGACCGTGGAGGTGGGCGGCCTGGCGCACCGGCCCAGGACCTTCGACATCGACGACCTGCGCCGGATCGCGCCGCCCGAGGAGCGGGTCTACCGGCACCGCTGCGTGGAGGGGTGGTCCATGGTCATCCCCTGGATCGGCTTCCCCCTGGCCAAGCTGCTGGACCAGGTGCAGCCCATGGGCAGCGCCCGCTACGTGGCATTCGAAACCCTGGCCGACCCCAAGCAGATGCCCAACATCCGCACCAAGGTCCTGGACTGGCCCTACGTGGAGGGCCTGCGCCTGGACGAGGCCCGGCACCCGCTGACCATCCTGGCCCTGGGCCTCTACGGCCAGACCCTGCTGCCCCAGAACGGCGCCCCGCTGCGCCTGGTGGTGCCCTGGAAGTACGGCTTCAAGGGGATCAAGTCCATCATCAAGATCCACCTGCTGGAGGCCCAGCCCCCCACCACCTGGAACCTGGCCGGGCCCACCGAGTACGGCTTCTATTCCAACGTGAACCCCAACGTCGACCACCCCCGCTGGAGCCAGGCCACCGAGCAGCGCATCGGCGAATCCAGCCCGCGGCCGACCCTGATGTTCAACGGCTACGCCGACCAGGTGGCGGGCCTCTACGGCGGCATGGACCTGAGAGCCAACTTCTGAGCGAGCCCGAACCATGCAGGATGCGCGATTCCAGAAACGGCTGATCCTGGTGAACGGGCTGGTGCCCCTGGCCCTGCTGGGCACGGACGCCTGGCGGCACCAGCTGGGGGCGAACCCCCACGAATTCGCCACCCGGGCCACCGGCATCCTCACCCTGCTGTTCCTGGTGCTGTCCCTGGCGGTCACCCCGGCCCGCAAGGCCTTCGGCCAGCCCTGGCTGGCCAAGTTCCGGCGCATGCTGGGCCTGTTCGGCTTCTTCTACGGCTTCCTGCACCTGCTGACCTACGTCTGGTTCACCAAGCAGTTCCAGGTGGGGGCCATCACCGCCGACGTGGCCCGGCGGCCCTTCATCACCGTGGGCATGGCCAGCTTCCTGATCCTGGTGCCCCTGGCCGCCACCTCCACCAACGCCATGATCAAGCGCCTGGGGGGCCGGCGCTGGGTCCGGCTGCACCGGCTGGCCTACCTGGCCGCCGCCGGCGGGGCGGTGCACTTCTACATGCTGGTGAAGGCGGACACCCGGCTGCCGCTGGCCTTCGCCGCCGTGCTGGCGGTGCTGCTGGCCTACCGGGTGCTGAACCGCGCCTTCCCGCGGATCACGGAACGCACCCCGGTACGGGCGGGCGGCGTCCGCCGCTGATTCAGCGCCCGGCGCGGGCGGACAGCTCGGCCACCAGGGCCTCGGTGCGGTCCGTGCGCTCCCAGCTGCAGCCGGGGCGGCCGAAATGGCCGTACGCGGCCGTCTCCCGGTAGATGGGGCGGAGCAGGTCCAGGGCCTCGATGATCCCCCGGGGCGTCAGGTCGAACACCCGGCGCACGGCCCGGACGATCTCCGGGTCGGGGACCTTGCCGGTGCCGAAGGTGTCCACGGCGATGGCAACCGGCTCCGCCACGCCGATGGCGTAGGCCAGCTGGAGTTCCACCCGGCCGGCCAGGCCCGCGGCCACGATGTTCTTGGCGATGTAGCGCCCGGCGTAGGCGGCGGAGCGGTCCACCTTGCTGGGGTCCTTGCCGGAAAAGGCCCCGCCGCCGTGCCGTCCGGCACCGCCGTAGGTGTCGACGATGATCTTGCGGCCGGTGAGGCCCGCGTCCCCCTGGGGCCCGCCCACCACGAAGCGCCCGGTGGGATTCACGTGGATGATGGTGCGGTCGTCCAGCAGGTGCCCGGGCAGGGCCGGGCGGATCACCGCCTCGACGATGGCCCGGCGCAGGTCCTCGATCCCCACCGAGGCGTCGTGCTGGGTGGAGATGACCACCGTGTGGATGCGGTGCACCTTGCCGTCCCGGTACTCCACCGTCACCTGGCTCTTGCCGTCCGGCCGCAGCCAGGCCAGTTCCCCCTGCTTCCGGGCCGCGGCCAGGCGCCGGGTGAGGGCGTGGGCGTAGTGGATGGGCGCGGGCATCAGGTCCGGGGTCTCGCGGGTGGCATAGCCGAACATCAGCCCCTGGTCCCCGGCGCCGCCCGGATCCACGCCCAGCGCGATGTCCGGGCTCTGGGCATCCAGGGTCACGATCACCTGGGCGGCGCCGGCGTCGAAGCCCTTGGCGGGGTCGTCGTAGCCGATGCCGCGCACGGTGTCCCGGGCGATGCGCTCGATGTCCAGCACGGCGCGGGTGCTGATCTCCCCGGCCACCACGATGAGCCCGGTGGTGATGAGCGTCTCGGCGGCCACCCGGCTGCGGGGATCCCCGGCCAGGGCGGCGTCCAGGATGGCGTCGGAGATCTGGTCCGCGATCTTGTCGGGATGGCCCTCGGTGACGCTTTCCGAGGTGAAGAGAACAGGTTCGGGGGGTGAGGCAGCCATGATCGGGAACTCCGGGACCTGGTTGGCAACAGGTTGCATTGCCTGGTAAACGAACAAGGAAACCCAGTCTGGGTCGCCGAGGCGCAAGGGTCAAGATATTTTTTACTAATACTGGCGGAATAGTCAATAATCTTGTTTTAGGCTAACCTTATGTGATGGAAGCATTGAAAAGATCCCCGGCCAAAGGATAAGGAGCGTCCATGAAGGTTTGGCAGTTTTCCCAGTACGGCGCACCCGGCGTGCTGGCCCTGGAGGAACGGCCGCTGCCCGCCCCGGGCCCCGGCGAGGTGCTGGTCAGGATCCTGGCCTCCGGGATCAACCCCAGCGACGTGAAGAACGTCGGCGGCCACTTCAAGTCCGCCCTGCCGCGGGTGCCGGGACGCGACTACGCCGGCATCATCGTCGCCGGGGCCGGCCGCGAAGGGGAGGAAGTGTGGGGCAGCGCCCCCGGCTTCGGCGTGCGGCGCGACGGCACCCATGCGGAATACATCGTCATCCCCTCGGCCTGGGTGGGCCGGAAACCCGCCAGCCTGGACATGGCCCAGGCGGCGGCCATCGGCGTGCCCTACCTCACCGCCTGGTCGGCCCTGGTGGAAGTGGGGCGGGTCCAGGCCGCTGAAACCGTGCTGATCACCGGCGTCTCCGGAGCGGTGGGCCGGGCCGCCACCCAGATCGCGCACTGGCGCAAGGCGCGGGTCATCGGCGCCGGCCGCTCCGAGGGCAACCCCTCCGGCGCCGACGCCTATATCGACACCCGGACCCAGGACCTGCCCCTGGCGGTGCGCGCCCTGACCGACGGCCAGGGCGCCGACCTGGCCCTGGACGCGGTGGGCGGCGTCCTGTTCGAACCGGTGCTGAACGCCCTGCGCAAGGGCGGCCGGCAGGTGGCCTTCGCCAGCAATCCGCAGGTGGTCAGCTTCAACCTGGTGGATTTCTACCATGGCCTGAAGCAGCTGCTGTCCATGGACAGCATGACCCTCACCGGCGAGGGGGCCGTGGCCACGCTGGAGCGCCTGGTCCCGGGCTTCGAAGCGGGGGAACTGACGCCGCCGGCCATCCGCACCTGGCCCTTCGCCGAGGCGGTGGCGGCCTATGCGGCCGTGGCCGAGGGCGGCGTCCCGGTCAAGCACGTCCTGGCCATGGACGGTTTCACGCGGTCCTGAACCGGGCGGTCAGGGCCTTGAGCCGGCCGGTTCCGGCTGTCCTCGGTCTGGGCGGTGATCTCCTTGGCGATCCTGGCGAAACCTGGGACCATGGTTGCCTCCGCGCAGACGAGGCCCCATGACTTCCCCATTGCAACGTTCCGTCTGCCCGTACGATTGCCCCGACGCCTGCGGGCTGCTGGTGACCGTGGCGGATGGCCGCGCCACCGCGGTCCAGGGCGATCCCGGGCATCCCCACAGCCGCGGCACCCTCTGCCCCAAGATGACCCACTACGAACAGACCGTGCATTCCCCGCGCCGGCTCACCACCCCGCTGCTGGCCACCGGACCCAAGGGCGGCGGCGCCTTCGCCCCCATCCCCTGGGCCGAGGCCATCCAGCGCATCGCGGACCGGTGGCGGGCGATCATCGCCGGGCACGGCGCCGAGGCCATCCTGCCCTATTCCGCCGGGGGCACCATGGGCCTGGTGCAGCGCCACGCCGGCCACCCCTTCTTCCACAGCCTGGGCGCCTCCCGCCTGGACCGGACCATCTGCTCCCCGGCCAAGGGCGCCGGCTGGGCGGCGGTGCTGGGCCGGACCCCGGCCCAGGATCCGGACACGGTGCGCCGCAGCGACCTGGTGCTGCTCTGGGGGTTCAACGCCCTGGCCACCAGCCTGCACGGCTTCCAGCGGGTGCGCGAAGCCCGCCGGGCCGGGGCCACGGTCTGGCTCATCGATACCTACCAGACCGCCACCGCCGCCGCCGTGGACCGCACCCTGGTGGTGCGCCCGGGCAGCGACGGCGCCCTGGCCCTGGGGCTCATGCACATCCTGGTGCGGGAGGGGCTCCTGGACCGCGCGTTCATCGAGGCCCAGGTGCAGGGCTTCCCGGAGCTGGCGGACCAGGTGCTGCCCCGGTATCCCCCGGAGCGGGTGGCGGCCCTCACCGGGCTGCCGGTGCCGGTCCTGGAGGAGCTGGCCCGGGCCTACGGCCGGGCCCGGGCGCCGTTCATCCTGGTGGGCAACGGGCTGTCCCGCTACGGCAACGGCGCCATGACCATCCGCGCCATCGCCTGCCTGCCGGCCCTGGTGGGGGCCTACGGGCGCGAGGGCGGCGGCGCCTTCGCCGGGGTCTCCGGCGCGGGCGGGTTCGAGATGAGCCGGGTGACCCGGGAGGATCTGCAGCCCGGGCCCACCCGCCTGGTCAACATGAACCGCCTGGGCCAGGCCCTGGAACAGCTGGAGGGGCCGCGGGTCATGGGGCTCTATGTCTACAACGCCAACCCCGCGGCGTCGGCGCCGGACCAGAACGCGGTGCTCCGCGGGCTGTGCCGCCCGGACCTGTTCACGGTGGTGCACGAGCGCTTCCTCACCGACACCGCCCGCCACGCCGACCTGGTGCTGCCGGCCACGTCCTCCCTGGAGCACGGCGATCTGTACCGGGCCGGCGGCAGCTACTGCGTCCAGCGCGCGGGTCCCGTCATCCCGCCGGTGGGGGAGAGCCGCTCCAACTGGGAGGTGTTCCGGCTGCTGGCCGAAGCCATGGGCTTCGAGGAACCGTTCTTCCGGCAGGGCGCCGGCGAGCTCATCGAGCAGCTGCTCGAATCGCCCGGTCCCCTGCGGGACGGGCCGGACCGGGCCGCCCTGGACGCCGGCCTGCCCGTGGCGCTGCAGGCGCCCGCGCCGGGGACCTGGCTCACCCCCTCGGGCCGGATCGAGCTCCTGAACCCGGAGCTGGACCCGCCCCTGCCCGACTACTTTCCCCGCCATGCCGAGGCGGAGGACCTGCCGTTCTCGCTCATGACCGCCCCGGCCATGTTCAGCCTCAACTCCTCCTTCCAGGAGCGGGACGCGCTCCGGGAGCGCGCGGGGGGCATGCGCCTGCTGGTGCACCCCGATGACGCCCGGGACCTGGGCCTCGCCGAAGGGGACCCGGTGCTCGCCTCCAACCCGCGGGGCGAGGTGCGCTTCCGGCTTGCGGCCACGGCCAGGGTGCCCCGGGGCGTGGTGGTGGCCGAGGGGGTCTGGTGGCTGGAATTCGCCCCCGGGGACCGGGCGGTCAACGCCCTCACCGCCCAGCGGCTCACGGACCGGGGCGGCGGGAGCACGTTCTACGATAATCGCGTCCACCTGGCGCGCTGCTGAACGGCTGGAAGCCGGGTTCTGGCGCTCCGGGTCCGGCGGCACGGTCACGCCAGCCGGGGGCTTGGCCGCCAGGCATTACCATGTTTTTTGATAAGTTTAGTTGACATCGAGAATCCAGGAACCATAATTTCAATTCATCAACCGTCCGCGCACCGCGGCCTTTGCTCACCGGGAGCCCACATGAACCACGCCAGCGGCTTCGTCAGCCTGGTGGGCGCCGGCCCGGGCCACCCGGACCTGCTCACCGTGCGCGGCCTGAAGCGGATCCAGGCGGCGGACGTCATCCTCCCCGACGCCCTGCTGCACCCGGACTTCGCGGCGCTCTACCCGGCCGCGGCCCTGGTCATCCCCGCCGGCAAGCGCTGCGGCCGGCCCAGCACCCCCCAGGAGCGGATCCACGAGCTGATGATCGGCCACGCCCGCCGCGGCGCCCGGGTGGTGCGGCTGAAGAACGGCGACCCGCTGCTGTTCGGCCGGGGCCACGAGGAGGCCCAGGCCCTGGCGGCGGCGGGGGTGCCGTTCGAGCTCGTCCCGGGGGTCAGCGCCCTCCAGGCCGGCGCCGCCGCCGCCGGGCTCAGCCTCACCCACCGGGGCCTGGCCGACGAAGTGCGGATCCTGGAGGGCCACCACCTGCTGGACCGGCCCCGGGACTGGGGCGAGCTGGCCGCCCCGGGTCCGACCCTGGCGCTGTTCATGGCCACCCGCGCCCTGCCCGCCATCGCCCGGCGCCTGCTGGCGGCCGGCGCCCCGCCGGAGCTGCCGGTGGTGCTGGTGGAGGACGCCGGCGGCCCGCTGGAAACCGTCACCCGCTCGGTCCTGGCCCACGCGGCCGCCGGGCTCCTGCAAGCACGCACCGAGGGTCCCGGCATCGTCTACCTGGGACCCGCGGCTGGACTGAGGACCGTCGCCCATGCCTACCCCGAACCCGCCCCGGAGGATGCCCCTCTTTCTCGACCTGAGCGCCTGCCGCGTGCTGCTGGTGGGCGGCGGCCGGACCGCTGAGGCCAAGCTGGCCCCCCTGCGCCAGGCCGGGGCGGCCATCCGTTCGGTGGCGCTCCGCCACACCGAGGGCTTCCTCCGGGAAGCCGAGCGGCTCGGGGGGGTGGAGCGGATCACCGGGCCGTACGCGGCCGCCCACCTCGAGGGGGTCCGCCTGGTGGTGAGCGCCACCGACGACCCGGCCACCAATGCCCAGGTGGCCCGGGAAGCCCGCGCCAGGGGCATCTTCTGCAACGCCGTGGACGATCCCGGGGCCTGCGACGCGTTCTTCGCCGCCAGCTTCACCCGGGGCCCCTGGCACCTGGCCATCGGCACCGACGGGGCCTTCCCGGGCCTGTGCCGGGCGCTGCGGGAAGTGCTGGACCAGCTGATCCCCCCGGAGCACGGCGCGACCCTGGCGGAACTGGGCCGGCTGCGCCGGCGGCTGCGCACCGCCCTGCCCGACCCCGGCCGGCGCCGCCGGGGCCTGGAGCGCCTGCTGCGGGCGTTCCGCCGGACCTACTTCAGCATCGAGGAGAACCCGAAATGAGCGAAAGCCCCCTGGAAACCCTCAAGCGCGACAGCCGATTCCTGCGCGGCACCCTGGCCGAGGAGACCGCCGCCCCGGCCGCGGGCTTCTCCAGGGACTCCGAGCACCTGCTCAAGCCCCACGGCCTCTACCAGCAGAAGGACCGGGACAAGAAGCGCGAAGACCCGCCGCCGGTGCTGATGCTCCGGGGCCGCATCCCCGGCGGCCGGCTGGCCTCCGGCCAGTACCTGGCCTGGGACGCCCTGGCGGACCGCTACGGCGACGGCAGCCTGCGCCTCACCACCCGCCAGACCATCGAGCTGCACGGTGTGCTCAAGGGCGACCTCAAGGCCACCCTGCAGGAACTGCACCGGGCGGTGCTCACCACCCAGGGCGCCTGCGGCGACGTGGTGCGCAACGTCACCCTGGCCCCGAACCCCTGGCAGCGGCCCGACCTGGCGCAGCTGGAGCCGGTGGCCGACCTGCTGTCCAGCCACTTCCTGGCCCGGAGCCGCGCCTACACCGAGATCTGGCTGGACGGCAAAGTGGTGCCCGAGCCGGAGACGGTCGAACCGCTGTACGGCGCCACCTACCTGCCGCGCAAGTTCAAGATCTCCCTCACCGCGGCCGGGGAGAACCTGGTGGACCTCTACACCAACGACCTGGGCTTCGCCGCCACCTTCGAGGCCGGCCAGCTGGCGGGGTTCTTCGTGTTCGCCGGGGGCGGCATGGGCATGACCCACAACGACCCCACCACCTTCCCCCGGCTGGCGGACCTGCTGGGCTGGATCCCCGCCCCGGACCTGCTGGCGGTGGCCGAGGCGCTGGTGACCATCCACCGGGACCACGGCAACCGGGAGGACCGGCGCCACGCCCGGCTCAAGTACGTGGTGGCGGCCAAGGGCGCCCCGTGGCTGCGGCAGGAACTGGAACAGCGCAGCGGCGTCCGCTTCCAGACCCGGGCGCTGCCGCCCTGGCGCACCACGGGGGTCCTGGGCTGGCTGCCCCGGACCGACGGCACCTGGGCCTACGGAGTCCACACCCCCTCCGGCCGCGTCGCCGGGGCCCTGAAACAGGCCCTGAAGGCGGTGGTGGCGGCGCACCGGCTGCCGGTCCAGCTCAGCCCCGACCAGGACCTGATCCTGCTGGACATCCCGGACCGGGTCCGGGCGGAGGTGGCCGCGGCGCTGGCCCTGGGCGGCGTGCGGGAGGCGGATCCCCTGGAGCGCCGGGCCCTGGCCTGCGTCGCCCTGCCCCTCTGCGGCCTGGCCATCACCGAGGCGGAGCGGGCCATGCCGGACTTCCTGGGCCAGCTGCGGGCGGCCCTGATCCGCCACGGCCGCCTGGAGCAGGCCCCGGTGTTCCGGGTCACCGGCTGCGCCAACGGCTGCGCCCGGCCCTACAGCGCCGAGCTGGCCCTGGTGGGCCAGGCGGTGGGCAAGTACGCGGTCTACGCCGGCGGCAGCCCCCAGGGCGACCAGGTGGCCTTCGAGCTGCGCCAGAAGGTGACCGCCGACGGCCTGGCGGACCTGTTCGAGCGGCTGGTGGCGGCCTGGGCCGCCCAGGGGCGGGAGGACGAACCCTTCGGGGATTTCGCAAGGCGCCTGGGTCCCGAAGCCCTGTCCCGGTGCCTGGAGCCGGCATGACCGGGCTCCAGGACCTGTCCCGCCAACTGCGGGGCGCCGACCCCCTGGTGATCCTCGCCGCGGCGCTGGAACGCTACCCCGACGCCGCCCTGGCCTGCTCCCTGGGCCTGGAGGACGTGGCCCTGGTGCACCTGGCCAGCCTGCTGCCCAATCCGCCGCGGGTGTTCGTGCTGGACACCGGCCGGCTGCACCCCGAGACCTACGACGTGCTGGCGGCGCTGCGGCGGCGCTACGCGCTGCGGATCGAGGTGTTCTGCCCCGAGGCCCGGGCCGTGGAGGCCTACGTCAACGCCAACGGGCCCAACGCCTTCCGGGACAGCCTGGCGCTGCGCCAGGAATGCTGCCGGATCCGCAAGACCGAACCCCTGGCCCGGGCCCTGGCCGGCGCCTCGGCCTGGATCACCGGGCTGCGCCGGGCCCAGGGCCCCACCCGCGCGGACGGCCAGCTGTTCGCGGCCGATCCCGCCCACGGCGGCATCGTCAAGGTCAGCCCGCTGCTGGACTGGAGCCTCGACCAGGTGCGCGCCTTCGTCCAGGCCCAGCACATCCCCTGCAACCCCCTCCACGACCAGGGCTATCCCTCCATCGGCTGCGCCCCCTGCACCCGCGCCGTGGCCGAAGGCGAGGACGAGCGCGCCGGCCGCTGGTGGTGGGAGCGCCCCGAACACAAGGAATGCGGGCTGCACCGCAGGCCGACCCCAGGAGCCCAGCCATGACCCCAGCCAGCACCCGAGCCTCCCTGACCCACCTGGAGACCCTGGAATCCGAGGCCATCCACATCCTGCGGGAAGTGGCCGGCCAGTGCGAGCGCCCGGCCCTGATGTTCAGCGGCGGCAAGGACAGCGTCGTGCTGCTGCGGCTGGCCGAGAAGGCGTTCCGCCCCGGCCGCTTCCCGTTTCCCCTGCTGCACATCGACACCGGGCACAACTACGCCGAGGTGATCGCCTTCCGGGACCAGCGGGCCGCGGAGCTGGGCGAGACCCTCATCGTCAAGACCCTGGACGAGAGCATCGCCCAGGGCCGGGTCCGGCTGCAGCACCCGGGGGAGAGCCGCAACCGCCACCAGAGCGTCACCCTGCTGGACGCGGTGGCGGAGTTCAGGTTCGACTGCCTCATCGGCGGCGCCCGCCGGGACGAGGAGAAGGCCCGGGCCAAGGAGCGGATCTTCAGCTTCCGGGACGAGTGGGGCCAGTGGGACCCCAAGCGCCAGCGGCCCGAACTGTGGAACCTCTACAACGCCCGCATCCACCCCGGCGAGCACACCCGGGCCTTCCCCATCTCCAACTGGACCGAGCTGGACGTGTGGCAGTACATCCTCCAGGAGGAGCTGCAGCTGCCGCCCATCTATTTCGCCCACCCGCGGGAGGTGGTGGTGCTGGCCGGCGGCGCGTTCCTGCCGGTGACCCCCCTGACCCCGCCGCCGGCGGGCGCCGAGGTGGTGACGCGCTGGGTGCGCTTCCGCACCGTGGGCGACATCTCCTGCACCGCGCCGGTGCCGAGCCGGGCCGCCACGGTGGCGGACATCATCCGGGAAACCGCCAGCACCGAGCTCACCGAGCGGGGCGCCACCCGCCTGGACGACCAGACCAGCGAAGCCTCCATGGAGCTGCGCAAGAAAGAGGGGTACTTCTAGATGACCGCAACCGCCGAATCACCCGTGGCCGACCGCGGCATCCTGCGCTTCCTCACCTGCGGCAGCGTGGACGACGGCAAGAGCACCCTCATCGGCCGGCTGCTGTACGACAGCAAGGCCATCCTGGCCGACGCCCTGGACACCCTGGAGCGCACCACCATCAAGCGGGGCGGCCACGGCATGGACCTCAGCCTGCTCACCGACGGGCTCCAGGCCGAGCGGGAGCAGGGCATCACCATCGACGTGGCCTAC
>Ga0181516_10000267_pt1 | contig 51998 bp, 49 predicted proteins | sample PEATcosm2014_Bin_25_FD_121104 | JGI IMG/M metagenome (GOLD analysis project Ga0181516, IMG submission 121104) | Peatland microbial communities from MTU Mesocosm Facility, Houghton, MI, USA - PEATcosm2014_Bin01_10_metaG | ecosystem: Environmental > Terrestrial > Soil > Wetlands > Peat | place...
CGGAGTCTGTGGTGCGGCGCAAGTTTGCCACCGAGATTCGCAAGGAAGTGATTGACGGCCTGCTGCCGCAGCGCTTCAACAACGGCGTGAAAGAGATGGGCATCAAGCCGGTGGGGCAGCCGCAGGTGACGGAGCTGACGGTGGAAGACGGAAAACCGCTGCACGTGAAGGCGGTCTTCGAATATATTCCGGAGTTTTCGATCGAGGGCTATCAAAGCGTCGTCGTCGAGAAGCCGTCGGCTGAGGTTACTGAAGACGAGTTCCAGCACGAATTGACCGAGTTGCGGGAATCGCGCGCCACGATTGAGCCGGTTGAAGAAGACCGCGCGCTGGTGGATGGCGATTGGGCGCAGATCACCTACACGGGCAAGTTTGAAGACGATCCCGATGCAGAGCCTGTGGCCGGGCAGGATGCGCTGGTGGAGATTGGCGGCAAGGACACGGTTGAAGCGTTCAACACCGCGTTGCGCGGCGCCAAGCCGGGGCAGGAACTGAAGGCCGAGGTTATTTATCCAGCCGATTATGCGGAGCCCAAGCTGGCCGGCAAGACGGTGGCTTACGAAGTCTCAGTGAAGGGGATCAAGAAGCGCAACGTGCCCGAGCTGACCGACGAATTTGCGAAGGAGCTGGGCCACTATGAGAATCTCGCCGAGCTTGAGAGTCGCGTGCGCGAGCACATGGCCAACCGCAAAAAGCGCAGCGTAGCGGCGGAGACCAAGGACAAGCTGGCCGCGGCGCTGGTGGAGAAGTTTCCCTTCCCGGTGCCGGAATCGATGGTGCAGGATCAGATCGACGCGCGGCTGGAGCGGGGATTGCGCGCGCTGGCGGCGCAGGGCATGGACACCGAACAGATGCGCAAGCTGGACTTTGCGCGGCTGCGCGGAGCCCAGCGTGAGAGCGCCGTGGCCGAGGTGAAGACTTTCATTCTGCTGGATCGCATCGCCGCTGAAGAAGGCATCACGGTGAGCGAAGAAGACGTGGACCGCGAGCTGCAGCTTGCGGCTCTGCAATCAAGAGAACCGATTGAGGCGCTCCGTCAACGTTTGACTGAAGACGGGGGTCTGGCCAGGATCCGGGAACAAATGAAGCGCGAAAAGACCGCGGAATTGCTGTATGAAAGGCTGCCTGCTTAACTGATTCGGGAGTAAATTGCCGCGCGCTCCGATGGGAGATGGACGGAGCAAGCGGCCCTTAACGGGACGGGGATCAGGCCCCGCGGAAGAGTGAGAACAGGACTCAATGGCATTAGTTCCCATGGTGGTTGAGCAGACGAGCCGAGGCGAGCGCGCCTACGACATTTACTCCCGTCTGCTTCGCGACAACATCATTTTCCTTGGCACTCCCATTGACGATCAAGTGGCCAATTTGATCGTCGCTCAAATGCTTTTTCTCTCCGGAGAGGACCCAGAGAAGGACGTGCAGCTCTACATCAATTCTCCGGGTGGCTCGATCACGGCGGGCCTCGCGATCTACGACACCATGCAGTTCATCAAGAACAATGTGGTGACCTATTGCATTGGACAGGCCGCGAGCATGGGCGCCTTTCTGCTGCTGGCCGGGACCAAGGGCAAGCGGTTTGCGCTGCCCAACTCGCGCATCCTGATTCATCAGCCGTCGATGGGCGGCCTGAGCGGTCAGGCCACCGATATCGACATTCACGCGCGCGAGATTCTTCGCATTCGCGAGATCACCAACACCTTGATGGCGAAGCATACGCAACAGCCGCTTGACCGCATCGAGCACGACGTCGAGCGGGACTTCATCATGAACGCGCAACAGGCCAAGGACTACGGCATCATCGACGAAATCATCGACCGGCCGCGAACGTAGCGGCAGCTAGTCAACTCTTTCAAATCGCGGTATCTTTTCAGGGGGTAGTTCAAATGAAGACGCGCACGGGACCCGAAGAAGCATTGCGCTGCTCGTTCTGCCACAAATCGCAGGACGCAGTGGCGAAACTGATCTCGTCGCCGAGTGACTATCCTCGGGCCTACATATGCGACGAATGCGTTGCGGTCTGCAACTCGATTCTCGAGGACGACCGCGGCGAAACGCATCCCGCCACCACAGCCGGCCACTTGCCCAAGCCGCAGGAAGTGAAAAGCTTCCTCGACGACTTCGTTATTGGCCAGGACCAAACCAAGAAGAAGCTCGCAGTCGCCGTTTACAACCACTACAAGCGCATCCAGATGAATCGAATGCGCAATAACGAGGTGGAGCTGGCCAAGTCGAATATTCTGCTTGTCGGCCCCACCGGCTCGGGCAAGACGCTGCTGGCGCACACGCTGGCCAAGATGCTCGACGTGCCTTTTGCGATTGTGGATGCGACCACGCTGACTGAGGCCGGCTATGTCGGCGAGGATGTCGAGAACATCATTCTCAAGCTGCTGCAGGCCGCGGATGGCGATGTATCGCGCGCGCAGCAGGGCATCATCTACATCGACGAGATTGACAAGATCGGCCGCAAGGACGAGAACCCGTCGATCACCCGCGATGTTTCCGGCGAAGGCGTGCAGCAGGCGCTGCTCAAGATCCTCGAGGGCACCGTGGCTAACGTGCCGCCGCAAGGCGGGCGCAAGCATCCGCACCAGGAATTCACCGCGGTCGACACGACCAACATTCTCTTTATCTGCGGCGGGGCGTTTGTCGGTCTGGAGCGCGTAGTAGGCCGCCGCGTCGGCAAAAAAGCGCTGGGCTTCAAGGCTACAGATACTGAGGCTGAGTCGGCGCAACGTTCGCACCGCGACACCGAGCTGCTGCGCAAGACCGAGCCGCAGGATCTGATCAAGTACGGGCTGATTCCCGAGTTTGTCGGCCGCCTGCCTGTGATGGGCGTGCTCGACGAGCTGGACGAAGCGGCGCTGATCGAGATTCTCACCAAGCCGCGCAACGCGATTCTCAAGCAGTATCAGCGGCTGCTCGAATACGAGAATGTCCGCCTGCACTTTACCACGGAAGCCACGGGCGCGATTGCGCGCGAGGCCTTGGCACGCAAGGTGGGAGCGCGCGGATTGCGCATGATCCTCGAAGAGCTGATGCTCGACCTGATGTATCACCTGCCCAGCAACAAGAAGGTGCGCGACCTGGAAATCACCAAAGACATGGTCGAGCGCCGCGATCTGTCGCTCTGCCTGCTGGAAAAGGCCGGCTGAGTCGTCGGGCGGCAGGATTCGATTTATTCCAGGGTCCCCGGCATTGCCGGGGATCTTGTTTTTCAGGGCACAGCTTAGGCCCGCCGTTCGGCACGAAGGGCGTCTGCGGGCGGATTCCGCTGTACAATCCCAACATGAGCCGCGGAATCTTCTTTGCAGCCGAAGCCGGCTTTGCGCGTCCAATAGAGGACTACTTATGACAACTCCCCGCGAAAAGACCGAGCCCCTCAAGCTGCCCATGATGCCCATCCGGGACATGGTGATCTTCCCCTACATGATGACGCCGTTTGTGGTGGGGCGTCTGTCTAGCGTGCGCGCTCTGGAAGAGGCTCTCAGCGGCGACCGCAAGATTTTTCTCGCGACGCAGCATGACGCCTCGATTGACGAGCCCAAGGCCAAGGAAATTTTTCAGGTCGGCTCGATCTGCAACATTGTGCAGAGCGTCAAAATGCCTGATGGCAATATCAAAGTGCTTGTGGAAGGCGTGGAGCGGGCAAAATCTCTCGAGGTGAACGACAAGGACGGATTTTTTGTCGCGACGCTGCGCACGGGCAAGACCGACTTTGAGATGACCCCGGCGGCCGAGCAGCTGATGCAGCGCGTCACTTCGCTGTTTGAGCAATACGTCAAGCTGCAGCAGTCGCTGAATTACGAAACCATCATCGCCTCGGTGCGCATGGATGAGGCGTCAAAGCTCTCTGACACGATCGCGGCCAACCTGCAGATTGGGATTGAGGAGAAGCAGGAACTGCTGGGCATCTTCGACCCGGCGGCACGCCTCGCACGCATCGCCGACGTGCTCGACATTGAGATTGAGAAACTCGATCTGGACCGCAACATCCAGTCGCGTGTGAAGCGCCAGATGGAGCGAGCGCAGAAAGAGTATTACCTCAACGAGAAGATCAAAGCCATTCAGAAGGAACTGGGGCGCGGCGAAAAGAGCGAGTTCGACGAACTGCGCAAGAAGATCGAGTCGGCGGGCATGCCCAAGGATGTGCTCGACAAGGCCATCCAGGAGCTCAAGAAGCTGGAAGCGATGCCTCCGATGTCGGCCGAGTCGACGGTCAGCCGCAACTACATTGACTGGCTGCTGGCAGTGCCGTGGAAGAAGCGGTCGAAGGAGACGCGCTCGATCGACTTCGCCGAGAAGGTGCTCAACGAGGATCACTATGGCCTCGAAAAGATAAAGGATCGCATTCTTGAATTTCTCGCAGTGCGGCAGCTCGTGAAAAATCCGAAGGGCTCGATTTTGTGCTTCGTTGGACCTCCGGGCGTGGGCAAGACTTCGCTGGGCATGTCGATCGCGAAGGCCACTGGCCGCAAATTTGTGCGGCTCTCGCTGGGAGGCATACGCGATGAGGCAGAGATTCGCGGCCATCGCCGCACCTACATCGGCGCACTGCCGGGGCAGATCATTCAGCATATGAAGCGGGCGGGAACGAAGAACCCGGTCTTCCTGCTCGATGAAGTCGACAAGATGGCGTCGGATTTTCGCGGCGATCCGGCCTCGGCGCTGCTCGAAGTGCTCGATCCGGAGCAGAACACATCGTTTCAGGATCACTATCTCGACGTGGATTACGACTTGTCGCAGGTGCTGTTTGTGGCCACGGCCAACGTGATGCACACGATTCCGGCAGCGCTGCAGGACCGCATGGAAGTGCTGCGCCTGCAGGGCTACACGGAGAACGAGAAACTGGAAATTGCGCGCCAATACCTGGTGAAGAAGCAGCGCGAGCAGACCGGGCTGAGCGAGAAGAACGTGGTGTTCCAGGACGATGCGATACTGGAAATCATTCGCTGCTATACGCGCGAAGCGGGAGTGCGCAATCTAGAGCGCGAGATCGGCAACGTGTGCCGCAAGGTGGCGCGCCGCGTAGTGAAGAAGGGCGCGAAGACCAAGGAAGAGATCACGGCTGCTAACATCAACGAGTTTCTGGGCGTGGCGCGGTTCCGCGAGTCTGAGGTGCACGACAAGAGCGAAGTGGGACTGGTCACCGGCCTGGCGTGGACCGAGGTGGGCGGCAGCATTTTGACCACCGAGGTGCAGGTGCTCGACGGCAAGGGCAAGCTCACCATCACCGGCCAGCTCGGCGACGTGATGCAGGAGTCGGCACAGGCCGCGCTCAGCTACATTCGCGGGCGAGCGCAGGCGCTGGGGCTCAGCCGCGAGTTTTATCGCAATGTCGATCTGCATCTGCATGTGCCCGAGGGCGCGATTCCCAAGGATGGCCCGTCGGCGGGAATCACCATGGCCACGGCGCTGGCCAGTGCTCTGGCCAAGATTCCCGTACGCCGCGACATCGCCATGACCGGCGAAATCACGCTGCGCGGCAAAGTGCTCGCGATCGGGGGCTTGAAAGAAAAGCTGCTCGCGGCTTTGCGCGCCGGCATTTTTGAGGTGATTTTGCCGCGCGCCAATGAAAAGGATGTGGCAGAGCTGCCGGACAACATCAAGAACTCAGTGAAGCTGCACTTTGTCGACACGATGGACGAAGTGCTGGCGCGGGCGTTGGAGAGCCCGCTGCCCACGCCGATCAGCTCGGAGTCAGTGCTGACGCCCGCGCCGCCGGCCGATGTCGTGAGCGGGCAGGTGTCGCCGCAGTAGAGCGCTCGCTCGACTGCTCGATGTTATGCCTTACACTGCCCAATTCCTGCTTTCCGCGCTGGCGGCGGCACAGTTCCCTGCTCCCACGGTGCCGGAAATCGCTTTTCTGGGGCGCTCGAACGTGGGCAAATCGAGCCTGCTGAATGCGCTGGTCGGCGAAAAGGCCGCAAAGGTTTCGTCGACTCCGGGGCGCACGCGCGCGATTAATTTTTTTGCGCTGCTCGATCAACGGCGGCAGCCTAAGCTGAATTTTGCCGACCTGCCGGGTTACGGCTACGCGAAGATCTCGAAGTCCATTTCGGCGGAGTGGCCGGCGTTTATCGAGCCGTATCTCGAATCGCGCGAAACTCTCAGCCTGTGCGTCTGCCTGGTGGATTCGAACATTCCGGCGCAGGAAAGCGACCTCCAATTGATTGAATGGCTGCGTCATGCCGGCCGCAGTTTTATCGTCGTAGCCACCAAAATCGACCGCCTCAGCGGCAACGATCGCGTTCGCAATCTGGCCGCTCTCAAGAAGGGACTGGAACTCGATGAGATTTTGCCAGTCTCGGCCAAGACGAATGCGGGCATCAACGAACTCTGGAGCCGGATTGAAACGGTGGGACAGAAGCCGGCGGTCCCGGCCTGAGGCATGAGAATAAGGCTAGCTGGCCTCGACGAGGACTTGATCGCCGAGCGCAGTTCGAATGCGCACTTCGACGCCGGCAACTTCTCCCGTCGCGATCGCAGCCTGCACACGCTCAGCAAAGCGCCGCGCAATATTTTGATCGCATCGTAGAACCCGGATGCTTTCGGCGAGCCGTCCGCAGTAGCGCGGTGCGAGACGAGCCCATCGCCGGGCGGCGACTTCTTCCGGCGGAAGGCAATCGAGTGCGAGGGCATCGAGTCTGGGCATGGAGCGCGCCGGCGTTCCGCTTGCCTGCCAGATCAGCAGGGGGAAGCTCTCACGTGCGGACGCCGGACTGATCGGCTTTGCACGCGAACCAAACTTCGCCACGGCAGCGCCTGCATCCGAGTGCGAGCGGAGCAGGTCGGGCACTACTCCGCGCTCGAGCATCTCGCACTCGACTGCTTCGGGCGCGGCGGCCACGCAGACGGCAACCGTGTTTCGCTTGCGGATTTCGTTTTTCAAGATGCGTAATGACTCGTCGAGCGAGGTGACCAGGAAGTCGACGATGCCGAGACGGATGGCCTGCTTTTGCGCGGGGATATCGGCGGTTGCGGTCAGCGTCGCCGCTCCGGCGACGTTTCCAGCGACCACCATTGCGCGGCCTTGTTCATTGAATTCTCCGGCGTAGAAAAGGCAACCGCCGAAGCTGTTCTCGTCGCTGGTTTCTGTCGCCGGCGGCGCAGTCTGCATCAGGGCGGCATAGCACTGCTCGGCGCCGATTAAAAAATCGAGCGCAGCAGTGTGGCTGGAGTTGGTCGGCAATGGATTGCGATCTCCGGCGGATGGCAGGTTGCGGCTGAGCTAGTCCTGCAGGCGGTCGCGCAGGGTTTCTTTCCTGACAAAGAGGACGAATTCCCCTGGCTTGGCCGCAATCTTGACGCGATCGATGTCTTTGGGCTTGGCCTTGGGCTTGATGCATTCGTTGGGCATCGCGACACCGGACGACACGATGTCGGCCAGCGGGTACCAGGAGGCAGACGTGGGGTCCTTTTGACTTGAGGAGTCGCAGTTCACGTAGTAATCCATCGACGAGTTGTAGGAAACGCGCACGGCAACGGCGTTGGCGTCGGCGGGGAGCGTGACCTGGGCCGTGCCATCGTCGTTCATCTTCACCCATTCGACGTGGCTGGTCTTTGACCTGTTAATGAATACCTCAACATTGTCAGGGATGATTTTCGTCCCGGTGTGTCCGTCGAATACTTTCACGGTGAATGTTTTTGGCGCTTGCGCCTGCAGCACTCCACAGAGCGCAACCATGGCGATCAGCAACAGCGCGCAACCTGTCCTTTTAATCATGCGATCCTTTGCGGTGTCTCAAGTGATTTGCGCCTACCACTCGGAGTAGGCTTTCCCATCCGAACCGGTATCGGTGGAACCGGAGTGAATATCATTGATGCCCGGATCGGTCTCGTCCACAGAAGAGTAGGCGTCGCTCGTTTCTGTGATCCAGGATTCCGTGCTCCTGGTCATCGGGTCTTCCGGGATGCTCCGAAGGTAACCGGACTGGACCAGATCGTCAAGCGACTGGGGAGCTTTTTGCTTATCCATAGTGTAGGAGTCGATGGCCGCGCGCATGACGTGCAGGTCTTCTTTGAGCACGGCTTCGCGGGCCGCGCGCAAGGCGCCTTTGAAGCTGGGAATGGCAACCAGCGCCAGGACGGCGATGATCGCCATGACGATGATCAACTCCATCAGCGTAAAGCCAGCGCCCTTTGTGCGAATCCTGCGCATGAATGCGGTTTCCTACCAGTCTGAATACTTGGTGCCGTCAAGGGCGGTGCCTGGCGACTTCGAATAGACGTCGAAGACGCTTTGGCCGCCATAAGAGTCCGATGTCGGATCGTCCTGCATGGAGCGCATGCCCCACTCCGCGGTTCCGGTCATGGGGTCGATCGGTATGCGGCGCAGAAACTTTACTTTCTTTCCCTGCACATCGACGCCCTCAACCAGGGTATCGAGATCGGGCGGGTAGTTCTGGCTGTCGAGCTTGGTCTGGAAGGCGCCACGGTCGGCAGCATCTTTGTAGCGGTCGATGGCGTCGCGCATCTGCCAAAGTTCGTAGCGAAGCTCGCGCTCCTTCTCTCTCTTGATCTTGAATCGCGCCAGGGGAACGGCCGCGGTGGCGAGAATGGCGAGAATCGACACGGTCACAATGAGCTCGATCAGAGTGAGGCCGTGCTCGGAGCGCTTCCGGATTGGCCGATTGCTCCTCATCTCTCCCCTACTTGACCACGATGGTGGTTTGCGCGCCCTGCGCCGGCACCGGCTGCTGCGTGCTGGTCATTGCGCCGGGCCGAGTAATGTTGATCGAGGTCTGACCGGGCGCCTTGGCGGTGAAGTTGAGCACGCAGATCACTCCAGCGCCGGTGACGCCAGCGGCTCCCGGCGGCCGCGACGCATTGATAGTGAGCATGCCGCCGGTGCCGGCGGGATCGTCGCGATGCACGAGGGCGACGGCCTGCCCGTCCTGCCCAAGAAAGTCGCCATCGCCCACGTTGACCAGGGTCAGAATTGCCGGATCGTATTGCACCTGCAAAGGCACAGACGCAATATCCTTTGCTCCGCTGATCACGATGGGAACTTGAATCGTTGTTCCCGTGGTTACAGAGGTTGACGAAGGCACGAGTGAAAAGGCGGTGCGACCGGCGAGTTGCGGTGGAGGCTGCGCTGCATTGGGTGCTACAGCCGGGGCAACGCTTCCAACTTGCGGAGCAGCGGGCGGTTTGGCGGACGCGGCGTCACGCATCTCGGCCAGGGCAACTGGGGCAGCCGCGCTTGCAGTCGAACCAGGCACTTCGCCGATTCCGGGCGGCACCGGTGCGGGGCGCGTGGGCTGCGCAGCGAGCGGTGGCATCAGGCCGGTGATATCGGCCACGGTGTGACGCAACTCAACGGTTTGTCCGGCGCCGGTATCGATGGCCCGCAGATTGGTCGGGGTCAGATAGGGCTCTCTGACGATGTGCGGAATCAGCAGGAAGACAATCTCGTCGTCCTGTATCTGGTGGTCCTTGGAGCCGAAGAGATATTTCAGGATGGGGATCGAGCTCAACCCCGGAATGCCGCTCCAGCTCTGCGTGTCTTGCCGGTCGAGGATGCCGCCGAGGATGCTGGCTTCGCCCTCGCGGAGCCGAATCACCTGTTCGCTTTTCTTCTGCGCGATGATGGGCTCGGTGACGCCTTCAATGGTGACGTTGCCGCTCTCAGAGCTCACCTCGATCGCGAGCTTGAGGGTGACGTCGTGGTTATAGTGCACGGTCGGCGTCATCTCGATATTGACGCCCACATCGATGTATTGGAACTGGGTCTCGGCCAGGGGTGTGACGGCCGCGGCAACACCGACGCCGGATTGGAACGATCCGGTTGCAATCGGGATGCGGGAACCAATCTTCATCGTGGCTTTTTGCGAGTCGGTCGCGCGAATGCGCGGGTTCTGCAGAACCTTGGTGTTGGAGTCGCTCAGCAGGGCGTTGGCGGTGGCAGAACCGATGGACACCGCAAAATCATTGGAGTTGAGATGGGCCAGGTTGTAGAGCGTCGGTGGGCAGGCGGCGCTGGTGCCGGTGCCGGTGGTGCAAGTGGTGTTGGACGAGCCGGACGAAGTGGAGATGTTGGGCGGCTGCAGAGTTATTCCGGCACTGCTGGGCCAGGAAATTCCCAGCGTTCGCTCCCAATTCTTGTTGACCTCGAGGACCGCGATGTCGACCACGACTTCAGGCCTTGCCTTGTCGAGATCGTCGACGATCTTCTGCGCCAGCAGGAGTTCGTCGGGCGTGCCGCGCACCACAATCGCATTCTGGCTTTGCACGCCGTAGGCCTTGAAGTTGCCGCTGGTGAGCACATTGCGCAGTGCTGTCTGCACGTCGTTCAAATCGTTTTGCTGCCAGGCGTTGGTTAGGTAGAAGGTCTGCACCGCGAGCTCATCGAGCTCAGAACGCTTGGCGCGGGTGTTGGCGGCGACAAAAATCGTGTTGCTTGTGACCGGGCGCCAGAAGGTGTTCGACATGGTGCCCACGATCCGCAGTCCGTCAAACAATGTAACGCCGGTCAGGTCCACCTGAATCCGCTTGCCGGTGTAGTCGGGATCGAAGAGGACATTGACTCCGGCAGCCTTGCCGATGGCCTGATAGATGACCTTGGAGTCCTCGACCATGTGCAGCGTCAGCGGTTCGTTCGAGACGGGTTTGAGCTCCAGGGGAGCGGCAATCGAATCAACCTCTGCCTGCTCGCCTGCATCCTCGGGAAGACCGGTCAGATCGGCCGGCATCTGTTCCTTGTGCAGGGAGCGAATCTTGGCAATCTCCTGCTGCACAGCCTCGTTGCTGGGATCGATTTCGCCGGCACGCAGCAGTTCAATGAGCGCGCCTTGCTCATCGCCGGTCTGCATCAACTTGCGCCCCTTGAGCAGGTGCAACGACGAGGCGGGAATCTGTACTCGAAAGAACGCCTCTTTGTAGACCATCTCTTTGGGGACCAGGTTATAGGCCTTTTGATAGTCGTTGAACGCCGCTTCGTAGTCTTCGCGCGCTTCGGCTTTCTCTCCCTCTTTGTAGTAAGTTTTGGCGGACTGGGCATGAAGGCTGGCGCAGCCGGAGCCAACGACAGCCGCGACTGCAAAAATTGCGATCCTGAGGATTAAACGGGATGCGGCTGGTGCGGCAGCGCGGCGACTCATCGAACTCTCCAGCGTCTGCTCCAGCCCGTCCTGTGCTTTGGCTCTGGGCCACTGGGGGCTGCCTTGGCCGCCCTTGACGCAATTCATGTGCTGGCAAATGCCCATCAAACGATGCCTCATTCTAACAAAGCCCGGCTGGGCCGCTGCGGCCAGCTTGGTTGCTGTATTTCCTGAGTGTTACAGCGATCGTCAGGGGTAGGAGCCGGCCAGCCCAACCGGTGCTAGGATGAAAATTCAGGGAATCTCTGTCATGCCGCGCCAGACCAGCCACAACATCGCCCCGCCCGACAGCTCCGGACCGCAGAAGCCGGCGCGTCCGCGCGATCCTGTGGCCAGCGGCCAGCGCGACGCCGCGCAAAACCGGGCAGCCAGCCATAACTACTTTCTTCTCGAGAAGTTCGAGGCCGGAATCGCGCTGCGCGGAACCGAAATCAAGTCCATTCGCGAGGGAAAAGCCAATCTCAAGGACTCCTACGGGCTGATCAAGGATGGCGAGGCGTTCCTGCTCAACGTACATATCGGTCCTTATTCACACGGAAATATTGCCAATCACGATGAAACCCGGACGCGCAAGCTGCTGCTGCACCGGGAAGAAGTCCGCAAACTACAGTCAAAGACGCAGATCAAAGGCCATACGCTCATTCCCACCCGGCTTTACTTTCGCAACGGGCGGGTCAAATGTGAACTGGCGGTGGCCAAGGGCAAACAGGACTGGGACAAGCGCGAAACCGAGCGCCGCCGCGAGGCCGATCGCGAGGCCCGGGCCGCAGTCAACGCCAATAAGCACCGTATGGGGCGGTGACCGGCGTTGCTTGGCTCGTTCAATCGAAATCCCATCCGAATTGAGAACTTGAGGAAAAATGAAGGCACAACTTTCTTTTGCAAATCCAGCCGCCATTGAAACTGAACTGCTGGCCGTCGTGGCCGTCGACACCCAGACCGCCAAAGGCCCTGACGCCAAGCCCGCTCCGGTGCTGCTGACCAGCGATGTAGCCGTGAAGGCAGCAGCCGAATCCGTGCTGGCCAGCGGTGAGTACAAGGCTGGCGCCAATGAAACACTGCTGCTGCACGCTCCCGCTGGCCTCAAGGCCAAGCGACTGCTGATCGTCGGCCTGGGCAAGCAGGCCAAGGCCACCGTTCACTCCGTGCGCAACGCTGCGGGAACCGCCGTGCGCTTCACCAAGCCGCGCGGCATTCGCGAGCTGGTCTTCGCGCTGCCGGAATCCGATGCGATTTCGCTGGCCGCGGCGGCGAGAAGTGCGGCCGAGGGCGCGATCGTCGGCGATCTCGATCCCGACACTTATCGCAGCGACCGCAAAGACTTGAGCGTGCATTCGTTCACTGTGGCCGCACCCGCAGGCGCGGAAAAGAGCGCAGTGCAGGCGGCATTTGCCGAGGGCGTGATCGTCGGCGAAAGCCAGAACTTTACCCGTTCTCTGGTCAATGAGCCGGGCAACAAGCTCACCCCCACCGTGCTCGGGCAGCGCGCCGCAGCGATGGCTCGCGAGGTCGGGCTGAGCTGCGATGTCTACTCGACCGAGAAGCTGCATGAGTTGAAGATGGGCGCGTTCTGGAGCGTATCGCAGGGCTCGGCTGAACCGCCTGCTCTGATTGTGGTTCGCTACGAGCCCGAGGGTGTGAAAGACGGACCCGTTATAGGTCTGGTCGGCAAGGGCATCACGTTCGACACCGGCGGAATCTCGATCAAGCCCGCCGACAACATGGAGAAGATGAAGTACGACATGGCGGGCGGCGCGGCCATGCTCGGCGCGATGCGCGCCATTGCGCTGCTCAAGCCCAAAGTGCGCGTCATCGGCATCGTGTGTGCCGCGGAAAACATGCCCTCGGGCACGGCGCAAAAGCCGGGCGATGTGCAAACCGCCATGTCAGGGAAAACCATCGAGGTCATCAATACGGACGCGGAGGGACGGATGGTGCTGGCGGACGGCCTCACCTACGCGCGCCAACTCGGAGCGACACATCTCATTGACGCGGCCACGCTCACGGGAGCAGTCGGCGTGGCGCTGGGCATGGTGAATGCCGGCGCGTTCTCCAACAACGACGAGACCTTCGACAAGTTCAATGCCGCGCTGGCCACATCGGGTGAAAAGTTCTGGCGGCTGCCCCTTGGCGACGAATACGCGGAGCTGATCAAGAGCGACATCGGCGACATTAAAAACACGGGAGGCCGCTACGGCGGCGCCATTACTGCAGCGGAATTTCTGAAAGTCTTCGCTGAAGATACGCCGTGGATTCATCTCGACATCGCCGCGCTGGCCTGGATCGACGAGAACAAGCCCTTCATCGCCAAAGGCCCAAGCGGGGTTGCGGTGCGTTCGATTCTGGAGTGGGTCAGGAGCTACCAGGCCTGATCGTTTGAGGCGTATTTCGCTTAGACGCCGATGATGTTGCCATCGTCGTCGACATCGATATCCAGCGCGCGCGGGTGACGCGGCAGGCCGGGCATCAGCATCATGTTGCCGGCGATGGCGACCACAAAGCCCGCTCCCGCCGATAACGAAACATCCGTGACGCGCAAAGTCCAATCGGAAGGCGCGCCCATGCGCTTGGGATCGTCGGTCAGCGAATACTGCGTCTTGGCAATGCACACGGGCAACTGGGCAAATCCCCAGTCGGCATATTGCGCGAGTTTGGCGCGCGCATTATCGTTCAACGCCACGCCAGCCGCGCCGTAGACATGAGTCGCCACTTTGCGAATTTTTTCTTCCAGCGGCTCGTCGAGCGCATAGATCGGCTTCACATCCGGCGTCGGATTCGCGTCAATTAATGCGACCAATTTCTCGGCCAAATCGATCGAACCGAGCCCGCCCTTGCTGAATGCCTCGGTAGTCGCGCAGGGCGTCTGCTGCCGCGCGCACTCGGCGGCGATTTCGTTGAGTTCCGCATCGGTGTCGGCGGGAAAGCGGTTGATCGCGACGACAATCGGCACACCGTAGCCGCGCAGCATGCCGATGTGGTGCGCGAGATTGGCGAAGCCTGTCTCAAGATTGCCCTCGCCCTGCGCGCGCAGGCTTTGCACGGTCGCCACCAGCACGGCTGCGGCCGGCCGAATGCCCGACACGCGCATCACGATGTCAAAATATTTCTCGGCCCCGAGATCGGCGGCAAAACCGCACTCGTTGACGACATAATCCGCGAGGCGCACGCCCATCTGCTGAGAGATGACGCTGCTCGTCCCGTGCGCAATGTTGGCAAATGGGCCGGTGTGCACCAGCGCCGGAGTGCCCTCGGTGGTCTGCACCAGGTTGGGCAAAATGGCCTCGCTAAGCAGCGCCATCATCGCACCCGTCGCACCCAGATCGCGCGCTGTCACCGGCTTTCCTGCACGCGACACGCCGACGACAATCGATTCGAGACGCCGGCGCAGATCGGCTCGGCTCGAAGCGAGGCCTAGGATCGCCATGATCTCTGACGCCGCCGTGATCACGAATCCCGTCTCGCGATCGCCGCCCTCGCGGCCCGGTTTGTCCTGCTGGCCAACGCTCACCTTGATCCGCCGCAATGCTCGATCGTTCATGTCAAGCGCGCGAGGCCACGCGATTTGCGCGGGATCGAGGTCGAGCGCGTTGCCGAAGAAGAGATGCGAATCGACCATCGCCGCAAGCATGTTGTGCGCCGCCGTGATGGCGTGAAAATCGCCGTGGAAATGCAGATTGATCTGCTGGCTCGGTTCCACCTGCGACAGGCCGCCGCCCGCCGCGCCGCCTTTGAGGCCAAAGACGGGCCCCAGCGAGGGCTCACGCGAAGTGACGATCGACTTCTTCCCGATGCGCTCCAAACCCTGCGCCAGGCCGATCGAAACTACCGTCTTGCCTTCGCCGGAGGTGGTCGGCGTGGTGGCCGTGACGAGGATGAACTTGCCGCGCGCGGGAAATGCGAAATCGCTCAGCAGGCCTAGCTTGAGCTTGGCGCCGTAAGCGCCGACCGCGTCGTATTGCGCAGGCGAGAGGGCCAGCTTTTCGGCAATCTTGTGAATCGGTAAGAGTGAATGCGTCATAAAAAGAAAGAGTGAATCATCGAGCAATATACACCGGCGGGCGGGGTCGCAATGTGACGCACGAAGCACCCAATACGAGGCTTCTACATCGCTTCGGGGCTCTCGATTCCGAGCCAGCCGAGCACCGTGACCAGCTCGCGCAGAGCGACGGCTGCCGTGGCGAGCAGAAACGTCTTCCGCGCTGGATCCTCTTCGGTCAAAATGTGATGCTTGTGATAGAAGTTGTTGAATTCCTGTGCGAGCTGGAAGGCATGTTTGGCCAGGTACGCAGGCTCCGACGTTGCAATGCACTGCTCGAGCATCGCCGAGCGGCGCCCGGCGCGCAGCCACACGGCCCAGATGTCGTCGTCGGCAACAAACGCCGCGGGATCGACGCTGAGAAAACTGTTCAACACCGCATCGGGCGTGGTGTCGCCTTTGCGAAAAATGTTGCGCGCGCGCACCACGGCATATTGAATGTAGGGCCCGGTCTCGCCCTCGAAACTCAGCGCATCTTTGAAGTCGAAAGCGATCACGGAATTGCGTGTGTACTTGAGCATGAAGTAGCGCAGCGCGCCGATGGCGATCTGCTCGGCGATGCGCTGACGCTCCACCTCGTCGCGACCAGTCTGGCGCGCGTCCGTTTCAGCGCGCGTTGCGGCAATCAGCTTGTCGATCAGATCGTCGGCCTTGACGCCGAAACCCTTGCGCCCGCTGACCTCGATGTAAGCTTTTTTCTTGTCCTCATCGGAAACGCTATAGCCAAGCTCTTCCGCGCAACGCGGCGTGAGCGCCACCATCTCGTAGCTGAAATGCGTGTAGTGATCGGCCTCGGACGTGTATCCCATTCCACGCAGCGCCTGAATCACGTTGGCCTGCGGATCGCTCTGGCGCGCGTCGATCACGTTGTAGACGGCCTGCGCTGCGCCAAAGTGGGGATGATCGGGTTCGCTCTGCTCCGCCGAGATCCAGCACTCGCGATCGGGATAGCGAAAGAATTTTCGATAGCCGAAATCGCGGCCAAGCAGGCCGAATTTCCAGAGGTGATAGGCAATGTCTTTGCCGACGTAAGTGACCGTTCCATTGGAGCGGACAATGACCTTGGCGTCCTCATCGGTGCTTTTGGCGCCGTCCGGGTTTTGATCTGGCTGCGTGGCCGCGCCTGGACGCGTCATCACCCAGCAGCCTTTATTTTTGCCCTCGTTTTCGAAGTAGAGCACGCCGGTCTTCTTCAACTGCTCAAAGGCAAGCGCCCAGAAATTCAAGTGCAGAATCTCGCTCTCGCGCGGCAGAAAATCGTATTCAATGTCGAGGCGCAGCATGGTCTGGAGATGTCGCCGCAGCACCACAGTTGAAATCAGCTCGGCCACTTCAGCGGTCTCGTTGCCGCCCTGCTCGATCTCGTGCAGCGTGGCGTAGCGAAGACGCTTGCGCGCGGCGTTCTCCTCTTCACTTCCCTGCTCGTACCAGGACGAGGTTTTCGCGTAGAGGTCCCAGCAGTAGTAGTCGATCGCATCCTCAAACCGGCCGCTGGCGGCAAAGCGCTGCTCGCGTTCGGTAATGAGTGCACGCACATCGGCCGCAGACATCGACTCCAGATGCAAGAAACCAACCACCACGTCGGCCACCTGCACGCCGGTGTTGTCGATGTAGTTCTGCACCGTGACGCGCTGGCCCGCGGCGAGCAGCAGGCGCACAAACGTGTCGCCCAGAATCGCGTTGCGCAGGTGCCCGATGTGCGCAGCCTTGTTGGGATTGATGCTGGTGTGCTCCACGATTGCGTTGAGCAGACTTTTGGAGGAGGGCTCAGGCTGGGCGAGAGCGACGGTCCGCACGCCGGCAGCGCGATCGAGCCGCGCGTTGATATAACCCGCGCCGGCAATTTCAAAGGACGCAAATCCGGGGAGTGAGCCGAGCGCCGCGACAATCTCCTGCGCGATGACTTTGGGCGCCTTGCGCAGTTTGCGCGCCAGTTCAAAGGCGATCGGCGTGGCCAGTTCGCCCATCTTCAAGTCCGGCGGCGTCTCCAGCGGAATCGACTCGACGGATAGATCGTATTTGGCTTTGAGCACGCTTTTCAGGTGCGTTTCAAGCCGGTCTTTCAGTTCCAGATACACGTAAGAGAGCCTCAGAAATCCTTGATTTTCAAGGCGATTTTAACAGACCGGCGGCGATGCGGCAGGCTTCGCAGCTTGATCTGCTCTGTTCTTCGCTCTTGAGACATGCGTTCATCGCGAAGATCGACCCCGAGCGATCTGGAGCGATCGGAGTGGACCGAGCCGAGCGGGATCGGCATCGGAAGAATGCCGTAAGATTGAAGAGTAGCTTGCCCTCAACAATGCGCCTGTTGTTCGCGCCAAGATTTGAAAGCCATGACCCGCCGATGACGAATCCAACTGCCACATCGAACCGGTTTTATCTGACCACGCCGATCTACTACGTGAATGCGCGGCCACACCTGGGCCACGCTTACTCGACAATTGTGTGCGACGCCATTGCGCGGCGCAAACGCGCGCTAGGCATCGAGACGAGGTTTTTGACGGGCACCGACGAGCACGGGCAGAAGATTGAGCGGTCGGCGGCGCTCGCCGGACGCACCCCGGCCGAGTTTGCGACGGCAATTTCATCCGAGTTTCGGGGACTATGGGATCTGCTCGGCATCACCAACGACGACTATATTCGCACCACCGAGGCGCGGCACAAACGCGGCGTGCAAAAACTGTTTTCCGTGCTGCGGGACAAGGGGTTTGTCTACAAAGGCTCCTACACCGGACAGTATTGCGTCTCAGACGAAGCGTGGGTTGACGTCGGCGCCGGCGAGCCCTGCCCGGACTGCGGCCGCATCACTGAAACCGTCAGCGAAGAGAATTACTTCTTCAAGTTGTCGGCCTTTGAGCGCAAGCTGCTGGAGTTCTACGACGCCAACCCCGGATTCATGCAACCGGAGTCAACGCGGCGCGAAGTGATTTCGTTTGTGCGCAGCGGGCTGAGCGATGTGTCGATCAGCCGCGCCAATCTGAAGTGGGGCATTCCGGTTCCGGACGATGAGACGCATGTCATCTACGTCTGGTTTGACGCGCTGGCCAACTACATTACTGCGCTCGGCTACGGGTCAGAATATCCCACCGATATTGCGCGATTCGAGAAGTTCTGGCCGGCCGACTTGCACCTTATCGGCAAAGAGATCAGCCGATTCCATTGCGTCTATTGGCCCGCTTTTTTGATGGCAGCGGGAATTGCTGTGCCGCGCGCGGTGCGCGCCAACGGCTGGCTGCTGTTTGACCAGGGCAAGATGTCAAAGTCGCGCGGAAACATTGTGCGCGCCGAAACGGTGCACGCGATTTTGGGCACCGATGCGTTGCGCTATTTTTTGCTGCGCGAGATTCCCTTCGGCCAGGACGGCAATTTTTCGTTCGACGCGCTGGTGCAGCGCTACAACGGCGACCTCGCCAACGGCTACGGCAATCTGGTGAGCCGCGTGGTCAACATGGTGCACAAATACTTTGGCGGAGTGGTGCCGGAGGCCGGTGCGGAGACCGCAGCCGAGATTGCGCTGCGCGAACACGCCGCCTGCACCGTCGCCGAGTTTGGCCCGCTGTTTGACGAGTTGAATTTCTCTGACGCGCTCAAGGCGGTGTGGCTGCTGGTCGCAGAGACCGATGGCTACCTCACCGCGAACGCGCCGTGGAAGAAGCCCGCGGACCGCTCAGAGGATGACCACCGGCAGTTGCAGGCGCGGGTGCTGGCAACTGCCGCCGAGGCCATCCGCATCATAACCGCGCTGGTTTATCCCATCCTGCCGGATGCAGCGGCCAAGGTCTGGCGCCAGTTGGGGCTGGGCGATATCCATGACGCGGCGAAGAAATCATTTCTCACCGACGTGGCGTGGGGCGGCCTCAGACCAGGAACACATTTCAGCGAGCCCGCGCCGCTCTTCCCTCGCGCGGAAAAGGATGCAGTGGAACGTATGCAAAATCTAGAAGACGAGAACAACAAAAGCGTCGTTGAAGCGGCGACGAAAGCGGAGAGCGCCCAGAAATCGGCGCCCGAAGCACCTCCATCGGCTCTGCCTATCGCGCCCGCGCCGCCGCCGGCTTCGCCATCGGTGACTCCGATCGCCTCAGGCGCAAAGGACCACGGCGCCATCACGCCGACCACCGCCGCTTCGCACAATGCAGAGAAACCGGTCGAGACGGCCAAGGTGCACGAGGTGCCGGCGGAGCTCGCGAGCAGCCGGCTCAGCTCGACGCCGGCCGATGCGCCCGAGGCAGCGCCATTGAATCCAGACACAGATTTACAGGGGCCTGCCGCACCGCAAGCGCCTGGTGGCAGCTCGCCGACTATTGCCATTGAAGATTTCGCCAAGGTGGAGCTGCGTGTGGCGCAGGTGCTGGTGGCCGAGCGCATTCCCAAGGCCGACAAACTGCTGCGTCTTGAGGTCGATCTGGGCTACGAGAAGCGGCAGATTCTCGCCGGCATCGCGCAATACTACGAGCCCGAAAAGCTGATCGGACGCAAGATCGTGATCGTCGCCAACCTTGCGCCGCGCAAGATGCGGGGGCTGGAATCGAATGGCATGTTGCTGGCCGCTTCGCTGCCCGATGGCGCGCCGGTGCTGGCGAGCTTCCTTGAAGACGTTCCGCTGGGCGCACGGCTGAAGTAACCACCTGCGGTGGGGCAGACGCCTTCGGCCGGTCCGCGCCTGAAAAGAGGCCCCGAAGTCAGCCTCTGCCCAGCACGCTGGCGATCAAAAAAGCAGATACGTCGTGGCGGATTTACTGTAAGAGACTTGAGTATTTAAGCTGAGGCCTTCATGCTGATTGATTCCCACGCCCACCTCGACAGCGAGCGCTACAGCGACGACCGCGACGCAATGCTCGCGCGAGCTGCGGAATCCGGCATTGGGGCTATTCTCTCGATCGGCATCGGCGAGGGTCCGCAGCAAATGCACCAGGCGCTCGATGTCTGCCGACGATTCAATGGCCAGCCGGGAATGCCGCGCCTCTTTGCCAGTGCAGGAATTTATCCACACAACACGCCTGAAGCGGACGACGCCGCGCTGGCCAAGCTCGACAGCCTGCTGGCCGAACCGGAGGTGATCGCGTGCGGCGAGATCGGCCTCGACTACTACCACGAGGGCGCGCCTCACGACGTGCAGCGCGCGGGTTTGATCCGCCAGCTTGAAATTTCCGCGGCCCGCAAGCGACCCATCCTCATCCATTGCCGGGGCACAAACGAGTCGACCGATGCATGGTCCGATCTCTTCGAGGTTCTGGACGAGCATTGGAAGCCGACCGGCCTGGGCGGCATCATGCACTGCTTTGGCGGCGGGTGGGATCAGGCTCTGCGCTCGCTCGATCTCGGCTTCCTGATCAGCTTTGCCGGGAATATCACGTACGCCAAGGCCCAGCCTCTGCGCGACATCGCGGCCCAGCTTTCGCCGGATGCCTTGCTGGTGGAAACCGACGCTCCCTGGCTGACCCCGATGCCCGACCGCGGCAGGCGCAACGAGCCCGCCTTTGTGGCCCGCACCGCCGACGCGCTGGCCGGCCTGCTGGGCCTCTCGCCGGAGGAACTGGCCGCTGCCACCACCAGGAATTTTGCCCGGCTTTTTAAGCTGGAGTCGACCCTCGCCCCTGCATCCGCCCGAGAATAGGTGACAAACCCTACGGTCCGCATGGGAAACTGTTAAAGCTGCACGGGCCGGGCGATCCGGCCTCATGGGGCACATCGGCCGAGAGACAGAGGGGAAACATGGCCCAGGACAATTCATTTGACATCGTCAGCAAGGTGGACCTGCAGGAGGTCCGCAACGCGATTGACCAGGCGCTCAAGGAGATTCACCAGCGCTTTGACCTCAAGGACTCGCACTCCGAGATCACGCTGCAGGACGGCGACAAGGAGATTCAGCTGGCCTCGGCCAGCGAATACAAGCTCGAGGCGGTCAAGCAGATACTGGGGCAGAAGCTTGTGAAGCGCGGTGTGTCGCTCAAGAATCTGACTTATGGCAAGGTTGAGCCGGCCGCCGGGCAGAGCGTTCGCCAGAAGGTCACTTTGCAGCAGGGCATTCCCGCGGAGAAAGCAAAAGAAATCGTGCGCATCGTCAAGGACTCAAAAAAGAAGGTGCAGGCCAGCATTCAAGGGGATACTGTGAGGATAGCCGGCAAGGATCGGGACGACCTGCAATCGATTATCGCTACGCTGCGGGCCAAGGATCTCGGCGTGGAATTGACGTTCACGAACTATCGCACAAACTGAGAAATTTCCTGGCGGACGGCGGGCGCCTCTGGAGATGAGGACGCATGGCAAGCGAGCTGGCACCGGGACGGAAAGCGCGAGATTCGAAGAGCTTGAGCACTTTGGCCATAGCGACGGCGCGAGAGGTTTTTGAACTGCTGCGGGAAGACCTCGTGGCAATCGAGCAGGAGCTGGGCCGCGACGCCGCCTCCAGCGTCAGCACCATCACGGAGATTGCCGAGTACCTGCGCGAGGGCGGCGGCAAGCGCATTCGACCCTCTCTGCTGCTGCTGACCGCGCATATGCTCGATTATTCGGGACCGAGCGCGATTCGCCTGGGCGCCGTGGTGGAAATGGTGCACACCGCGACCCTGGTGCACGACGACATTATCGACGGAGCCGAGACCCGCCGTGGACGCCCCTCGCCCAACACCACCTGGGGCAACGAAAAGTGCGTGCTGGCCGGCGACTGGCTCTACATGCAGGCTTTCAAGGTCGCGCTCGAGGAGCAGAATCTGCGCGTTCTCGAGTTGCTGATCGGGCTCACCCAGCAGATGGTTGAGGGCGAGCTGTTGCAGATTCAGCGGCTCGGCAAAGCGGTCTCGGAAGCCGAATACTACGACCTCATCTACCGCAAAACCGCGTGCCTGTTTTCGGTTTCGATGCGTCTGGGAGCGGTACTCGCGAACGCCACCGAAGCCCAGGAAGCGAATCTCGCCGCGTACGGCCGGGCCGCGGGGCTGGCGTTCCAGATTGTCGACGATGTGCTTGACCTGACGGCGACGGAAGAGATCCTGGGCAAACCGGTCGCGAGCGATCTGCGCGAAGGCAAGGCCACTCTGGCCGTGATCCACTCGATCGACCACGGCACGGCCAAAGATCGCCAGACCATTCAGCGCGTCCTCGACGACCGCAGTTTCGAGCATGTGAGCCGCGAACGCATTCAGGAGATTTTGCAGCGTAATGGCTCGGTAGAATATGCGCGGTCGGCAGCAGACCGCTACGCCGAGCAGTCGCGCCAGGCGCTGGCTTCCCTGCCCGACTCCGACTTTAAGCGCGCTTTGTTGTGGGTCCCCGATTTTGTGGTTGCACGCGAGAAATAGCTTCCCGAGAAATGCCAAAAACTGCTCAAAAACTCTGGGTCGAAGTCGATCGCTATTTCAGCGACCTGCTGGTCCCCGCCGATGAGGCGCTTGACGCTGCCGCTGCGGCCAACCGCGCCGCAGATCTGCCTCCCATCGATGTCACTCCGCTGCAGGGACAATTTCTCGACCTGCTGGTGCGCATGTCTGGCGCGCGCCGCGTGCTGGAGATTGGCACTCTGGGCGGCTACAGCACTCTCTGGATGGCACGAGCACTGCCCGCCAGCGGTCGCGTTGTGACTCTTGAACTGGAACCGCACCACGCCAAGGTTGCAATCGCAAATCTGGAACGGGCCAGAGTGCTGGATCGCGTGGACATGCGCGTGGGCGACGCCAGCGCTTCGCTGCGAGCCCTCGTGGCTCAAAAATTCCCGCCCTTTGACCTCATCTTCATCGACGCCGACAAGGCGGGCTATCCCGAATATCTCGACTGGTCGCTGCAACTTTCGCGCGCGGGCACGGTGATCGTGGCCGATAACGTCGTTCGCGACGGCAAAGTGATCGATCCCAAGAGCCCCGATCCCAATGTGCGGGGCGTTCGGCACTTTGCCGAGCTTGTCGCCGTGGAACCGCGATTGCGCGCAACCGTGCTGCAGACCGTCGGCAGCAAAGGCTATGACGGGTTTGCGATCGCGGTGGTCGTGCTCTGACGCTGTTCGAGCGATGCCGCTGAGATGGCGGCGCATGCGCGCGAGTTGCCTGCGGAGCAGAAATCACCCGCAGCGCGGGCGCAGGAATGCAGCCACCGCGAATACTGCATCCCATAAGCATGATGCGTAGATGCGGAATCATCCCATTTGGTAAAGAAGCGAGCCTCAGAGGCTCTCGAGCACAACAATTTATTCGGTTTTCGTTTGGGATCGCTGCGCTGGGTTTCATTCTGCAATGCGCCGCGCGCGCAGAGGCGATTGCAGTGCATGTTCCGGAGGGAACTGCGCACGGGTTTCTCTCCATGAGCACCCCCGATGGCAAGATCGTGGCCTGGGGAGATCTGATTCAAATCGCGGATGGAGACAAAGTGACGTCGCACCTTGTCTTCCGGTTCAAAGACGGATCGGTGGACGAAGAGACCACGGTGTTCACTCAGCAAGGAGAATTCAAACTCGTCTCCGACCATCACATTCAGAAGGGGCCGTTTTTCCCTCATCCCATCGACCTCGCGATCGACGTCGCCAGCGGCCAGGTCACGGTCAAATCCGTCGGCAAAGATGGCAAAGAAGTCGACGATACCGAGCACATGGATATGCCGGCCGATCTGTACAACGGGCTGGTCAACTCCGTGGTAAAAAACATCAAGCCAGACACGGCGGAGACGAAGATATCGATGATCGTGCCGACACCCAAGCCGCGCCTGGTCACGCTGGCCATCTCGCCTCGCGGCGAAGACAGCTTCTTCATGGCCGGGATGCGGCACAAGGCCCTGGCTTACGACATCAAGATCGAACTCGGCGGAGTTGTAGGAGTGGTCGCGAAATTTGTAGGCAGGCAGCCACCCGACGTGCACATCTGGATTCTCGGCGGCGAGCTGCCGACATTTCTTAAAGACGATTCCCAGTCGTTTGAGGATGGGCCGATCCTGACTGTCGCCCTGGCCAGCCCGTCATGGCCGCGTCGAATGCATCCCGCTGCCAAACCCAGTGCGAGTCACTGACACGCAGAACTAGAGTCCGCAACAAACGAGGGCGATGCCCCGCGAAATGGCGATGCTTGGCGCGCAGAGGCGTAGAATTCTCTGCAACATGAACCAGCGCATCGAGAAGATACGCCAGCTTTTGATTGAGCTGGAAGCTGAGCCCGGAGCGCGAGCCGACGGAGGCCGCGGGTTCTCGGCGATCGAGCTGCCCGGAATCGTGCAGCAGATCGTGGATGATCTGCAGCCGCTGCTCACACCGTACGACGCTGCGTTTTACTGGTTTCTCTTCCGCCACTCGATTGCCAACGATGGCAGCCCGACAGTTCGCGTCAGCACGCGCTCGTTGCAACGGGCGGTGGTGCGCTCGTCCTATTCGCAGGCGGAGGAGAACACCATCTCGCTGGGCAAGGTGCAGGAAGCGCTGCGCGCGCTTGAAGACATTGGCGCAATCCGCAAGGAAGGCCAGCCCAACCGCCAGGGCACGCCATACCGCGTTCTGTTGCCAGAGGAGATCGCTGCATGCCGGCAGTTTCGCGCGGAGAGGGCTGTGGTCGAGACGGCGCTGATGTTTCCAACCGCGAAAAATAATGGTGCAATGGATCACGCCAGGCGAATGCGCGTGTTTGAGAGGGATGAGTACAAGTGCCGGCGCTGCCAGAAGGCGCTGACGCGCTTCACGGCCACGGTCGATTATCTGAAGCCAATTGTCGAGGGAGGCAGCGACGCCGAGGAGAATCTGCTGACGGTGTGCGGGGAGTGCCATTCACTCAAGAGCGGACGAGCGGGTGAAAGCATTGCCACATCCCAATGAGGTTCGCCGGGCGAGACGTCTAATCGGCCATCATCCCGCGCAGTGCTTCCGCATAGTGTTCCGGCAAGGGAATCTTGTTGAGTTGCGGATCGCAGACCACATGCACTGTTTCACCCTCGGCGAGAAGCGTGTTGTCGGTGCCGTCGGCGCCCTTGCGCAGGATGCGATAGGCAAACTTGAGCACCGATCCGCGCAGCAACGCGGGGCGCGTCTCGATCAGAATCTCATCGTCGTAACGGGCAGGAGCGCGATAGCGGCAGGTGGCCTCGACCACGGGAAGAATGCATCCGTGCTCGGTCTCGAGTTGATGATAGGAGAGGCCCATGGCGCGCAGCACCTCGACGCGCCCGATTTCAAACCAGACCAGGTAGTTGGCATAGTAAACAATGCCCATCTGGTCGGTTTCGGCATAGCGCACGCGCGCGGGAGTGATGACAGGCATCCGGTGATCTCTCTCGTTTGATTTCTTGCGGCGGCCGTCGATCCTCGGCGATAGATGCGCCGCTCTACGGCTTCAGTTTGCTGAAGATCGACAGCTTGGCCACATCGTTGAAGCTCACATAGACAAAGAACATGACCAGAACCACAAAGGCCGCCTGATAGATGCGCTCTTTGACAACGATGCTGATGTCGTGGCGCAGCGCGCTCTCGATCAGCAGCAGCAAGATCAGCCCGCCGTCGAGGATAGGGAACGGCAGCAGGTTGAGAATACCGAGATTGAGGCTGATGCCCGCGGCAAGCTCGAACTTCGGCGCCCAGTATTTCGTTTCGGCTGCTTGCCCCGCGGCGTGCGCGATGCCCACCGGGCCGGCCAACTGCTTGACCGAGGCCTGGTGCGTGAGCAGTTTGCGCAACACATCGACGATCATCAGTGAACTGGTGGAGCAAAAGTCGCGCGACTCGGCAACCGCCGCGGCAAAGGTAAGCGGCCGCTTGGTCACCGGCGGATCGGGCGGCGGAACGGCGACAAAGCCGAGCCGCCACTGCGAATCCTGCTGGGTGGGATGAACATTGATCACAGGCAGGGTAACGCCATTGCGCGCGATGGTGAGCGCGATCGGCTTGCCTTGGCCGGTTTGGAGATAGTCCACCAACGGATCGAGGGTGTGAAACGAATGACCGTCAACGCCGATGATGGCGTCGCCCGCTTTGAGTCCCGCATGCTCGGCGGGGGAGTCGGGCACCACCTGGTCCACGCGGATGGGGCCGAATTCGTACTGCAGGAACATGCCTGTCTGACTCGGCCCAAAATCGCCCTTGTCCCCTTTGGTGGTCACGTGCAGTATGCTTTGCACGGTCTGTCCATTGCGGGTCACGGTGATGGGCAGGGTTTGATCAGGACTGTTGTGGATGGTGTCGGCAACCGTCTCGAGATCGGGATTGGTGATGGAGCCAAGCTGGTGGATCACGTCGCCCGGCAGCAGGCCGGCCTGCGCCGCCGATGAGCCTGGAGTCACCCACTCGAGCGCAACGGTGCGAATGTCGGGCACCTCGTTGATCCAGCCAAAATAGAGCACCATCAGAACGAAGGCGAGGACGAAATTGGACGCCGGCCCCGCAATGCCGATCAGCATGCGCTGCCAGCGGGGATGCGACGAGAATGCGGCGGGATCCTCTGCCGTCTGCTCTTCGCTGGGATTCTCGCCCGTCATCTTGACGAATCCGCCCACAGGCAGCAGGCAGACTTTGTAGTCGGTGTCGCCGTATTTGATGCCGAACAGCCTCGGACCAAAGCCGATGGAGAACGCCTCGACGCGCACGCCGCAGAGCTTGGCCACGGCAAAGTGGCCAAATTCGTGGACCACGACCATAAGCCCGATGAGAACAAGGAATGCTGCGGCAGAAACCAGGAAATCATGCATAAATAGCGGTTAGATCCTCAAGCGTGAACTCGTGGTGTCGCTGGCGCTCCGGAGGCACTGGCCACCAGTTCACGAGCCGTTTGGCGCGCCTCCCGGTCCGCGGCAAGCACACCAGCGATGGTCGTTGGATGCGCCTCAGGCGTGGATGCGAGCACTCGTTCAATTGTACGCGGAATGCCGGTAAACGGGATACGGCGCTCGAGGAACCCCTCCACCGCGACCTCGTCGGCTGCATTGAGCGCGATGCAGTGGGCGCCACCCTTCTCTGCCGCTTCATAGGCCAGCCGGAGGCATGGAAAGCGTTCAAAATCAGGGGGCTCAAACTCAAGATGACTGAGTGCTGCCAGGTCAAAGGTCAGCGAGGAGGCGGGCCGCTCAGGGTAGGCGAGCGCGTAAAGAATCGGCAGCCGCATGTCGGTAACGGAGATCTGCGCCAGGATGGAACCGTCGACGTATTCGACCAGCGAATGCACCGTCGACTGCGGATGCACCGTCACCCGCACCTGGCTCGGGCCCACATCGAATAGCCGGCAGGCCTCGATGATTTCGAGGCCCTTGTTGAGCATGGTTGCGGAGTCGATGGTGATGCGGCGACCCATTACCCACGTGGGGTGCTTGAGGGCCTGCTCCGGCGTAACGGCGGCGAACTGATCTAGGGGCAGGCGGCGAAATGGCCCGCCCGAGGCTGTCAACCAGATGAACTTCACCTCATTGTGCGTGCCGACGCGCAGGCACTGGTGCACCGCGTTGTGTTCGCTGTCGATGGGCAAGATCGGCACGTTGCGTTCGCGTGCCGCGGCAGTCAAAATCTCGCCGGCCGCCACCATACATTCCTTGTTCGCAAGGCCCACGGGCTTGCCAGCGAGGATCGCCGCATGCGTAGCCTCGAGCCCGGCGACGCCCACAATCGCCGAAACCACGAAATCGGCCTCAGCATGGGTCGCGCAGGCCACCGTGCCGGCTGCGCCATGGACCACTTCAATACCTGTGATTCCGGCGACGCGCAGGCGTTTGGACAGCCCCTCAGATAGCTCGTCAGTGGCCAGCGACACGATCCGGGGGCGCCAGCGCACGGCTTGAGCGAAGGCCTCGTCGATGTTGCGCCCCGCAGCCAAAGCAGCCACACTGTAGCGCTCAGGAAACTGCTCGACGATGGAGAGAGTGCTCTGCCCGATGGAGCCAGTTGAGCCGAGAATGGCGAGTCGCTTCAAGAGATTCGTGTCTTCCCCTACTTCCCAATTATCGCCGAACACACCTCGCCAATGCACTGGGCGCGCAATCGCGTGTTAGCCTACTGCTTTCTGAGCCATGGCTGTTCACACTCGAGGGAACGCGGAATGATCTCCGGTAACATCGGCTTGCACGACGCTCCAGTCGACGATGTCGCGATCGTCATTCCGGTTTTCAACGATTGGGAGTCGCTGTCGATGCTTCTCACCGAAATCGACGCGACTCTGGGGACAGCTAATTTGAAGGGACGGATCACGGTCGTCGACGACGGATCGAGTGCGCCCATTCCAGATTTGCTGCGCCGGCAGACCTATCAGCATCTCTCGCAACTCGAAGTCGTGCGGCTCTCGGTCAATCAAGGGCATCAACGAGCCATCGCGATTGGAATCGCTCACCTGAACCAGCAGCATACCGCCGCCACTTATGTTGTAGTGATGGATGGCGACGGCGAAGATCGCGCCGATCACATCCCTCGCCTGTTCGACGAGCTCACCAGGCAGAATCGCAGTGTCGTCTTCGGGGCGCGCACGCAGCGATCCGAGGGCAATTTATTTCGCCTGATGTACGCGGTCTTTCGGCTGTTTTATCGCCTCCTGACCGGCGCCTCCATCCGTTTTGGAAACTTCAGCGCGATGCGGTCCGCCGTGTTGCCGGCACTGTCGACTTGCCCCGACCTATGGAACCACTACGCTGCAGCCGTTGTCCGGTCCCGGCTCACGTATGGCACCGTCCCACTGGCGCGGGGCAAGCGCTACAAGGGTGAATCGCGCATGGGCTATATTGGCCTGATCGCCCATGGCCTTTCGTCCATCTCGGTCTTCGCCGATATCGTCGGTACGCGCCTGATGATTTTCTTCTCCGGCCTGCTTGCCTGCGAAGCAATTCTGATCGCGGTCGAAATCGCGCTGCGGCCAGAGCTTTCGCACAGATTCTTTCTGCATGCGATCGACGCCACAGGCATTCTGATCCTGTTCAGCCTGCAGAGCCTGCTTATTTCTTTGTTGTTCACGCTAGCCCAGCTCGGGGGCCGCTCCAGCGCTAAAGTCGTGCCTTCGCGCGAGGCACCGGAGTTTGTTTTATGCGTCGAGCAGTTGTTTCCCGATCAACTCTAATTCGTGTTGGGCTTTTGCGATTGCGCATCGAGATATGGCTGAATTTGGTGGCGGCGTGTGACGGCGTCGAAAGTCAATAACAGCGCCACGCGATCGGGATAGTAATTCAGCAACGCTCGATCCTGTTCAGGCCCCAGGTCATGCGCAAGCACGACTCGCTGGCTATCGATGTCCGCACTGTTGAATACCCATTCCCCAGCATCGATCCAATCGGGAGAGGGATAGCGTACGATCACCAGCTGTTTTTGTTTCAAATGCGATAACTGCTCAATCAGTGGAGCGTTTAAGCCAAACATTTCATCTGGGGAAACCTCACTTTGCGTATCGTTGCTCTGCGTCCCAATGACCCTTTGTAGAAGCACAAAGAGACGAGGGCGCGCGAAATAGATTGGTAGCGCCAACACAACACAGACGATAACGATTCCCACTGGTTCCTTGCGGATGTTAAAACTCCATGAGTGCTCCGCCCAAACCGCAATCATCAGCGCGAAAGCGGCCCATGCTGGCGCCGTGTAATGCTCGAAATGGAATGTCTCAAAGGACAATATCAGACAAAATAGCCCCGCAATGATGGCTGCCGATCGGTATCGGAGGTCGCGCCATGCTACACCGAAGAGAAGCGTTAGCAACAGCGCGATTCGCAGCGATATCTCCAGGCTTCGCACCACTTTCTCCCATTCACCTGGGATGCGCCGCCAACCCGGTAGCTTGTCCTTATAAATTGAAACCTCCCATGAATTAATCCCGTGCATGACCTCCATGCGCGAGCTTGAATATGTGGGCTGTGGACGAAGAGGCATGAACCAAAACAGTGGAGCCACATCATATTGCCGAACGTGGAGGATATATGGCAGAAGGAACGGATTCCCAGTGACAGCGCGGTTGTAGTAGCAACTCCACGAAGCCCCAATCGCAAGCAAGCAGAGGGCAGTTACGAAGGCGCTGAGACTTCGTTGGCGCCAGAGTTCTCTCGCGAAAACGATCAAAACCAAGAGAACAAAGACGCCGCCTTCAAAGGGACGCGTCCAGAACAGAAGAATGGCGCCGGCGGCGAAGACTGCTCCCGCAATCAGGCCAGCCCTTTTTCGATAGATTCCGACGCCAAGCAATATAAGCGCGCCGCCGATCGCGGCAACGGAGCCTCCGGAGTAGGTATTCGTCCAATACATTTCCGGCGAGAGAACGCATCCAAACATTGCGGAGACTGCTATCGCCCACGGCGGCGAAACCCACGCGTAAAGCATCAGGCAGAATGTGAACAACATGAGCGCGTTTCCAATCAGAACGCCGTAGAATGGCCTGCCGAACAACCGCTGGCCAAGGGCCAGAAACATGGCCTGCCCCGGTGGATACTTTGAAGCGTAGGTCGGATGGAATATTTCGTGCGGTGACTCGAAGAACTTAGCCATAGGGTGCGGAGGATTCGTCAAACGTCCGTGCGCAAATGTGTCCGCGCCGAGAAGATAGCTGAATTCATCGAATGATTCCGGTTCAGGGAATCCGATGTGCTTGAGAAACGTGAGCCGGCATCCGGTCCACAGCAAAACCAGAACCAAGGCGGCCGGCAACGGTTTCATCAGCCACTTCACGGTAAGGACTTCTCCTGTAAATGCCGATTCATCACGTGAGATGCAGAATGATAATACGGCCTCGCGGTTGCCATACTGATAATTTGCGGAGCACCTTGCCGCTCATCCACATCCACAAAAAACTTCTTATCGTTACAAATTTCCCAGTCGTGCGCGCTTACTCAAGGTTTTTCTCCCAGATTTCATCCGCATCTGAGAAAACCTTTACCCGATGATAGTGGCTGTGAAGATAGTCCCGCAGCGGGCCGAGATTGTCGCCGGACGGTTGTTCCCAAGCCGGCAACACATCCAAATCGTTCGCTCTCCACAGAATATATTCCGTGCGATGCTGCTGAAGGCCATGAATCGCCTGCTGCACCTGCTCCACGGTCGTATAGCCGTTGCTGACGATGCGCGGCAGCGGCGTTGGATTGCGCAGGTTCAGATAAAAATACACGTCTGGAAAATCAGCCTCGTAAAAATAGTCCAGAGGCTTAGTGTGGCTCTCGATCCAGGCATCTTCTTCGAGCAGGTAAGCGTCCGGTATTGCCATCTGTCCCGCCTCGGTTTTCAGCACACCCTCCGGCACCGGCCGGTCTTTTAGAAGCCCGCGAACCCCTGCGAAAACGCTCAGCACCGTGAGCCCAACGAGCAGAGGCCTGGCAAACCTGGCGCGAGTATCGACCAGCCAGACCAGTAGAATCAGCGGCGGCAGCACACAGGTATCCAACCGCATCGGGCTCGGAGCTGGAGCAATCCCGAGCACCATGAAAATTCCTACCATCGCAACCAGCATGGGCCGTGCCCAATACCCCAGCGGCTTCTTGCGGGCTTCGCACCAGTGAATGAGAAACAATACATAAATGAGCGGTCCCAGCACAAAAGCGAACGACCATCCCGCGGCATCAAGGATCGTCGCGCGCAGATGCGTGTACACGGGGAAGTACGTCTTTAACGATTGGAGCGTGTTCCAGTCAGCTTGCTTGGGGTAGTACTTGAGAACGAAAACGACCGTCGACCAGAAATATTGAGCCGGCCCTGCTGTCCAGATGAAGTAGGCATTGAGCGCAATGAACGCCAGCACGAAGCCCGCGAACAATGTTGCCTCTCTTTTGAGCAGGTCGCGCGCACTGTCTTTTTGCCGCCGCGACTCCCACCACAAAAAGGCTGCGAATCCGAACACCACGATCAATCCGCGAGTCTGCGTGAAGGTGGCGCTGACACCGCAAAGGGCTCCTGCAACCGCAATCCGCGCCAGGGTGCGACAGTCGATCAATACCGCAATGCCCGCAACGGCAGCGAACATGCTGAACCAGTTGTGGGTTGGATCCATGAGGGCAGGCCGCACGCACACCAGGAAGATCGCACTGGGCAGCCAGGCAATCGCCGGACGCATCAGCTTTTTCGCGATTGAATATCCCAGCCACACCTGCCCAATCCCCAGGATCATCACCAGCAGATTCGGGATCCAGTAGCGCACTCCAAAAAGTTTGAAGAACGCGAGACAGAGCATCGCGTATCCCGGCGCAACAAACTCAAAGAAGTCGCGGTACATCACCTCACCCTGCAGCATACGCAGCGGCGACGCGATGTAGAGGATGGAGTCGCCGAGATCGCTCGACTCAATCGGAAGTAGAGGCCAGGCAAATAAAAAGCAATAGAGATACGCAGCCGCGCCGAGCAAAAGAAGAATTGTCGGAGTGTCGAGCAACTTGAGTTTTGCTGGCTTGTCCACGCGATCGATAGGCGGCATCCCAGGTGTCTCCGATGCGGAAAAGGCTTAGCGCTATCGGATGACCTGAGCGTACCACAGCACTGGAGCGGCCAGGAGCAGCGCGTCGATGCGGTCCAGAACTCCGCCGTGGCCGGGCAACAACGTGCCGGAATCCTTGACGCCGGCCGAGCGCTTGAGCGCCGACTCCGCCAGATCGCCCACCTGCGCCGCCACGTTCACCACGATCGCCATCACCAGCCACCACCACCAGACATCGTCGGCAAACGAGAGCTTGACGATGTTCCATTGCGCCAGCATCGTCGACAGCCAGAAGAGCAGTCCGGTGACCAGCAGACTGCCAAACACAGAGCCGATCGATCCGACCCACGTCTTATTAGGGCTCAACCTGGGCGCGAGTTTGCTTCTGCCCCACATGCGTCCTGTATAGAGCGCGGCAATATCGCCCGCCCAGACCGCCAGCAGCAAGAAAACCACGAGGGTCGGTCCGTTGGGCTGCTCGCGCAGAGCGGGGATTGAGATCAAGGTGAGCCCGACATAGCTCAACGCAAAGACCGACGACGTTGCATCGACCAGCACGCGCTCCACCGGAGAGGCAAAGGTGCACCAGACGAACAGGCCCAGGCTCAACGCGCCATAGAAGACGAGCGTGTGCTCGGGCCACTGATAATTGCCGGCAAACAAGGCAGCCAGCGCTACCATCACCGCAATGCGCGGCGGCTTTGCACCGCATTTCTGGGCCAGCCCGATGAACTCCCACCCCGCCAGCAGCGCCACCGCCGCCACCGCCGACGTAATCAGCCACTTGGGCCCGAGAAACACCAGCGCCAGCACCAGCGGCGCCAGAATGAGTGCAGTCAAAACTCGTTTCATTCAGGGATGAGAATACACCGTGGGAGCGAGCCGGCGATGAGCAGCGGCATTCCATACTGGCGGCTAACCTCGACAAGATAGACAGACATTTTATTATCATGCTTGACATATCTAACGTAGATATGTATAGTCTAGCCATCAATGTGTAAGTGGCGAAAGGTAGGATCATGTATTTGAGGGAGGATTTATGGGAAGTGGGTCCAGTGATTTAGTTCGAGCAATTGCAGCCGAGAAATATGTGCGGCCTGCCCTTCGCGACGGAAAGAGGCAGATCGCTGTTGCTGTGAAGGATGTGCTGCGCGACCTGGTTGCGCAGGGCTTTCCCGCAACCAATACGCCTCAGGTCTGCAGTGCACTGCGCACAAAGGAATTCCTGCGGGATTTGGGAATCGAGATCGAGTCCATCGAGGGGCCACCTTCAAAACAAAGCACCACCGTTGTCTATCTTTATCGTGTGATAGAACCCCGAAATCCGCCAGCAGGTATGAAGCCCGGAAGCGAGGCAGCGCAACCAGAAGAGACTCCCGAAGCGCGGGCTCGTCGCCTATCTGAAAGACTACGCGGCTTGATGAAGGAAGAACTAGCGGAGTATGGCGGCGGCGAGGCGTTCCTGCGCTGGGTACGCGGCTACGATGAGGAGGATGCGGCATGAGCCGCATCTTTTGGGACAGCATGATTGCCATTTATCTGCTGGAAGACCATCCGGTTTTTGCTCCGCGCGCGCAACAGCTTCTGGAACGTTCTTTCAAGCGCGGCGACTCACTCTTCACCAGCTACTTCGCGCTGGGTGAGATACTGGCAGGCGCAGAGAAGTCGCCGGACCCAGGGAAGACGCGTGAGGTGCGGGAGATATTGAGAGAGATCGGATTCACTTATCTTCCATTCGATGAAGGCGCGGTAGGACCATTCAGCCGTTTGCGGGCAAAAGAGAAGCTCAGAGTCGCCGACTGCATTCATCTGTCCTGTGCGGCATCGGCGGGCATCGACCTGTTTCTCACCGGAGATAAACAGCTTGTGAAGCTCGACATTCCGGGAATTCAATTCATCGCCGACTTCAATACGCCGGTTCTCTAGCCGATTCTAGGAAGGCGCGCGCCGGCGGTTTACCCTGCGGCCAGCTTGATGCGCTCGGGGTCCTCTTCTACTTCGCCGCAGCTCTCGCCGATGCCGCCAAAGCGCCGCTCGCGCCGCTGAAAATCGGCAATCGCCTCAAGCAGATTGATGCCGCGAAAGTCGGGCCAGAGCCTCTCTGTGACAAAGATCTCGGTGTAAGCAATCTGCCACAGCAGATAATTCGAAACGCGCATCTCGCCCGAGGTGCGAATCAGCAGATCCGGATCGGGCATGTGCGCGGTGTAGAGATGGCGGTGAATGTCTTCTTCGCTGATGCGGTCGAGCGGCATATGCTTGTGGCGCAGCTCGGCCGCGAGCGCGCGAAATGCATCGACCATCTCAGAGCGGGCGCCATAATTGAGCGCCAGGGTCAGCGTGGTGCCCGTGTTGCGGCTGGTCGTCTCCTGGGCCCACTGCATCTTGTCCTGCACTTCGCTGGGCAGCTCGTGGGTGCGGCCGATATACCGGATGCGCACGTTGTTGTCCATCATGCGCTGCACGTTGCTCTCGAGATAGCTCTTGAGCAGCCGCATCAGGAAGCTGACCTCGGCCTTAGGGCGGCGCAGATTGTTTTCAAGTGAGAACGCGTAGAGCGTGAGCCAGGGCAGACCGATGCGCGAGGCCGTCTCCGTCACCATTTGCACGCTTTTCGCGCCCTGCTGGTGGCCGAGAAACCGCTTCAGCGAGCGGCGTCCGGCCCAGCGGCCGTTCCCGTCCATGATGATGGCGACGTGCGCAGGCAGCCGCTCCGGCTTGAGCGTGGCATAGATAGCACGTTCTTCCGAAGTAAGCTCATCAATTCGCAGCGTGCCAGAGAGTTGCAACGGGATCGCCTCGCTAATATGTACGCGCTTTCAGGGCCCGGCGTTCAGACGGCATCTCAGTTTGGAGCTCGGCGGCATCGCGCCCGGACCGGATGGAGGGCCACAGTTTGTAATGCCGCAGTAACAGACTTCGCTCCGGCACTCCGGAGAAAAGGGGCGGCACCATCGAACCTAGCACATGCGCTCAAAGCGCCGCAAACAAACTAGAGTCGCGCACACACACGAAAGTGCCCGCGCCTCGCTCGAATCGCATCGGGCGAGGCAGTTTCAGCAAGCATTCTCTAGGCTGTGCGGCGCCGGCCCAGCGCAGCATCGCGCACCGATCCATAGACCAGCGTGCGGTGAAGCGAGTCAAGATGCGGCAGCAGCGCCGCAATCTCGGCCAGGAACGGATCGCCCAGGATCGCCGCAACCTCTTCTTCGCGGCGGCTGCGCGCATCCCGCACCAGCTGGCTCATATTGACTTCGAGAGCCGTGGCGAGACGCTCCAGAGACCCTAGCGTGGGAATCGCCTTGCCGTTCTCGATCTTGGAGATGTAGGTGCGAGGCACCTGCATGCGTCCGGCGAGCTGGCGCTGGCTCAAGTGGCGCGCGCGGCGAATCTCCCGCACTTGGCCGGCAACCTGCAAACCGGCTTCGGTGGTCGAGACGGCCGGCGGGGATGTGACTAACTGGGGGGCTAGGGGTGCAGGCTCCTCGACTTCAAGGGGTCTGTGGCACCTTCTGCACAACGCATTGCTGGTGCGGTACTGAACCAGCTTGCAGTCTGAGAAGAAGCAGCGCACAACTTCGCGCGTTTCCACACTCACAAGGGTGGTGGCCATAGTTTGGTTGCGGAGAGCCAGAGCTTGCTCTCCACGATGCTTTTTGGCACCGTGATAGGTGATACTTTCGGGGGAGTGAACCATAATTGTCAAGTAGAAACTTAGGGTCAAACCTAAGATTTCCCCATCATACCCTGAAAAACCCTAAGAATCACGAACCAAATGAAGCAACTACGAGGTGAAATATTTTTATGGGGACAGCCGTAAACGGTGCAGCCCAATACGGGCGCGAACAGGCATGGGAGTTGCTGACCGAGTGGACCCAGGGCGAAAGCCTGCGCAAGCATGCGCTTGCAGTTGAGGTCTGTGTAACCGCATGTGGGGTTGCGGAGGCGGACCGGCTCGGCCTCATGGGCGACGAGCGAGCCCAGTTTCTCAACCTCTACACCACCACCGCGCTGCTTCACGACTTCGACTACGAACGCCACCCTACAGCCGAAGAGCATCCCTTCGTCGGCGTGCGCGAATTGGAGCGGCTCGGCTGGCCTCCGGCGCTGCGCACCGCGATTCTCGGCCACGCGCAATACTCCGGCGTGCCGCGGGTGACGCATCTCGACAAGGCGCTGTTTGCGTGCGACGAGCTGGCGGGTTTCCTGACCGCTTGCGCGCTGGTGAAGCCGACCAAAGCGATTGCCGATGTTGAAGTGGCCGGCGTGCGCAAAAAAATGAAGGACAAAGCCTTTGCTCGGGGCGTGAATCGACAGGATGTAATCCAGGGGGCTGAGGAGCTGGGAGTCGATCTCGACACGCACATCGGGTTTTGCCTGGATGCGATGAAAAAGCGGGCGGGGGAGCTGGGGCTGTAGTTTCTATTTCGAATGGGTAAAGATGTTCAACCAAATAAGACACGCCAGCACTGCAACGAAGATCGCCGTGTACAGCGCCAGTTGAAAGAGCCGGCGCACTCTTGATCGCAATAGTTCTCGAAAGTAGTATTCGTCAGGCTTGGCCGGGTTATAGCGGATCGTAACTGATTCTCCGCCCACTAACTGATAGAGCGGCGATTCGTCGTCGACTCTGAAATCGGCACCGTGTTGCTGTCCTTGCAGATCCACCCAAACCAATCCGTCACCACTCGCCCACGTGTAACTGGTATTGCCGGCGCGATCGACGTGCTCGGTCTTCTCCACATTGGACGAATTAATCGTCGCTTCAGTCTGCACCCACTTGTCGTAGCCGCGCATCCGCTCCCAGATTTCGATCAGCATGGCGCCTCCAGTTTGCCACACACCTCGCGGATCATGCCTGCGCATGTGCCGGAACGCCACATCCGCCATGGGTTACGCCCTGTAGCCACTCCCGTGACCTGAATCACCTACCTGCTCTCATGAATTTGCGCTACGATAGCCTCGCTGCTGCAATTTTCGGCCGCATCGCTGGCCGGGAGAGGCTGCCATGACCCGCTTCAATCACATCCTCGCCGAAACCTCCAACGGTATCAGGACGCTGACCCTGAATCGCCCCGACAAACGCAACGCACTCACTCCCGAGGTTATCGAGGAGCTCACTCTCGCGCTGCACGAGGCCGAGCACTGTGACTGCGGCGTGGTCATTCTCACCGGCGCGGGCCCGGCCTTCTGCTCCGGCCTCGACCTCGACCACCTCGCCACCATCTCGGCCCGCTCGCCCGAGGAAAATCGCCGCGACTCAGAAAACGTGGCCAAGGTGCTGCGCGCGCTTTACGACTTTCCCAAGCCGGTGATCGCCGCCGTCAACGGCCCCGCCATCGCCGGCGGAATGGGCCTGGCCACCATTCCCGACTTCACCCTCGCCGTGCCCGAGGCCAAGTTCGGCTATACCGAGGTGCGCATCGGCTTCGTGCCGGCCATCGTGGCTTCGTTTCTGCTGCGGCAAGTGGGCGAGAAGCACACGCGCGACCTGCTGCTGACCGGTCGCCTCATCAAGGCGCAGGAAGCGCTCGACCTCGGCCTGGTTACGCAGATTGTCACCGCAGACCAGTTGATGTGCACCGCGCGCGCGCTGGCCCAGTCCTTGCTCCAAAACAGCCCGCAGGCCATGCAATCGGTCAAGCGCCTGCTCGCCAAGCATGCCAGCCGCCGGCTCGACGAGGAGTTGGCCGACGCCATCGACGTGAATGCGCAGCAGCGCTCCACCGAGGACTTCATTGAAGGCGTCGAGGCGTTCCTGCAGCACCGCCGTGCCGACTGGCCCAGCCTCAAAGCAAAGGTGTAGGAAGTTTAGTCGCAGGCTTCGATGATCACCGGCTCGGCCGCAATCACGCCATTGGGTCTTTCGACCGCAGCTCTGCCACAATCTCTTTGGCCGCTGCGCGTGCCAGCTCTGCCTTATCCGGTGGAAAGCTGATCGCGCCTACCCGCGCATGTCCGCCGCCGCCGTAGCGCTCGCAGATCTTGGCGAGGTTCACCATCTTCGCCGGATCGGCCTTGGTCCAGGGATTGGAACCCACGGCCACCTTCGTCCGGAAGCTCGACTTCGACAGGCCGATCGAGTAGGTCGCCTCGGGGTGCAGATAATAGGGAATGAACTTGTTGAATCCCTCGAGCGGATGGTCGGTGATGTCGAAGAAAATCGTCCCATCTTTCTCTTCGCTGCGTTCGCGGATCAGCTTGATTGCCTCCTGATGCCGCTCCAGGAGCGGCGGCAGCAGTTTGGCCACGAAAGGCTGCGCCAGCACCTCGGCCAGCGGCATCTCGGTCAGCAGCGGAATCAGCCGCGGAATAAACTCCGGATCCTGCGTAGCCTCGATAATCAGCGTCAGCTTCATCGCCGGCGCGGGCATCTCCACGGCCGATTCGGGGCTCTCGTATTGCGCTCCGTCGACGATGTTGGCCCAGTGAATCATGTCGGCCATGGGTGCAGTGTTGAAGCCGAAGCGCGTCGCCCCGATGTGCGCCAGAAAGCTGGTGCACGATGTGTAGTTGGGATCGAAAAACTTGTGCGCCGAGCAATCCGCGTCCCGCTGGCAGGCAAGAAAATGCTCGTGATCCTGCGGGGTCAGAAAAGCCGACAGGTGATGGTCAAACCACCAGGTAATCCTGGGCGACGGCGAATACTTGAAGTCGACGATGGCGTTCTCATCGCCTGTAAACTCGCCTTCATCGAAGAGCGCTCCGGCACGGTGCACCAGCCCGTGATAGGTGTAGCTGGCGGCGGCCGCGACGCATTCCCGATGAAATCGCGTAAACAGCGAGGCGGAGCAGGCTCCGTCGAAACACTTGTCGTGATAGAACACGCGAACTTGCAAAACGCATGGCTCCGTACAGCAATTTCCGTAAAAACCGGAAAGACAAGCATCAAGCGCGCGACTCGATGTGTCAAGGCGAGGGCCAAGCCGCTCCTTTTCGCCGGGGAACGGAATTGTCTGCCATCCCGTATCTGTTCTTGAGTAAAATTCAACCCACAAGAGCACTGTGTCTTTGCAAGGAGATCGCAATGGAGCCTGAAAACCAACCCCTCTCACCCCAACACGCGCCGGAACTGGCCCTTCCCGAGCCGGGGGCCGCACTCGAGCCCCAGGCTCCGCCGCCCGAGCCGCAGCGAACACCTGTGCACTGGTTGAAGTGGGTGTTCATCGGCGATCAGGGCCTGCGCGCAGGCTGGTCGGTGCTGATTTTCGTGGCTCTGTTTATGCTTTTCGGCCGGGCCATCGGCTTCGTGTTCACAAAGACGCATCTGCTTATTAAAGGCGACAACCAGTTGAACATAAGGACCGGCTTCTTCGGCGAGTTGGTCGCATTTCTTGCCATGGTCGGCGCGGCCGCCGTCGTGGCTCTCATCGAACGCCGTCGCATCCTCGACTACAACCTGACCGGCCCCCGGCGCGTGCCCCACTTTTTCTCAGGCCTCGCCGCAGGCTTTGCCGCACTCTCATTGCTGATCGGCGGGCTGGTCGCGGGTGGCTGGCTGCACTTCGGCCCCACCGCGCTTTCAGGATCGAATATCTTTCTCTACGCAGCGGCATGGGCCGGCGTGTTTCTTCTCGTGGGCTGCGTCGAAGAAGGCACCATGCGCTGCTTCTTCCTCTACACGCTCGCGCGCGGTCTCAACTTCTGGCTGTCTGCGGGAATTGTCGCGGCAATCTGTGTCGATCTGATTGTGCGCACCAAAGGCAACGGAGTCTGGGGTGTCTACGCCATCGCGGCTCTCGGTGTCGTTCCCTGCCTGCTGCTGAATCTGAAAAAATCTCCCAGCGCCGGTTTCTGGTACGCAGCCTGGGTTACTTCGACCTTCTTCGGCTTCGGCCACACCGGCAACAATGGCGAAAATTGGATCGGCATCTTCACCGCTGCTTTCATCGGCTTCGTCTTTTGCGTCAGCGTGTGGGTCACCGGCTCAGCCTGGTGGGCCATCGGCTGCCATGCTGCGTGGGACTGGGCGGAGACTTACTTCTACGGCACGGCCGATAGCGGATTCGTGTCACCCGGTCACTACCTGAGCACCAGCCCCGCGGGCCCCGTGCTTTGGAGCGGCGGCAGCGACGGCCCCGAGGGAAGCCTGCTGGTCCTACCGGTCACGATTCTGCTTCTCGTGCTGCTGCTGGTGATTTACAGGCGCAGAAAACCCGCCGAGATGGCGATGCCGGTCCAGGAGCGGCTCGCGGGATAATAGAGACCCATGCGGCTCTGGCTTAATCGAAAGGGTGAAATTCCGCTGCGCGAGCAGCTGATGACGCAGGTCGTCCTGGGCATTCTCTGCCGCGAGCTTCTGCCCGGCCATCGTCTGCCCAGCACCCGCGAACTGGCGCGCCGCTTCGGCATTCATCCCAACACTGCCAGCGCCGCCTTTGGCCAACTGGAGCGCGAAGGCTGGGTCGAGTTCCGCCACGGCAGCGGAGTCTTCGTCAGCCGCAGCCGGCCAGAAACTCCACTGAGCCCCGAGACGGCCATCGATCAGCTCATCGGCGAACTGGCCATCAAAGCGCGCAAGCTTGGTGCGTCTGATCATCTGCTCAAGGCGCGCATCGAGCGCTGGCTCTCGTCGGAGCCGCCCGGCCGCTGGCTGCTGATCGAGCCTGACGCGGAGCTGGCCCGCATCGTTTCGCATGAGCTCGAACCGGTGCTGGCCCTGCCTATCGCAAGCTGCACTTCGGCCGATTGTGTTGAGCCCGGCGTTCTCGACGGAGCCATGCCGCTGGTTCTGCCCAGCAAGGCTGCCGCCGTGCGCAAGCTGCTGCCTGCCGGCGTGGAGTTGACCGCTCTGCAAATCTCTCCTGTGTCGCCTGAGCTGCAAAGCTACATCCAGCGCTACCTGCCCGAGCACTCATCCGACCTGATCGGCGTTGCCTCGCGCTGGACTGAGTTTCAACGCATCGCGCAAACCATGCTGATCGCCGCCGGGCTCAACCCTGAGAATCTTCTGGTCCGCGATGCCACGCGCGCGGGATGGAAACGCGGCCTCGAATCCGCATTGGCCGTGGTCTGCGATTCGGCGACTCGCCAGGATCTCCCCAGCGGCCCCATCCCGATCGTCTTCCACCTTGTCTCCGACGCTTCCGTCTCCGAGTTGCGCGCGCTCGAGTCGCGGCTGACCGGCGACGCCGATGGCAACGCGCCCGGCGTGTGACACTCCGCAAACTGTCCCAATCGCGCCTGCAACTCCGCCGAAAATTGCCTAGCATCGCCGCATATGAAACAGATTGCGTTTGTCCTTGTCGTGCTTTCATTGCTGGCTGTCTCCGCCCGTTCGCAAGCTCCGCCGGATCGCCCCGCGCCCCCGCCACCCGATCCTGCGTGGAGTCGTCTGCAGAGCCTCCTCCGTGGACAGTCCATCGTCGTGACCAACACCAACGGGCCTCCGGTCCACTGCCTTTTCACCAGCGTCACTGAGGCCTATCTATACTGCAGCCCGCCCGGCAATCCGGCCGGCGTCGGCTTCCGCTTCGATCAAGAGGACGTGCTTGGAGTCGATCTCGACTTGCCCGGCGGCCCGTCGCAGGCGCGTCTCAAACGGACCGAAAGAAACTACCATCCTGCTTGGATCTCAAGCATGATTGCCGGCGGCATTGTTGTCGGACTTTGCGCCACACGCACCACCGGCGCTGGAAACGCAACGGAGGCCGGCCTCATCGGCGCAGGCATTGTGGGCCTCATCGGCGCGCCGCTGGCCTTTATACCGCGCTCGCGGGATGCCTACGCCGGCCCAATCTATCCGACGTATGGCATCGCCATTCCGCTGCGGAGTCCCGCTCATCTGCATTTCAGTTTATTTGTGCACGCTGCGCAATGAGCATTGTGTTGCACGGCGCAGAAAGGAGAACGCGTCCGCTTGAATTAACGCCTGCCCGGAGCAAACTCCGGGGCGGTATCCTGTAGCTGACCGATGCAAGCCGATCCTTCATCCCATCAGATCATCGCGGACTCAACGCCTCCCCGCCGGCGCCGCCGCTGGCTGCGCGTTCTCGCCTTCGCTGTGCTCTGCCTCATCGTGCTTCTCGCTCTCGCCGCAGGCGCAGGCCTGCTCTGGCTGCACGCGGCCGCGAAGGCTGCTCTGCCCCAGCTCGACGGTGACGTACAACTGGCTGGCCTCTCGGCTCCGGCGACCGTGCGCCGCGATGCCCACGGAGTGCCTCACATCGACGCGGCCACGCAATTGGACCTCTTCACCGCGCAGGGCTACGTGACCGCGCAAGATCGCCTCTGGCAGATGGACGCTTATCGCCGCAACGCCAACGGCGAGCTCGCCGAAGTGATGGGTCCGTCGCTGGTCAAGCACGACACATCCCAGCGCGTCATGCAATTTCGCAAAACCGCCGAGCGCATCTACGCCAACCTCGCTCCCGATGAACGCGCCCGCCTCGATGCTTACGCCCGCGGCGTCAATCTCTACATCGACTCGCACCTTGACACGCTGCCTCCCGAGTTTCGCCTGCTCCACTATCGCCCCCGCCCCTGGACCGGCGCCGACTCGCTCTCCATCGGCATGATGATGATTCAAACGCTCGATTCTCGCTGGGATACAAAGCTCGAGCGCGAGATGATCTCAAACAAGCTGCACGACCCCAAGCTTGAGGCCGATCTCTACCCCGTTGGCTCGTGGCGCGATCATCCGCCCACCGGCGAAGTCATCGACTGGTCCCAGCCTCATCCCGTTCCGCCTTCAAATCCCGACGATGAGGACGACGACCGCACCCAGACGCGTCTCGCGCCCAGCGAAAACATGCAGGAGCTGCGCGCCACGCTCGGCCGCCCTGCCTGCGACGGCTGCATTCCCGGTTCAAACAACTGGGTCATCTCCGGCGCGCACACCGCCAGCGGAAAGCCTCTGCTCTCAAACGACATGCACCTCTCGCTGACCGTGCCCAACATCTGGTACATGGCCGACCTCAGCGCGCCGGGTTATCACGCGGCCGGCGTCACACTCGTCGGTTTTCCTTACATCATTGCCGGCCACAACGAACACGTGGCCTGGGGATTCACCGCGCTCTACGGCGACGTGCAGGACCTCTACGTCGAGAAGCTCGACGGCAAAGGGAACTACCAGGCCATCGATGGCTCATGGAAGCCGCTCGCTGTCGACTATGAAATCATTCACGTGCGTGGAGGCAAAGACGTCTCCCTCGATGTGCAACTCACCGCGCATGGTCCGCTCGTCGATCCGCTCTTCACCCACGAATCGCGCCCCATCGCTCTTCGATGGACGCTCTACGACCCTGCGCTCAACACGCTCCCAATCTTTGCGATGAACGTGGCCTCCAACTGGACGGAGTTCTCAGCCGCGCTCAATCAGTGGTGCTGGCCCACGCAAAATCTTGTTTACAGCGACGATCAGGGCCACATCGCCTATCACGCGATTGGCAAGATCCCGCTTCGCCCCGCGGGTCTCACAGGTGTTCCCATTCACGACGCCACGCATGAGTGGCAGGGTTACATTCCCTTCGACGGGATGCCCAACGCCTTCGATCCGCCATCGGGATTCCTCGCCACCGCCAACTCGCGGGTCACCACCGACAAGTCGCCCTACCCGCTGACGCTCGATTGGGCCGATCCCTACCGCGCCGAACGCATCTACAAAGCGCTGCAGGGCCGCGACCACCTCACCCCCGCCGACATGCTCGCCGTGCAGACCGACATCTATAGCGAAGTGGATCAGGAGATGGGCCACCGCTTTGCCTACGCCATCGATCACGCCGCCGGCACAGACGATCAGCTGCGCAAAGCCGCCGACCTGATGCGCAGTTGGGACGGCCGCCTCTCGACCGACTCCGCCGCCGCATCGCTGGTGACGCAAACCCACGGAGCCCTCGGCCGCATGCTGCTTGAGGCCAGGCTCGGCGATCTCTGGCGAAACTACGATTGGTCCGAATCCAACTTCGCCGAGGAAGAGATCGTGATGCACGCCAACCCCGCTTGGCTGCCGCCCGGCTACAAGGATTGGGACGCGTTCATCACCGAAGCCGTGCGCCGCGGCATGAAGGCCGGCAAAGCCCCATCCGACGTCACTCGCTGGAGCTACGGAAGCTGGCACATCGTCGACATCGAGCATCCGCTCAACGAATTTCTGCCCTTCCTCAACGGCTATGCCGGCACCGGCCGGCTGCCGCTCAGCGGCGATGGCGTCACCGTCAAGCAGGTCGGCCGCACCTTTGGCCCCTCGCAGCGCTTCACGATGGACTGGAGCAGTATCGACGGCTCAACCGAAAACATCGTGCTCGGCGAAAGCGGCAACCCGCTCAGCCCTTACTTCCGCGATCAATTTGGCGACTACTACAACGGCACAACCTTCGCGCTGCCCTTCACGCCCGCTGCCGTCTGTGCGCAGACCCATCACACCCTGCGCCTGCTGCCATGAGCGAACAGGGAACAGGAATCAGCGGTCAGGAATCAGGATTCGCCGCGCCGGGCCCGTGCTGGAAAAATCTGATCGGCCCCGCCATCATCCTCTTCGCCGCCCTCGTCGCCCTCACTCCGTTGATCGTCAAGGGCAACTCCTGTGGCCACGACTTCGACTTCCATCTCGTCAGCTGGTTTGATGCCCTGCAAAATTGGCGGCAGGGCATCCTCTATCCGCGTTGGTCGCCCAACTCCAACTACGGAGCGGGCGAGCCGCGCTTCATCTTCTATCCGCCCATCTCGTGGATGCTCGGCGCGGTCCTCGGTGCGATCATGCACTGGCGATATGTGCCCCTCGCCATCCGCTACATATTCCTCGCCGGCACCGGTTTCGCTACGCGCGCGCTGGCCCGCCAGGCGCTCGACGATGCGCCCGCCACGCTCGCCGGTTGCGCTGCGCTCTTCTCCGGCTACGCGCTCTATAACGCCTATGAGCGCGCCGACTTTGGCGAACTCGCCGGCGGCATCTGGATTCCTCTGCTGCTTCTCTTCATCTTTCGCGATCGCCATCCGTCCGGCTCGACATTGCGTCGCGCCTTCGATGGATCCGCTGCGCCGCTGGCCGTCGTTCTCGCCTGCGCATGGCTCTCCAACGCTCCGCTCGGCGTGATGGCCAGCTATCTTCTTGTCGCGGTTGCGCTCGTTGTTGCGTTGCTCGCCCGCTCGTGGGCTCCGGTGCTGCGTGCCACCGCGAGCGCGGTTCTCGGCCTCGGCCTCGCCACCTTTTTCATCCTGCCCGCTGCCTATGAGCGCCGCTGGGTCGACATGCGCCAGATCCTCGATGACCCCGGCTACAAGCTCGAAAACAACTGGCTCTTCGCGCGCCATCCCAGCATTCCGTCTCTCGATATGCACGACGTCGAACTGTTCAAAGCATCCTCGATCGCCGTCACCATGATTGCCGTAGCGCTGGCCTGCATCTTGGTCTGCTGGGGCCGCGGCCGTCTGCCCGGCGCTCGCCGCTGGTGGCTGCCGCTGGCGCTCATGCCCGGAGTCATTCTCTTTCTGCAATTCCCCGTCTCCGACTGGCTTTGGAATCTCCTGCCAGAGATGCGCTACCTGCAATTTCCCTGGCGATGGCTCGTGACTCTGCAGGCTCCCATGGCCATCTTCTTCGCATCGGCCGTGTGGGTCATTCGGCCACGCTTGCGCTGGTTGACGATCGTTGCATGCTCCGCGCTGTTTCTATGCGCAACGGCTCTCGCCGGGTGGAACTTCTTCCAGAACTGTGACGAGGAGGACGCGGTCTGGTCGATGTATGCTGTCTACCGCTCCGGCGCGGGCTTCATCGGCACCGACGAATACGAGCCACCCTGGGGCGACAACACCGTGCTCGCCATGGGCCTGCCGCAAAGCTGTCTCGCCACGTCGCCCACGGCTGCTCTCGGCGAAGGATCGGAAGGAGCTCCGCTGGAGTGGTCGCCCGATCAGCACAGTTGCATCGCGACCTACGCTGCCGCGCCCGACCCGAGCCAACCTGCCGCCGAGCACCTGAAGATTACCGCCCTCACGCCGCAGGCCGGCACTCTGATCCTGCGCCTGCGCAGCTATCCCGCGTGGCAAGTCCGCCTCAATGGGCAGTTCATCGACCACCTGCCCGAGCGCGACGACGGCCTCATCGCCGTGCCCGTTCCCCAGGGCCCGGTCACCGTTACCGCAGACTGGACCACCACCCGCGACGTGCTGCTCAGCCGATGGTTGACTGGCCTCGCGCTCATCCTCATCACAGGCCTCTATGTCCTCGAGAAGAGATTCGCGCCGCCTCGTTTAAGATAGAAACAATGCCGGTTGACGTTAAATCTCTGATCCAGGAGGGCGCTGAGCTCACCGACCGCGCCCTTGAAGAGCTTCTTCCCAGCGTCGATGTGGTTCCTTCGTCGATTCACGGCGCCATGCGCCACTCCACCTTCGCCGGCGGCAAGCGGCTCCGTCCTGTCCTCGCCATGCAGGCTGCGGTCACTATCGCCGGCCGCCTGCCCGCAGGCGTTGCGCGTCTCGGCGCTGCGCTCGAAATGCTTCACACCTACTCGCTCATCCACGACGACCTGCCCCCGCTCGACAACGACGACCTGCGCCGCGGCAAACCAACCTGCCACACCGTTTTCGGCGAAGCCATCGCCATCCTTGCCGGCGACGCCCTGCAGACCCGCGCCTTTGAAGTGCTCGCCTCGCTCGACGCTCCGCCCGCCGCAGTCGTCAAAATCATCGGCCTCATCGCCAACGCCGTCGGCACCGTCGATGGCATGATCGGCGGCCAGGTGCTCGACATCGAGAGCGAACATCTCAAGCCCACCCCCGAGCTCGTCGAAGCCATTCATCGCGCCAAAACGGGAGCGCTGATTCGCGTCAGCATCGTCTCCGGCGGAGTTTTTGCAGGTGCAACCGGCGAAGACATCGCCCGACTTGACACCTTTGGCCGCAAGGCCGGCCTCGCCTTCCAGATCGTCGACGACGTGCTCGACCGCACCGTGGACTCCGCGCACCTGGGCAAGACTGCCGGCAAAGATCAGGCAACTGAAAAGGCCACCTGGCCTGCCGTCTTCGGCCTCGAGCAGAGCCAGCGCGACGCCGCCAGCCTCATCGAAGAAGCCTTTGCCGCACTCGCCCCCTACGGCAGCCGCGCCGATGGCCTCAAATCAGTCGCCCGCTACCTCGTCGAGCGGAAGAACTAGGCGATGCAATCAGGCAGTAGGTTCAGCCGAGATTCTGTCAGCGCCTCTTCTTGGCGGTACGCAGTTGCAAGAGTGTCTGTTCGCCGAGCTCAGTTGGGAACCAAAAAAGTGCCTGGCCCCCGTCTGTAGTCGCTGTCATCTCCACTCGTGCTAGATTGAGGGCCATCAGTTGGACCTTCACCGTCTGAAAGGCTTGGCTCTTGACTGCCCAGTTTTTGTAGGTTCTCAGATTCCTCGACTTGTAGAGTTCCAGGACTTCTAGGTCGAAATAAGTGTGCATCATCGCGTCGTTAGGACACTCAAGAATGCGCGGTCCCAATGCTGCAAAGAGCTCTCCCCATTTCACGGTGAACTTCCACCCTATTGACGAACGGTCGCTATCAAATTGGTATGTCCCAGTGATTTCAAAGTCGTCTTCAAATCCCGCAAGGTCCGGTAAGGATGGCGTCAGATCTTGAAGTCGCTTTTCAAGCTCTTCGTTTCGCTTCCTAAGCGTATTCAGGTCGTATAACGCTTCTGTTGTCGCAACTTTGTCTGCTCTGACCCAACCCACTGCAGGGTGCGTCTTGATCGTTTTTGAGAGGCTCAACGCGACGAGCCCCGGAAGGTCTTTTGCGTCTTGCCACATCTTGACCATTTTTCCGGTCTTTACTTTTTCTCGAAAGCTGTCCAATTTGGCCCGCATACCCACATCCAGCTCAGATTTCTGCAGCGCGATCTTGCCTGGGTCCTCGTGAACGAAAGCAAGGACGGGAATCCTGCGTTCCCTTGCGTAGTCGTATTCTTTTTCGGTATAGCTCAGGCCCTCTGGCGTAGTTGAACCATACCGTCCGCCGATGATGAGAAGGTAATAGTCACAATCGTCAACAACTCTCTTGATGAACGAGAATTGTTCTTCATCGGCCGCAGGAAATAGCTCCATTCCTGCCGGAATGCAATCCATCTCCATTAGAGTCTGGATTACTGCGCGCCGTTCTTCCTTCAAATCGGCATAAGTCGAGCTGAGAAATACCTGGTAGCGTTTGTCCATGGTTCTTCAGGAGTTGATAATAACCTTGTCAGGAGCTTAGGCGGCAACTTCATTATTCACCGCCCAGACCGCGAACTTTGCTCACCGAATCCGACATCTTTACCGCGCTGCGCGACTGCTTCGATCCCGAGGTCAAGCTGAACCTCGTCGACCTCGGCCTGATCTACGCCGTCTCGACCGGCCCCGACCCCGACTCAACGCCCGCCTGGCCGCGCCAGTGGGTCAAAGTCACCATGACGCTCACTACCCCGCAGTGCCCCGCCAGCGGCCTCATCTTCGAGCAGGTACACAACCGCCTCGCCGGCATAGAGAACATCAGCAAAGTTGAAGTCGATCTTGTGTGGGAACCGAGATGGACGCCGCATCGCATCAGCGAAGCCGGACGCCGCCAGCTGGGTATTTAAGGAATATTTCGCAATTCGAGAAAAACCCCGCGCTTCAGTCTTTCGCGCGCGCCACTTCGCCTTCGCCGTAAACCGCAGCCGCAATATTCTGGTCCAGCGAACTCCGCCTAGCCGTGAACTCGCTCACCCGGCTCTGCAAGTCGAGAATCAGTTCCTGCACGCCGTCCACCACATCGGGAATTCGATTCCACCACGCGCGCACCGTCTCCTCGTGCTCCACCAGAGCCAGCGCCGTGCCCGCGGCCGCCAAGGCCACTCCCGCGCGGCGCTTGTCGGTGAAGAGCAGCAGCCCGCCCACCACCAGAGCGCTTCCCGCAGCCATCGTGACCCAGTCCGCCGAATCCGCGGCGCGATTGCTCGCCTTTATCGCCACCGCACCTTTGCGCTTGGGAATCGAAACTATGCCCATGGTTTCCTCCTCACCTGCCGGTCTCAGTCCAAATCAAAATCGCGCAGCGGCTTGCCGTCGGGAGCGTCCTTGGCCTTGCGCATCGCCTCGGCAAACTTCTTCTCCAGCAGATCTTCCTTGTTCTTCTCCGCATCCACCGATTGCCTGAAGATCGATTCCTTGCGCTCGTCGCGTTCGCGCATCGCCTTGGCCGCCGCATCCAGGTCCTCAAACATGCGCTTGCGCGGCGCCGACGTATGGCTCACCAGCAGCCCGGTCACCGCATCGATCTTCAGCATCGCCCCGCAATCCGGGCATGCTACCTCAAACGTCTTGTCCTTCTCGCTAGCCATAACATCAGCATTGTAGGCGCTGCCCCCCTCTATCGCACAACACGCTGTGATAAGCGCCTGAACTTGCCCAGCCGATTTGGCGTACCCTTCTCCAGAGTCCTCCAGGCCCAAGTTGCCATGCCTCTGCCTCATCCGCGCGAAGCTGTCCGTTCGCGCACTCAAGGAGTGAGATGAAATACATTGCCAGGCTGTTTGCTCTTATCGTCGCTACGGCCCTCATTTTTTCACCCGCATGTTCAGCCCATGCCCAAGCCCCGCCTCAGATCGCCGGAGACTGGCTAGGCCTCCTCAGCACCCCCAATGGCGATCTCCACCTGCTGCTGCACCTCGCTTCTGCGAAGGATGGAGGCCTCTCCGCAACCCTCGATAGCCCTGATCAGGGCGTCTTGGCCATTCCGGTCAATGTCGTTGCGCTCAAGGGCTCTGACCTCAATCTCACCGTCGACGCCGTTCATGGATTCTATGCAGGCACTGTCAACAAAACCGCGACCGCGATCGTGGGCACATGGACCCAAAGCGGCCAGTCCTTCAATCTGGATTTCAAGCCCGCCCCGCCGGCTCCGCCAAAACCCGCCGTCAAGCCCGCTCGGCCCTCCGACATCGACGGCTCATGGCTCGGCACGCTCGATACCGGATCGGCAAAGATTCGCGTCCTCTTCAAGATCGTCAACACCGGCGATGGCCTGACCGCCCAGATGCAGAGCCCCGATCAAAGTCCGATTTGGGCCAACGCCAGTTCCGTCACCCGCGCCGGCTCCACGCTCACCATCGCCTTGAGCGGCATCAAAATGACGTTCGTGGGAAAAATCGCAGCCGATCTCGGCTCCGTCGATGGCACCTTCACGCAGGCCGGCACATCCATTCCGCTCGTCCTCACCCGCAGCAAGAACTGAGGTCTCAAAATCTCCGCGGCGTACAATTGCTTCCACCGGCACAGACTCATGCAGATAAACATGATGGAAGCCACGAATGAAGCGGGATCTTCTGCTTTCCGTCGTCCCAGAGTTGTCGAGAGTTATTCAGATTACGCGCCGCCGTTTGCTGTCGCACCCATGGTCGAGCGCATGCTGGACTCGGTGCCTGTCAAATATCTGAACGGTTTGAGTGAAATTGTTCTCACGAACGCGACCGCACTCACGCGCAAACGCCGCAGAAGCGTAACAAAATCGAGAGCACGGAAGGTAAGGGTCAGAGAGGCACGAGGCGTCTATCATCCTGAGTGGAATGGCTCCCCTCCATGGATCGAAATCTTCGTAGACAATGCTCTTAAAGGTTGGGATAAGGGCTGGTGGCTGATGCTTGGATTCATTCGCGAGGGGCGCATCGGCGTAGTGCTGTTTCACGAAATTGGACACCATATCGATTTCACAATTCGTCCCGAGTATCGTGATAAAGAAGACATCGCCGATAACTGGGCGAGGACGCTCGGTAGGAATTTCTCCCGTAAACAGCATCCGTATTTGCGATTTTTTCTCCGCCGACTCCGGCCGCTGCTGCGACTAGTGTTCAAGATCATCAATCAACGGCTGCTGGAAGACGGCAAGATTACTCAGGCTCAATACGAAAAGCGAATTAAGGATTTTTCTTGATATCGCCACCACGCAACAAAAAGCCCCACTCGCTTGAGCAGGGCTTTTCGGTTCAAACCATCATCAGCAAATTACGATCCGTGCTTCGCCCCTGCCGCCGACGCAATCTTCGCTTCGGCCTCGGCAATCACGTGCAGCGCCTCGTCATAGGCCGCTTCGCTGTCGCCGGCCTCGTTCCATTCCTTCTGCCCGCGTTCCAGTTGCTTCTCGGCGCGCGGCACGTCGATTTCCTCGGGCTTCAACGCATCGTTGGCCAGAATCGTCACCCGGTCCGGCAGCACCTCGACAAATCCCCAGCTCACGTTGTAGGTCTGGCCATCGCCCTCGCCGCCGTGCAGCACCACGTCGCCCGCACCCAGCTCGGCCAGCAGCGGAGCGTGCCCATACAGCGGCTCCAGGTACCCGCTCTTCGAGGGCAGATCGACCGAGTCCGCCTCGACCTCGAACAGTACCCGCTCCGGCGTTACCAGCCGCACGCGCAATTGATTGGTTGTTGCGTCCGCCATTGTTTCCCAGTCCCTATTCCCTAGTCCCTGCCGGGGCCCCGGCGACAGCCTTCGTCGCTGGGGTGGCTAGTTGTGTAGTGTCAACAGATTGTTCCGATCGAGACCTGCCCTGCTAATAGGTGAGTTGTGGTTGAGGCTGGTGTGTGGCCTGTGCCAGTTGTATTCGTGAAGCCAAGGCATGAGAGCGGC
>Ga0181516_10000268_pt1 | contig 51906 bp, 41 predicted proteins | sample PEATcosm2014_Bin_25_FD_121104 | JGI IMG/M metagenome (GOLD analysis project Ga0181516, IMG submission 121104) | Peatland microbial communities from MTU Mesocosm Facility, Houghton, MI, USA - PEATcosm2014_Bin01_10_metaG | ecosystem: Environmental > Terrestrial > Soil > Wetlands > Peat | place...
CTCGGCCAGTTCCATCATGTACTCAATGCCGGTGCGCACCGTGTGAACAGTCTTCACGTCGCCTGTGATGCAGTGCCCGGCGTACATATTGCCCAGCGTCGAGTCCTCCCAGCCGGGAACGAAGATCGGCAGATTCTTCTCCGCCGCGGCCAGCAGCCAACTGTTCTTCGGGTCGATCTGATACGACGCCTTCAGGTCGCCTGAAAGCAGAATCTTGTACATGAATTGATGCGGAAAGAATCGCTCACCAGCCTGATCGGCGCGCACCCATTCCTTCAGCACTTCATTCTCGATGCGCCGCATCGCCTCCATCTCCGGGATGCATGTATCGGTGACGCGATTCATGTGCCGCGCCAGCAGCTTGGCCTCGTCTGCGGGAGTCAGATCGCGGTAGCCGGGAACGCGCTCATAAAAATCATGCGCCACAAGATTGAAGACGTCTTCTTCCAGATTCGCGCCCGTGCAGCAGATGCCGTGAATCTTATCCTGGCGAATCATCTCGGCCAGCGACAAACCCAGCTCGGCCGTGCTCATGGCGCCGCCAATGGTCACAAACATTTTGCCGCCCGAGTCCAGCAGCTTGTTATAGGCCTCAGCGGCGTCAACCAGCGCGGCGGCATTGAAGTGGCGATAGTGATGCTTGATAAACGAAGTAATCGTAGGCATATTTTTTGACCTTGCTCCCACTTTTAAGCTACCACAATCGCGCGGAAAGCCAATGAATTCGCGCCGATGATTAAGGTGGGCGCCCCGCATCTGCCGTGAAAAAATACGGAAGATGCGGGATACCGCAACACCGCACGATTGAACTTTAAGGAACCTCTGAATAAGTCGGTGCTTTGAAAGGGCACGACTTTAGTCGTGCCGTAATCGCCGCAAAACCGGCCGGGCTTTAGCCCCTGAGGGAAGGCTTGTTTAGCGCTTTCCTAAGCCTTCTTGGCTTCCAACAGCGCATTCAGCTTTGCCATCACCGGAAACGCGTCGGCCACATAAACCACATCGGCCTTTCCGCGCGCCCAGCCGCAGTTAGGGTCAAGCGAGATGGCGCGCCGCGAGCCGATAAACCGCCAGCCCACCACATGCGGCTCCTCGCCGTGACAGCAGGTGGACAAGCCCTTGGCGTGGCGCGGAGTCGAGCCCGTTTGCCCGATCTGGTTCATATGCGTCAAGAAAGGCAGTACCGGCACACCCTCGCCGCCCTGGTCAACGAGAGACTTGCTACTGCCCAGCGACGCTCCAGTCGCGTGCAGGAAGCCCAGAATCAGTTCGCCCGCCTCGGCGGCATGAAGCTGCCCGTCGGACTGCTTCTTGGTCCAGCCGGCTCCTGCCACAAACAGCATCTTCGCGTCAGGCCGAATCGTCTGCGTGCCCTGCGACGGTGCACGGAAGCCGCTGACCGAGGTCCGCATCTCAGGCAGTTCTACGGCAACCTGCTCGACCTGCGCCCCGCCAGCCTCGCCCGCAAAGGCCGCATGGGTACCCGCATCCAGCAGCAAAAACCAGGGCCGCGTCGTGCGGCTCACAACCGCTTCAATGCGCTGCCGATAGAACCAGCGCGTAGCTTCCACGCCTGCCGCGCCGCCGAGCGCCGTAATATGTGTGTCGATAAAGCCGCCCAACCGGTACGCCACACCTGCGGCAACTCTCGTAAAACGTGATGTACCCGGCGCAAGCACAATGGTTGCATTCGCCGCGCGGCACAGTGTCTCGACCGCGACAGCGTCCGACGCATAACGCGCTTGAGCAAAGGTCTCGCCGCTGACAGCCAGCAATCGCGCGCCAGTAGAGGGAAGGGAATTGGCGGCCGCCGCAGCGTCAACCGCCACAATGCCGATCGTCAACGAAGCCGAGAGCCGCGCGGCAAGCTCAAGACCGGCGGTAACCGCTTCCAGTGAAGCGCGCGTAAGAGCGGAGCCAATTTCGTCTGCGTGGGTCAGTACAAGTATTGTTTCCATGATTTCTAACTCCGTCCTATCACTCGTTTTCGAGTGAAGGGTACGGGCTTTAGCCCGTACATTAGTTGTAAAAATAATCTTGGGCTTTAGCCCCTGAGGGAAATCTCTCGCAACTACTGATTTTTCCCTCGGTGGCCAAATCCCGTACCCTTCAACCCAATCAACTTATTCGGCTCCAATCCACTCAACCAACTCCGCCGCAATCTCGTCGGGAGTCAGGTCTTTTACCACGCGCGTCTCGCGTTGCTGCTTGGGCAGGCTCACCGAAACGTAACTCAATCCATTGGCGTCGAGCTTTGCCGCCCTGGCCTTGGCAAGCGCCGGCATAATGGTCCGCATATTACTCATGCCAATCTGCGGATTGTTTCTCGGCTCGGCCAGATTGCCCGTAGCCCAGCCCAGAACCGCCGGCGTTCCCGCGCAAACCGAGACCTGATGCTTGCCGCCTTCCACGCGCTCCAGCACTTCAAAGCTGCCGTCGTCGCTGAGCGTAATCTGGTCCACGCCTTGAAACTGGTCTGTGATACCCAGCCGCTCACCGACCAATTGCAAAGTAACTCCCGCACCGCGCGTCGCCGACTCCCAGCCGCCGAAGAGCAGAAGCTTCGCTCTTTCAAGTCCTGGAAGAGCAGCGATGGATTCAGCAAGCGCGGCCGCCGTCGCATGAGCGTCGGGAAATCCGCCAATCGGTCCGTCGATGGGTACCAGCTCGAAGGCGACCTTCTGCGCCACGGTCATCATCACCTGTTGCAGCTTGGCCTTGGGCCCCAGGCTGACCAGCCACAGCTTGCTGCCGGGGTTCTTCGCCGCTAGTTGCGCCGCTTCATAGAGCGAGCTCGCCGCCCAAGGATCGAGGACCGCCGGCAAGACCATCTCATTCTTCAGCCCAGGGCCGTTCGGGCCCGTCACCGGCTCCAAAGTTTGCAGCGGATCGGGAACAATCCCCGCGCAAACCACGATATGCAAAACATTTGCCATGGAAGATTTCCTTTTCTATTAATTTTAATTGACTAGGCTCAGTTCTCCGCCGAGTGCAGCCCGCCCGCCCCAGCGCGGAACTCGATATTGCTGCGCTCACCGTCGGGCGATTGTCCGCAATTCCACAGGCAAGCCCCGCAGTGAACGCACTTTTCGCGCTCAAAGGCCGGCGCGCCATCCTCGCCCAGCGTGATCGCCTGGCCGGAGCACATCGCGATGCAAGTCTTTTCTTCGCACCCGATGCACAACCCCACGTTGCGGAAGGTCACATGATCGGCAAACCCCGGCATCGCCTGCACCTTGCCGCCGATCAGCAGTGCGTCCTGTTGAGAGACCAGCAGACGCCCATCACAGGGAATCTCCGGCCAGCCGCGCGCTGTAAGCAGCGCATCGTGCAGCGGTCGCCCGTCGGCAACTGCCAGCGCGGCTGCGTTCTTCAATTTGAGCCCCTCAACCGGCTGTGCAGCGAAGGGACGAATCTGCTTGTGAGCCGCTGGAATCTTCGCGTTCAGCGAGAGTTTGCCTTTAGTCAGCCCAGCCAGCGCCATGCCGATCATGCCCTTCACAAGGCCGTCCTGAAAGCCGTTGCGCGCGTCCTCCGCCTCGCGAGCGCCTTGCTGCACCCAGCTTGCCCGGCGACGCTTTTCGTAACTCTCATTCAAGTTCTCTTGCGTAAACGGCTTGCCCGCGCGCAGCAGCTCGATCACCGCCTCGCCCAGTTGCGTCCCCGTCGCCCACGCCTCATCCACGCCTGAGCCGGTCAGCATATTCGTCGAGCCGGAGCCTTCGCCGATGCGCGCAAAGCCGTCGCCACAGAGATACGGCTCGCCGTGGCGGCCCGACTCTTCCAGTGACTTCGCGCCCCACGACCGCAGCGTCCCATCCTTCAGAACCTTCCACAGCGCTGGATGCTGGATGTAGTGCTGCAAATAGCGATAAGCTGTGCGCGATGGATCGTGCAGCCAAGAGGGAACAAAGATGCCCACCGAAACCAGCCGCTCCGGGTGCACGTAGAGGAAGCCGAAGATCTCCGGCTCCGGGTAGCCGAAGCTATGCCAGACCGTGCCGGGTTCCAGTGTCGTGCCCTCAGGCAGCTCGATCACAAACTTCATGCCCAGCGCCCACTCCCGATGTGCGTGTCCCTCGGGCAGGCCGAGCTTCTCATCGAGCGCTTGGCCCACGGCGCCCACCGGCCCGTCTCCGACCACGGTCAATTGCGCGCGCACATCCATGCCCGCCATGAAGCCGTCCGTCGGAGCGCCGTATTTCTCCACGCCCTGATCGGCCAGCCTGACGCCATCAACCTTGCTTCCAGACAAGAGCGGCCCAGCTACCGGGCTTCCCGGCCAAATCTGCACCAGCCCGGTCGCCATCAGTTGCGAGCCAACCCACTGATTGAATTGCCCAATCGAGAGCACCAGTCCGGAATGTTTGTTCAGAAAAGCCGGCGTCCAGGGCAGTGTGAAGGCATGGTCCTTCAGCCCAACCATCGACCCCACCAGCCGCAGCGCAGCATCCGCCACGCGCAAAAAGAGAGACCGCCGACTCGCGCCCACAGGGTCCAGCAGATACATCACGCGTTCGCTCTTCACTTCGGCCGCCATCGGAATCTCTGCCAGATTCAGGGCAGGAAAGCTGGAACGGATCGCCTGCCCGCGCGTGACCACGCCGCTGACGCCCGCGCTGATCTCGTCGGCGCGCTCGTAGCAGAGAACCTGCAGTGGCATTCCCGGCGCGGCCTTGCTCTCAAAGGCCGGATCGGCCGGATTCTCATTCCACGCATGAGCCAGCGTAGTCAGGAAGCCGCCCATCGCCGGGCCAAACCCTGCGCAGGCAATATCCACCTCCATCGATTGCCGCTCAATCAGCGGCTGCGCCTGCTCTTCGACGATCGCGCTTGTGCTCATGCAGGTCTCCTCATCGATAGGTCCGGTTTGGCTTCGTGGTATCCCACCCTTCCGCAAAGAACGCGGAAGAATGGAGCACACCCACTTGCGGTTAACTGACCACTGAAAACTGACAACTGACAACTGCTTTTTACGCCGGATAATCCAGCGCCTCGGGAATCATCACCCTGCTGACCGTTTCGGCGGCGCGATCCTTGGCCAGCCTCGATCCGCTCAAGCAGGCCGTCAATTTCGTTTGCAGCCGCAGGAAGTCGTCGTTTCCGGCGCAAGCCGCGCACGGACCAGCCTTTTGTGGATGTTGCCCGTCGGCTGCTAGCACATCAAAGGCCATCGCGCTGATCCCCGGCATGGTCTCCTCGAATTCTTCCAACTCGCTGGCCAGGAAGCAGTTGCGATGCTCTTCTTCGTCCCATGTGGGGTGCTGGTTGTAGCCGAAGACCAGCTCGGCGCAGATGCGAGATACCTCGCCCGCCGCCGCCGCCGCCTGTGCGTGGCAGAGATCGCTGAGAAACTGCACCGTGCCTTCCAGGCCTTCAGCGGCCACCGGATCAGCCGGCCCCTTGGCCTCCAGTTCCAGCACGTCAAGAATCTGCGCGCGCGAAGCCACCAGCCAGCACAGCGCGTCGGCCAGCAAAAAGGTCACGCCCTGACGCTGCCCGTGGTAGAGCTTGTTGCCGCTGGGGTCGGTAGCCTTTTGCAGGTGATCCAGCGTCCATAGCCACATCTTCATCGCCGAGGCCAGCGTACATGCGCCAGTGCCCGGCCGCGAAGAGGCAATCTGCCGCATCTCGGCAGTCCAGACCCGGAACTGCGCCAGAAAGACCTCCGAGGTCATCGTAACCGTCATCTGCCGCCGCTGCACAGCTTCGGGGCCTTCATAGGTCGCTTCCAATTGCGCGTCCATCCATTTGTTGGCCAGGAATCCGGGGCAGTCCTCGGTAATTCCATAGCCGCCCATCAGGCTGACAGCCTCGCGCAGCAAGTTGGTGCCGTGGCCTGTATTCCAGAGCTTGGTGGCCGGGCAAAGCACGTTCGCCGCCGCGTCCATAAGCACGTATTGCACCAGCGGATCGGCTTCCAGTTCGGCGCGCCGCGGGTCGCCTTCTCTCAAACCCAGCAACTCAATCGCTCGCTGTTCGCTCTCCTTCAGAGCCTTCAGTTCAGCGCGTCCGCCTTGAATGCCGCGCTCCTTGAGAAGCGCCGTCTTCTGTTTCTCAATCGGGTCCAACTCGTCGAAGAGCCGTGCCGTGGCAAAGCCTAGCGAGGTAGCCGCTTCGCCCGTAGCCCAGATGTCCACCAGCCGGTGCAGCGCATCTTCTCGCTGTTGGATGCCCTGCTCGTAGCGCACTGAGCCGGGCTTGGTGCCTTCCGCTCCGCGAAAACGCCCCCGCTGGTAGCGGATCACCGGCTCCACGGCAGAAAGCAGCTTGGCCGCCGACATAATGCCCACCGGAACGCGCGTCCGCTTGAAGACCGCCTCAATCACCTCGCCGTGATTGTAATTCGGAATAATGACGCCGTCCTTCACCGTGTATCCGCCCACGATGCGGTTCGCCGGAACCTTCATGTTGAAGATCGGATCGCCGGTCGAAGAAAGCTGATGAACCAGCTTCTTGGTTGGAGTCCCATGGTCAAAGGTTCCCTCGTCCGTCTCCTCCAGAATCACCATGCAACTGCCCTTGATCCGCGCATCGTCGCTGGTCACGGCCGCGGTCACAAAATTCGCGAATGCGATGTTGGTGATAAAGCGGCCGCGCTTGTCCACCTGCAGCCACGGTTCCTCGCCGTCCTTCCACTCCGCCACGCGCAGCTTGCCGCTCAACATGCCCGTATCCACGCCGACGTATGGAATAGGCTCGGTCAGTACAAAGGCCCCGCGCCATGGCTTGCGATCTTCGCCCGGCTGTGGAGGAGCTGAAAGGCTCTTGTAGCGCAGAATCTGCTCCGCCGTCCCGCGCTCGTGAATCGGCGAAAGCGCCAGAAACCCGGCCAAACTAGCCGTTGCCGCGCCGCCGTCCACCCAGGCCAGCTCGAAGGCAGACAATGCCAGCGCCAGGTTCTTCGGCCCGCTGATAAATCCGCCCTCTTCCGGCTCCATGAAGGCCGCCGTCACGCCAGCGCGGTCAAAGGCCTCCATCATCTCGTTCTTTCCCGGCGTCCATTCGTGGGTATTGCGCTCCCCGGCGGCCACCAGACGCGCCACGGTTCCACGCGCCACGCTGCGCGCCGACTGGACCAGCATCTGCAAGTCGAAACGGTCGGAAAAGCGCCATTGAATCTGGCGAACCGCGTCCCCAGGGAGTGTGAGCATCATCTTCGCTTCAGTCAGTGCAACAGTGGCCATGCAATCAATCCTCAAGCAGCGGTCATATTGTGAATGACTGGAGGCATGATCGGATGTGACCTGTATCACTTTGGGATTCAGCGAAGTATCTCAAGCCCATCCTGAGAAAACGGGCAATTGCTTCCGCGCCGATTACGGGCCTTTCGCCTCGCAATGCGGGTACCATCTCATTAAGCCGTGACCTGCGTCACTTCCGATCACGCAACGAAAGAGATATGACAAGGCTTGAATGGAAAACCTTCCAGCGTCCGGTTCTGAAAGCTCTGAGCAAAGATGATTCATTCAAGGAGCAACACCATGATCTCAACAATTCGAATCGCGGCCGTCCTCATGCTGGCCGCCTCTCTTGCAGGCACTGCCTTCGCGCAGGCGCCCGGTGCGGACACTTACAAGGCGAAATGCGCCATGTGTCACGGCCAGGATGGGCTAGCCGCCTCCCCAATGGCAAAGAACCTCAAAGTGCTTTCATTCAAGGACGTTGCGATGCTCAAGGCCTCCGACGCCCAGTTCTTTGCCTCCACAAAAAATGGCAAGAACAAGATGCCCGCCTACGCCGGCAAGTTGACTGACGCGCAGATCAAGGATGTTGTCGCCTTCATCCGCACCTTGCAGAAGTAGCAGCGCCGGAGCTTGAAAGAACGTCTGATAAAGGCTTTGTTTTGAAAGGGAACGATTTTACAAGCTGCGGGAAACTAAATACGGAGGGAGACGGGGGTTTTAACCCCCGTGTAAGGCACCTGGGATGAGTGCGGCTTTAGCCACGGAGGGAATCTCGCATCTAAACTTGAAACCTCTTTGGAGATTCTGGAGTAGGCGGGATGGAACGGAGCCTGAATGAAGACTGATTTCTTTGCGGGGCTAAAGACAGCGGCATTCATGGCGGCATTTCTGCTTGCCGCCGCGCCCGCCGCAAAATCCCAGACCGATTGCCTGGCCTGCCACGGCGACAAAGGTCTGCAAGACGCCTCCGGCCACAGTGTCTCCGTCGATGGCGAGACCTTCGGCGCAAGCATTCACGGTATCCTGAAATGCGCTGACTGCCACACCGCAATCAAGGAGTACCCGCACCCCGAGCAGATCACGCCGGTCAAGTGCGAAACCTGCCACGCCGACCAGGCTGCCGGCCTCGCCGGTAGCGTCCACTCGCTCAAAGCCGAGCATCCATGCACCAGTTGCCACGGCGACGCACACGCCATTTTTCCCAAATCCGATGCCCGCTCGGCCGTTTATCCGCTCAACGTGCCGCGCACCTGCGGCAACTGCCATAGCAATGACGCCCTGGCCAAAAAGCACGGCCTGCCCAATGTCTACCCGCTCTACATCGATTCCATTCACGGCTTTGCCTTAAGCAAAGAGGGTTTGCTCGTGGCCGCAAATTGCCAGAGCTGCCACGGTTCGCATCACATCTTGAGCCACACCGATCCGCAAAGTCCCACCTACAAGGCAAACATTCCCAATACCTGCGGCAACTGCCACGCGGGCATCACCGCCGATTATCTGGGCGGCGTTCATGGCAAGGCCGTCACCAAAGGAGATCTCAAGGCGCCGGTCTGCTCGGACTGCCACACCGCTCACGCCATTCTTCAGCCCACGGCCGCGGCCTTCCGTATGCAATCCACGCCCATCTGCGGCTCCTGCCACAAAGAGAAGCTCTCCACCTACCGCGACACCTTCCACTCGCAGTTGGGCGCGCTAGGCGGCTATGTCGAGACGGCCCGCTGCTGGGACTGCCACGGAGCGCACGGGATTCTGCCTGCATCCGATCCCCGTTCCCCCGTCAACAAGGCCAACCTGATAACCACCTGCGGCAAGTGCCACGCCGGCGCCAACGCCAGCTTTGTGCAGTATCAGCCCCATGCCAACGCGCATAATCGCAAGCTGAATCCTGCTCTCTACTTTGTGCGCTTGTTCATGAATCTTTTGCTCGCCGGCACCTTGACGTTCTTCGTGATTCACACCATTCTGTGGCTGATCCGTTCGCGCTACGACCAAGTGAAAAAACGGTCCGCTGAAGGAGGCAAAAATGCCTGATCTGAAGCCTGAGACAGCCGCAAATAAGGAGCAAAGTCACGCCGGGGGCCGTTTTTTCATGCGCTTCACCCGCGCGCAGCGGTACCTACATGCCGCCCTCTTTACCAGCTTTCTTGGCCTGGCCGCAACCGGCCTCCCGCTGCGCTTCAGTGAGAGCATCTGGGCGCGCGGACTCGCCAAAGCCGTCGGCGGATTCGGCGCAATCCTCTTCTTTCACAAGTTCTGCGCCCTGGTCCTGACCGCGGCATTTCTCATCCACGTCAAAGACCTCTTGACCCGCGTTCTGGTCCATCGCGAAAAGGGAATCTTCTGGGGCGCAACCTCCATGGTCGGCAACTGGAAGGACGTCAAGGACCTCTTTGGGCACCTGCGCTGGTTCGTCGGCCTCGGCCCCAAGCCGCAATTCGAGCGCTACGCCTACTGGGAGAAATTCGATTACTGGGCCGTCTTCTGGGGCATGGTCGTCATTGGCTTTTCGGGATATGCCATGTGGTTTGCGCCCTTCTTCGCGCATTTTCTTCCCGGCTGGGCCCTCAATGCCGTGCTCGTCATTCACAGCGAAGAAGGGCTGCTCGCCATCCTCTTCATCTTCTCCATCCACTTCGTCAACACCCACCTCCGCCCGGACAGTTTCCCAATGGATCTGGTGATCTTTACCGGCGTCGAGAGCGAGGAAGAGTTCAAGCACAAGCGTCCGCTGGAGTATGAAAGGCTGAAGGCAGCAGGAAAGTTAGAGGCAAGGCTCGGCGAAGCGCCGGGAATCTGGCAGATCAACTTTTCCAAGGTAGTAGGCTTCACCGCCATCGCCATCGGCCTGATTTTACTGGCCTTGACCTTGAGCGCCTACTTCCGGTCCTGAGCCAGATTTCCAGATGGAAGACTTCATGGGAAACGCCTGGATTGCCGCCGTATCTCATGTCCGCAATTCACCGTCGCTCACTCGCCAACTCGCTGAATTTATTGACAAACCATATTGCTCAGGCGGCTAGCCGTGCAGAAGCATCCAAACCATCATCTCCGGCGCGTAGGCCCCCTGACCACGGTCATCCTTCTCCCGATATGACTTGTAGATGGCGGACGCAGCCCGGCGCTAGCTTTTCAGGGGAAGAACAGTCTAATCAGCCCGCTTACAGCTTGGATTTATAGCCAAGCGTGACCAATGGGCCGGGAAGGCTGAAGGGTTTGGGCATGGTGCGCGTAGGCGCGGGCGGCTGTTCCGCGTTGTAGCTGAAGGCAAAACGCAGCTCGATAAAAGGCCCCTTGAAATCCGTGGGCAGCGGAGGATAAACCGATGTCTGCACGGCGCCCCATGCGGCCCGGTCCAGAGCCACATCGCCGCTCTTGTCTTCCAGCATCATGCTGCCGTCCATCACATGTCCGTTGCGCAGAATCTTGTAGCGAATCTTCACCACGCCCGACTTGCGCACTGGCGCTTCCACTTCTCTGGGCATCAGCGGCTTCCAACTGGTTTGTGTGATGCGGACGACCTGCTCAATGTAGAAGGTGAAGTCCACGCCCTGTGTGTCGGTGAGGATTCCCTGCTTGCCAGCCGAATCTTCGGAGTGAGCCTTGCCTTGTGCCGTAGGCGCAGCGGCAGAATCGGCCGGAGCGGTTTGCGCATGAGCGGGAAGGGAAACGAGCAGAGCGGCAAGGATTGCAATGGGCATTCGCATTTCAATCGCCTTTCATTGATGGTTGCCGGAACGATGCCTTACTGCGGTTCCATGTTATAGGTGAAGTAGACGCGCAGTTCCAGATACGGACCGTGAAAATCTCTGGGCAGCGGCGGATAGTTCGAGCCCTGAATAGCCCCCCACGCAGCGCGGTCCAAAGCCACGTCGCCGGAGCGGCCATCCAGCAGCATGCTGCCGTCCATCACGCGCCCATTGGGCAGAACCTTGAAGTGGATCACCACCGACCCCGACTTGTAGATCGGCGCATTCACCTCATCGGGAATCAATGGATCCCAAGCCCGCTCCGTCTCATGCTTGGCGCGCAGCAGCCAACTGCTAAAGTCCACGCCCTGCGTATCGGAGAGAATCTGCACCCCGCCCGCGCTGGCGCCGGGATGCATCGGCAAATGGCTCGACGGCAGATTGCCCGTACCCCCAGGACTCCGATACGAACCCTTCATTGCATCCCGCAACTGGTCGGCCGGATTCTGCGAGCCCATGGCAAAGTTGGGCCGCGCCGGAACCGCTGAAGGCCGCGGAGCTTCAATCGTCTGTTGCTGGCTTGGCGGAGGCGGCGGGGGCGGCGCGGGCGTCTGAGGAGCCGGCTGCGGCGCGGGTTCAGGCACTGGCGGCGTCACGCGCTTCATCGCGTCCATGGTTTGTTTATCGATCAACGGATGCTGTAAAGGAACCGGCTTGACTACCGGGGGCGGCAACTGCGCCGGCGTATCAAGATACGTAAAATCCTTATGCTCCTTGAGCTGGTTGCTGCGGTCCACCACCAGCGGAGCCTTGAAGACGTACTTGGGAATCCAGGTCAGCAAGGAGAGCAGTATCAGGTGAATCAGCACCGCCAGCCAGACGCCCTCGCGCAGCCGCGCCCAGCGCCGCTCGTCCTCGAGTTCGCTGATCATCTGCAGCAGCTCGTGGGTGTCGTAGTCCACCCAGCGCGAGCCACGCACCACGGGCGAGACCGCGCGCGGATCTTCGCCAGTTTCCAGCGCGGGAGGGTTCTCCGCTGGCTCCTGGGGCTCGTTCACATCGGTTGGCAATTGGTCGGTGGGCATTCGATCCTGTTTCTCTATTCTCTCATTTCAGCTCTAGCAAAACCAGGAACGAAGCATCCTGTAACCACAGGCCTAAAGTCGACGCGACCATCAGGGAGCGGCGACCTTGGACAATGTCAAACAGGATTGTAATTCCTGGTTTTGCCTGAAAACCGTGACCAACGCCCCGGCCCGTACAATGGTCTCTGACTGGTAGACGGATGGGCAGCCGGAAGGGGACTCTTTTTGAAGCAGTTTTTTATGCGATTGATGGGCAAATGGAAGCTGGTCGCTTTATTTCTCGCTAAATTCGGCATTTGGGGCGTAGGCGCGGCGGCGCTGCTGGATTCTTCCACCATTCCTATCCCCATGGACGCGCTTCTGGCCGTTTACGTTTGGAACGACAAGCCTCACTTCTGGCTTTATTGCCTGCTGGCCGCTGTCGGCTCGGCCATCGGGGGCCTGCTGCCCTTTGGCCTGGGACGGGCCGGCGGGGAGCTTTTTCTGCTCAATCACGTCAACCGCAAGCATTATGAGCGCATGAGAGCCCGCTTTGAGCGCCAGGAGTTTCTGGCCATGATGATTCCCTCCATGCTGCCTCCGCCCACGCCCTGGAAGGCCTTCGTCTTTGCCGCTGGCGTCTTTGAGATGCGCACCCTCCCCTTCATGCTGGCCGTCTTCGCAGGTAGAATGCTGCGCTGGCTGGTGCTCTCAGTGCTGGTCCTCAAGCTGGGCCCAGGCGCAGTGGATCTCATCGCGCATCACGGCCTTGCATTATTGGCCGTAGTCGGCGGTCTGGCAGCGATCGGCTTCGCCTGGTGGTGGTTGAGCAAGAAGCGCGGCGGCAAGTTGCTAGTGGACAAAAAGTAGCTGCGAATTTTCGGACGGAAAAGGTGAACGCCGTATATGAGCTAATCGAGACGATGCCACAGCGGACGAGTCAAGCAAATTTCATCGTCGAAACGGGAGAAGGCGCGCAGCAGCCCATTGCCGGAGGAACCTGCTAGCTTCTTTTCTACTTTCTCCGTGCATGGAGCGGGCAAATGCTATAGAATCCGTAGACTCCAGGCAGAATACAGCGCTGGAGAAAAAACAAGGAGCGGAGGCTGACCATGGAAGTGGAACTGACCGCCAGGCAAGGGAAGATCTCCAAGGCGCTGCGTTTGCAGGCCGAGGAGGGAATGGAACGGATCGCCCGCATACTGGGCAAGAGCGCGCGCGCCAGCATTACCTTCAGCGTGCTGAAGCGTTTGCAGGTTGCGGAAGTGACGATTAGGGCCCGGCTACAGACGATTGTGGCCTCGGGCGAGGCCGATACGCCGGAGTCGGCGCTGCGCAAGGCATTGGAGAAGGCGGAGGGCCAGGCGAAGCGGCACCGCGACCGGCGGATTGCCAGCAAACGCCTGCCAACAGAAGAGAAGACACTCACCGCGCCTCCGGTGGCCCGGCCCAAGGCTCGTGCCGCACAGCCTGATACAGAGGCCGCGGAGGCCAAACCGGCGCGCACCCGCAAGAAAGCCAGCGCCGTGATCGCCGTGCATTCCTTTCCGAACCGCAAGACGGTCGTTGAACCGCACCTGGTTACCAGCAGTGAGGCCGTTGCGCTGAAAGCTATGACGATCGAGGAAGCGGTGAAAGAGGCCGAGTTCCGCGATCGGGATCTGCTGGTTTTTCGCAATCCGGCGGGTGAACTGCATGTGCTTTATCGCCGCCGCGATGGCGAGATGGAACTGGTGGAGCTTTCCTGACAGGGCTATGGGGCGGAGTTATTGATCCGGCCCGAAATAGCGTCGAGGTATCCCACCCTGGCCGCAAAAACAAGGACGCGGCGAGGGTGGGGCACCCAATCTGATCATTGTCTTGAGAATGGGATTAACATCGCGAAATAATTGAATCTTCTTTTCCGCGCAGCCGTGGCGCTGGGTATTCTTATCTTCAGAAGGAGCAAAGAGACTGAGCAAAGCGAAAAAGCTGGACAAGGAACTGGTGATCGTCACGGGCATCTCCGGATCGGGGAAGGCTTCGGCGCTGAAGGCCTTTGAGGATTTGGGCTTTCATGCCGTGGACAATCTGCCGCTGGAGTTGCTGCCGGACTTTGCCTCTCTGGTTGAGAAATCCGCGGAGGTGGAGCGGGCGGCTATCGTGGTGGATGTGCGCGAGGGCGTGACCTTGGACCGGCTGCCGGAGATTCTCAAGCGAGTGAAGACGCTGCTGCGCACGCGCGTGGTTTTCCTGGATGCGCAGGACGCGGTGCTGGTGCGGCGCTACTCGGAGACGCGCAGGCCGCATCCGCTAGGCAAGCGGGAGACGGTTTCGCGCTCAATCGTCGAGGAGCGGCAACTGCTGGACCCGATTCGCAACGTCGCCGACACGCTGATCGACACCTCGAACTTCAATGTGCATGAGCTGCGCGCGCATATCCAGGACCGCTTTGGCGGCGAGGAGCAGACCAAGCGGCTGCTGGTTTCCTGTTTGAGTTTTGGCTTCAAGAACGGCGTGCCGCTGGACGCGGATATGGTTTTTGATGTGCGCTTCCTGCCCAATCCGCATTTTGTGCCGGAGTTTCGCAAGCTGACCGGGCTTGATCCCAGGGTTGCGGAGTATGTACGCGGCTTTCCGCAGACCAGGGAGTTTGTCAGCCGGGTCACCGAGCTGATGCTTTATCTGCTTCCGCATTATGTGGAAGAAGGCAAGAGCTACCTGACGGTTGCGTTTGGCTGCACAGGCGGCCAGCATCGCAGCGTGATGATGGTGGAGGAGATCACAGCGGAACTCACGCGCGCCGGTTACCAGGTGAAGGCGCTGCATCGGGATGCGCTACGGTAAGCTGAGCGCCTAAGGCGGATCCAATCATCGAAGAACGAATGCGTCTCTCAGAGCCAAGAGTGGCGATCCGCCATCGTCTTGCCCTTGGGAGCCCTGCGCTTCTTAGCGGTGAGCAATTGCCGCTACGCCAGCGCGTGATGGCGATGCGGGGCGGATTCTTCGACGGTGGCAAGGTAGCGGTCGACGGCGGCGGCGGCTTTGCGCCCTTCGCTGATGGCCCAGACTACCAGCGACTGGCCGCGGCGCATGTCGCCTGCGGCGAAGATATTCTCGACCGAAGTCTGGTACTCGCCGTTGGCAGCCACGTTGCCGCGCTTATCAAGAGCGACGCCAAACTGCTCAAGCATTCCAGACTTTACCGGCCCCAGGAATCCCATTGCAAGCAGCACCAGGTCGACATCCATAGTGAACTCGGAGCCCGCGATGGGCTCAAAGCTCGGCGGAGGGCCGACGCGGACGCCGTGCAACTGCTTGACGTTGCCTTGCTCGTCGCCGGTGAACTTGACGCTGTTGATGCTCCAGTCGCGGATGCCACCCTCCTCATGCGCGCTTTCAGTGCGCAGTTGCAGAGGCCATAGGGGCCAAGGCGTGGATGCGGCTCGCTTTTCGGGCGGCTTGGGCATGATCTCGAATTGATGTACGCTCAAGGGGTGCTGGCGGAGGCTGGTGCCGAGGCAGTCGGCGCCGGTGTCTCCGCCGCCGATGATGACCACGCGCTTGCCTTCGGCGAGAATGTCGAGCGCTGGGTTAAGCTGGTCGCCCTCACAGCGGCGATTTTGCTGAGGCAGAAACTCCATGGCATAGTGAATGCCCTTAAGCTCACGGCCGGGAATTTTGAGGTCGCGCGGGTGTTCCGCGCCGCCGGCCAGCAAGATAGCGTCATAGTGCTCGGTGAGCGCATCGACCGGAACATTGACGCCGACGTGGGCATTGGTCACAAAGGTGACGCCTTCAGCGCGCATCTGCTCGATGCGGCGGTCGATAACATGCTTTTCCAGCTTGAAGTTGGGAATGCCGTAGCGCAGCAAGCCGCCGATGCGGTCGGCCTTCTCGTAAACGGTGACTGAATGTCCGGCGCGGCGCAACTGCTGTGCCGCAGCTAAACCAGCAGGCCCGCTGCCGACGACGGCGACGCGCTTGCCGGTGTTCTGCTCGGGCGGCTCGGGGTGAATCCAGCCCTCGTCCCAGCCGCGATCGACGATGGAGCGCTCCATCAATTTGATAGAAACGGCAGGCTCGCTGATGCCCAGCACACAGGCGGCCTCGCAGGGCGCGGGACAGATGCGGCCCGTGAATTCAGGAAAATTATTGGTAGAGTGGAGGCGGCGAATCGCGGCCTCCCAGCGGCCGTTGTAGGCAAGGTCATTCCAGTCGGGGATCAGGTTGTTGACCGGGCAGCCGGTGTGGCAGAAGGGCACGCCACAGTCCATGCAGCGCGCACCCTGCTCGCGCTGCTTCTCCTCGGGGAAGGGCTCGTAGATCTCGAACCAGTCCTTGATCCGATCCTCAACCTTGCGGCGAGTGGGTTGTTCACGCTCAATTTCAAGAAAACCGGTCACCTTACCCATGCTGCACCTCTGAATGCCGCCTCTTGGGACGGCAGAATCGTGAAAAACTAGACCACGCTATAGACCGACTCGGCGGGCGGAATACCGAGCACGCGCTTGTACTCATGCGGGAAGACCTTGATGAAGCGCGGCTGCGCGTCGGTCCAGTTGGAGAGAATCCAGGCGGCGCGCGGGCTGCCGGTCAGGTCGCGATGGCGTTCGAGAAGGCCGCGCACTTCAGCAACGTCGGACTCAAGAATCAGCGGCTCCAGATCGACGCTGGCCTGATTGCAGCGGCGCACGGTGAAGTCGCCGCGCTCATCGTAGACAAAGGCGCGCCCGCCGCTCATGCCGGCGGCAAAGTTGCGGCCGGTTTTGCCGATGACGACTACGGTGCCGTTGGTCATGTACTCGCAGCCGTGATCGCCAACGCCCTCGACGACTGCTATTGCGCCGGAGTTGCGGACGGCGAAGCGCTCGCCGGCGATGCCGTTGAGGAAGACCTCGCCGGCGGTTGCGCCGTAAAGCACGACGTTGCCGACCAGGATGCTTTCCTCGGGCAGGAAGCTGGAAGTCTTGGGCGGATACGCGATGATATGGCCGCCGGAGAGGCCCTTGCCAAGATAATCGTTGGCGTCGCCTTCCAGTTCGAGGGTGACGCCGTAGGGAACAAACGCGCCGAAACTCTGGCCGGCTGAGCCGGTGAATTTGAAGTGGATCGTGCCTTCGGGCAATCCAGCCGAGCCGTAGCGGCGGGCAATCTGGCCGCCCAGCATGGCTCCCACGGTGCGATGCACGTTGCGGATGGCGAAGCTGGCGGTGACGGGAGTCTGCGATTCCAGAGCCGGCGTGGCGGCCTCGATCAGCTTGTGGTCGAGAGCTTTTTCCAGGCCGTGATCCTGGCACTGGGTCATGCGCCGCGAGACGCGCGAGGGCAGCGTGGGCGCGTAGAGAATCGAGGAGAGATCGATGCCTTTGGCCTTCCAGTGCGCGTCGGCCAGCGAGGCGTCGATCTTGTCCACGCGGCCAATCATCTCATTGACGGTGCGGAAGCCGAGCTTGGCCATCTGCTGGCGCACCTGCTCGGCGATGAAGAAGAAGAAGTTGACCACGTGCTCGGGCTGGCCCTGGAAGCGGGCTCTCAAGACCGGGTCTTGCGTGGCGATGCCGACCGAGCAGGTGTTCAAATGGCATTTGCGCATCATAATGCAGCCCATGGTGATCAGCGGCATGGTGGCAAAGCCGTACTCTTCAGCGCCAAGCAGCGCGGCGACTACAACATCGCGGCCGGTTTGCAGCTTGCCGTCGGTCTGGACTTTGATGCGTCCGCGCAGATCGTTGAGCAGCAGAACTTGCTGGGTCTCGGCCAAGCCAAGCTCCCAGGGCAGGCCGGCGTGCTTGATGGAGCTGAGCGGCGAAGCGCCGGTGCCGCCGTTGTCGCCGGAGATGAGCACCACGTCGGCGTGGGCCTTGCTGACGCCCGCGGCGACGGTGCCGACGCCGACTTCAGAGACCAGTTTGACGGCAATGCGCGCCTGCGGATTGACGTTCTTCAGGTCGTAGATCAGTTGCGCAAGATCTTCAATGGAGTAAATGTCATGATGCGGCGGCGGCGAGATAAGGCCGACGCCGGGGATGGAGTGGCGAGTGCGGGCGATGATTTCATCGACCTTGTGGCCGGGCAGTTGTCCACCCTCGCCGGGCTTGGCGCCCTGCGCCATTTTGATTTGCAACTCGTCGGCGTTAACCAGGTAATTTGTGGTGACGCCGAAGCGTCCGCTGGCAACCTGCTTGACGGCCGAGCGGCGCGAATCGCCGTTGGCGTCGGGCTTGAAGCGCTCTTCTTCCTCGCCGCCCTCGCCGGTGTTGGACATGCCGCCGAGGCGGTTCATGGCGATGGCCAGCGTCTCGTGAGCCTCTTTGGAAATGGACCCGTAGCTCATTGCGCCGGTCGTAAAGCGCTTGACAATCTCCTTGGCAGGCTCCACTTCTTCGATCGGCACCGGGTGGTCCGCATACTTGAATTTGAGCAGGCCGCGCAGCGTGCAGAGATGGCGGTTTTGATCGTCCAGCAGGTCGGCATACTCCTGGAAGGTGGCGGGATTGTTCTCGCGCACGGCGCGCTGCAGCTTGCTGATGGTGTCGGGGTTGAGCAGGTGGTACTCTCCGCCCAGGCGGAATTGATATTGGCCGCCGACGACGAGCTCGGTCTCGGATTCGGTAAGCGGCTGGAAGGCGTAGGCGTGCTTCATCAGCGCTTCGCGCGCCAGCACGTCAAGGCCGACACCCTCGATGCGCGAGGCAGTGCCGGCGAAGTAAGAGCTGACCAGCTCTTGATTGAGACCGACGGCCTCAAAGACCTGCGCGCCGCGATAGCTTTGCAGCGTGCTGATGCCCATCTTCGAGAAGGTCTTCAGCAGGCCCTTGTTGATGGCTTTGATGAAGTTCTTTTCGGCGTACGGTCCGCTGACGCTGTGCGGCAACAGGCCCAGCCGCTTCAGGTCGTGCAGCGTCTCGAAGGCCAGATAAGGATTGATGGCGCTGGCGCCGTAGCCGATGAGCAGGGCGAAGTGCATCACCTCGCGCGGCTCGCCGGATTCGATGATGAGGGCCACCTGGGTGCGGGTTTTCTCGCGCACCAGACGATTGTGCACTGCGGCCATTGCCAGCAGGCTGGGAATGGGCGCGTAGGTCGAATCGACGCCGCGATCGGAGATGATAAGCAGCGTGTAGCCGGAATCGACGGCATGCGAGGCGCGAGCGCCCAGATCGTCGAGCGCATGCTTGAGGGCTGCTTCGCCGTCGGCCGCGCGGAAGAGCGCCGGCAGCGTCGTGGCTAGCAAGTCTCCTGAAGAGACGCGGCGCAGTTTTTCCAAGTCGCGATTGGTCAGGATCGGATGCGGCAGCTTGAGCGTGTGGCAGTTCTCCGGCGCTTCATCCAGAATGTTGCGTTCGGTGCCGATGTAGCTGATCAGCGACATCACTAATTCTTCTCTGATCGGGTCGATGGGCGGATTCGTGACCTGCGCAAAGAGCTGCTTGAAGTAGCTGAAGAGCGATTGCGGACGGTCGGAAAGGCAGGCCAGCGGAACATCGGTACCCATGGAGCCGATCGGCTCGGCACCCGACGCGCCCATCGGTCCCAGCAACACCTTCAAGTCTTCTTCGCTGTAGCCGTAAGCCCGCTGGCGGCGCAGCAACGGTTCCACCTTTGCCACCACATTGCGCACCGGTGGATCGGGCAGTTGATCCAGCGTGACCTGCTGCTCCTTGAGCCACGCGGCATACGGCTGGCGGCCGGCCAACTGCTTCTTGATCTCGCTGTCTGAGATAATGCGCTGCTGCACCGTATCGACCAGGAACATGCGGCCCGGACGCAAGCGGCCCTTCTTGCGCACGTCTTTGGCGGGCACGTCGAGCACGCCGGCTTCAGAGGCCAGAACCACCACATCGTCTTTGGTCACCACGTAGCGGCCAGGGCGCAGGCCATTGCGATCCAGAGTGGCGCCAACAACTTTGCCGTCGGTGAAGCACAGAGCCGCCGGGCCGTCCCAGGGCTCCATCAGCGAGGCGTGGTACTCGTAAAATGCGCGCTTGTCCTCGTCCATGTCGGGGTTGCCAGACCAGGCCTCGGGAACTAGCATCGCCATGACGTGGGGCAGGGAACGGCCGGATTGAAAGAGGAACTCGACGGCGTTGTCGAGCGAGCCGGAGTCGCTGCCTTCCGGCATGATGACCGGATAGAGCTGGTCGATCTTGCCGTCGTAGAGCGGACTTGCCAGCACCGACTGACGGGCGTTCATCCAGCTGATATTGCCGCGAATCGTGTTGATTTCGCCATTGTGGGCAACGTAGCGGTAGGGGTGGGCTAGCTTCCAACTGGGAAAAGTATTGGTGGAAAAGCGCTGATGCACCAGACAGAGAGCGCTGGTGACGAGAGGATTGGCCAGCTCGTAGTAGAACTTTTCTATTTGCGGCGCCAGCATCAGGCCTTTGTAGACGATGGTGCGGCAAGAGAGAGAGGGAATGTAGAAGAACTCCTTGTTCTCAATCTCCGATGCGGCGACTTCATTTTCCGTGCGGCGGCGGACGCGGTAGAGCAGGCGCTCAAAGGCGTCCTCGTCCAGTTTGAGGCTGGCGGGCTTGCCCAGAAACAACTGCTCGATGTAAGGCTGGGAAGCGCGCGCCTCGCGCCCGATGGCGATACCGTTCACCGGCGTGTCCCGCCAGCCGATCACTGTCAGGCCTTCTTCCTGGGCGATGCGCTCGATCACGCCCTCGCACTGCAAACGGTCCTGCTTGTCCACGGGAAGAAAACACATGGCCACGCCGTAAGCGCCGGGCTCGGGCAGACGCATTCCCAGTTCGCCGCACTCGGTGGCGAAAAAGACATGAGGGATCTGAATCAGAATGCCCGCGCCGTCGCCGGTCTCCGGGTCGCATCCGGCCGCGCCGCGATGAGTGAGGTTGATAAGCACCTCGAGGCCCTTGCGGATAATATCGTGGCTTTTTTCGCCGCGGATATGGGCGACCAGCCCCATGCCGCAGGCATCGTGTTCATTGCGCGGGTGATAGAGCCCTTGCGGTTGTGGTGTGCGAATACGACAATCCGAAGTGTCCATGGCAACCTTCCCGATGAAAAAGTTTGTTGCGCAGTGCAATTTCTGGCTGGGAGACACAAATTCCGAGCGATTCCCTCGGGGGAAATCGCCTTGTCCTTGATGAAAAGGCCAATCGGAGCAGGCCCGGCCGCGCCTGGAGCTTAGCTGGAGTCTTTATTATATCCAAAAAATTACAACACGAAAGTGCGGCGTTGCGGCGGGGCGCTTATTCGGTGACAGAGCGGGCCGCAAAGTGGGACCAGGGCACTGAAGGCTTGCTCAAAAGAGCCGAACACCCGGGACTTCTGATTCAGTCGATGTTTTGAAAGGGCACGACTTCAGTCGTGCCGCAAAACTACTAAAGATCTCGGGCTTTAGCCCCGGAGGGAATCGCCGTTCCCGCATCACGGCTTGGCTGGAATGTCGCCATACTCGAGATGAACGGACGCCCGTATCGCCACAGCTTTCCCATTCACGCTGCCCGGCTTATACTTCGACTTGAGCAGTGAATCAATCGCTGGCTTTTCCAGCGCGGGACTGTAGCATCGTAAAACTTGCGGATCGGAGGCCTTCCCTTTCGCGTTGATCGTGAGCACAATGTCGCAAGGACTATTGCCGGTAAATGCGAAAGCTCTATCTCCATAGCCGTTGTCGGAAAATTGAATCATGGAAGGAAAAACTGCTGCCTTTGTGAGGGGATAAACACCGTTCGCGTCCGGATCAGAGGAGTTCACGCCCGGTGGTGAACTGAATACTAAGCGGATTATATTTTTGGGGTTTACGCCCCCGGAAAACTGCATTGAAACCCTTTCAGTGACGATTCCAACTATTGGTTCTCCTTCCAAGGTGGTTGCCGGTTTGTATCGGTATTCCGTCAAATAATCTAAATAATATTTTGCGAAATCGGAATCAGAGCAACGGATTATCCTAATATCCTGCGGTATCCCATCTTCACGCACAGTCAAGTATGCGGCGCATTGAATGTTAATACCTTTTGCCGCTACACTTTGAGGTACTTTCAGTTCCGGTCGATTGACTCGCACGGGTGGGTGAATATCCTTTGCTTTGCTTTGATTGATTTCTGGACTCGCCGGTGCACTTTGCTGCGAGCGCCCGATGACTGCTCCAAGCGCAATCATGACCATGAACATCCAAAAACGTCGCATGAAATTCTCCGCGGAATCTGCAACAAACTCTAGCACACCAGCCCCTATCACCAAAACGCCTTCGCCCGGCGCGCAATACAATGGAAGCATGATTCTTGAGAGCTTCACCGTCGGTCCGTTGGCTTGCAACTGCACACTGCTGGGCGACCAGGAGACTGGCGAGGCCATCGTTATCGATCCGGGCGACGAGGTGGGCCGCATTCACCGGCGGCTTACCGAACTCGGCCTCAAACTCAAGCAGATTCTTATCACTCACGCGCACATCGACCACGTGGGCGGGGCGTTGCGGCTCAAGCGGCTTACCGGCGCGCCGATTCTGCTCAACGAGAACGACTTGCCGCTGCTGCAAATGATGAGTATGCAGGCCGCATGGCTGGGCATTGCCACGCCAGAGACCGCTCCGCCCGACGAGGGCCTGAGCGACGGCCAGTTTGTGGGGCTGGAGCATTACCCCGCCCAGGTGCTGCACACGCCGGGGCATACGCAGGGCTCGGTCTGCCTGCACTTTGCGCCGCTCAAGCTGCTGGTGGCAGGCGATACCCTCTTTGCCGGCAGCATTGGCCGCACCGACCTGCCGGGAGGCGATTCCGAGCAGATTATCGACTCCATCGAGAGTCGGTTGCTGACGCTGGCCGATGAGACGCGGGTCATTCCCGGCCATGGATTGAATACGACGATTGGCGTCGAGCGTAGAAGCAATCCGTTTCTGCTGGGGCAGTAAAAATGCAGGGAACAGGGATTAGGGAGCATGGATCAGTTCAAGGCCCGCCATTCTGCGGCGGCTATCGGAGCCCTCATAATTCGTTTTCGATCTGTTCTAACTGGCGCACCTTTTTTGAATCGTAAGTTGGGTCATAGTCGATAGTGTCAAAGAGGTTCAGGATTTCCAGTTGCTTGCAGTGAATGAAATAATCCATCAGTATGGTGACTCCGCAACTGAATTCCGCCTCGGGAGCGAGCAGGCTTACAACCAGCCAGCCGGAGTCCGCCATTCCAAAGAAGTAGCCGGGATGCACCCAGACGCCGCGCTCGAGCAGCGCCAGCACCGTCTGCTCGTCGGGCTGGAGGGCGGGAATGCGCAGCACAGCGTACCAGCCGCCTTCCACTTCAAGACGAGTCACCTCAGGCAGGCTGGCCAGTTGAAGGTCGAGTTCGGCCAGATTGGCCACGGTGCGCTGGCTGATCTGCTGCTGGATTGACTGGCGGCCTTCGAGCCAGGAAGGCAAAGCCCACTGGACGGGTGCGTTCATGGACAGGAAGGTGTCGGCGATGACCTCCAGGCGATCGAGTGCCGCGGCAGCCTCGGGGCCAGTCGCAAGAATCCACGCCGCCTTCATCTGTGGCAGCCCGGCGATCTTGCTCAGGCCACTGACGACGAAGACGGGAACGCCTTCAAGGCCGGCGGCAAAACTCGCGTTTGCTTTGCCAAAACTCGCCCCTGGCGCACCGAAGCTGTAATCGAAAAAGACCTCGTCTACGATCAGCGACAGATTGTATTCGCGGCAGAGCCGCGCGAGCTCCTCAGCCTCCCACCGCTTGGTGAAGTGGCCGGTGGGGTTATTGGGATGCACGAGGACGATAGATCGCGTTTTTGGCGTGATGGCACGGCGCAGGCCCTCGGGATCGATCTGCCAGCCGTGGTCGTAGACGAGCGCGGCTGGCTTGATCTTGATGTCGTCCAGGGTTGCCAAAAAATCAAAGAGCGGGTAGCTTGGCTGGACGGCGAGGATCTCATCGCCGGGGTCGCAGAGCAGGCGGAAGAGGAAGCTGTAGGCCTCGCTGGTGCTGGTGGTGAGCAATATCTGCTCGGAATTGAGAGCGACGGAGTGACTGGCGTAGTAGGCGCAGACGGCCTGGCGAGCGGTGAGCAGGCCGCGCGGCTGCGGATCGTAGTCGAGGGCTTGCGGGTTGGAGAGCGCGGCGAGCAGTGCGGGGTCGAAGGCGAAGCCGCAGCGGGTGGGGTTGGAGGCGGTCAGATCGGCAATGGGCTGGCCAGAGGCCGCGCGCAGGCGGTGGGCTCGCGCCAGGTCGCTCTCCTCGGTGTTCCAGTTTGTTCGCTGCGAAAAACGCATAAAACTCTTCACCAATTGATCTTCCAGAAAAGGCTGCTGTACCGCAGGTGCCACAATGGAAGCAGGCGTCCCTTTCAACATTACACGGGAAGGCCCTGGAGGGACTTTGGCTTTGCGCTCGGTGATATTCGACTATGGGATGGTGCTTTCAGGGCCGCAGCAGCCGGAGGCTTACGCCGCTTTGCTGCGCATCACGGGGCTGGAGCGGGAGCGATTCGAGAGCTTGTATTGGGCAGACAGGCCGGCTTACGACGAAGGGAAGCTGACCGGAGTTGGGTTTTGGCGGAAGTTTCTGGGTGAGGCTGGAAAGGATGAGGCTGGACTGGCTAAGAACGAGCAGGTGGCCGAGGAACTGAACCGCTGGGACGCCCGCATGTGGACCACTGAGAATGCCGCAATGCTGGACTGGCAACTTGCGCTTAAGCAGCATGGCCTGAAGACGGCTATTCTCTCGAATATCGGCGACGCGGTGCTGGCTAGCGTAGAGCAGGTGTTCGACTGGATTCACCGCTTCGACGTCTTGGTCTGGAGCTATCAGTTGGGGATTGCCAAGCCCGACCCGGCGATCTATCGCCACACGCTGGTTGCGCTGGGCACCGAGCCGGAAGAGACGCTCTTCATCGACGACAAGCGGGAAAATATCGAGGCGGCGCGGAGTCTGGGAATGCGGACGATTCAGTTTTCCAGCATAGACCAACTACGTGGAGATTTGATCGTGGCAGGGCTGGAGGCGGAACTGCCGCTGCCGGGATGAAGAGATGAGGCAGTCCTGTGGCCTTCGACACTTGTGCCGGATGGGAACATAATTAGACTGTTTCAATCCGAAGCCGACGAAAGAAGCAGGCCGTGGCTATTTAAGTGCAGTTTTGCGCTCGGCTGGCGCGTCTGGAGAGACGGGAAAAGGTATAAAAGGGTGAATTCATTGCGGGGAATGACGGTTTTACGTGCGGGGATTGCGGTATTGATAGGATTTGGCCTGGTTTTTAGCGCCGGGCTGGTGCTGGGGCAGAGTGTGCCGGTAGTCACGGGCGACGAGCGAGTCGACAAGCTGCTGAGCCAGATGACCTTTGATGAGAAGCTGACGCTGATCCATGGGACGCAGGAGGATCCGGGGGTCTATCAGGCGCAGGCCGGGTATCTGGCCGGTGTTCCGCGGTTGGGGATTCCGGGGCTGCGCTTTGCCGATGGGCCTCCGGGAGTGCTGACGCGGCATCCGTCGGCGGGTGAGACGGCGACGATGGGCGTGGCCGCGACCTTCAGCCGCAAGACGGCCCAACTCAACGGACTGGTGATTGGGCGCGAAGACCGCGCGCTGGGCATTGATGTTTCGCTTCAGCCGTTTGTGAATATCGATCGCGATCTTGAATTCGATCGCGGTTACAACACCTTTGGCGAAGACCCGTTCCTCACCAGCGAGATGGGCGTGGCCGAGATCAAGGGCATCCAATCGCAGCATGTGATGGCGCAGATAAAGCATTTTGTGGCTTACGACTCCAACGCCAGCAATATCTTTGTGGACGACCAGACGCTGCACGAGGTTTATGTTGCGCCCTTCGACGCTGCAATCCGGGCGGGCGTCTCGTCGATTATGTGCTCGTATAACCGGATCAATGGCGCTTTTGCCTGCGGCAATGACTCGACGCTGACTAAGATTCTGCGCCAGGAACTTGGCTTCCAGGGCTTTGTGACCTCGGATTGGGGCGCGGTTCATGGCGTGACATTTATCAATGCCGGGCTGGATATGGAGATGCCGGGAGAACCGACGCCGGGAGATAGGTATCCGATCAACTCGTTTTTCGATAAGCAGCCGGTTCCGCCTCCTGCGCCGCCCAGGGATCATACCGAGGTCGGCGGAGATATGTTTGGCGGCCATATTCCCGAGGAGCCAAGGGATGAGCGCACCGGCGGCGGCGATTGGGGAGTGAAGCTGAGCCCGGAGAAGATGACCGAGGCGCTGCAAAACGGCGACGTGCAAGAGGCTGCGATTACGCGCGCCGCCGGCCGCGTGCTGTTGGAGATTGCGCGCTTTGGCTACTTGGACGGCCAGTCGAAGCACGAGGTTACCGAGCAGGCCATCGAGGCCAATGCCGCAATCATCGAGAAGACGGGCGAAGAGGCTGCCGTGCTGCTGAAGAACCAAGGCGGCGCGCTGCCGCTGAAGGCCGCCGATCTGGATTCGGTGGTTCTGATTGGGCCCACGGCCGGGCAGGTAGACTCGATCGGCATCAGCGGAGAGCGCTCCGAAGGCCTGCCGCAATTGCAGATGGGACCGTATGCGGCTCTCAAGGAAGTCACCGGCAATGCAAAGATTCAATTTGCCGTGGACGACGACATGACGGGAACGTTGGTCCCGGCCAGCGCGCTGAGCCACGACGGCCAGCCGGGGCTGGAACGGACAGGCCTGGGAGCGGCGCAAGTTGACCCTGCAATCAACTTTACGGGCGCTCATGCGCTGGACGCGAATTCGAGCGTTACCTGGAAGGGCATACTGACTGCGCCTCATGCGGGAAGTTACTGGCTTTACTTGCAGGCAATGGGCGCGAACGTGAATCTTTCCATCGACGGCAAACGCGTTGCGGGCACAGGGGCGCGGCAGGGCGGCGTGCACGGCGATATTCTGCAAGCCAACCAGGACAATGTGGTGCCGACTCTCGACCATCTGGACAATGTGCGCCGTGCAGTCGAGCTAGCCGCCGGACCTCACAAGATCGAAATCCAGACCAGCCCGGACAGCTCGAATGCGCCGGTGCAGTTGCGGCTGAACTGGTACGCGCCGGAGCAGCGCGCGGCCGACCACGCAGCCGCTATCGCTGCGGCAAAGAATGCCAAGGTTGCGGTCGTCTTTGTGTGGACGCGCCTGAATCCGGTCTTTGGACTGCCGGGCGATCAGGACAAGCTGGTGGAAGAGGTTGCGGCGGTCAATCCCAACACCATCGTCGTCCTCAATACCAGCCAGCCCGTGGCTCTGCCCTGGCTTGGCAAGGTAAAGGCGGTGCTGGAGATGTGGTGGCCGGGCGATGAGGGCGGCTGGGCGACGGCCAATCTGCTGGCGGGCAAAAGCAGTCCCGCTGGCCGTTTGCCGGTAACCTGGGCCAAGCGGCTGGAGGATTACGCAGCGACTGACCCTAAGCATCCTGAGCGCTCCAGGAAGGGCTTGGACGGCAAGACGACCTTCAGCGAAGGCGTGAATGTGGGTTATCGCTGGTTCGACAAGGAGAAGATCGAGCCTTTGTTCCCTTTCGGATATGGGCTCAGCTATACCAGCTTTGACTACTCCGGTTTGAAGATTGAAAAGGCTGGTGACGGCGGGCTCAATGTCACGGTGACGATCAAGAACACCGGCGGCGTGGAGTCGGACGAGGTGCCGCAGGTTTATCTGAGCGCGCCGGGCCAGATTCCCGCCGGCGTGCAGTTTCCGGTGCGAGCGCTGGTGGGCTTTGACCGTGTGCATCTGACGGCTGGGGAAGCGAAGACCGTTACGCTGCATGTGGCGGCCCGGCAGTTGCAGTACTGGTCAACCAAGGAAGGCAAGTGGGTTGCGGCCAGCGGCCAGCGGACGGTGAGCGTGGGGGCTTCATCGCGGGATCTGCGGGTGGAGCAGGAGATCGACTGAGGCTATTCAATCCAGAGCGGGCAGGCCGCGCTCCTTTCCGCTCTCGATCCCGCCGCGATTCGCTACCATAGAACCATGCCGCAACTTCCTCCAGGCCAGACGCTGCTGATCGACGCCGACGATACGCTGTGGGAGAACAATGTCTACTTCGAGCGCGCCATTGCCGCTTTCATCAGCTATCTGGATCACCGCGAGTACTCGCCCGTCCAGGTGCGCGCGGCGCTGAATGAGGTGGAGCGGGAGACGATCCTGACCCACGGCTACGGGCTGCCCAGCTTTACGCGCTCTCTGGTCACGTGCTTTGAAAGGCTCAGCCAGGCACCCATGACGGAAGAGAAGACGGAGCGCATTCTGGGCTTTGCGCGCTCCATTGCCGAGCAGGAGATTGAGCTGCTGCCTGGCGTGGCGGAGACGCTGGCTGAACTGGCCACGCGGCATCGGTTGATTCTGATGACCAAGGGCAACCACGCCGAGCAGGCCGACAAGGTGGGCCGCTCCGGGCTGGCCGGTTACTTCTCGGCGGTTGAGATTGCCGCGGAAAAAGATCCAGCGGCTTACCGCGAAGTCCTAGCGCGTCATGGGCTTGCGTCGCGGACAAGCTGGATGATCGGCAACAGTCCCAAGAGCGACATCAATCCCGCTCTGGCCGCTGGCCTCAACGCCGTCTTCCTTTTTCACAAAGACACCTGGGTGCTGGAACACGCCACGCTCGACCCCGCGCCGCGGGGCCAGCAGTTGATCGAGTTGGATGCCTTTGCCAAGCTGGCCGGGATCTTCTAGCGGGAGCCGGCGCACCTCATGCCGCTCACTTGCCATGCGGTAAGCTGAAGAGGGAGGGCTGAGGCTTGCAGAAGTACCTGCTCATCGCCGCTGGGGGCGCGCTTGGCTCCATCGCCCGCTACTGGGTCGGCTCCACGATTGCCGGGCGGATGGGAACGCGCTTTCCCTTCGGCACCTTCGTCATCAATATCACGGCCTGCATCATCATTGGCTTCTCGCTGACCTATCTGGGCCGGCGGGCGGGGTTGAGCCCGGCGTGGCGCTTCTTCATCCCGGTCGGCTTCATTGGCGCATACAGCACCTTCTCGACGTATGAATGGGAGACGCTCTCGACCTTGCGCTCGGGGGCATTCGCCATCGCCTCGCTCTACGCGATTGGCAGTCTGATTCTGGGTCTTGCCGCCACTTGGTGCGGCGCGGTTCTGGCCGAGGCGATCTCATGAGTGAGCAGTGAATCCCACCCTGGCCGTAAAAACTTGTGCGCGGCGATGGCGGGTCACCCAGCACGGAATCGGTAATTTGCGATAGAATCCTGCATTTGTTGAGGGAAACGAAATGTTGCAGCCCGGAAAAGCGGTCAAGGTCACGATTTATCTGAGCGACGGCGCCACGCATCATGGCGTCCCGCTCTACTCCAGCATTCTCGATTTTCTTTTCTATCGCGGCGTTGCCGGCGCAACGGTGACCAAAGGCATAGCCGGCTTTGGCGCGGATCACCACATGCACGCAGCGAATCTGGTCGAGATCTCCGACCGGCTGCCGATCAAGATCGAGTTCATTGAAAGCCGGGAAAAGGTCGATGCGATACTGGGCAAACTCGAAGAGTTGGCGGGCAGCGGGCTGATCGAGATGCAGGAGACGACGGTAGCCAAGCCGGCTCAAGCCTCGAAACCCAAAACCCAGCCGCCCGCCGCCGCTCATCTCAAGATTGAAGGCAAGGCGCAGATGATGCGCATCTTTGTGAATGAGGAAGACCGCTGGAAGGCCAAGCCGCTCTACGAAGCTTTAGTAGAAGCAATGCGCGCCAACGATATTGCGGGAGTTACGGTTTATCGCGGCATTCTCGGCTATGGTGCGCACCGCAGAGTTCACAAGGACCAGCCGCTCTTGCATCCGCACCATGCGTCGGTGATGCTTTCGGCCATCGACACGGCGGATAAGCTGCGCGCCTTTCTGCCCTTGGTCGACCAGATGGTCCAGGAAGGGCTGGTCGTCTTCTCCGACGTGGACATCATCAAATATGCCTATCGCGCGCTGGAAACCGACAAGCCGGCAGACAAGCCGCCTGCGGAGTAAGTGGAGCCAATGCGATGAAAGAACAATTCAATGCCCGCATGTTGCGCGTCCACTTCGGCGAGAACGACCGCTGGCAGGGCAAGCCCTTGCATGAGGCGATTCTGGCGCGGTGCCTGGAGCTGGGCATTGCCGAGGCGGTTGTCTTTCGCGGCATCGAGGGCTATGGATCGGCCAGCCGCATCCGCCACGCAAGCCATTGGCCGCGCGGCAAGGACGCTCCAATCCAGATGAGCATCATCGACACGGAGGAGCAGATCGCCAAGCTCATCCCATACCTGGATGCCATGGTCGAGGAGGGGCTAGTGGCGGCCTCGGCGGTTGAGGTGATTCGCTATTCCAACCCCGCTACTTCTCCGAAGTAAACGGCGAAGCTGGCAACCCTTCGCCATTGAACAGGTTGCACACTGGGCTATTGGCCCAGCCGTAGCGCGCGTAAACCGGCTCGGGCACCGCCGGGCTGGTGGCGACAACCGTTTCGCCCTCGATTTTGGCCACGGCGGGCTGAAACTTTCCGTCTTTGCCTGCAACCTCGAAGCCGGTCAAAGCATCGCCCTTCGCCTTCAGTCCCTTGGCGTGATCGAACCAGATGCGGATCGAATTCTGTTCGGCATTCGCCTGGCGGAAGAGCGGTCCGGAGTACTCGATCTGCTCACCATAGCTGACGGCGCGGGCAGCGCGGGCCAGCCTCATGCCCACGTCAACCTTGTCGGTCGGATGCACATTGTCCGGATTGCCGATGTCGACGGTTACGGCCATCGCTGTATTGCGCAGCTCCAGGCTCTTCAACTGGCCGTCGCGAACCAATGCCCAATCCTCGACGGAGGTGGACTTGAAGTTGGCAATCTGCACATAGAGAAAGGGAAAATCGCCCTCGCCCCATTGCCCGCGCCAGTCTTCGATGAGAGTGCGGAAGAGGCGGTGATAGAGGCTCGGCGAGCGCTCGACGATGCTGTTGCTTTCGCCCTGATACCAGATCACTCCGCGAATGGGAAGCTGCGTGAGGGGCGCGATCATGCCGTTCCAGAGCAGGCCGGGCGCCCACATGTCCAGCTCCGGGTGCCAGGGGAACTCCGGCGCGGGCTTGCCCTGCGCCTTGGCTTCTGCAATTTGTTTCTGGCGGTCAACGTCTTCAAGCAGCGCGTCGGACTCGCGGTCCGTCATGCGTCCCCGCGAAACAAAGACCGGCATCAGCGAGGCGTCCTCGCCCAGCGCCTCCAGCCGGGTCCACGATTCGACCATCGTTCCTCCCCAGGTGGAATCGATGATCCCGACGGGCACATTCTCCCGCTGCTCAATCTCGCGGGCAAAGTACCAGGCTACGGCAGAGAAATCCTTGGCCGACTCCGGCGATGAAGCAATCCATCCCTCGGTTCCAATGTCGCTCTGCGCGTACTCGGCGGCGTTATGCTTCACGGTCAGCAGGCGGATGCGCGGGTTGGAGGCCTGGGGCAGGTCCGCGGCAGCTGTGGCGGCCCTGCGCATCTCGAATTCCATATTCGATTGGCCGGAAGCCAGCCATACATCGCCAACCAGAATATCGTCCAGCGTGATGGTTTGCGCAGGCTGGGAGGGGCTGGAGTTTGAGGTGGGGGTCGCGACCAGAGTCAATTCAAATGGACCGCCGGCCTCGCCCGGCTTCAAATAAATGCTCCAATGGCCCAGTCTGCCGGCTTGGGCGACCCGGGTCTCGCCGCGAAAGGTTACGGCGACGGATTCTTCCGGCGCGGCCATTCCCCAAAGATGCACCGGCAGATTGCGCTGAAGTACCATATGGCTGGAAATAACTTTAGGCAGAGTCACTTGCGCGGATAAAGTTGCGCAGGGCAGCAAAACAAGCAGCAGCAGATTTCGCGGTTTCATCAACATCCTCAAGAAAATAGTGTATCGGGAAAGCCCACCATTGCAACCAGAAGCTGGAGCGTCAACAAACTGAAAGTACCCGAAGTGAAAATCTCTCAAAATTAATTTTATTTCTGTTTCATTTTGCACAGTAATTTGTTGCAACTATTTCACGGAATCTGTGTCAGAATCTTCAAAACGGACTCGCTGGCGCATTATGTGTTCGCGCCAGGCTCTCCATTCCGGCAGCTTATCCGCTGTAAGCAGGATAGTTGGATGTGGGAGAGATTGAAAGGAAGATTCAAATCCCGACCGGGAGGGGAGCGATGCTATCCATGCGAGCAATACGCGCAATTGCATTTTCTCTGATGTCCTTGGCGGGTTTGGCCTTTTTTCCCGCGCCGGGGCGTGCGCAGGCGGCGCTGCTGATGGAAGAGCCGTACGGTTTTTTTGGCTCCATCAATCCGACCGGACATAATGCCATTTATTTCCAGCGCATCTGCGCCGAGACGCCTACACTCTTGCGCCGCTGCCGAGACGGCGAATTGGGCGCTGTCGTCTCCCGGTATCAGGGAATCGACGGGGACGACTGGGTGGCGATGCCGCTGATTCCGTACCTTTATTCGGTGGAAAGCGTCACCGACGTTCCGGAGCGCGCCAGCAAAGACGCGGTTCACCGGCTGCGCGATCGCTATCATGAAGCTCATCTGCTGGTGCTGGGAGAGAAGCTGCCACCGGGCAACCTGCTGCGCGGCGGCTGGAGCCAACTGATCGGACTTTCTTACGAGCGGAGGATCTATGCCCTCCGTTTCGAGACCAGCGAAGCGCAAGACGATGCGCTGATCGATCGAATGAACGAGAGCCAAAACCATACGCACTTCAATCTTTTATTCAGCAACTGCTCGGATTTTGCGCGCGCCATTCTCAACTTCTATTACCCAGGAACCTTCAACCGCAGTATCTTTCCTGATGCGGGCATGACGACTCCCAAGCAATTGGCATTCAAGATGGAGCGTTACGCAAAGCTGCATCCAGAGATGAAACTGGAGATTCTTGAGATACCGCAGATTCCTGGTTTTCGCCGCCACAGCCGCTCGAATAAAAGCGTTGCCGAGTCGTTGAGCACCACCGGCTATGCGATCCCGATTGCGCTGATGAATCCCTATCTGGCTGGGGGATTGTTTGTGGATTACCTGCTGCGCGGACGCCATCGTCTCGTGCCCCAGCATCCGCAGCTTTTGTCTCCGGAGAATTTATTTGCATTGACAGCACCCGGAGGCGCCGCGCAAAATCCGATGAGCGCGGGTACGCAGGCCCCTCGCGCCGTTTCCGGCGGTTCCGCGCGGACCATGGCAACCGCTGAAAAAAACTCCGGCCTGACAGAAAACAAGGTCTCGCATGAGTGAATCTTCGCAGCAGAATTTCAAGAATCATGGACGGATTGATCCGCCGGTGCACTATGTGCTTTTCGCGGTACTGCTGGCCAATCTGGTCTTCGCGGTCTTTCATCTGATCCGCCACTGGAACCACGAGCCGATCGCTTCCTCGTGGCTTCTGGTGCTGTCGCTGGCGGTGTTCATTCCCGCATTCAGGCTGCGCACCTATCCTCTCAAGGTGCAGGACCGCGTGATCCGGCTGGAGGAGCGAATTCGCTTGCAGGCGCTGGCTCCCGCCGAGTGGCACGCGCAGATCTACCGGCTCTCAGAGGACCAATTGATTGGGTTGCGCTTTGCCGCCGACGACGAAGTGGTGGAGCTGGCCAAGCATGCTTTGGAGCACAATCTGAATCGCAAACAGATCAAGGAGCGCATCCAAAGCTGGCGCGCCGACAACTGGCGTATCTAAGCGCATGGCGATTGCAGAGGCGAATTCCCCTCATTATTGATCCGGCCCGTTAAGAGTGTTAAGGCATCCCACTCATTCCGCAAAGAACACGGAATGAGTGGGGCACGGGACGGTTTGCGCTGATTAAAGGTGCAGATAGAGATCCGCGCCATAGACCAGCCCCAGCGTCAGCAGGGCTATGAAGACTTCGCCGATGGCTCCCACGGCAAAGGGACGCCATCCCTGTTTGCCGAGTTCTCGCAGGCTGGTGCGCAGGCCCACGCCGGCAAAGGTGAGCAGAAAGGTCCAGCGGGAGAGATTGGCCAGACTGGCCAGTTGCGGCTTGGCGAAGAAGCCCAGCGTGGCCAGCAGCGAGATCAGCAAGAATCCCAGGACGAATTTAGGGAATTTCTGCCACAAAAAGGCGGCCTTGTTGCCGATCTTTTGAGCCTGTCCGCGCGACGACCAGTAGATGGCATAGCCAAGCACAATAAAACCGATCAGCGCATTGCGCGAGGTCTTGGCCAGGACTGCCACTTTACCGGCCGCATCGGAGTAGAGTGCGCCGGCTGCCGTGGCTTCCGCCGTGTTGTCCACCGCCAGGCCAGCCCACAAACCGTAGGCCTTATCGCTCAGATGCAGCGAGTGGCCGATCAGCGGGAAAGTAAACAGCGAAATCGCGCCCAGGGCGAGGATGGCTGCGATGGCGTAGGAGGCGTCTTCATCGTCGGCTTCAATCGCCGGTTTGGCGGCAATAATGGCTGAGACGCCGCAGATCGACGAACCGACGGCCAGCAGCGACGTAAGCTTGGGTTTGAGCTTGAAGGCGCGGCCCAGAAGGTGCATGAAAGTGAGCGAAAGCGTGATGGCGATGGCGACAAGCAGAAGCGAGATGCCGCCCAGGTGAAGCACATCGCCGAGCAGAAAGCGCGAGCCAAGCAGAACGATTCCCGCCTTCAGCCAGAACTCGTAAGTGGCGACGCCGGCTTGGAAGATGCGCGGAATTCCGACGGTGTTGGCGATGACCAAACCAAGGACGATGGCCCAAAGAACATATTCGATGTTGGGAAAGGTGATGTGGCGCGCTTTGGTGTAGGCGTTGATGGATTGCTCGATGAACTTGCCTGCATAACCTACGGCTGCCAGCAGCAGAAGGCCGGGCAAGAGCGCGGCCAGGCGGCGGAGAAGACTCTCAGGCCGGGCCGGAGTGACGGCGGTAGTGGTCATTGGATTCTCCTTCTTCTTGCGGTCGAGAACAGTCACCATTTGACGGGCGGTATCAGGTTGAGGCGGACAAGCAGAGCCAGGGCGAGAGCAAGCACGACGGCGTAGACATCGAGCGAAAAAGCCTTGCGGAAGGGCCGAGGGGAATTTGCCATATGCATCCTCCAATGTGTTCGATTTGCAATTCATTGAATATTTGGATCGCCGGGCGAGAGTTGAACCCGCGCAAGCCGCTTCATTGCCGGCGCTTTGAAAATCAATCTCTAGCCGCATCGGAGCCTGCCTTGAGCTAGCCGAAGAGGCTCGGCCATAGAACGGAAGCAGGCGGTTGCTTTCACCGCGGCTCTGCTGACTTGCCAAACCTTTGGCTACTTCTTTCCGTTGTCTTTGAAGTTCAGCGCAAAGTAGTAGTACGTGTACGAGTGGCTGGTCGATACATTCGTCAAAAACTGGCCGCCGCCGAAGTATCCAATGCCGCCGCCAAGGTTGAAGTGCTTATTGAGTTCATACCAGGAGTAGCCATCGATTTCCGCGCCCACATGGCGGCCATGTGCGGTCTTATTTGTCGCAATTGCGCTGCCTGAGGTGTTGTAGATCGAGTCCAGCGCGGAAGCGGCCCAAAAGTCGAGCCCCTGCGTCGTGAAGGTGAGTCGCCGGTGGGGCTCAATGGTGGTTCCCAGACGCACCGACTCAATGTTCTGCCCGCCGAACAGGTCGACGATTCCAAAGCGGTCGTGGGCTGTTGGATAGATTGTGTCGAAGGTAGTGTGATTGCTGTTCTGTTTCGGATTGCCGTTGCCTGAAGTGTAGTCGTACTGTGTAAAGACGCGCGGCTTGGCCGCCACATTGACAAACCGGTACGCCGCGCCTGCTTGTGTTGCCCAGGCATCGATGCTTTGCGGACCCACCGTGCCGCCTTCGTAGATCAGTTCGCCCCCGTAATCGAACGCCCCCTGGGCTTGCGCCTTGAAACGTAAACCAAGAACCTTCTCGTCTTCCCTGCCGGTGGTCTTGCTTGCGGCCGCTTCTACAACCTCTTTTGGCTGCACGCGCCACAGGAAGAACGGCTCAAGGTTCGAGCGCGGCACAATTAAATCATCGATGCGGCCGTAGGCTCCGTAGATGTTGTTGCCTTCCTGATGCGGGCTCACGCCATAGGCTTGCGGCACCACAGCCGAGGCGGCAAAGATTCCCAGGTGCTCGCGCTTCGCGTTCAGGTTCAGCACTGCCGCATCGTAGGAGCGAGCCTGGTTGCGCCACTCGGAATTGGCGAGGATGGTGTTGTTGTAATTGATGAGTTGCCGGCCCACGCGCAGACTGAACCAGTATTTCTCCGGGTCGCCAACCTCCGCATATGCCAGCTTTAGATCCCAGCGAACCGTGTTCGGCGGGCCGATTGGCGGGTTTTGGTAGCCCGCGCGTGCGTCTTGCACTTGCGCGGTAACCCGGAACCAACTGGGAGTGTGTAGATCCACCTGGAACCGGAAGCGATTCAACACGTATGAATCATCGGCATTTGCCTTGAGGTTTGAGTTGTCGTACGCCTCATACCGGAATCGCTCCTCGGCCCGCAAATCGATCCACTTGGGCAACTGCTGGTCAAGATCGGTGATCGGAGCAAAGTCGTGAAAGTCATAAGGCACTGGGTTGCCGGTAGTCCGCCAAGCCGGGCCGTTCAGAAAGCTCAACGGGTTCGAGGCCGGACCGGTGATGAATACGCCACCGAACCCGGACGTTCCGTGTTGCGTGGTAATGTCGTCCTGCGCGGCCAGAGGCGGAACGGCCACTGCGGCAAACAGAAAAAGCATGGCGATGGACACCTGCAACAGGCGCGGAGATACAGATGGGGAAACAGAAAGGGCTTTTAGCACTTTGACTCTCCTTGAGTTTTGGGGAATGCTTTGGATGGGTTGGTACGGTAGGCCCCGGCCAGCATGGAGCGACGAAGATTTATCGCCAGGTGGGAGGACAACAACATGAGCACAGTGCCGTTTCCGGCTTGTTCACTGTGTGAACTGCGGCGTTTGGACTACCGGCAAGGATGGGGAAGGACAAGAGCATTTTCTTCTCGAAGATTCAGCGGGGAAGCGCTTGGTTTTAATAAGACACAATCGCGAGCCGGCTAGCGGGCGCTAGCTCCGGCAACAACACGCGATTTGGCGCCGATAGATTTGCATTGCGAGGAAGAATACTTCTACTCCAAATTAATTTGAATTGAAAGTCCTGTCAACAGAGATCCGCCGGGATTGAAGAAATGGCGCCGGAATGCTGTTTGCGGGCACGGGAAGTTTCCTAGATGGTATCGGTATCAGCTATAATTCGCTCGCGAAGGGAATGAAACGATGCGATTGAAAACACTCCTGATTTTTGCTTTGGCGGCCGTTCTTGGCTGCCCGGTTTGGGCGCAGTCGGCTGCCGCGCCGGTCAACCCGAATGCGACGCCAGAAGCGCGGGCACTGCTGGCCTATTTGTACTCGATCTCCGGCAAGGCGACCATCGCCGGACAGCACAACTATCCCAACGCCGGCGCGCGCTGGACCGATATGGCTTACGATCTTACGGCCAAGTATCCCGGACTCTTCGGCGGCGACTTCGGCTTCTCCGGCGGCGATAGCAAGGATTCCGTGCTGGCTCGGCCGGCGATGATCGAAGAGGTTAAGCGGCAGTACAGGAACGGCGCGGTGATCGCGCTGACTTGGCATGAGGTGCGGCCCACCGACGACGAGCCGGTCACCTTCAAGGACAGCATTCAGGGCCATCTGACCAACGCCGAATGGAAGGAGTTGCTTACCCCTGGCACTCCGCTCAATTCGCGCTGGTGCGCGCAGGTCGATGTGGTTGCCGGCTATCTGGCGCAACTGCGCGACGCGCATATTCCCGTTCTCTACCGGCCTTATCACGAGATCAACGGCAACTGGTTCTGGTGGGACGGGCGGCCGGGCAAGGATGGTTCTGCCGCGCTCTATCGCCAGCTCTACGACCGCTTTGTCAACGTGCATCACCTGGATAACCTGGTGTGGGTGTGGAATGCGAATGCGCCGAATGGCAACAATGCCGGCCCCATCGAGGAATACTATCCTGGCGCGCAATACACAGACCTGCTCACCATGGATGTCTACGGCGATTTCAAGCAGGCCTATTACACGAACATTCTGGCACTGGCCGGGGACAAACCCATTGCGCTGGGCGAAGTCGGCGGGCTGCCCAGCCCGGAGGTTCTGCAAAAGCAGCCGCGCTGGACTTATTTCATGTGCTGGAGCGAGTATATTCAGGAGCACAACCCTCTCGATTTGGTCAACGCCGTCTACCATGATCCGCAGGTTCTTACCCGCGACGATCCTCGGCTGGCCGGGCCGCTGGCGGCGATTCGCAAAGGTACAGCCGATCGTCAAAGCGCTGCGCCTCAGGCTGCTCCGGCCGCGTCCCTGGCTCCGGTGCAATGAAATGCGACGTCCGGCTTTGGAGTTTTGCATGGTAGAAGGGTAGATTGAGAGATAGCTGAACCAGAGGCGCCATGCAAAACTCAGTCAAAGTCCTGATTGTCGAAGATGAACCCCACGCGCTGATGGGGTTGGGGGAACTCATCTACGGGTGGGGATACCAGACCGAGACGGCGCGCGACGGCGTCGAGGGTTGGGAGAAAGCGCTGGCCTGGGAGCCGGCCATCGTGATCACCGACCTCAAGATGCCGCGGCTGGACGGCATTGGCCTGCTGACCAAACTGACCGAGGAAGGCTCTGGCTTCAACAATCTGGCAGTCGTGGTGCTCACCGCGATGGGCTCCATTGAGTTGGCCGTGGACGCGATGAAGCTGGGCGCGTACGACTTTCTGCAGAAGCCGGTGGATGCCACCCGGCTGAAGACGATCCTGGCCAACGCCACGCGCCAGCGCGAGACGGCAATTGAACTCGAAGTCGCGCGCCGCCGTTTGCGCGAGACCGGCGTCCTGAGCTCGATGATCGGCAGCTCAAAGCAGATGCGCGAGGTCTTCGGACTGATCGAGCAAATTGCGCCCTCCAATGTTTCAGTGCTTATCACCGGCGAGAGCGGCACGGGCAAAGAACTGGTGGCGCGCACGCTGCACGATCTGAGCCCGCGCAAGACGCGGCCTTTTGTCGCCGTCAACTGCGCGGCGATTCCCGAAACGCTGATCGAGAGCGAGATCTTCGGCCACGAAAAGGGCGCATTTACCGGCGCTGCCGAGCGCCGTGCGGGCTGCTTTGAGCTGGCGCAGGGCGGCACGCTGCTGCTGGATGAGATCGGTGAGATGCCGGCCGGCACACAGGCCAAATTGCTCCGAGTCCTCGAAGAACGTAAGCTCCGCCGGCTGGGCGCGCGCACTGAGCAGGAGGTGGATGTGCGCGTGCTGGCCGCCACCAATCGAGACCCGGAACAGGCCGTCGCCACAGGAGGCTTGCGGGCCGATCTCTACTACCGGCTGAATGTCTTCAACATCCACATGCCGCCGCTGCGCGAGCATCTCTCCGATCTGCCGGCAATGGCCGAGGCAATGCTGGCGCAGATGAACCTGAAGCACGGCCGCCGCGTCTCCGGCATTGCGCCTTCAATGCTGGAGCGGCTCATGGCCTGCGATTGGCCGGGCAACGGCCGCGAGCTGCGCAATACCATCGAGCGGGCGGTCATTCTCTGCGCCGACGGAGCGCCCCTGGATGCCAGCCACTTGCCTGCGGGCTTTGGCAAGGGACAGGCAAAGGCCGCGCTAGCCCTCGATGTGAGCGCCGTCGAGTTGCGCGTCGGTACCACCGTGGAGGAGATGGAGCGCCAACTGATTCTGCGCACACTGGAATCCACCGCGCAGAACCGCACCCGCGCCGCCGAGATTCTGGGCATCAGCCTGAAGACGATGCACAACAAGCTCAAGGAGTACAACCAGGCCCGCAACGGGGTGGACGCCTGAGCCATGCGCCTGAAAACCAAACTCGTTTTGGCCATTACCCTGCTGGTTTTCTTCATTGCTGGGATGCTTTCATTGGTCTACGTAGGCCAATTGCTGCAAGCCGCCGTTCAGCAGAGTTACGACACCAACAAGATGGTCGCCAACCAGGTGACCTTTGCCTTGCAGAATGCCCTGGAGAGCGGGCTCAGGGACCGCAAGGTCGATCCCGGCAAGCCGGCTGAGGCGCGCAACCTGATCGCCTCCGCCGTGCGCGGCAACGCGGCGCTGCAAGCGGCCATCGACTCGGTTAATCGCTATTCGCTTACGGTCTATGACATCAACATTGCCGACGCGGACGATAACACGCTGCTCAGCACCAACCCCGAGAACGAAGACAAGCCATTGCCCGCGCGCCCCAACTATAGCCAGCTTTTGCGGGCCAACCCCTTCCAACTGATGCGCGAGGTCTACGGCCAGCCCAGAGTCTTCGATATTGTCTCGCCGCTCAAGAACAACGGCGAAGACTTTGCCAGCGTGCATGTGGGCGTGCGCACCACGTTTCTTCGCGCGGTCTACAAGCCCTGGTTCCAGCGGGCCCTCACGCTGATGGGTTTTGCGCTGGGAACCGCGCTGCTGGTGGCCTTTCTGCTGGGCAATCTGGCGCTGCAACCGCTGGAAGATATCAGCCGGCAACTGGATTACTGGACCGCTGCCGGCGGGACGGACGATTCGGAAAAAGCTCCAAGGCAGGATACGCCGGCGCGGGTGGCCAACAAGATTGAGATGATTGGCCAGCGCATGAGAAATGTGGAAGAGGTCTTCTCCGCATTGAAGGAGAATCTGGACCAGATTCTGGGCAATCTGCAGGACGGGATTCTGCTCTTCACCGCGGATCAGAGGGCGGTGCTGGTTTCAGAGGCGGCGCGGCGCTTCCTCAACGTCGAGCGGGGCAGCCTGCTGGGGCGGCAGGCCGAGCAGGTCTTCGACAGATCGACGGTGCTGGGAAGGATTTTGCTGGACGCATTTGACGCTGGCAAAGCGCTGGTGAAGGAAGAGGTTCTTACCGAGACTTGGCGGCGCATTGAAGCCTCCGTGGATTTTATTCACGACGATCAGTCGCGGCAGGGATTGGGTGCGCTGGTCACGCTGCATGACATCGAGTCGGTCGAGGAGATCGAGTCGGAGCTGGAACTCTCGCGGCGCATGGCGGCGATTGGCCGGTTGACCTCCGGCGTGGGCCACGAGGTCAAGAACCCCATCAACGCCATTGTGGTGCATCTGGAACTGCTGAAGAACAAACTGGGCGAGGGCAGCGCCCCGGCCATGCGCCACCTTGACGTGATTGACGCAGAGATTCACCGCCTAGACCGCGTGGTCCAGACGCTGGTGGATTTTTCCCGGCCGGTGGAGTTGCAACTTCGTGAGCAGGATCTGCGCCTGGTGATCGGAGATGTTCTGGCGCTGGCCGCCGAGGAGTTTTCCACGCACAAAGTGAATCTGATCAGCCGAATGCCATCCGGTCCGCTGCTGGCCAACATCGATGCCGACCTGCTGAAGCAGGCGGTGCTGAACGTGATTCAGAATGGCGCGCAGGCTATGGAAGCTGGCGGCGATCTGGAAGTGGTGCTTGAAGAAGATGGAAAGATGGCCGTTCTGCGCGTTTCCGATGAGGGCTCCGGCATTCCGGAAGAGATTCGCGGAAAGATCTTCGACCTTTATTTCACCACCAAGAGCGGCGGCAGCGGAATCGGGCTGGCGATGACCTACCGCATCCTGCAATTGCATCATGGCAGCGTGGAAGTACAATCGAGAGAAGAGCGCGGTACGGAGTTCCAGTTGCGAATTCCTCTTGCCGCTCCGGAATGGGGACGCCGGCACCTTCTGCCGGTAAAGATTGCAACCGTGAAAGGGCCAGCGGAATGAATTTGCCGGACGCCTCAAGATTGCTCCGTGCATCGTCGGATCGCCGTGTTACAGGCGAGAGGAGACGAGGGTGCCACCGCCATGCCTCTTTCCTGGGCTGCGTAATCCTTCTTTTTCCTTTGGTGCTAACGGGCTGCATTTTCAAATCGACCAAGACCCAGACTGAAAAGCTGGCGCCGCCGATTGTGGACACGCCGCCGCCCAATCCCGTGCCGTCGCCAACCGATTTGCCTCCTCCGGTAGTCACCGTTCCCGTCCAGACCCCCGCGCCGACGGCAACCACGCAGACGGAGCCCAAGCCAAAGCCTCCGGTCAAGCACAAAAAGCCGGTGCCCGCGCCTGACAATTCACTGCAGGCCTCGAACGGGAGCCCCGGCGTCAGCGCCATCGGCCAGCTTACTTCAGGGGACACTCCCGACCTGCGCCAGCAAACGCTGAACTCAATTGCCGACACGGACCGCCGGTTGAACGGCCTTAACCGAAGACTCAGCGACCAGGAGCAGAAGATTGCCGATCAAATTCGGGAGTTTCTCAAACAGTCCCGAGCGGCGTTGAGTTCCGGGGATGTGGATGGCGCGCATACACTGGCCGTCAAAGCCAAGGTGCTGCTGGGAGAACTTATTCAGTAAAGTGTTTTTCACATTCGGCGCACCAGGGGAGCTAAGAGATGCCGATCAGCATTCTGTTCCTGTCTCTTGCACGAAATTGCGCGGGTACTATCCCTCTGTTTTTTGAATACATTCAACAACTTGAATCCGATAACTTCAAGTGTCACGCGATCATTGGCGAGAACGGATCGTCGGATGGGACCAGGGCTCTGATCGAGCGGGCAGTGGGTAAGAATATCAGTTTCCTTGACACCGGCGAGATGGCCGCGGGCGGCAGCCGGCTGGTTCGCATGGCAATCGGGCGGCAATCGCTTCTGAATGCAGCCCTGGCGCTGGGTATTCGCGAGAATTACGTTTGCGTGGTCGATCTGGACAATGTTCTGACCGCGCTGCCCGCGCCGGCTGCCGTCCAAGCTGCGATTGCGCGTCTTCAAGCCGATTCAACGCTCTTCGCTGTTGGGGCGGCTTCTGATCCTGTTTATTACGATGTGCTCTCACTGCGAATCGAGGGCTTTGAGTTTCTATCCAATCTGAGCAGCGAGATTGAGGAAGCGAAGAAGAAGCCCTTGACTTACTACCGTTTTCACAAGGAGCGTATTTACGCCACTCAAAAGCTCTTGACGAGCGCCGAGCCGCTGCTGTGTGCCTCGTCTTTCAACGGGTTCTGCCTCTACAATGCCGCGGATTACCGGCTTGGTTCTTATCGCGCCAGCGACGAGGCGGAGGTTTGCGAGCATGTGAGCCTCAACCTGGCAATCGGGCTGCGCACGCGCAAAAGGATGCTGATCTCGCCGGATCTGCGCATCCAGGCTCCAGCCGATCATATTCCAGTCGGTTTGATTCGCTTTTGGTTCGATAGAACCAGGAAGCTCCTGCGAAAAGCTCGGAAAATGCACCCACGCGGGTAAGTTGTTTACCGCTCGCCCCAGCTCAACTTGCTGCGCAGCGCCTCAAAGAAGCCGCCTTCGCTGATCCTAACCAGGTTGACGGTGTGGTTGGACTTGCGGCAGCGCAACTCGTCGCCCAAAAGCAATTCGACCGGCTTCTGGCCGTCCACGGTGAGCGCCGCCTGGTTCGCAATCCCCTCCACGCGCACCGTAAGCGAGGCGTCGCCGCGCACCACAATGGGCCGGAGCGTCAGCAGATGCGGGCAGATGGGAGTCACCACCATCGCGTCCACATTGGGCGTTAGAATGGGCCCATTGGCGGCCAGCGTGTAGGCCGTGGAGCCAGTCGGCGTGGAGACGATAACGCCATCGGCGCGGAAACGGGCCACCCGTTTGCCATCCAGTTCAACGGCAAAATCGCCCATGCGGGCAATATCGCCTTTGGAGACGACGACTTCATTCAGCGCCTCAAAACAGGAGTGAAGCGCACCCTTGCGCCAGAGTTCAGCTGCGAGCATGGCGCGCGCGTCCAGATCGTTGCAGCTTGCGCACCAGCTCTCCAGGGTCGAATAGAGATCGGCCAGCCTGACTTCGGTCAAAAATCCCAGAGAGCCCAGATTCACGCCCAGAATCGGGGTGCCGGTGGCGGCAAAGATGCGCGCCACGGAGAGCAGCGTTCCATCGCCGCCCAGCACAATTACCAGCGCCGGCGCTTGCTCAGGCATTGCCGCGCGATCAACAACCGGCGCGGCAGCGGTGTACGAGCCGCCCTCGCTGTCGATCAGCGGCTCATAGCCGTGCTGGCGCAGCCAGACAATCAGCTCGGGCAGCAGCCAGGCCAGCTCTTCCTTCAGCGGTTTGCAGACAATCGCGACGCGAACCATGCAGTCTCAGTGTAACGGTTGCAACGTCGAAGACTACTAGAATCTGTACACAATGCCGACCGCCATGCGCGAGTTGCGGCGGACATGCGGAGAATAGGCAAGGGCCTTGGTGTTGCCTATCAACGAAAACGACGAGGCGATGTCATCGCCCGAGAGACGCGCCAACCAGTGCGAGGTCACCTTGTAATCCACTCCGCCGCCGAATCCCCCGGCAAACGAAACTTTGGGTGTCTGCATCTCGCCGCCGGAGTGCTCGCCGCCCAGCAGCACATGAATAAAGCCGTCCATCTTGTCGTAGATAGGGAAGCGCAGCACCGGCCCAAAGAGCACCGCTTCCACCGACGGAGAGCAAGACACGCCCGGTGTGGGGCATGGGTTGCCCGAGGAGATTGGCTGGGAATAATACGCGCCATCGCCGGTAATGCCGAAGTGTCTACCCCAATCGCGGGTCAGCGAGAGGTCCACGCCCTGCAATCCGTAGCGCGACTGGTTGACCTGGTTGAGGCTGGTGTAGCCGTAGCCGGCAAAGGCCTCCCATTTGTATGTGGCTTCCACCGTTTCAGCGCGCCTCTGGCGCTCCGGGGCAATCTGGCTTGTCGCCGCCAGGGGCATCAACGCGGCCGCAACCGCGGCCAGTATCGCAAGCGATAACTTCCTCTTCAATTTGGTACTCTCCTCATCGCAAACTCTGTCTACTCTGGCGCTCCGGGGCTTTGAGCCCTCCGAACTGCCGCGCAACCATCCTGGGTTGCAGTTGGAACCTGCTCTCCTAGACTATCCTCTCAGACCCCATTCAATGAACCCCGCCTCAATTTGCCTCGCAGGATTCCGCTCAACGGCTCTGCACTGGAACCCCTGCCGCGATCTGGACTATTTTTCCAGAACTTCCCGTCACTGTGACGGCAACCCCCTGAGAAAGATAGTGTGCAATCACTTCAGGCCGCTCCCGGTCCAGTTCCCAGCCATCCTCGATGGCCACCACCGTGTACGCGCCCGGAGCAACATCGCGCAGAGAAAAGCTGCCATCGGAGTCCGATTGGTCGATGCGCATCAGGGACCGGTAAGCCGCCGGATCCTTGGGCACCAGCAAGACGAGCACTCCCGCCTGGTCTTTTTTGTCCTTACGCGCAAATCCCTCGACGCGCGTATCGCTGTCACTGAGGGTTACCGTGAGTGTGAGTGGCTTGTCGCCGGAAGTGACCAGATTCCCAGCGTGGGTCTTGCCTCCCGTCGTCGTCGAGACAATCGACACCTGCTTGGCCGCATCTGTGCCCGCGCCCCTCAATGCCAGTAGCTCCCAGCTTCCCGGTTGCACCGACGGGAATTGAAAGCTGCCTTGACTGGCTGTAATGACAAGTTGGTCCGCGGGGTGCGCGACTTCGAGAGGGCTGAGGATTAGGGTTATCTTGCTGGGTAGCGGCGCTCCCGAGGCGCTTCGCAAGCTACCTTTAACGCTCACAACCGGCGTACCCAGGCTTGGGTCCACTTGCTGACTCGTCGTAGCGTCCAACTCCATGACCCTTGGCGGATCGCCCTCCGTCAATTCATAGTGGCCTGGAGCAACGCCGTCGAATTCCGCCATCTCCGATGCTTTAGACGCTTGACTGAACGACACAGCCGTCCAAACCTGCGTTCCGAAGACAGTGCGCTTCATTGTGGACGGTTGTGGTTGTATGAGTTCATGGATCGCCGAGTCTTCCCCCGGAATTGGGACGAAAAGATGCAGCGCCGGAACCGAGTGCAGATTCACATTCGCCACCTCGCGTCCGCCGCCTTCCAGCACAACGGCCGTCGCTGAAGCTTCGTCCGTGGTCGAGTCAAAGTACGTCACCGGATAAGCCACATCCAGCGCCGCGGCCGCTTCGTTCTCCGGGCTCTGCGACGCTCCAGCCGGGCGATGCATCGCGTACCATGGCTCGGCCTTCACCGCCAGCAGGTACTCGCCCGCCACCAGATCGAAGAAATCGTAAGCCCCAGTGTCGTCTGTTCGGGCGCTGCCCACCTGCGTGATTCTTGCGCCGGGATGCTGGAAACGTGGCTTGGCGAAGAGCATCACCTCGGCTCCGTCCACTGGATCGCCGCCGTCGCCGCTGACCACGCCATGCAGCGTCGCGCCCGGCGTCAATCTGAAGATGAGCCCGTCAGTATCCTGATCCGCGCCGGTCACAATCGCCGTGCTGAATCCGCCGTCGTGCTCTTCGTAATAGGAGGTCAGGAACCCCCGCTTCGAGGCCGTCAGCGGGTACTTGCCCGCCGCCATTCCTTCCAGCGCAAAGCGCCCTTCGTTGTCCGTCTCCACCGACGCCACGGCTTGCCTGTCTGCCTCGGAGAGCGCGGTCACCGTCGCCCTGGACAGCGGTTCGCCGTTCTCAGCATTCACCACCGTTCCGGCAATGCGATAGCCGCGCGCGGCAGGCGGCACATAAGCCGGCCTTGCTGCCGCCGGGGCCGCACTCTGTGCCAAAGCACTTATGCCCGTAACAGCCACCAGCGCGATGCCGCAGCAGAGTGAGGCGGAAATAAGTCTTATGCGTATGAAGGGTACGGGCTTCAGCCCGCGCATTGACCAGGCAGAAATGGCACGGGCTTCAGCCCCTGAGGGTTGTTCTTCACTCACCCCGCTGGCCGGATGGCATTCGTTCGCGAGCATCCTTCTCATCGCTGCGGAACCTCCAGCACAAGATTGCTTGTCGTTCCGGCAGTTATCGTCACCGCTTGCCCCTGTGTGCGCAGAGCCGCCAGAACGGCTGGATTTCTATACTCCAGCCGCACTGGCCGGTCGAAGGTGTAAACGTGATAATTGCCCGGCGTCAGCCCATCCACGGTCAGCGTCGCGCCTGAGGAGGGATGAATGTTCATTGGCGGAATGTCGCTCGTGGTGTCGAAATCCGGAACCACATAGACGGTATAAAAGGGCTCGTCTCCAGGCAAAAAGGCGGCCAGCATCATCGGCAAACCCAGAACAAGCTGGCCGCAATCGTCGCGCAGGGTCAGCTCCATCGGCGGGGCAGACGCGCCCAGAGCCACATTCAGCGGCTCCCGCGCCAGGTTGATTCCGCCTGCCGAGAAGGAGTCTACGCACAGGCTGCGGTCGTTGACCTCAGTGCTGATCCAGTGCGGGCCAGGACCAGCGGCTAGCTCCAGCAAATCCGGACCTGCATCTTCCGCGGTCGAGTCCTCACCGGCTTCGCCCATTGGCGCATCGCCGGCATTGGTCGCAGTCACCGTTACCAGGTTTTGCTGTCTTTGGTTGGAACTTGTATTTGTCGGTGCAATACTTCGCACGGTTCGCAGATGAATTGGCCAAGTTGGGGACGGCAAGAGCGGAATGCGGAGATTCGCCACCGCGTGGCTTTCAATTGATAATTCTACAAAGCCCGACAAAACTGCCTGCTTCTGCCGCATCGCTCCATCATGACCGAGGCTGGCGTCGGTGTTCTCTTCCGCGCCGACCACGAGAGTATAGGCTCCATTGGGAAGGTTGGCTTGAAAACTGTGAGTTACAGCATCTAATTGCAGCGTGTAAGGCAGAATTCGTTCTGTAGCATCAAGCACCGTTGCCGGTTTAGGTTCAGGTACTGAAGAGCCGCTCGAATCGTCGCCGCTCAACGACTTCCCATTCGGCAAAATCGCCGTTGCCTTTACGGTATAAAACGGCTCCAGCGTCAGCAGCAGATTCGCCTCCGCCTCTTTGCCTCCCCTCAGCCGGATGCGCGTCGCATCGGCAAACTCCCGCGCCTCCGGATAAAAGACGCTGGCGTAGCCGTTGCGCATCACCTTTGCCCCAGCCGCCACCGCGCTCACAGCCGGTTCGCTCTCGAAGGCCGGCATCGTATACACCGCATAGACCCCGCTCGGCAGCCCGGCAAAGCGGTAAGCACCGTCGCCATTGGTCCTGGTCTCGCCGTTCTGCGCCCAGACGGCCCTGCCGTTGCGTATGACCTGCTTGAGCAGCTTCAGCGTGATTCCCTGTGCCGGATCGCCGGTGGAAAGTTCAACCCGCCCGTGAATTGCCGAGGTGGGCGTAAGCCGGAAATCCAGCGCGGGCATCTCCGCGGCCACCAGTACGCTGTGCGCCGGGCCATCGTCCTGGTAGTCCACGTCCTCGGTAGCATAAGAGCGGTCGTGATACCCCGGCTTGCGCACCCGGATCGTCTGCGGCCCCACCGGCACCCCAGCGAGCTCGAAGCGGCCCTCGCCGTCGGTCAGCGCGCCCGTGCTGGCGTCGCCTTCAATCTGCACCAGCACCCGCGCCAACGGCAGGCCGGTGAACGCGTTGCGCACCACGCCATACACCGTCGCCAACGCCGGCGGCAATACAGGCGCGTTCGCTGCCAGAGTCGGCGACTCGGCAAGCGGCGTGGTCGGCAGATCCTGAGACAGGCCCGTCGCGGCAGTCGCCAGCAGCAAAGCGCACAGCGCCAGCATCGCCAGCCAACCGGGGCCGAGCCCGGGGCCATGCCAGGCAGCGCGCCGTTCGCCCGCGGCTCTTTTGATTGGAATTGGGTCCACTCGGTATTGTGACGGTTTCCAGCCGGAATTGGAATCGTCCGGCAAAGAAAAACAGGTGTGGAGAGTCTGACTTATCGCTTTCCACCCGCGCCAGTAGCCGTCGGCTCTGGAAGATCCGTCGCATTGGCTCCCGTTGGCAGCTTGAAGAGTGTGGCGTCCGGCTCGGAGCGGTCGATATTGCTTAGCTCTGTCGTCACCGTCCCTGTGCGCGGGTCGCTCGTCATCTGGCGCACTGTGGTCTTCAACTCCGCTGAAACCCAGCTCTCCGCGGTCACCGTAAAGTCGCGGTCGTTGTTCACCGTTCCGGCGGGAACCACCTGCGTGGCGCGCGTGCCGGTTGCCTCCAGCCCCCCGATCATCTCCACTGACAGGCTCTCCGTTTGCAGATTGGCAGCCGTCTGACTCGATGCGCTCGCCGCGGCAGCACCACGCGGCCCGGAGCCAAGCGAAGCCATCAGGCTGCTCAGTTGCGCCTCCGGCAATTGACTTATCGAGGTAAAGTTTGCTGTCTGGTTGACCGATACCCACGTGACTGCCTTCCCCTCTAGCGGGTTCCAAACAGTAATGACGCGGCCTGGCTGGCCTCCGCTTGAAGTCAGCGCACTTTCGGCCCGCATCCGCCCCTCGGAGTCGCGCCATAGCCGCACCTCGACCGTGCTCTTGATCACCGTCCCGTCGGAGAGCGTCTGCTCATGCACCGTGGTCTCGGTGGCGGAAAATGGCGCTCCCTTCACCGGTCCCCAGGCGGCCACGCGCGGCATCACAGCTGAGATCACGGCGGCAATCGCGGGGTCGGGCGTACTGGCAATCGATGCCTGCGTGGAGACAGGCGCGACTACCCCCGAGGAGAGCGGCCGCACGGCATTTTGGGCACAGACGATGGGCGCGATAAAGAGTACGGTCCAGGGGAGCAAACGCATTTGCAGACACCTCATTTGCAGATTTGTAGCGCAGGCCTTCCGGCCATCTGTCGCGCGGACGTCCTCGTCCGCGCCTGTTCGATAGTCTTTGCCAAATCATCCATTCAAAACGAGAGTTTACTCCTCGGGACACGGAAATTCCAAGCGCTACTCAGTCGCGCGGCCAGAAGTGCGTCTCCGAGCAGGCGCGCAGACGCTCGGCAGCCTCTTCAGCGGTGATGTCTCGCTGCGGCATTCCCAGCATCTCAAAGCCCACCATGAATTTGCGCACCGTCGCCGAGCGCAGCAGCGGAGGATAAAAGTGAGCGTGAAAATGCCACTCATCATGCTCCGCGCCGTCGGTAGGCGATTGATGAAAGCCCATCGTATACGGAAAGCTGGTCTCAAAAAGATTGTCGAAGCGCGTCGTCAGCCGCTTCAACACATCGGCCAGCGCGTCGCGCTCTTCGGCTGTCAGCTCCGTCAGCGCGCCCAGATGGCGGCGGCTCACCAGCAGCACCTCAAAGGGCCAAATCGCCCACCAGGGAACCAGAGCCGTAAAGTACTCATTTTCAAAGATGACGCGCTCGCCGGCCGCGCGCTCGGTCTGTACGTAGTCGCAGAGCAGGCAATGGCCGGTGCGGGCAAGGTAATCGCTCTGGGCGCGGCTCTCGGCGGCCGGCTCGTCTGGGACAAACCCCGTCGCCCAGATCTGCCCATGGGGATGAGGATTGCTCGAACCCATCATTGCCCCCCGGTTCTCGAAGATCTGCACATAGTCGATCCATCCCAGACCGGAAAGATCTTCGTACTCCCGCGTCCAGGCATCGACGACGCGGCGAATCTCAGCGCTCTTCATGCGCGCCAGCGTCAGGCTGTGGTCGGGATGAAAGCAGAGAACCTTGCACAGGCCGCGGGCCGGCTCGGCCACCAGCAAATTTGAAGACACTTCAGAAGCTGGAGCTTCCAAATCGGCTTTGAAAGAACTCAATTCGGAGGGAGACGGGGGTTTTAATCCCCGTGTAACGTCAATAGAATCAGTGGGGGCTTTAGCCCCGGAGGAACACTCGCCAGCAATTTCATTAGAACCATCAATTCGATCCGTAGCCACTAAACCAGGCGCATCCGGCAGCATCGCCGAATAATCGTTCACAAAAGAAAAGACGCTCTTATAAACCGGGTTCACCGCTCCGCCCGCCCGCTGATTGCCGGGACACAGGTAGCAATGCGGATCGTAGCTAACGCCGACCGGCGCAGTCTTCTGGCTCACCTCGCCCTGCCATGGCCGCTGTGTGCGATGCGGCGAAACCAGTACCCACGACTGCCGCAAAGGGTTCCATCGCCGATGCGGATGCAGCGCTTTCTTCTCCATGCTTGCTCCAGAAAACATCGTTATGCGACAGCTATTATTAGCCTGTGTCAGCTCTCACAATTTTGTGGCACATCAAGGAATTCCTGAACGCTTGACGCAATCTTGCTCATATCTTTTAGTTCACATTCCCACAAAACACATATCTTCCAGCCAAGCGCATGTAAAGAATCCCGAACCATCTTGTCACGTTCCCGATTCTTTGTAATCTTTTGGGTCCAATATTGACGATTATGGACCGGAACTCTTGCGCCTCGTTGACAATTGTGACCATGCCAGAAGCAGCCGTGGACGAAAATCACTTTCTTTCGGCTTCTGAAGACAAGATCAGGACAGCCTGGCAAATCCATCCTGTGCAGCCTGTAGCGGTAGCCCTTCGCGTACAACTGCCGACGCACTAACATTTCGGGACCGGTGTCCTTACTTTTCACCGCTTGCATCGTGCGGCGTCTTACTTCGCGCGCATTCATTAAGACCTCTGGATCGGAGTCAATTCAGACTCCCGCGCAACCTCACCCCCACGGCGAATCCGTGTTAGCCTCTCAGTATCGGCCCCATTATGCTCGATTTCGAAATCAACATAGTTTACTTCATCGTCTGCACCATGGAAACACTCATGGAATGCTTTTAATAGGTGAACATCCACGAGCGGTTGCGCTATCGGTTTCGGATTGTTTCTTGGACTCGCAATTGTTGCGGGAAAAACATAGATGCAAGGCGGCGGAAGCACGTATTGTGCGACCGCTGTGCATCGCTCTGGCATATCGGCAACCTTTGGGCAAGGACGTCCAACTGTTGCGCAGGCCATATCCCAAATAATGATGCCGTCAACCTGTTGCTGCCTGGAGATGATTTCGGCGCTCAATCGCGTATGTATCCCTGACCAAGCGTTAAGTCTAGGGTCTGCGCCGAGATTCGTGCAGAGGCTCCATATCACGAATTCCTGCGCATTCGTGGGTCGCTCGAAGATATTTGTGTTATTGCCGTCGAGGCAACCTTTGAGTTCAATCGCTCCGACTCGTCCAGAATTCAATCCAACAATGTAGTCGTGACGGTTGGATTCGCCAGCCGATTCCCAATCCCGGATGAATCCCTGGTCTTGCATATGGTTCAGCACGTTCCGAGCAAATTCGCGCTTAAAACGCATCGTCGCGGAAAACTGTCCGCGCACACGCTCTATTGCTCCACGAAAGAGGCCGCTGTTA
>Ga0181516_10000270_pt1 | contig 51882 bp, 29 predicted proteins | sample PEATcosm2014_Bin_25_FD_121104 | JGI IMG/M metagenome (GOLD analysis project Ga0181516, IMG submission 121104) | Peatland microbial communities from MTU Mesocosm Facility, Houghton, MI, USA - PEATcosm2014_Bin01_10_metaG | ecosystem: Environmental > Terrestrial > Soil > Wetlands > Peat | place...
AAATTGCTCCAGTTCTTCTTCACGCGCCATGAACCTTCCCTCCAAGAAGAAGGTTCAGCCCGAAGACCGGCCAGGGCATATAGCAAGAGTGGTTCAATGAATTTCAAATGCGTTTGCCCTGGGGCTCCGCTGCCTCGTAGCGTCCACGCAACTGACAGTCGTATCGATTCTGCAAACACGGATGGGTGCCCCATGTCCGGATTTTCGGACATGGGAAAGCGGCCGAGTGAACCCTCTACATAGCCCTTAGCAGTTTCACCAGCCGCGCGAACGCCTGTTCCCGCGCGGGCTTGTTGCCGGGCATCGCGTTGCCGGGATCTTCGCCGGCGCGCATGAAGCCATGCCCTGCGCCGTCATAAGTCACCGGCTCATAGCTTTTGCCGGTCGCCTTCATCGCGGCAATCGTGCCGGGAACGGTGGCCCCGATGCGGGCGTCGTTGCCGGCATAGAATCCGTAGACAGGTGCATTGACCGCTGAAACATCCGCCGGGCCCGGGCCATAGAAGACGAAGGAAGCGGCGAGGTCGTGGCGATGCGTGGCAAACGAGAATGCCTTGCCGCCTCCCCAACAAAACCCAACTGTCGCGATCTTTCCGTTGGCGGCGGGCAAATGCCGGGCATAATCGGCAGCCGCGTCCAGGTCGGCATTGACCGCGTCGGCATCCAGGCCGCCGATGGCCTTGACGGTAGCGTCCTGGGTAGCAAACTCGCTGGATCCGCCGCCATTCGGCCCAAAGCCCGACAACAGATCCGGCGCGACGACGATGAACCCCTCGGCGGCCAACTCGTCGGCCATTTCCTTTGCCCAGTCGCTCAGCCCGAAGATCTCGTGGATCAGAATCACCGTCGGAGCCTTGTCCTTGATCTCGGGATAGACCACAAAGGCCTGCACCGTGCGGCCGCCGTGTTTTAGTGCAACATATTCGCGGTGCCGCGGCGAAGCATCCAGACGGGCTCTGGCCCAGTCCTGTGCGTTGAGATGTATTCCGCCCATAAGCACGAGCAGCCAGCAGGCGATAACTGCGAGGAAGCGCAATGTCGTTTTCATGCGCACCAGTCTATTTGCGGCGAGGCAAGCGCGCAAGCAGTCTTCCTGCAGCTGGACCGAAATTGGTTCCGAGTCGCAAAGAAGACCCCGGCGGAAGAGAATCCGCGGCTCTCACTTCTCATCGTGGTGGGCAATTACGTGGTTTTTTATGCGCTCGTAAACCTCTTCGCTGACGATGCCGTGATCCTCAAGTTCGAGCTTGGTGCGGTAAGGCCGATACCGGACGATGCGCGCCGCCCACACGCGGGTCATGCCGGGGACTTTGAGCAACTCGTCGAGGCTGGCGGTATTGATGTCCACGGGCGCGGATTTCGCCACGGTCCTGGCCATGACGTGCGATTGTAGGACGGCGGGCAGGCAAAGAGCAGCCAGCAGCGCGGCTAGCATCGGGAGTCGGAGGCTTTTCGGCACGGCCCCATTCTGCGCCCAGAGACGAGACAGCGCAACCCCCGCCGCTTGCGCGAGAATGGCGTGCACATCGCACTCATGCAGCGCCGCTTTCCCGGATGATTCATGCATCTTTATGCAGACGGGAGGATTCCTGCGCACAGCACGTGCGATGCGGCTTGCCTTACACTATTCCGATGGAAGAGTTCAGCAGAATCCAGCGCCTGCCCCCTTACGTCTTCAACATTACCGGTGAAATGAAAGCCTCCGCTCGCCGTCGCGGAGAGGACATTATCGATTTCGGCATGGGCAATCCCGATGGGGCGACGCCCAAACATATTGTGGACAAGCTGGTGGAGGCCGTGCTCAAGCCGCCAACCCACCGCTACTCGGTCTCCAAGGGCATTCCCCGCCTGCGCAAGGCCATCTGCAATTGGTACAAGACCCGCTACGACGTGGATCTCGATCCCAATACCGAGGCCATTGTCACCATCGGCTCCAAAGAGGGCATTGCACACCTCTGCCTGGCGATTCTGGACTCCCGCGACACGGTGCTGGTGCCCAATCCCAGCTATCCCATTCACATCTATGGCCCGGTGATTGCCGGGGCGCACGTGGTGAGCGTGCCCATCAACGATCAGGAACAGTTTCTGGCGCAGTTGGAAGACCTGATCCCGCGCATGACGCCGCGGCCCAAGGCGCTGATCGTCAATTTCCCATCGAACCCAACAACGGAGTGTGTTGACCTGCCCTTCCTGGCGCGGCTCGTCGAACTGGCCCGCGAGTACGGCTTCCACCTGATTCACGACCTGGCCTATGCCGATATCGCCTTCGACGGCTACAAGCCGCCCAGCGTTTTGCAGGTTCCCGGCGCCAAAGACGTTGCGGTGGAGTTCTTCACGCTCTCCAAAAGCTACAACATGCCCGGCTGGCGCGTCGGCTTCATGGTCGGCAACCCGGTCCTGGTGGCCGCGCTGGGCCGTCTCAAGAGCTATTTCGACTACGGAACCTTCACGCCGATCCAGGTGGCGTCGATTCTGGCGCTCGAAGGCCCGCAGGATTGCGTGCACGAGATCTGCGAAACCTATCGCAAACGTCGCGACGTGCTGGTGGAGGGGCTGAACAAGATGGGCTGGCCGGTGGTGTCTCCCAAGGCCACCATGTTCGTGTGGGCGCAGATCCCCGAACAGTTTCGCAAAATGGGCTCTCTGGAGTTTTCAAAGGTGCTGCTGAACGAGGCCAAAGTGGCTGTCTCGCCGGGCATCGGCTTTGGCGACTACGGCGACGGGCACGTTCGCTTCTCGCTAATCGAAAATGAGGAGCGAACACGCCAGGCGCTGCGCGGCATGAAGCATATGTTCGCAAAGGGATAAGGAATGCAGAAATGAACGCAGGGTGCCTTTCCTCAGGGAAGGCACTTTGTGTTTGCGGTAATGGCCATTGGAGGTTCGGGTTTGTTGGCGGAATGCTGACCGGCGACCGGATTCTGGTTCCCGCGTCGATTAAAGAACCATGGAGCGCGCCAGCAGGCGTTCGAATTCGGGGACTTCGACCGGGCAGCTGTAGAGGAAACCCTGATAGTTGCTGCAGCCTAGATGTTCAAGGAAGCGGCGCTGTTCCTCGGTTTCCACGCCCTCGGCGATGACATTCAGGCCGAGCGCCTGGCCGAGCGAGATAACGGTCTGTGCGATGGCGCGGCTGCTCACGTCATCCAGAATGTCTTTTACGAAGGCGCGGTCGATCTTCAGTTCGTCCAGCGGCAGCCGCTTCAGATAGCTGAGGGAGGAATAGCCGGTGCCAAAATCGTCCAGTGAGAATCGCAAGCCGAAAGTCTTGAGTTCGGTCATCTTTGCCACCACATCTTCGATGTTGTCGACAAACATGCTCTCGGTCAGTTCCAGCTTGAGCCGGCACGGATTCGCGCCCGTTCTCCTCACTGCCTCCAACACCTGCTTGACGAAGTCTGGCTCGCGAAACTGCTTGGCACTGATGTTCGTAGCCACAGCGATGAGCTCTGTATCCCTGCTCTTGGCCCACTCGGCAATTTGTAGGCAGGAGGCTTCCAGCACCCAGTTGCCGACAGGCAGAATCAGACCGGTCTCCTCGGCAACGGGGATGAACTCCATGGGAGAGAGCAGGCCCCGCTCGGGGTGCTGCCAGCGAATCAACGCCTCGGCCCCGGTAAGCATGCTGCCGGTCAGCTGCGGCTGAAAGAGGAGCCTAAGCTGACTGGCTTTGAGCGCCTGATGAAGGTCATCTTCCAGTGTGGCGCGCGCGTTGACCGCCGCCTGCAGGGCCGGCGCAAAGAACCGCACGGAATGTCGGCCCGCGCTTTTTGCCTGGTAGAGGGCGATGTCCGCCTGCTGCAGAACCTCGTTCGTGGTCTCGCCCTGTCCTCCAAAAACCGTGATTCCGATGCTTGCCGAGGTCAGGCACTCGCGGCCGACCATGACGTACGGTTGCGCGATCGCGGCAAGAATCTTTTCCGCGATGCCTTCGGCCTGGGTCGCGGCAGCTTCCGGAACAGAGCCCATGTCCTCCAGAATCACCACGAATTCATCGCCGCCGAGCCGAGCCGCGGTATCCGACTTGCGAACCGTGCCGGCCAGCCGGCGAGCGGTCTCCTGCAGCACCATGTCTCCGATCGAGTGGCCCAGTGTGTCGTTCAGCGACTTGAAATTGTCCAGATCCAACAACAGGAGGCCGCGCAGACTGCCGTTGCGGGCGCTGACCGTGAGGCTCTGCTGCAGACGGTCCATCAATAGGCGGCGGTTGGGGAGGCTGGTTAAAGGATCGTAGAAGGCCAGGTTGTTGATCACCTGGTGCGCTTCCATCAGGTCCTTCACCTCACGTTCATGCTTTTCCAACTGGGCAATGCGCCAGCGGACAAGGCCCATTCCTGCCAGGACCGGGACCAGTCCGCAAAACGCGAGGAACCACCAGGTCAAATACCACGGCGTAAGGATGTGAAACGCAAAATCGACAGGCTGGTTGCCCCAGTCTCCGTTGCTGTCCAGGGCCTCGACTTGCAGCAAGTAGTTCCCTGGCGCCAGCTTTGCAAAGTGCAACTCATGCTGCGTGGTCTCGGTCCAGTCTGAATTGCCGTTCTCAAGCCGATAGCGAAACCGAAGTTCGCGGTCAGCGGGGGTGTTCAGCACCGCGTAGCGCACATCGAGTGAATTGGCCTTGATGCCGGTCGACGGGTCATCTTGCCCGGTAACATCCGAGGGGCCAAGAATCAACTTGGTGAAAGCCAACTTCGGCCGCGCATTCTGCTGCGATTGGGGCGCAGGCACAAAGCGCGACAAGCCACCGCTGGTGCCAATCCATACCGATCCGTCGGGCATTGCAGCGAAGGCGTTCATATTGGTGTCGTTCCACACCAGCCCATCGCCGCTGTCGTAATGACGCCAGTGCGCGCCATCCAGGACGTTCACGCCGCGATCGGTTCCCACCCAAAGGCGGCCCGCGGTGTCGCGTTCAATAAAGTAGATCAGGCTTTGGCCGGCGGGGGGCAGGACGACGCGGTCGATTTCCAGCTTCTGCTCCGTCACCCGCATGTGGACGACACTGCCGCCTAGGAAACCCACCCAAAGCGAGCCATCCGGAGCGGCGCAAAGAACATGCACCTCGGCGGAGTTCAACCCGTCCGCGGCAGTCCAGTGCTTCCATTTTTCCGATGCAAACTCGTAGAGGCCGTCCAGACCACCGGCCCAAACCGTTCCGTCTTCCGCAGCGACCAGCGACCAATAAGCCAGCGGCGGCAGTGCTTCGACTCGCTCAAAGCGTGCGTATGGAGGCGAGGCGACAAAAACGCCTGCGTCGGTGGCCGCCCAAAGTCGCCCGGCATGATCGAAGCGGAGAATGCGCGCCGCTTTCGCGGTAAGGCCCTGGTCCGCGCCAAACCAATCCAAATGGCCCGATTGCGGATTCATGCGCGCGACGCCATGTTTTTCGGTTCCCAGCCACAGGTCGCCGTCGGGCCCCATGCGCACCGAGTGAACCGAGAACGTACGCAGGGCAGGAACAACGGTCCACGCCATTCCGGACGGGCGCGGTTCGCCGTGCATCAGTCCGCCCCGGCTGCCGACCCATAGCGACCCGCCGGGCATGGGCAGGATCTCGTAAACGTAGTCGCTGGCCAGCCCGCTTTCGGTGGTGTAGTTCTCCCACTCCCGTCCCCCTCTCCACAGCGCCAACCCGCGCCCCGCCAGACCCACCCAGATGGAGTGCTGCCGGTCCTCGAAAACGGTGCTTACCACGCCGCGCAGGCCAGAGGACCGATCGACCTTCAGCCAGCTCTTCTCCTTCTGGATCAGGACACCCGCGGCATAAGGAATCATGAGGTCGCCATCGGAGGTCACGGCCAGCGGACCGATCGAATCCTGGTCCGGGATGGGCAAAGGCGGTTTTGCAAAGTGACTCTGGCCCTGCGGCAGGAATGCAATGTCGCCGTCCCCCGATTGCACCCAGAGCGCGCCGTCGCGATCTTTGCGGATCGACCGCACGGGAATCGCGGCAAGGCCGTTCGAGCGGCCATAAACGGTAGTGCCGCTGCCATCCCGGCGGCAGAGCTCGTTGCCGCAGCCATACCAGAAGGTGCCGCCGTCAACCAGAATCGCCGATACGCCGGGGCCTGAGCTGCCAGGAACCTGCGCGAATGTCCGAAAGGTGTACCCGCTGTGGCCCTGCGTCAGGCTCATCTCCACCAGCCCGGCGTCCGTGCCCAGAAGTGTGTGGCCCTTGCCGTCCGATTGAATGCCTTGCGGCCAGCTCACTTCCTTGAAGTCGCCCGGGACCTCCTCGAAAGCTTTGCCGTGCAAGCGCCGAAGGCCAAAGCCGCCGCCGATGAGAAGCGCTCCGTCGGGCGCTTCCCCGAAGACCGTGCCCGAGAAAGAAGGCGTGTCTTTGCCGCTCCCGAAGGCATCGAAACGATCGCCATCATAGCGGAAGATGCCGTTGTCGGTGCCGGTCCACAGAAAACCGGCCCGGTCCTGGTAGATCTGCCGAATGCCCAGATTCATCAGGCCGTCGGAGGGTCCAAACGTGCGAAAGCTGTACTCCTGCGCGCGCACTTCCGCGAGGGTAAGCAACAGGATCAGGATTGCGCTCGCCTTGGAAACCAGTCTCACTGAAGTCCTCATCGGCTTATTGGCTTATTTTCTATATAGATGTGGCAAAATAATTGCGATGTTGTCTCGTGGTCCGGCGGCCGACGGCCAGGGAGCGGTCCATGCGCAGAGAAGAGATGATCCGGAATCTTCGCCAGCGGCGGGATCCGTGGGATATCGCGGTGGTCGGCGGCGGTGCAACCGGCCTCGGTGTTGCAGTGGATGCGGCCGCGCGCGGCCTGAGCGTGGTGGTGGTCGAAGCACATGACTTCTGCAAGGGTACCAGCAGCCGAAGCACCAAGTTGGTGCACGGCGGCGTGCGCTATTTGGAGCAGGGCAACATTCCGCTCGTCATGTCCGCGTTGAAGGAGCGCGGGATTCTGCGCCTCAACGCTCCCCACCTGGTGCGCGACCTGGCTTTCGTGGTGCCCAATTACTCCTGGTGGGAAGCGCCGTTTTACGGCATCGGCCTCAAGCTCTACGACATGCTCGCCGGCAAGTATGGCTTCGGCGCATCCAAGCTGTTGAGCAAGGAAGAGGTTCTGGAACGGCTTCCGGCCCTTGAGCAGGCGGAACTGCGCGGCGGAGTTGTGTACTACGACGGCCAGTTCGACGATGCGCGCCTGTTGGTGCATCTGGCCATGACCGCGGCCGACCATGGTGCCACCCTGCTCAATTATTTCCCGGCCATCGGCCTGCTGCGCGGCGGGGACGGATCTATCGACGGCCTGACCTCGCGGGACCTGGAGAGCGGGGAACTGTACACCATTCACGCGCGCGTCGTGGTGAACGCGACCGGCATCTTTACCGACAGCGTCCGCCGCATGGCCGACCCCAACGCGGAGGCGCTGGTGGTCACCAGCCAGGGCATTCACTTGGTTTTCGAGCAGAGTTTCCTCAAGGGTGATACGGCCCTCATGGTCCCACGCACCAGCGATGGCCGTGTGCTGTTCGTGATTCCCTGGCATGGTCACGCCGTGGCCGGAACAACCGACACGCCGGTCGATGCCCCCAGCCTGGAGCCGCTACCGTTCGAGGAAGAAATCGAGTTCATCCTGGAGACGGCAGCGCTCTATTTCTCCCGGCCGCCCAAGCGCGCCGATATTCTGGCTGTCTTTGCCGGCCTGCGCCCGCTGGTCAAAGGCGAAGGCAAAACCTCGGCGCTGTCGAGAGACCACCTCATTCACGTGGATCCCTCCGGCTTGCTTACCATCACCGGCGGCAAATGGACGACCTATCGCCACATGGCGGAGGATTGCGTGGACCACGCCATCACCCTCGGCCGGCTGCCCGATCTTCCCTGTGTGACCAAGACTCTTCGCATCCACGGTTATCTGGAGGATTCCGCGGCGCTTGGGCCGCTTGAGGTGTACGGCTCCGATGCGCAGGCGATCCGCGCGCTCGCCTTGGAACATGAGGAACTGGCCGCCCGTCTGCATCCCGATCTGCCCTACATAGCTGCCGAAGTCGTATGGGCCGCGCGCAACGAGATGGCGCGCACGGTGGAAGACATTCTGGCTCGCCGCACCCGGGCTCTCTTTCTGAATGCCGGCGCGGCATCGCGGATGGCCGAGTCTGTTGCGCGCCTCCTGGCGAGCGAACTCGGTCGCGATCAGGCGTGGATCGATGCCCAGCTGCGGGAATTTTGCACGCTTGCCGAGCAATATCAAGTGTCGGAACGGTGCGCTACGCCGCTTCCGGCCGCTCCCTGAGGCGCAGCCAACAGTAAAGCGGGCACGCATGCGCGTGCGCGCAAACCACCATGTTCTCCGACAGGCCGCCGGTCTTGCGCAGCGAGGAGTCGAGAGAGTCGGATGCGGTCCATCGTCCGGTCCAGTAATCCGGATAGGACCGGGCAAAGTTGGCGAAGGTCATGCGCTGCATCAACTCGTGGGCTGCCTGCGGGTCGAAAGTCGCCACGCCCAGAATCAACGGAACGTTCAGCGCATACCAAAAGCCTCCATTCTCGCACGATCCCGCGGGCGTGCCGGGCTGGTCTACAGGAACCTCAATCTGCTGCGATTCCGAACCACAATCCGAAACCACTGAGAAATGTCAGGCAGCAAGGGACTTTTTACTGCTGTTGGAGGTTGTAGTTCAAGTAGACGACATGGGTCTGCAGGTATTCTTCCAGCCCATGCTTTCCATCTGCGCCGCCGATGCCGGATTTGCGCCAACCGGCATGGAATCCCTGCATGGCTTCGAAGTTTTCGCGATTGACGTAGGTCTCGCCGAACTTCAACTCGTTGGCGGCGCGCATGGCTACACTCAGGTTCGATGTATAGATTGACGAGGTCAGGCCGTACTCGCAGTCGTTGGCCATTTCGATTGCCTCGTCGAGAGTTTTAAAGGTGGCGATGGGCAGCACTGGACCGAAGGTCTCCTTCTGCATGATGTCGCTATCTTGCTTGCAATTGGCCAGCACAGTGGGCTGGAAGTAATATCCCGTTGCGGCCTGACCCGTGCCTCCGCCACAGAGCAGCTTTGCCCCGTCGCCAACCGCCTTTTGAACAGCTGCACTTACCAACTCCTGCTGACGCTTGCTCACCAAGGGCCCCATCTCGGTGGCGGCGTCCATGGGATCGCCCACCACGGTCTGTTGCATGGCGGCGGTGATCTTCGATGTGAATTCCTCGGCAACCGACTCGTGAACGTAAACTCGCTCGGCGCAGTTGCACACCTGCCCGGTGTTGATGATGCGCGAGTCGCGAATGGAGCGGACGGCAAGGTCGAGATCGGCGTCCCCCATCACGATGGCAGGCGCCTTGCCGCCCAGTTCCAGCGAAACCTTGGTGACGTTTTCAGCAGCGGCGCGCATCACGGCAACTCCGCCTTCCACGCTGCCGGTAAGGCTCACCATGCCGACTTTGGGGTGGCTCGCCAAGGCATGTCCGACGACTGCGCCAGTGCCCGACACTAGGTTGAAAACGCCCTTGGGCAACGAAGACTGAGCGACGAGCTTGGCAAATTCAAAGGCGTTGTTCGGCGTCTCGCTGCTGGGCTTGATGACGATGGTGTTGCCGGTAAGCAGTGCGGGAGCCATCTTGCGCACGATCAGGAAGAAGGGGAAGTTCCAGGGCAAAATGCCGGCAATCACGCCGATGGGAGCCTTGAAGAGCAGAATGTTTTCGCCTGGCCGGTCGCTTTGGACGATTTCGCCTTCATAGCGGCGGGCAAACTCAGCCATGTAATCCAGGTAGTCGGCGGAAAAGTCCACCTCGACCTGGGCGAGACCAAGGATTTTGCCTTGCTCCTCGGTGATGACGTTAGCTAACGCTTCTCTATGGGAGCGAAGCAAGCCGGCAATCTCCCGCAAGTGCGCTCCGCGCTGGACGGCAGGGAGCGCGGCCCAGGGCTTTTGCGCCCGCTCGGCTGCCAGGACGGCGCGATTCACGTCTTCTACCGTGCCGCTGGGGAATTCGGAAATCACCGTTTCTGTCGTGGGGTTCAATACCTGAAGGGTTCCGGCTGAAGCGACGAATTCACCGTCGATCAGCATCTCATAACGTTTGAGACCGGGTTCCGCAGCGATCATGGACGAACTACCTCCTGACGGGAAGGTCCTACATACTCCCGCACCGCGCTCATCATAAGACTCGTACCGGGCTCTTTGAAAGCAGGATCTTTTTCAATAGCGAAATGAAAGACTTGCCGGAAACCCGAACTGCAGCAAGTCTCATTGCGGAGGAATGGACCCGCCTGGACGGCGCCGAGTTTCACGCGGTGATTCGGTGCAATAGATGCTTTTTCTCTCTTTGGAATATACTGACCTTTCGATTCCAGATAGCTTTTGGAATGAGCGCCAATCATGCGCGCAGCAAAGACGTCCAGGAGACGGCAGTTTGGCGAAGGCAAAAATCAAGAGACTTTATCTCATCCCGATTCTCTCCAAGGCGCTCGACGTGATCGAGCTGCTGGAGCAGAATCAGGCCCCGCTGGCGATGGAAGAGGTCTTTCAGCGGACCAAGATTTCCAAGACCAGTGTGTACAGGATTCTGAAGACCCTGGTGCACCGCGGCTATGTCGCTGAGTCGCAGGATGGGCGCTACAGGCTGGTTTCGCGGCCCCGCAGGCTGCGCTTCGGCTTTGCCACACTGAGCGCGGAGATGCCCTTTTCGGTTGCGGTGGCGCAAAGCGTCGGTGAGGCCGCTGCTGCCGCAGGTGTCGAGCTGGTGCAACTCGACAATCGTTACGACGCGGAGCAAGCAATCCGGAATGCCGAGGAATTTGTCGCCAAACGCGTCGATCTGGTGTTGGAATTCCAGGTGGAAGAAGCTGCTGCGCCGCGCGTGGCCCACATCTTCAAAAAGGCCGAGATTCCCCTGATCGCCATCGACGTTCCCCACCCAAACGCCACCTATTTTGGCGTGGACAACTTCGAAGTCGGCTATGAGGCCGGCGCGCTCCTGGCACAATTTGCTGCCGCCAAGTGGAAGGGAAAGGCCGATTGGGTCCTGGGCGTAGGATTTGCCGAAGCCGGCAGTTTCGTGCAGAGCCGTATCTCTGGCGCCTTCGACGGAATTCGCGAGCGCCTCGGCCAGATTCCGGCCGAACGATTTGTGCAGATCGAAGGCCGAGGCATGCGGGTTCCCAGCCAATTGGCGGTTGCCGAATTTCTTCGCGTCGTGCTGCCCGGCGAATCCATTCTGGTTGCGGCGGCCACCGATTCCAGCGCGCTGGGCGTGCTCGATGCCGCCCGTCAGGCCGGTCGCGAGAACAATTTCGCCATTGCCGGGCAGGACTGCATCCCCGAAATGATGGAAGAGATGCGCACGGAGAAAAGTGCGATTGTCGGCTCGGTTTCCCACGAAGCAGAGACCTACGGTCCTCGCCTGATCCAGCTGGGTATTTCGCTTTTGCGCGGTTACACGGTTCCTCCCTACAACTACGTGCGACACCGTGTGGTCACCCCGGAAAGCCTGAGCACTCCAATCGAACCTCCTGCGGGATGAGGTGACTTTTCTATTCCTGGAAGCCGCCTGCCTACCGTCGGCTTCCAGAAACCCCAGGAATCCGAAGATCGCCTGGGTCTGAGTAAGCTATTTAGTTGTCATTATTTATACCAAGAATGAAGACCTCTCAGATTGGCTGAGACCGATACGGAAAAACCTCTCGCTCAGAACAAATGACCTTGACAGCGGAGTCGCTTCCGACTTAGTGTTTTTCCAATGACAAAATGGTTCATATGGGAACTTTCAATCTCGAAGGGTGACCGACCTTGGGCGTGAATCCGATCTGGGGAGTGTTCTTAAGCTGGTTGGGCGGCATGGCGTCTGCGAGCTTTTACGTGCCGTTTCGAAAGGTGCGCGGATGGTCGTGGGAAACCTATTGGCTGGCGGCGGGCGTAGTGAGCTGGATCGTTGTGCCGTGGTTGATGGCAGGGGCCTTGACGGCGCATTTCCTCCAGGTTCTGCAGGCCATACCGGTTTCCACACTCTTCTGGACCTATCTCTTCGGGGTTCTGTGGGGCATTGGCGGCCTGACCTTCGGGCTAACCATGCGCTACCTGGGAATGTCGTTGGGCATGGCCGTTGCCATGGGCAACTGCGCGATCTTCGGCACACTGGTCCCGCCCTTGTTTCACGGGCAATTTCACCAATTAGTTTCGCAGCGATCCGGCCTGGTTACCTTGTCAGGTGTGGGAGTCTGCGCGTTGGGCATTCTTCTGGCGGGCACCGCTGGCATCTCCAAAGAGAAGGAGCTTTCAGCCGAAGAGAAGAAGGCCAGCGTGAGCGAATTCAATCTCAGGCTGGGATTGGCTGTCGGCATCTTCGCCGGCGTCCTGAGTGCCTGCTTCGCCTTTGGCCTGGACGCGGGCAACCCGATCAAGCAACTCTCGATGGCCTATGGAAGCAATCCGGTCTGGCAGGGCCTGCCCGTGCTGGTGGTGTTGCTTGCGGGCGGATTCACCACCAATTTCATCTGGTGCGTGGCCCTCAATCTGCGCAATCGCAGCTACGGCGAGTATCTCCGCGTGTCTCTGGTAACCGATGATTCGTCTGCGCCCGTTCTTTCATCGCTGGGCACGCGGAAGCGCCCGTCGCTATTCGGTAACTATCTCTTCTCGGCGTTGGCCGGCGGACTCTGGTACATGCAGTTCTTCTTTTACACCATGGGCGAATCGCAGATGGGACATTACAAATTCTCCAGTTGGACGCTGCTGAATGCTAGCGTGATCATCTTCAGCACGCTCTGGGGAATCGCTTTGAAGGAGTGGCGGGGCGTGAGCCTGCGGACCAAGGTGCTGGTTCTTCTGACGCTGGTGACACTGGTTGGTTCGACGGTGATTGTCGGCTATGGAAACTACCTGGCAGCACAGTTGTGAGAAAGCAATGTACTGCAGAGTCCGCATGTACTGCAGAGTCCGCGCATAAGAGGGAATGAAAGATGGACGGCTCCAACGAAGTGAAGTCGACAGTCAGGTGCATTGTCGCAGCGGATCTGGGCGCCAGCAGCGGACGCGTGATCGCAGGCCAACTCACGGGTGGCCGTTTGCGGCTGCGCGAAGTGAGCCGGTTTCCCAACGCGTTTTCGCTCGACACCGCTAGCGGCTACCTCACGTGGCCGATTGACGAGATCGAAGCGCAGGTCCGTAAAGGGATCGCGTCCGCTGCATCGCTAGCGCCCGTGGCCAGCGTGGGCGTCGACAGTTGGGCGGTGGACCATGTGCTGCTCGATGCACAGCAACAGCGCATCGGCGGCGCAGTCTGCTATCGCGACAAGCGCACCGAGGGGACGATCGAGCGCGTGTGTTCGCGCATTCCTGGAGCAGAGATTTATCGTCGTACTGGAATTCAGTTCCAGCCCTTCAACACCATCTATCAACTCGCTGCCGTGGCTGCGCGCGAGCCCCAATGGCTCTCGCGGGCCTGCCATCTGCTGATGATTCCCGACTATCTGCATTTCCGGCTCTGCGGAGTCCTGTCCAACGAGTACACCAATGCTTCCACCACGCAGATGTTGACCCTGAATGGTGAGTGGGACAGCGATTTATTTGCTGCCGCAGGAGCGATGAAGTCGCTCATGCAAAGTCCGGTGGATGCGGGCACCGTGCTCGGCGAGATGAAGTGCGACAAAGGCGCAATCAAGGTGATTGCACCCGCCAGTCACGACACAGCCTCTGCTGTGGTGGGCACTCCGTTTGCAGCGGACACAGAGGCATTCCTCAGTTCGGGAACATGGTCGTTGATGGGCATCGAGAGCTTGGTCCCTTACGCGTCGGAAGAAGCGCGCGCAATGAACTTCTCAAATGAAGGCGGATATGGTCGGCGTTTCCGCGTTCTCAAGAACATCATGGGACTGTGGATTTTGCACCAGCTTTGCCAGGAGTTTGATGTGCCGATTGACGACGCACTGATCGCGCAGGCCGCCGCTGCGGCTCCATGGAGATCGATTTTGAATCCAAACGATGCGCGCTTCCTGAATCCCCCATCGATGAAGCAGGCGATTCAAGAGTATTGCATCGATACACATCAGCCTCGGCCGGAAAGTATAGGAGAACTCACTCGCTGCGCCTTTGAGAGCCTGGCACTTTCGTATCGCCAAGTTAAAGAGGAACTGGAATCTCTGCGCGGACGGAGCCTCACGGGAATTCGCATCGTAGGTGGCGGCAGCAGGAATGCGTTTCTCAATCAGCTGTGCGCCAACACCTGCCAACTGCCGGTCTCGGCTGGTCCGGTGGAAGCCGCCACGCTGGGCAATATCTGCACGCAGATGATTGCTCTGGGTGAAATCGAAAACATCGATCATGCACGCGGCTTGATTCGAGGTTCGTTTGCGTCCGTCGAGTTCTGGCCGCAGGAGCAGAATCCAGATCAAGTTTGGAAACAGTTCAAGCAACTTGCGGCGTTTGCTGCAAAGGAGAGTTTGCAATGAAGGAAGTAAGCAGCAAGATTCAGACGGCCTATGAACTGGCCAAAGAGCGCTTTGCCGCAATCGGCGTGGATACCGAGATTGTTTTGCGCACTCTCGATGCGGTACCCATTTCGATCCAATGCTGGCAGGGTGACGATGTGAAGGGCTTCGAGAATCCAGAAGGCGAGCTGACTGGCGGCATTCAGACCAGCGGCAATTATCCTGGCCGCGCGCGCAACGCAGCTGAATTACGCGCCGATCTGAAGTTAGCACTCTCCCAGATTCCCGGTCAGAAGCGTGTCAATCTTCACGCCATCTATCTCGAGTCGGAGTCACCAGTCGAGCGGGACGCAATCCAGCCGAAGCACTTCGAGCGCTGGGTCCGCTGGGCAGCAGAGAACGGCCTGGGCCTGGACTTCAATCCCACCTGCTTCTCCCATCCCAAGAGCGCGGACAATCAAACCCTGACGCATCCCGATGCGGGGATACGCCGTTTCTGGATCGACCACTGCCTGGCCAGCCGCAAGATCAGCGAATACTTCGGCGTTGAGTTGGGGAAGCCGTCGGTGATGAACATCTGGATTCCCGATGGCAGTAAGGATCAGCCCGCCGATCGTCTCTCCCCGCGCCAGCGCCTCATGGACTCTCTGGACGAGATCGTTTCCGCGCCACTGGGATCGAACCACAAGGTTGCCGTGGAGGGCAAGCTCTTCGGCATCGGCGCGGAAAGCTATACCGCGGGTTCGAATGAGTTCTACTTGGCGTATGCGGCAACGCGGAAGACGTTGCTTTGCCTGGATGCCGGGCACTTTCATCCCACCGAAAATGTTTCTGACAAGATCTCGACCGCGCTGTGTTATCTGGACGAGATTCTTCTGCATGTATCGCGCCCGGTGCGCTGGGATTCCGATCATGTGGTGTTGCTGGACGATGCAACCATCGCCATTGCCCAAGAGATTGTTCGCTGCAACGCGCTGTCGCGGGTGAACATCGGACTCGACTTCTTCGATGCAAGCATCAACCGCATTGCCGCATGGATCATCGGCGCGCGCAACATGCGCAAGGCCCTTTTGCTCGCCCTCCTTGAACCGCAGACGCTGCAAATCGAAGCGGAGAAGAAGTGCGATTTTGCCGGACGCCTGGCCATCTTTGAAGAACACAAGTCGATGCCATGGTCCGCGGTGTGGGAGTATTACTGCGCCAGCCAGAATGTAGAAGAGGGAATCGGTTGGTTGGAGAAAGTGCGCAGCTACGAGAAGAGGACTTTGTCTCAGCGCGGAGTTGCGAAATGAGCGGAACTGTTGAACCTTCGAGGTTCGTTCACCGCTCCGCCACCGGAACCTTGTAAAGGCAGACAGGCGCGCTCACGGAACCTCCTCTGCCACGCCAGTCTTCTCGTTGGGGCTTCCAAACAGCTGCTGGACTACTCAAACTCCGAAAGCAAACTGGTAAAGAATTGAGAATTGCGTCGCCTCACGCAACACCTCAGCGCTGAGCTATACTGGTTGGTCCCTTACGACAGAAGGTTTTCATGCTCGCCGTTGTCAACCAAGGTTGGGTCAAGCCCTCTACAATCCTGTTTGCATCCAGGAGTCCTGTCCCCACGACAGCATTCTCCTTTGCTCTCGCACAAGCCGTCCAATCTCAAGCTTCATTCGTACTCTTTCACGCATACGACACCCTCGGCGAGGAGGCAGGTCGGGTCTCCGGCACTCGCGATTATGACTTCGCTGGCGCCGCGCGCTCTGAATTGCATCGTTATGGACCTCTCGCTCAGAAGGTCAGGGATACGGGTGTTCCTTGTGAAGTAATTGTTCGGCCCGGGCTGGCTGCTCACCAGATTGTCACCCTGATGCGCGAACGGCAAATCGACCGAATCGTAATGGGTGCCTGTGGTCATAGTGCCATCGGAAAGCTCCTGGCGGGTTCGGTGGCCGAGGCCGTGTTGCGCACAGTCGGTATTCCGGTTTGCATCGTAGGCTCCAGCGTGGATGAGACTGCACTGTCGTATGCGGTTCCCCGCACTATTCTTTGCGCCGTCAGCCATTCGGAGACCAGCCGCCGTGTAATCGGCTTCGCCGCGGACCTCGCTGCGCATCACGACGCGAAGCTCATTCTGCAGCATGTGATCGCGCCGAAGGAACGGGCCAGTCAATCGATGGATCAACTTGAATTGGACCTGGCTTCTTTGGTACCTGACGGACTTCGCGGCAAATTCGCCGTGCAATCGATCATCGCGTCGAACGATGTGTCCGCGGAGCTTCTCAACCAGAGCCGCATTCGGCAAGCCGACCTTATCGTGATGGGCGCACAGAAAGCGCCGAAACTCTCTTCTATCGCCCGTCTCAGTGTCGCCCACAAGATCGTCGCCCAGGCGCGTTGTCCGGTCTTTGCATTAGGTCCAGATTGCGCCAACGTGTTGAACAGATTTGAAGCCTCCCCTGCGAGTGCCGACGATTGTGAAGTTTCCGTCAGCAGATCGTAGCAGTCAAGCAGTGCTTCAGAAGTTCGAATATACTGTTTGCAAGTCGTGGATGCACCATGGCGTGACGATATGTGTGCGCTTCTGAACCAGTTGTCAGGTTGATTGAGTCAACCCAAATTCCTATGTGGCCGATTTGTGAGTTGTATTCGGCGGGCCTTCTTCTCTATGCACTTGCAGCGTTGACAGGGCTGGCCGCTCATCTTCGGAAGATAAGAGCGACCTGGGTCGCGACCTCGCTGTGCTGCGCCAGCATGGTGGCGGCGGCGCTCGAGTTCAGTGCATCGGCAGCTAGTCTGATCGCTGGCGCTGAATTCAACTGGTCGCTTCCCTCCGGTGCGCCCTTCCTGCATTATGGTGTCCGATTGGACCCCTTGTCGGCCTTTTTCAACCTCGCCCTATCTCTTCTGGCTGTCAGTGTCGCCATTTATTCAGTAGGCTATCTGAAACATGGGGTTCTTCAACGCAGACCGGGTCTTTTCTGCTTCTTCTTTAACCTTCATCTTCTTTTCTTGACCCTGGTCTTCACCGCGTCGAACATTATCTTCTTCATTATTGCTTGGGAACTGGTTGTTGTCACTTCTTACTTCCTGGTTGTAACAGACCATGAATCGGCGGAGTCGCGCCATGGAGGAATGCTCTATATCCTGATGTCGCGCGGTGGCACGGGGCTGCTGTTTATAGGCTTCCTGCTACTGGCATCGGCCGCAAGCAGCATGGAATTCCAAGCCATGCATGGCAGCGGCACAAAGCTGACTCCAGCGCTCGGTGCAGCAGCCTTCCTGTCGCTGTTCTTCGGCTTCGGCGTGAAGGCTGGCATTATTCCATTGCATATCTGGCTACCTGCCGCGCATCCGGTTGCTCCCAGCAACGTCTCCGCGCTGATGTCGGGAATCGTAATCAAAACCGGCATCTATGGAATGGCGCGCGTGTTCTTCGACTTTTATGGAGATGTGCCAGTCTGGGCCGGGATGCTGGTATTGCTAGCTGGAGTTGTTTCTGCGCTGCTGGGAGTGCTGTATGCGCTGATGGAGCACGATCTGAAACGCCTGCTCGCGTATCACAGCATTGAGAATATCGGCATCATTCTGATGGGATTCGGATCGGCGCTTCTGTTTCGTTCCTTCGGGCATCCCCAGCTTGCCGCGCTGGCCTTGGTTGCGGGGCTCTTTCACACGCTCAATCACGGAGTCTTCAAGTGCCTGCTGTTTCTCGGCGCGGGCAGCGTGGTGCGAGGTGCAGGGACGCGCAACATGGAGGAGATGGGCGGCCTGATCCGGCGCATGCCATGGACGGCTCTCTTCTTTCTGATTGGAGCAATTGCCATCTCCGGCCTTCCTCCATTCAATGGCTTCGTCAGCGAATGGCTCACCTATCAAGGGCTTCTCGCAGGCTTCGGCGCAACACCGACGCTGACACGTATCGTTTTTCCAATTGCAGGCGCAATGCTTGCCTTGACAGCCGCGCTGGCAGCGGCTTGTTTCGTCAAGGCGTTCGGGATTACATTCCTCGCTCTCCCGCGCAGCGAAAGCGCAGAGAATGCAACAGAAGCGCGCTTCTCGATGCAAGCTGGAATGGCGGGGCTCGCGGTCGCATGTGTGGTTCTTGGACTTGGCGCTACCTGGTTCGTTCCGATCTTTGCTCCCATTACGCAGAACGCGTTTGGTGTTCAAATTACCTCGCAGTTGGTTTCTGCAAACGGTTTGTTACTTACAGCAGGTTCGGCTCAAAATGGAAGCGTTTCTCCGCTGATGCTAACCGTGGCACTGGTTGCGCTTGGCGTCGTTCCATTGGCTTTGTGGTTTATCCTGGGACGCAAATCGACCCGCGCCACTGGCCCGTCATGGGACTGTGGCCTGCCGGGCCTGACTGCCGCAAACGAATACACGGCAACTGCCTTTTCCAAGCCGCTGCGCATGATCTTTGGAGCGCTCTTTCGTCCCCGACGTGAGATTCAGGCGGAGTACGATGTTTCGCCCTACTACCCCAAGGCGATTCACTTCGAGTCGGAGATTGCGCCGACCTTTGAGACGCATATTTATCAACCCTTGCTGGCCGGAATTCAAATGCTTGCGGCGCGCATGCGCAGAATTCAAACCGGCAGTATCCACGCCTATCTGGCGTACATCTTCGTCACCCTCATCCTCCTGTTGCTGTTCGGGGTGCGCGAATGAGGGAACAGGCGCTTGCGGTCTTCTTTCAAGTTGTGCTGGTGCTGCTGTTGGCGCCACTCGTCACCGGTTTCAATCGCACGCTGAAGGCGCGCGTGCAAACGCGCCGAGGCCCCGGTTTGCTGCAGCCGTACAGGGATCTCCACAAGCTGCTGCGCAAAGGGATGGTCATTCCCGACACTTCGTCGTGGATCTTCAGTGCCACGCCCTACGTGCTCTTTGTTGCAACCTTGTTGGCCAGTCTGCTGATTCCGACGATTTCAGCACGAGCGCCTCTCAGCTTGTTTGGCGGTGTGCTTGCTGTCGTCTATCTGCTGGCGCTGGGACGATTCTTCCTGGCGCTCGGCGCGTTGGATACAGGCAGTTCCTTTGGCGGGCTAGGCAGTAGTCGCGAGATGACGATCTCCGCCATCGCCGAGCCAGCGCTGATGCTTGCCGTCTTCACGGTTGCGATTGGTGCGGGCTCGACGAACCTCAGCATTGTGGCTCAAGCGGCGCAGGGACAAAGCTGGCGCTTTCTTGCTCCGTCGCAGATGCTGGCGTTTGCAGCATTGTTTATCGTCCTGATTGCGGAGACGGGGCGTATACCAGTCGACAATCCGTCGACTCACCTGGAACTCACCATGATTCACGAGGCGATGATTCTGGAATACTCCGGCCCGTATCTGGCATGGATTGAGTGGGCATCCGCAATCAAGCAACTGGTGCTGATGACCCTCCTGGTGAATATCTTCTTCCCGTTCGGACTGAGTGCGAGTTGGTCGCCGATTGCAGTCCTCATTAGTTTGCCGGTGTTCATTTTGAAGTTGCTGCTGCTTTCCATCGTGGTGGTGGTTGTTGAGGTCACCAATGCCAAGATGCGCCTGTTCCGCGTGCCGGAGTTATTGGCGATTGCTTTTGTTCTGGGCGCATTGGCGCTGATTTCCACATTCATCTTTCAAGGCTAGCGAGGACTGAGGACCGAATGCATTTTTGGCAGGACCCTCAATTCGGCAACAAGATGATCACGCTCATGGCGGCGCTAGTGCTTGTCCTGCAGATCATGATGGTGACGCAGCGATGGCTGATCACCAACATCCGGGCGTTTGCTCTGCAATCGTTCCTGCTCGCCTGCATCGCCAATACAATTGCCTACTACAACAATGCGCCGCACATCTACGCGGCGGCGGCGCTGATGTTGCTGGTCAAGGCTATCCTGCTGCCGATTGTCTTTGTGCGGCTGGTAACAAAGATCGAAATCCGGCAGGAGATTGAGCCGGTCGTAAACGCTCCCATTTCTGTGATCGTCACAGGCTTGCTGACCCTGCTTGCCTATGTCATCGCAGAGTCGCTGCACCGGCCCGATGAGCCCCTGGGACCGGCGAGCCTGGGCCACAACACGTTGGCTGTGGCCATAGCCTTGTTTCTCATTGGCTTCTTCATGATGGTGAACCGGCGCAAGGCGCTCACTCAGGTGTTGGCCCTGCTCTCGTTGGAGAACGGAATCTTTCTCGCGGCCATCTCGCTGACCTATGGAATGCCAATGATCGTGGAAGTGGGGATTTTTTTCGACGTTCTAGTTGCGGGAATGGTTCTTGCGATTCTGGTCTACCGCATTCGAGAGACCTTTGATTCCACGGATGTCAGTCAGTTGAGCCACTTGAAAGGCTGAAAACACCATGATCCTATTCGTCCTTCTATCCATTCCGCTGTTAGCCTGCTGCTTGGCGGTCCTGGCGCGGACTCGGCGATGGATGGAGACAATTCACCTGGTGTCGGCTGCGGGCTCCTTGATTGCCGCGCTGTTCCTCGTCGCACAGGTTTTGCGGCAAGGTTCCGTTTCTCAGACCAACGGTTTTCTGTACGCCGATGCTCTCAGTGCACTGGTCGCTTTGCTCACTGCCTTTGTCTATCTGGCCTGCGCTCCGTATGCGATCGGATACTTAAGGCGCGACGAAGTAGATGGCACACTGGCCGTAGCTGGCGACTATGACGGCCTGCTGCGAAGGCTGCGTATGTTCTATAGCTTGATGCCACTGTTTTGCTTTTGCATGTTTCTGGTTGTGGTGGCAAACAATCTTGGAGTGATGTGGATCGCCATAGAAGGCACCACACTGGCATCCATCTTTCTTGTGACTTTCTACGGACGGCCAAACTCGTTGGAGGCCGCTTGGAAATACGCGATGATTGGCGGCGTCGGATTATCCATGGCGCTCTTTGGAACAGTTCTAACGTATTATTCGGCGCACCAGGTGATGGGAACTGACAGTCTGAGTGCCCTCAACTGGTCCGTGCTTGCGTTGCAGGCTCCGCACTTCGATAAGACAGTGATGCGGCTCGCCTTTATCCTCATCCTGCTTGGTTATGGCACGAAGGCTGGGCTGGCCCCCATGCACACCTGGAAGCCGGACGCGTATTGCGAGGCGCCGGTACCGGTTGGCGCGCTCATGTCAACGGCTGTTTTGAACTGTGCAGTGTATGGCTTGGCGCGTTACTACGTGTTGACCGTGGGCTGCCTCGGGCCTGCCTTCGCCTCCAATCTGCTGATTCTCTTTGGTCTGCTCTCGGTCGGCGTCGCTGTGCCCTTCATCATGGTGCAGCGCAGCTCGCGCAGGTTGCTCGCCTACTCCAGCATCGATCATGGCGGCATCATGGTGCTTGGCCTCGGCTTCGGCGGCATGTTGGGAGTGCTGGGCATGTTGCTGCACATGACCTACCACACTGCGATCAAGCCGTTGCTGTTTCTCGCTGTGGGCAACGTGCAACAGCACACCGGGAACGACGCGCTGCGAAGAGGCGCAAGCGGACTGGTGCATGTGCTGCCTATCTCTGCGCCGCTGTTTCTGCTTGGCGCGCTGGCTGTCACTGGAACGCCGCCCTTCGGCATGTTTCAAAGCGAATTCATGGTGCTCCGGGCCGGATTCGCTGCGCAGCACCTTGGCTTATCCATTCTCTTCGTGATTTGTGTTGTGATGATCTTTTGCGGCTTCTTTTCTCACGTGGCGCAACTCGTGCTCGGTCCTCCCAGCGGAGCACCGAGGGAATTCGGCAGCCACTGGAAGACCTATCCGGTGATCGGGCTGGCTCTGGTGGTCATCGTCATGGGATTCTGGTTGCCGGCGCCGCTTTATCAACTCATTGAAAGGGCTGCGCACATTGTGGAGGTGCATCCGTGACACAACCCTCCAAAGTATTCACCAGCAAATTCGATGAGATCCTGCCGCACTACGGCTTCTCGTCCGCAGGCTGGAATGAAGCCAACGATGCGGAAGTTAGCAAGGCTGAGATCCATGTAGTTGTAACGCTCACCGATCTTCGTTCAACCGTTACCGGGCTCATTGAAGATGGCTGTCGGCTTGCGTCTATCTTTGCTGAAGATAGAACCAGCGTTGGCTTGGGTTTTTTGATCTGCTATGTTTTCGACCATCGCCAGGATTGTCGCTTTCTATTGCTTCGCACAGTAGTTTCAGAGATGAGCAAGGCCTTTCCCTCTGTCTCTGCAAGAATCCCCGCCGTTAACTGGCAGGAACGCGAGATACAAGATATGTTTGGGTTGGTAGCGAAAGGTCATCCAAACCCGCGGCGCGTTGCTTTGCACGATAACTGGCCGGATATCCATCCACTGAGAAAAGACTTTCCCATCGACACTGTGCTTCCTCCATTCCATGGAGAACGGCACGTGTATCGACCCACGCTCGGTGAGGGAGTCTTTCAGATTCCCGTCGGCCCGGTCCATGCGGGCATCATTGAGCCTGGGCATTTCAACTTTGCGGTGGCTGGAGAGCCGATCCTCTATCTGCAGTTGCGCATGTTCTACACGCACAAGGGAACCGAGAAGCGATTCGAGCATTTGACCGTGCGTAATGCAGTATATCTCGCGGAAAGCATCTCGGGAGATTCCGGGTTTTCTCATGGAACCGCCTTCTGTCAGGCTGTCGAGCGTGCCGCAGGTGCCGAGGTTCCGATTCGAGCGAAAAGAATGAGAACGATTCTGCTTGAACTGGAGCGGCTATATAACCACGTCGGCGACATCGGCGCGATTGTGAATGACGTTGGGTTTGCCGTCGCCAACGCACATGCCGCGCGACTGCGTGAGATGATTCTCAATATCAATGAAGAGCTCGCTGGAAGCCGCTTGTTGCGTGGAGTGGTGTGCCCCGGTGGCATGCGTCACGATTGGACCGACCGACAGATCGCTCGCTGCCGGGAAAGTCTGCACCATTTTGATGCTGAGTTTACCGATCTGATGGCACTCATCGATAGCTCCGACTCAACGCGCGATCGTTTGGAGCACACCGGAACATTGCATCCCGGCAAGGCCGTCGATCTGGGAATCGTCGGTGTCTCCGGTCGCGCCTCGGGAGTGGATCGCGATCTGCGGCGCGATCACCCATACGCGGCTTATGACGAGGTCTCATTTGATGTGCCGGTTTACCAGGAGGGTGATGTCTTCAGCCGGATGTTGGTGCGGGTCGATGAGATCCGGCAGTCCATGCGCATTCTCAAAGATGTCCTGGATCGACTTGCTCCAGGTCCCTGCCGTACCGCTCTGTCGCAATTGCCTGCGAATTGTGTGGCTCTCGGCGCGGTTGAAGGCTGGCGAGGCGAGATACTGCATTGGATTCGCACCGGTCCGGATGGCCGTTTGGATCGATGCAAAATCAAAGATCCGTCGCTCAACAATTGGCCCGCACTCGTTGAGGCAGTCCAGGGCAACATCGTGCCCGACTTCCCCGTGATCAACAAGAGTTTCAACCTTTCTTACTCTGGGACGGACCGCTAGCCATGTTTCACATACTCAAAAAAGCCGCGCAGACAGGCCTCGTCACCATCGGGTATCCGGACAGGTCCGCGCAGATCCCCGAGAACTTTCGCGGGGCGCCCAGCTTCGAGTTTGCCGGCTGGCAGGATGCGCGGCCTGCAGCCGATGCCTGCCCCACCGGCGCGATTTCCATTGAGGAATCCGAAGCTCGGCGGCGAGTCACAATCGACTACGGACTCTGCATCTATTGCGGGCAATGCGCAGAGGCCGATCTCAGCGGAGCGGTGAAGATCACCCGTAACTTTGAACTTGCTGTCCGCGAACGCAGCGATCTTGTGACGACTGCCGACTATCCGCTCACTTCCGATGGGCGCCAGGGCGATCTTGCCGGATTGCGCACAGGCTCAACTGCCGCGCACGGCCGGTTGCAAGCTGTAGAAGCCAAACTGCAGCAAAGAATCCAGGATGTCCTGGGGCGTTCGCTGGCTGTCCGAGAAGTCGATGCCGGATCGTGCAATGGCTGCGAGATCGAAATCAACGCCCTAAATAACCCTGTCTACGATCTAGAGCGTCTAGGCATTCATTTTGTTGCTTCTCCGCGTCACGCCGACATGCTGCTCGTCACCGGGCCAGTCACACGAAATATGGAGCTTGCATTGCAAAAAACATATCGCGCTACTCCAACCCCCAAGATCGTAATCGCAGTTGGTGCGTGTGGCATTAGTGGCGGGATCTTTGGCAACAATTACGCGACAATCGGCGGAGTGAATGCTGTTGTGCCGGTGGATGTCTTCATCCCAGGTTGTCCGCCACGACCACAAGCGTTGCTCCACGGGATTCTTCTGGCGCTTGGACGAATGGAGCAAAGGCTGGCTTCAAGTCACGCCGTGTGTTCAGAAAAGAGTAATGGCTTCTGATTTTAATAATCATACAAAATTAGCAGACGTCAGCCGCTTCATGATGGTCGCGTCGACTGAAGTACATCGCTCTCGGATTCATCAGCGTCGATTCTGCCATAGGGGGCCCTCGCAGCGGATCAATGAGGTGTCGAGGACGTCGGCGCCCCGCCGGATGGATCGCCCTCCGGGTTATCTCCCGTCAAGATGTGCACCTCGGTTCGGAACAGCCGATAGTTCGTGAAGTGAACATCGTTCAGTTGGATCTGTGCCGGACCAAGATAGGTTCTGAAACCTCCAGCGTGGTCAGTTATGTGCTGGACGACGCGAATAGTTGAAAGCGCCACACTCCTTGCGGCAAGAATATACGTCATTCCAGCGATCTCCACAGGGCCGTATGCCACGAGCATTTTGGCCTCGGAAACTGAATCGCCCGGCCTCAAATCTGCGATCATGGTCACCCGCAGCACCGCTCCGTTCGCCGGATCCACGGCGATCTCTCCGTGATATGCGGATGGCCGTGGTTTTCCTTCTTCTGGAACCTGTACCAAAAAATGCGACCGCTGGATGGGCACAGTGTAGTAAAAAACCGCAACAGGTCCAGAGGCGTCCGCCTCCCATCGCTTCCAGGGTGTTTCGCCCTCAAATACATCCGCCCCCAGGCTGATGAGGACCGAACCGAACTCGCCTGAAGTGGTCAGACCCGCAGGGGTTGCGGCTGGTTGCTTCTCATTTTCCGCTTCGCTATCAGCCTGCTCTTGTCCTTTTCGATTCACCACTTTCACGCCGGAAACGCCCACCAAGTGCAAGGGCCGATAAAAAACTGCGGGGGCGTTCAGTGTTTCATCCTCCGCAGGGGTATCTTCGAAGCTGCTGGTGATTCGTGTGGCAAGGAAGTTCGGTATCTTTGGAATCGTCTCGCTCAGGTAATGAATCGTTAAGGCAACCAACGAGGCCCGTGTTGCCGCGCTGGGCGGCGCCAATGCCAATTCCTCCGCGGGGGGAAGGTTGAGAAACTCGGCACTATCGGCCAAGGCAACCAATGCTTGTTGCGATTTTGCACCCGGCAAGCCGGTCTCGATCCTGCTGCTTCTGGAGGCGCTGAGCCGCTCCGTCAGTTCCAGCGCTGAGATACGACTGGCGACCTTCGCATCGCTCATGCCGTGAGTCGCGCTCACGATCGCCTCCAATTGCTCGACCGTAACCTGCTTTGCGGCAAGCGCTGGCAGAAGGTTTCCCAGCAAAAAGAGAATTAGCATCAATCTCTGCATCCTCTGCATCGCCTATTCCTCACAGAAAACCATTATTGTTCAAGATAGGTGATAGCTCTTCCATTCGACGAATGCTTTAATCGGCGGATCCCACTTACTGAGAAGAGTTGAAGATTGAGAAGAGTTGCAGATTTCGTTGCGACGTTTTTCAACACATGTCCGCTTTGTGAGGAAATCGCAAAAATGCGGGGAGACCATCTCTTGATCGAGGAAATGGCTCTAGTTTGACCATTTCCACGAAAGCAGTCAAGAATTTCAGGAAAAATGCAGTTGTCGAAAAGACACGAAGATCCACAAATGGGGCACACCTGATCGCGGTGAGGAATCGGTGTTTAAGCGATAGTAATGATTGATCTTAAATGGAAGAGGTCGGAGGTGCTGGTCAGGATCGAACCGGCGCAGGAAGTTTTTGCAGATCTTCTGGTCGAACGTGGCGTCGCATTTATCGGGGCCGCCTCCTCGTCCGAAGCTCGGTAATGGTTACTTCCGGCTCGCAATCGTGAAACTGTGGTTTTCTTGCCAACTTTCGGCTTTTTTGATTGACAGTACATTCTGAACTTGCGATAGTAACTACAAATATCCGATTCCCCATTCCCCGGTTAGCGTGACTACGTAGCTCAATTATTGCGTGTCGGTCGGTTCCCCCGTTCGCGCCCCGGCAATAAAAGTTTCGGCCCAACAGTTCCACACCTTTTCGATGGACATAGTAGCGGGCCAACGCGATTCTGACTCTTCGCTCGGTCATTCGGACGGGCGTTTCTATTCTATTTTGGCGGTTCGAGCAATTCAACATTAGTCCGCCGGCAGCCTAACGGCGAAATGCAAATATTGCGTGTCTATCCCTCTTCTTTCCGCTGTTCCCCGGCGACAAAGATGCGGACCAAAGTCTCACAACTTTCCACCGGATGCCTTAGCGGGCCATCGCAGTTCCGACTCATCGCCCGGTCATCCGGACGGGTTTCTCTATCCTACTTAGCGGCTGAAGCAATTCAACCCTGGTTGTTTATGTGTTCAACGATTCTTTGTGCCCTGCCTGGTTCGGCCTTGAGGAGCATCCGCATGCTTGAGTTTGTTCGTCGCCTGTTATCCCGCTCTATGCCTGTTTACAACCTGTCGCGTCGCTCGCTTGCGGCGGCTTCCTCCGCTCTGGCTATGCTTCTTGTCCTGCCAGGCATTGCCTCCGTGGCGCAGGCGCAATCCGCGCTGGAGACAATCGCAATGGGCAGCACGCCTAAGGCCATCGCCATCAATCCTGTTACCCACAAAATTTATGTGGTCGTGAGCAATGGCGGCAACCATTATGTCAGGGTCTTTGACGCGATAACCGGCGCAACCACCGACGTGACGACTACGGCGAGCAGCCTCGGCGCCATCGCCGTGAATCCGGTCACCAACAAGGTATACGTAACCAGTTATATATCTGTTAAGTCCACCAATACCCCGGACTTGCTGACGATCATCGACGGCGCCACCAATGTCGCCTCTACCGTGCAGCTTGGCACCAGCCTGGAAACGGCAGCTGTGGCCGTGAACCCGGTCACCAACATGATCTATGTTCTCAACCACGGCGATAGCTCCGTAAGCGTGATCGATGGAGCAAGCGCGAATATTGTTCAGAAGATCACCACGGGAACCGGACCCAACAGCGGCGCATGGGCTATCGCCGTCAACCCCGTCACCAACAAGACTTATGTCGCCAACTACGGCGACAGCAGTGTTTCGGTGATCGACGGAACCAATCTGTCGGGCACGCCTGTGAGGATATCCATAGGCTCCGGAGGCTCCCAGCCCAATGCGATTGCCATCAACGCCGTCACCAACACGATCTTTGTTGCCAACAAGGGCGATGGCAAGATTGCGGTCATCAATGGTACGACCAATACGGTAACGACCACTCCCACAGTAGGCGCGAATCCGGAAGCCATCGCGGTCAACCCGGTGACCAACCAGATCTACGTAGCCAACTTTGGCGGCAACAGTGTATCGGTGATCGACGGAGCCAATCCGTCGTCGGTCGCAGCCACGGTGACGGTGGGATCTACGCCCGAAGGCATCGCAGTCAACCCCGGAACCAACCAGATCTACGTGGCCAACACCGGCGGCAGCAGCGTGACGGTGATCGACGGCGCGAGCAATAATACCAGCTCAGTGCAGACAGGCGCTGCCCCTCTGGCCGTGGCTGTCAGCCCTGTGACCAACAAGATCTACGTGGCCAACAGCGGCGCATCCAGCGTCACGGAGATCGACGGCGCGGTTAACAAGACCTCCACAGTGACGGTGGCAGGTAACCAGCCCGGACCGATGGCCATGAACCCCGCGACTGGCGTCATCTTTGCCGTCGATCAATTGGCCGGCACCGTCACGGCGATCGACACGGTGACCAACACTGTCTCGCCGGCAATTACCGTTGGAGCCAATCCCGTAGCCATCGCTGTGAATCCGGTTTTGAACACTGCCTATGTCGCGAACCAAGGCGGCGACACCATCTCGGTGATCGACGGCTCCACATTGACCGTGACGGAGGTAACGGTTGGACCCGACCCTGTGTCAATCGCTGTCAATCAGGTCAACCAAAAGATCTATGTTGTCAATGAAACGGCTAACACCGTATCGGTGATCGACGGAAGTTCAAACAATGTGTTGACGACGATCTCGGTGGGGGCAAATCCACTGGCTATAGCGCTCAATCCGTTCACGAACAAGGTCTATGTCGCCAATCAAGACGACAATACAGTGGATGTCATTGACGGATCGACGAACAGCGTGTCGTCTGTGATTGCGGTTGGGACTTGGCCTTGGGGCATTGCCATCAATCCGCTGAATAATCAGATCTACGTCGCCAATGCCCAAAGTGACAATGTAACTGTGATTGACGGCGCTACCAACAATACCAGCACCGTTTCAGTAGGCTCCTTACCCGAGGCCATCGCAGTCAACCCAGTGACCGGCAAGGTTTACGTGGCCAACAGGACCGATGGCACTGTCTCGGTAATCGATGGATCTTCCAAGGCCGTGTTGGCAACCCCCGCAGTGGGACCCAGTCCAGCGTGGCTAGCCATCAACTCCATCACCAATCAGGTGTATGTTGCGACCGTGGGCAGCAGAACCATCTCCATCGTTGATGGAACGACCAACAGCGTCGTCGCTTCGCCGATTACGAGCAACCAGCCCGATTCGCTCGTGGTGAATTCCGCCACCGGCAGGGTCTACGTGTCGGAGCTCAACAGTAATACCGTGACGGTCTTCGACACCGCGAACTTCCAGCAAATCCCGATCACGGCAACCTCCGCCATCGCGAGCGACTCCTACACTGTATCGAGCACCGCGCCCTTCACCACCCGCAGCACCGCGCCCACTTTTACAGCCACTGTGACCAGCGCCTATGACAGCTCCAGCCCGTACTCGACGTTGACCATCACCGACCCTCCGCCCTCGGCGCTCTACTATTGGATTGACGACGGCAGCGCGGTCTCCAGCGATCCCAACGCATGGGCTGTGGCTGCGGACAACTCCTCCGCCGATGCCAACCCGGCCACTTTCAACCTGGCGTTGAGCAACCAGGACCCGGGGCTGCATACCCTCTACTACTTCGCCGCATATGGCGATGAAGGTACTGCGGCAAGCTCCTCGAATGGCACCGGCAATACGCCTGAGATCGGCAATCTCCAAACGCTGGTCTACGCCATCTTGCCGGCCACCAGTACGACCGCGCTCACTTCGGATGTAAATCCGCAGGACCCCGGCAGCACTGTCACCTTCACCGCTACGGTCACGCCGGGCAGCGGGCGCTCGGCGAGCCCCACCGGTATAGTGACCTTCTTCGCTGACGGTACCCAGCTTGGAACCTCTCCGCTGTCAGGGAATACCGCGACTTACCAGACCAGCACGCTGACCGTCGGTTCGCACAGCATTTCTGCTACTTATTCCGGCGACATCGACTACGCATCCTCCACTGGGAGCATGACCGAACAGATCGCCGGCGTGCCCGCCAGCATAGAGGTCCTCTCCGGCACCGGCCAAAGCGCCAGCCCCGGTTCCAACTTCCCCAATCCTCTCGTGGTGCAAGTCAACGACATCAATGGAACCCCGGTACCCGGCGTTACCGTGACCTTCTCCGGCGCGAATTTGAGCTTTGGCGCCCCCATGGTCTCCACGGGCGCCAATGGGCAGGCGAGCACCACAGCCATGCCGTTAATCGTCGGGTCGGTGACCGTCACCGCCAGCGTCAGCGGAGGGACCATTACCGCAACTCTCTCCGAAAACAGCAAGCCCGCGCCTGGCTTGGCCTTGTCGAGTTCCGGATCGACCACCACTTATGGCGGCCCGGTCACTTTCACCGCGACCTTCAGCGGCTTCAGCGGAAGCAATCCGGTTGGGTTGGTGAATTTCATCTCCAACGGGGTCTCGCTCGGCTCGGGAACCATCAGCGGCACGACCGCAACGCTCACCACCCCGGCACTTCAGGGCGGAAGCGACCGGGTGTTCGCCACATTTCTTGGCGATGCGAACTACACCTACACCGCATCCAACGTCATCACTCAAACCGTGAACAAGGCCACGCCTTCAATAGCACTGGCGAGTTCCGGACCCAACTCGACCTATGGCGGCTCGGTCACCCTCACTGCCACTATGACGGGCGTCAGTGGCACTGGAGTCCTCGGACCCTCCGGTCCAGTCGCGTTCACTTCGAACGGGGATTCCGTTGGCTCCGCCACGATTACCGGAACAGCCGCTACGCTGATTACCGGCGCTCTGCAAGCAGGATCGGATACCGTCAAAGCCATTTACTCCGGCGATGCGAACTATGTCGCCATTAACCCTGTCTCGATCTCGCAAACAGTGGCCAAGGCCACGCCAACACTGGTCTTGACGAGCGTGGGGACGCCGGTGTACGGCGGCGCTTCGGTCACCTTCACTGCCACCCTGACGGGCGCCACTGGCACTGGGGTCAGCGCACCTACGGGAGCGGTAAATTTCACATCCAGCGAGGAACCCGCCGCAAGCATCACTTTCGCCTCCCCCACCATCGTCGGAACAACCGCCACGGTGACCACCGGCTCTCTTCTTGCTGGAAACGAGACCATTACAGCCATTTATTCCGGCGATGTGAATTACAACGCCGTTAACCCTGTCTCTATCGCGCAATATGTGGCCAAGGCCACACCCACCATGACCCTGACGGGGTCCGCTTCGTCATCGAGCTATGGCACACAGCTTTCCTTCACCGCGACGCTTACGGGAGTCAGCGCCACCAACTTGCCCACCAACACCGTGACGTTCTTTGTGGACAACGCAGCATACGGCAACCCCGTTCCTGTCATCAACGGAATCGCGACCTTGCTCACAAGCGCTCTGCCCGGTGGTTCCCACACCGTCGCGGCGCAATATATGGGTGATGCGAACTATAACGGTATCGGGGGCAGCCAGGTGAGCCGCCCGAGTGTTGGCGTCACCACCAGCAAGGCTACGCCGACCATGACCCTCACGACTTCAGGGTCGCCTTCGCCCTACGGGGCTCCCGTCACCTTTGCCGCAACCCTTTCGGGTCCCACCGGCAGCGGAGTCAGCGTACCCACCAACACCGTAACGATGGTCGTTGACCACAATACAGGCAGCCCCATCACAGCTACTGTCATCAATGGGGTAGCAACACTGACGACGAACGCGTTGTCGGTTGGCGCGCCTCACACCGTCACGGCTGCTTATAACGGCGACGCGAATTACAATGCTCTGCCTGCGATATCCACCACGCAAATGGTAGCCAAGTCCAGCATCACACTGGCTGGGCCCAGCACCGCTCCCAGTTTCGTCTATGGAGTTGGCGGCACGGTGCCGGTTACAGTCACCGGACAATACACTGGCGCTGGTATCGCCACGCCCACCGGCAAGCTGACTTACAACATCGACAGCGGGGCAGCCCAAACCGCGGCTATCGCCGCCAGTGGAGCGGTCCTGACCGTTCCGGCATCCTTGTCCGCCGGCGCGCACACCATCACCATGAACTACGCCGGCGATGGAAACTTCGCTGCAGCCACTGCAACCCAGCTCAGTCTCACCATCACCAAGGCCACAGCCACCATGACCCTGACGAGTTCCGGGTCACCCTCGGCCTACGGCGCTGCGGTTACCTTCACCGCCGCTCTCACGGGCGTCACGGGCAGCGGAGTCATCGCACCCACCAACACTGTGTTGTTTACAGTGGACAGTACTCAGTCCACTGTTGCCATCAACAATGGGACAGCAACACTCACGACCAATACGTTGTCGGCTGGCGGACCCCACACCATCACGGCCGCCTACAATGGCGATACAAATTACAACACTCTCCCTGCGGTGTCCACCACGCAAACCGTGAACCAGTCCACCACCACATTGGCTGGACCCAGTACTGCGCCGAGCTTTGTCTACGGCACGGGTGGAGCTGTGCCGGTCACGGTCTCCGGACAATATATGGGCACTGGGGTGGCCACGCCAACCGGCACGCTCGCTTACAGTATTGACAATGGAGCAGCCCAAACCGCGCCGATTTCCGCGGGAGTGGCTGCCCTGACCGTTCCGGCATCCTTGTCCGCGGGCGCGCACACCATCACCGTGACATACGCAGGCGACAGCAACTTCGCTGGCGCTACAACGACTCTGAACTCGGTCGCGGTCACCAAGGCCACACCGACCATGACCCTGGCGGGGTCTGCTTCGACTTCGAGCTACGGCACACCGGTTTCCTTCACCGCCACGCTTACGGGTGTTAGCAGCACTAACCTGCCCACCAACACCGTGACGTTCTTTGTGGACAAAGTACAATTCGGCAACGCTGTTCCCGTCATCAGCGGGGCCGCGACCTTGGTCACAAGCGCGCTGGTCGGCGGTCCCCACACCATCGCTGCGCAATATATGGGCGATGCGAATTACAACGGGCTCGGGATCAACCAGGTGACCCCGCCGAACGTCGCAGTCACCATCAGCAAGGCCACGCCCGCCATGACCTTTACGAGTTCAGGGTCGCCTTCGCCCTACGGCGCTCCCGTCACTTTTACCGCCACCCTTATGGGCCCCACCGGCAGCGGAGTCAGCATACCCACCAACACCGTGACTTTGGTTGTTGACAGCAATACAGGCAATCCCATCACAGCTACCATCGGCAATGGGGTTGCAACACTCACGACCAACGCGTTGTCGGTTGGCGGACCTCACACCGTCACGGCTGCTTATAATGGCGACGCGAATTACGCCGCATTGCCTGCAATGTCTACCACGCAAATGGTGAGCAAGGCCAGCATCACACTGGCTGGGCCCAGCACGGCGCCCAGCTTTGCTTACGGGGTTGGCGGAGCGGTACCGGTTACCGTCACCGGACAATACACCGGCGCTGGGATCGCCACGCCTTCCGGCAATCTGACCTACAGCATCGACAGCGGGGCGGCACAAACCGCGGCTATCTCCTCCGGTGGAGCGGTTCTGACCATTCCGGCATCCTTGTCCGGGGGTACACACACCATCGTCATGAGCTACGCCGGCGACAGCAACTTCGCGGCGGCCACTGCGCCCCAGTTCAGTGTCACCATCACCAAGGCCACGGCCACCATGACCCTGACGAGTTCCGGATCTCCGTCGGCCTACGGAGCTGCGGTTACCTTTACCGCAGCTCTCACGGGCGTCGCGGGCAGCAGTGCCAGCGTACCTGCCAACACCGTGTTGTTTACGGTGGACAATACTCCGTCCACTGTTGCCGTCAACAACGGGGTAGCCACACTGACGACCAATACGTTGTCGGTTGGCGGACCCCACACCATCACGGCCGCCTACAACGGCGATACAAATTACAACTCTTTACCCGCAGTGTCCACGGCGCAAACCGTGAACCAGTCCACCACCACGCTGGCGGGACCCAGTGCCGCGCCCAGCTTTTCCTACGGCACAGGTGGAACAGTGCCGGTCACGGTCTCCGGACAATACACGGGCGCCGGAGCGATCACGCCGACCGGCACGCTAACTTACAGTATTGACAATGGAGCAGCCCAAACCGCGGCTATCTCCGCGGGAGTGGCTGCCTTGACCGTTCCGGCAGTGTTGCCCGTGGGCGCACACACCATCGCGGTGACCTATGCCGGCGACGGCAACTTCGCTGGCGCTTCAACAACGCTGAACTCGATCGCGGTCGTCAAGGCCACACCCACCATGACCCTGACGGGTTCAGGATCGCCCTCGGTCTACGGCGCTCCAGTCACCTTTACCGTCACTCTCACTGGCGCAAGCGCCAGCGGAGTCAGCGTGCCCACTAACACCGTCTTGTTTACGGTGGACAAGACTCAGTCCACCGTTACTATCAACAACGGAATAGCCACGCTGACAACCAACACGTTGTCGGCGGGCGGGTCTCACACCGTCACGGCTGCTTATAATGGCGACACGAATTACACGGCTTTGCCTGCGATGTCCACCACGCAAGCCGTGAACCAGGCAACCACCACGATGACTGGGCCGAGCACTGCGCCCAGCTTTGTCTACGGAGTTGGCGGCACTGTGCCAGTTACCGTCACCGGACAATACACCGGCGCGGGAATCTCCACACCCACCGGCATGTTGACATACAACATCGATAGCGGTGCAGCGCAAACAGCGGCTATCTCCTCGGGCGGAGCGGTTCTGGCAGTTCCGGTATCCTTGTCAGCGGGCGCGCACACCATTACTGCGAACTACTCCGGCGACAGCAACTTCGCTGCTGCCACTGCTCCGATCACGATCTCCATCACCGTTACCACCGCACCTCTGACCGTGACCGCGAATCCCCAATCCAAACTCTATGGGGCAACCGATCCTGCCTTGACCTATAGCATTACCTCCGGCTCTCTGGTGGGAACAGACGCACTGACCGGTGCGCTAACCCGCGCTCCCGGTGAAAGCCTGGGCAGCTATCCCATCCAGCAAGGCACTCTGAGTGCTGGCTCCAACTACACTCTGAGCTTCATCGGCGCGAACCTCACCATAACCGTGGGCAACTTGACCGTGTCCGCTGACAGCACCAGTCGCGTTTATGGCGTCGCTAATCCCACATTTACCGGGAAAGTTACAGGCGCAGCTAGCACGGATAGCTTCACCGAGACCTTCTCGACCTCCGCGGCGATAACTTCCAATGTGGGCGGTTACTCCATCGTTCCGAGTGTATCGGGCTCCAATCTCTCCGATTACACAACGGTGATAGTCAATGGCACTTTGACCATCACCCAGGCCGGTTCCACCACATCGCTTGCTGTCAGCAGCGGTTCGATCACACCAGGCCAATCGGTTACTCTTTCCGCTACGGTTACATCGACCACCAGCGGCACGCCGACAGGTACAGTCAGCTTTTACGACGGGACCACGCTACTGAACACGGCGACCTTGGCCGCGGGCAGTGCCAGTTATTCCACCGCGGCGCTCGCGCCCGGCATCTCACACACCCTTACAGCGTCCTACAGTGGCGATGGCAACTTCACTGCCAGCGCCAGCAACAGTTCCGGCCTCACAGTCGTCGTGGCCCCGCTGGATTTCACCGTGACAACCGTCGGGGCCAACACGGCGACGATCAATGCGGGTGGATCGGCAACCTTCCAGTTTGGCGTGACCCCGCTCTACGGCATCTATGCCGGCCCAATAACCTTCACGGCCGGCGGGCTGCCTCCTGGAGCGACCGCCACCTTCACCCCTGCATCCATTGCCGCCAACGGAGGTCCGCAGACCGTCAGCTTCACCGTGCAGACTGCAACGTTTGCGGGATTGAACCAGACCAGCAAACCGCTGTTTGGCGGTTTGGCGACGGCCGCCCTCGCGTTGCTGTTGCTGCCCTTTGCCGGAGCGCGCAGAGTGCGCCGCGCAAGCCGCCGCCTCAACCAATTGATTTGTTTGTTGCTCTTGGCAGGCGGCCTGGTGGGATCGATGTTGGTGTCCGGCTGCGGTGCATCGTCGTCGAAGACATCGGTATCGCAAGGCAACACGGAGCCCCAAAGCTACACGTTGACCGTGACTACCAGTGGTGGAGGACTTGAGCACACCTCCACCTTCACACTCACGGTGAACTAACCAAAGCCAACGCTGCTTCCGGTCCGCGGCCTTTCAACGGCTTCTGGACCGGAATCCGATGTCTGCTAGCATGACGTTTCAAAGCCGTAAGACGGAGACATCTTCCGGGCTTGTGTCCAGCATGTGTTGTGAGTTGCGCTGAAGCCGGGCCAAGCCGTGGTGATGGATAACCTGAGCTCGCACAAGGTCTCTGGCGTGCTGCCAATGATCGGAGAGTCCAGGGAGGAGGTGCTCTATCTGCGCCCTACCTGCCTGATTCTTACCTCATCGAGATGGCCTGGACGGAACTCAAACAACTTCGTCGGGCCGCCAAGGCGGGAACAAAGACAGCACTTGAAAAGCGATCTCCAAAGCTCTCACACTGATAAGTCCGGAGAACGCCGACTCAAAGTTCAGACACGGCATCATTGGTGAATAGCGTTCCACAAAGCGCTCTGCCAGTTCGGAGTCCTGGTACGCTGATTTGGACTCAACCTCACTTGATCGGGCAAGGATTTCCGGGCTTGACCCGATAAGCGATAACTTCGGAATTGGTGTAGCCGCCCGGCAACGAGGTCATCTGAAAAAGTGCCTCAAAAGGCGCAACTCTCGTTCCTTCCTCATGCCCGATCTTGCGCAGCAAGGCTTCAAGTCTCTGCGGATCTGTAACGATGTCTCCTGCGGCTTGGGTAGCTTGCATGTTCAGCCCTTCCAGAATCAAAACCATGCCTCGTCCGCCGCACCCATTTACCAGAGCCACCAACCCGTAGCTCTTGAATTCCCTTTGCTCGTCTCCTCTTGCAGTGAGCATCTCCGGAATCGCATAGGTCGAAGACTCGTGGGCCTGAGGAGCGCGATCCTTGAATAATGGCGCGCCTGTCTTTGGATCCTGCTCCACCGCGAAGTTGAGATTCGCCTCGAAGATCTCAACCCATGGATTGGAGCGATGGCTTCCGATCAGGACGATATTCCCATGTTGAAAGAATTCGCTATCGGTATTTCGTGCAGACTGAATATTTGTCCGGCCACCAAATTCCACAGTCAGAGAAGTCAGCCGCGCACTGATTGAAAGGTCGGCTGGGCTCGTGGAGCGCCGCATTGCCACTTCGCGAAATCGGTCGTCTGGATTCTGAAGGTACTTGTTGCTCAAATAGTCGCCAAGATCCAAGTCCTTGCCACTCATATCCTGCCAAAGTGCAAAACTCGTATCTGCGTAGACGATCTTCATCTCTTCATCTGGGCGATCAAAGAACTGTCCCCAAAAATCCTGCATTGCGCTGCTTGCCGTGTGAGCACTCGCACTGCTGCCCGATCTCGATTCGTACCGCAAGAGCGCAAAGGAACCAGCCACCGCGATCAGCAACACCGCTGAGAGTGGAAGCCAATACCGCTTCAGCGGATGCGCTTTTTCCACTGCAGGCTCGATCGCCTCGAGGGGAGTTAGGGTGGCTGAAGTGTCGACTGGCGCCACCGCTCGAGGAACAAACTCGGGAATATAGGACCCCTTGGGAATCTTCACGAGAATTGGTTCCTCGGCGCCCTCGGAGGCAAAGTACTTTTCCAGCCGGCCTCTCAACTCGTGCGCGCGAACCCTGACGATGTTGTCGTCCGCGGGGTCATAGTTCGGCTTGCGCCCCAGCACCTCGGCCCCGATCACCTGTTCCTTGAGTCTCTCGGATCTTCCCTCAATGGCGTGATCGGTGATGTAAAGAAGGAACGCGCGCATCGCCGCCGACCGGCAAAAGATCTCGCTTTTGACCACTCGCTGCACCAGGTCGCGTCTGGGATCTGGTGTCAAGGAATTGTGGTCTTCGTTCAAATACGTCTCCTCATCGGGGATCTCTCTCGGGTGAGGCCCAGTTTACAGTAAAGTTTCTGCCAAATGCAAAACGGATTCGAGGCGAAGTTGAGTGCCTGGACATCCGAAGCGGCGGAATCCCGGAAATCTGAACTCGCGCGTGCGACTCAATTCCTCTGTGTCTCCGACGATGGTCCACTCCACCCGGAACTCACGTTGCAAAACCATCCGGCTTTCCCGCGACTTCCAAGGATGCCCTGAAAAAATCGTCTGTAATCAAGCGTTTGAAGCGAAATGCCGGGCGCAAAACCAGGCCAAACACCGAATTGTGTTCGGTGGCTACAACCCTATATATACGCTTGTTGTTCGCGTGCTCCGAATCCCGGCACCCACATCCGGCCGCTTCAGGAAGGCGAGGACGGGGGGTTTGATACGGTGCGACCACGCGCACAGATCTTCGCGGTTAAATGGGGTCACTGTTTACGTGGCGGGCATCGATCACTAAAAGTCTTTATGGGCCGTTTTACCGTTAGTTCACTTCACAACGCTCATCGGCGGGCATGAGTCTTGTTTGCGGACGTGGGGTTCACGATCTCAATCTTCGCTAAGCATGAGGGGAACGGATCAGCCCCAGCTAGTCCGAATGCACCACGAAATTGGCGTTTGATGCCAAAGAGAAAATTCACCTCTATGGAAGGCCATCCCCGGATGGAGACAAGGCAGGAACAAATGAGAGAAAGCGCGGTAAAACGAAGCACTTCCCGGAATGGGAGGATATTGAGTTTCGCTCTGGCCCTATTCTGTTTGCTATTCGCAATGCGCGGCCAGATGTGGGGTCAATCCTCCCGTGGAGCTCTAACGGGAGCGATTCATGATCTCAATGGCGCTGCGGTCGTCAATGCGGATGTCATACTCACTGAGCTCGCATCCCAAACCAAATACCAGTCAACTGCCAATTCCAATGGTCAGTACTCGTTTCCAGAGGTACAAGTCGGCACGTATCGTGTCGATGTATCGGCTGCGGGCTTCAAGACATTTGTCCAGTCGGGGGTCACTGTGTCGGTTGCGGACACCGTCCACCTGGACATCACCCTTCAGGTTGGAAGCAAAACAGAGTCGGTTGTTGTGACGGCAGATGCACAGCAGTTGCAGACCGAGTCCACCGACGTTGGCACCACCGTCTCAGAGCAATTACTCAAGGATCTCCCGTTGCAATTCAGCGGTCTGGTTCGTAGCCCGCTCTCATTTGTCTCTCTCACTCCCGGATACGCCGGAAATGTAAGCGGAGATCCAACCAACCAGGGAGGATTCAAGCTGGGCGGTGGACAGATCGGCGGGGCTCAGACTCTGCTGGATGGCGCGTCGATCGATTTTGCTTCACCCAATTTGCAGGAAAACTTCGGAATCAGCCCCGAAGCCGTTAGCGAATTCAAAGTGATGACGAATACATTCGACGCCGAGTTCGGGCGCGCCAGCGGCGGATTTGTGAACCTCGCTTCCAAATCGGGGACCAACGATCTTCATGGCGACGTGTTCGAATTGTTGAAAAACACCGATCTGGACGCCAACGGTTGGGACAACAACCACAACGGAATTGCCCGGGGCGTGGATCATCAAAATGACTTTGGCGGGGTGGTATCGGGGCCGGTGTGGATTCCGAAACTTTACAACGGACGCGACAAGTCATTCTGGCTTTTCAGCTACGAAGGCTTTCGGTACAACAGTGGCGGAGCTTCGCTCGATACAGCGCCGTTGCCTGCGATGCTCAATGGAGACTTTTCGTCGATTGTAAGTGCGAACGGCGCCCCGATCATTGCCCCAAGCGGCCATTCCTTTGCCAGCCATCAACTCTATGACTACAGCACTTGCACTGGGGCAAACCAGGGCAAGGCATGCACCGCATTTGCAGGCAACAAAATTCCCACCAGCCGTCTGGATCCCTTCTCCAGCAAGGTGTGGCAATACCTCCCCAAGCCGGATTCCGACAAATCCAATCAGCCCTACGAGAATCTGACAGTTACAAACACCAACCACTACATCGCCAATCTGTATACGATCAAGATTGATCAACAAATCTCAGGGAATCAAAAACTCTCGGCGAGTTACGATTACGACAATTTGCCGCAGAACTTCGTTTCAAGCCTTGGCGCCCTATACGCGCCTGAAACGCAGAATCAGCGTACCCGTTACGCACGCGTCGGTTACGACACTACGCTGAGTCCTGTGCTGTTTAACCATTTCAACTTCGGCTTCACCCGCCGCTGGAGGGCTGAGTTTGTTGCTGGAACCTATGACGGAAACTGGCCGGACAAGCTCGGGCTCCAGGGCGTGATCAATACGAGCTTTCCACGTATTGGATTCGACGGTGTGGGTGGGAATTATCCCACGCCGCAGGACAACGCCAATATCTTCGCCGACAACAACTATCAGTACAATGACGACCTGGCGTGGAGCCACGGAAGGCACAATCTGAAGTTTGGCGCAGAATTCCGCGCTTCGCAGTTCAACATTGCCTATCTGACGGGAACCTCCGGCGAGTTTGTTTACGGTCCGGGCGTTACCTCGGCGACAAGCGCGCAAAACGATCCCAACTCGGGCTTCGGTGTGGCTAGCTTTTTTCTGGGTGGCGCGGAGGCAAACGGAAACACTCTAATCAACAGCGCTCTGCAGCTTGGCGATCGGGTCCACTATTTCGCCTTCTATGCTAAGGACGACTGGAAAGTTACCCCAAAGCTTACCGCAAACATCGGGGTTCGCTATGATATCCCCGAACCGGTTCACGAAGCTCAATCGCGGACTTCTCAATTCAACCTCACGCTGAAGAATCCCGGTGCCGACAATCTTCCCGGTGCAATGGAGTTCAACGGCACAGGTAACGGTAGAGATGGACGGACAGCTCCACAGGATACGTTCATGAAGGCCGTCGGGCCGCGCCTTGGTGTGGCATATCAGCTGCGGCCGAGCACTGCGGTTCGCCTTGGTTATGGCATCTATTTTACTGCCATCAAGATCAACAATTTCGCCAATAACGACAGCGCTGGGTTCTTCGGAACCGGATACTCCTGGGGGCAGACCGCAAGCCCGCAAACTCCTGCTGTCGTTCCAAGCGCAATCACGGCGTTCCCTGGCAAGCTGCCGCCATTCATTGACCCGACGCTCAAGAACGGCGCCAATGGAGCGGTGGTCATTCTCTCCAAGGTTGCAAGACCTGGAACAACGCAGAACTGGACGCTGGACATCGAGCAGCAGTTGCCGAAGGACACCATGGTGAGTGTTGCCTATGTCGGCGCGCACGGTGACCACATCCAGGCCTACATGAATGATCCGAACCAGGGCAACCCGGCCAACATGGCCAGGGGTAACTGCCTGAACGTGCTGATCACCGAACAGGCAACCAATCCCGCCTGCGCCGGCCAGGCAACTGTGCCGATCCCGTACGCCAACTTTGTTTCCGACTTCGGCAGCAGTGCAACTGTTTCGCAGGCGTTGCGGCCATTCCCGCAAATCGGAACCGTCAATCTCGATAGCGCCATGAGTGGCAATCCTTTTGGTGTTTACACGTATCATGCTTTGCAAGTCCAGGTAACCAAGCGCCTCTCGCAGGGACTTACCGTTCTTGCAAACTATTCATGGTCCAAGGCGATTACCGATGCCGATGCGGACTACCCGGCGCAGGCCAACTGGAACGGAAACACCCAAGGGGCCGCCAATGTCTACAACCAGAAGGCCGAGAAGGCACTGAGCATCTTCGATACTCCGCAAGCCGTCAATATCGCCTTCAGCTACCAGTTGCCGATTGGAAAAGCCAGGGAGAACCGCGTAGCTGCCGCGGTAATCGGAGGCTGGAATCTCGCCGGGAAACTGTCCTATGCGTCCGGCACGCCGATCTCGGCCACGGAAAGCGGTTGGCAGAATGGCATATTTGCCGGCAACGCGACCGGTGACGGCAGCGGAATCCCGGCGCGGCCAAACCTCGTACCTGGCGCCAGCACCAAACCGAAGAACAGCGGCAAGTGCACGGAAAACAGCTCGACCTGCTTGTACGCAAACCCGGCAGCATTCTCCTATGCCCCCAGCTTCACGTTTGGAGATATGAGGCCATACCCCGGAATGCGCGGACGCTTCAACAGCAACGAGGATCTGAACATTTCGAAAGCAATCCCGATGTTCACCGAACGCATAAAGGCTGTGTTCACGGTGGATGCTTTCGATGTGCTTAACCGTCACACATTCACCAACTTTGACAAAAACATCTCGGATACTACATTTGGCGAGGCGCAATCAGCCACCGGAAGCCGTAGTATGCGAGGTAATTTCAAACTCACTTTCTAACATCTTCAACCGTTGAAAACAGATTGCAATGGGGCTCAAAGAACGGGTCCCATTGCAGCCTGCCATCCATTCAAGGGCGCCGCAATGAATATTCGATGCAAGAAAATCGAGTGCGTGGGAAGAGCGTTGTTGGTACTGACGTGCTGTTCCCTTGCATCTTTGCGGACGCCATTACTTATAGGACAAGACAACAAGGAAGCCGAAGCATCCCGCCATTTTCAAATAGCCCATCAAGCCCAGGACCGTAAAGATCTCGTCGTCGCAGCCCGCGAGTATCTGATCGTTACGCAATTGGAACCGGCAGTCGCAGAGGCCTTCGCGAGTCTCGGCCTGGTCTACAATGCGCAACAAGATTTCAAACAGTCGGTGCAAGCGCTTGAAAAAGCCGGGAAGTTGAAGCCAGGGCTGCGAGGGGTCGACCTCTACCTGGGGATTGACTATCTGAAATTGCACGAACCGGCGCGCGCGGTGCCTTGTCTTGAACGCGCGGTACGTATCGATCCAGCAAGCAAGCAGGCCCAGCGCTCACTCGGAGCAGCCCTTTGGAATGCCGGTGAAACAAACCGCGCGCTGGCGCAGTTGGAAAAGGCCAACAGGCTATTTGCCGAAGATGCCGACATCCTGTTTGCATTGGGTGAAGCATATCGTAAAGCCTCTGACCGGGAAATCGACAAGGTTCTTGCAGGCGCGACCGGTACAGCCCTCATTCATCAGGTGTATGGAGATATTTACAGCATCGAGCAAGCGTGGCCCAAGGCGATGGGGCACTACCAGAAAGCTATTGACCTGGATCCCCATTGGGCAGAGGCTCACTTCGGGATGGGCGACGTATATATGAAGCAGGGCAAACTGACCGAAGCAGAACAGGAGTTCAAGCGCGAGCTGGAAGTAAATCCGCGTTCCGCCGCAGCCGAAGGCAAACTTGCGGAGATTGCACTCCTTGACGACAGACCGCAGGATGCCTTGACCCTGCTGGATTCGGCACTTAGGTTCGGACCCGCCGAGGCCGAAAGGGCTCTGGGGGTGCTCCCATCGGATCGGCCTTCATCAAGCCTGCCTTCCGAGCAGGACAGGCAGCGCTTTGCCAGAGATCTGAAAACACTGCGGCAATCACCAGAGAGTCCTTCACTGAAATTGGCGCTCGCGCTCATTTACGCGAGACTTGGCGACAACGACGCATCCCGCAATGAGTGCGAAAGCTTGAATCGCCTCATTCCGTGCGTTGCACCTAAAGGCAGCTTGTATGAAAATGCTCGCACCTATTTCGATTGCCAGAAGCTTGATGCGGCGGAGACGAGCCTGGCCACATGGCTCCAGCAACATCCACATGATTTGCAGGCGGACTACCTGCTGGGGAGAACATATCGTCTTCTTTCTCTTGCAACCCTCACCTCGCTGCTGAAGATAGTCCCGGATTCATATCGGACCCACCAACTGCTTGCGGAAACTTATCAAAAGGAAAAGAACGAAGACAAGGCGCTGGAAGAATACCGCATTGTTGACCATATGGTGCCGGACCTCCCGGGGTTGCACTTTTCGATCGGCAACCTGCTGTGGGCAAATGGACAGTCTGCGCTGGCCCGGGTCGAATTCGAGAAGGAGCTCCAAATTGATCCGGACCACCCGGAGGCCAATGCTGAACTGGGAGAGATTCTGGTTGCTCAACAGAATCCGGAGAAGGCAATCGGCTATCTCGAAAAGGCCATTCGGCTTGAGCCTGAGTTGATCGTTGCGCATACGAAGCTGGGGCAAGCGTATGCGGAGATGGGAGACTACGCGAAGGCTGAAGTGGAACTACGCAAGTCCACCGCCGACGATCCGGAAGGTGAGGCTCATTATCAGTTGGGCCTTGTGTACCGCGCCATGGGACGAGGCATCGCGGCCCAGCAGGAACTCGCCATATCGCGAAGGATAAAGGCAGACCGCATCGAGACGGAAAAGAGAATGATGATGCAGGACGGGGCGGCGAAATGACAATGCGTAACGGTCTCACCATGCTTGCGCTGTTCCTCTCCGTATCGGGTCTTCGTGCGCAGGATGCAAATCCGCTCCAGGCAGGCGTTGAGTTACTCCGGTACTCTCGTTTCTCGGACGCCCTTCGAGAATTTCAGGCTGCCGAACGCGTCAAGCCAATGGACGCCGTGGTCGAAAACCTGTTGGGAATCACCGAGTCCCGACTCGGGCATATCGATGATGCCAACAGGTATTACACACGGTCCATCGAACTGGATCCGACCCAGCCGGGTCCGCACAAGAATCTCGGCGTCAACTATCTGGCGATGAAGCAATTCGATGCCGCGGGCAAAGAGTTGAACGAGGCGCTGCGCCTCAGCGGAAGCGACAAGTTCATTCACTATTACCTTTGCATGTTGTATCTCGCTACGGGCAGGGATGCCGAGGCTATCGAACACAGCCGCCTTTCACAGTCCCTGATTGCCAGCGATGCGGAGACGTCGATTGCTTTAGCCCGGGCATTCCTGCGAACCAACCAGGAATCGGATGCGGCCAGGATCATCGACTCTCTGCAGCAGACCCCGAGCCTCACTTCAGATCAGGAGTATGAATTGGCGACCGAAGTTGCCGCGAAGCAAATGTATCCTCAGGCAGTCGAACTGTTTCGCCGCATCGCAGCGGCGCAGCCCACATCGTGGATTTGCAAATACAACCTGGCAATCGCTCTGCTCGACGCCGGGCAGCAGACAGAGGCTCTTCCGTTGCTTGAGACTCTGGCGAATCAGCGGCCCGCGGACGGAAATGTATTCAGCCTGCTCGGATCTACATATGAGTCGGCAGGAAAGTTACCCGCTGCCCTCGATGCATATGAAAAGGCGGTAGCGAATGACCCGGGCAATTCCGACCGCTACCTGGATTACACGCGCGTATTAATGGATCTGGATCGCTACGATGATGCAATTGACCTTATCCGGAAGGGTATCAAGAGCACTCCGGACAACTATGCGCTGAATATTCGACTCGGGGCCGTTGAGATGATGAAGGCCGAGTACGAGAAAGCGCGTCAATGCTTCGAGAAGGCAATCGACGAACATCCAGACGTTGCCATCGGTTATGTCGCCCTTGCAAAGGCCTTTATGAAGGAAGCCAACGACAAGGCTGCCGCGGATGTGCTTGCGGGTGCACGCGCAAAAGTGGGACGCGACTTCGGGCTTGAATACATTTCCGGCCTGGTGTTCTCCGAGTTGGGAAAGCCGGAAGAGGCTGTTGAGGCGCTCAAGAGCGCCGAGGAATTGGATCCAACCATCGTCGAGCCGCACTACCAACTCGGCAGGGTCTATCTGGAGGGCGGAAACTTCGCGGGAGCGCAGGCGGAATTCGAGCAAGTTATTCGGCTTGCGCCGTCCCATGCCCCCGCGCATTACCAGCTCAGCAAGGTCTATGCGCGTCTGGGGGACAAGCAGAAGTCCCGCGAAATGCAGGAATACGCAAGCCAACTTATGCAGGTCCAGAGGGAATCCGCGCTAAGTATTCAGAAGGAGCGTCTTACTTCGCTGCAACCGGAGTAAGCGACACCGATGGTCTTTGCGCAGAGGGGAGAGCCTCGCTTGAATGCTGCAGGCAAGAAAACAGGAGAAAGAGCAGGCTGGGCAATGAGTTAAGGACAAAGCGGAATGCTGTTCGATGTTCAACAGGCCTGGCCTGATGGAACGACCAGCGGCGATACCCGGGAATTGACGATTGGAATGAATCTCCGAATTCACTTTTAATCGTGGGTCAACCTGATTTAACTCCAGAAGGCATTATCTGAAAGGGAATACGTTGACGCGACCTTTTGAAGAACGTAGTATTCAGCCGAATAGACGGACGTTTCTCAAGGCATCGGGGTTTGCCGCAATCAGCACGGTGCTGACGCGGGAAGTTCATGCCGATCCGAGTGAAGTTGCAACTGCAAGTTCGAACGCATCTGCACCAGGTGATGTGAATCCCGTCGATACAGTGAACTTGCTGCAAGGAACCGCCTCGACCTTTGAATTCTCGCGTGGAAACACGCTGCCGATTTCTGCGCTCCCTTTCGGAATGGCACATTGGACACTGCAATCGCATGCAGATACTCCATGGTTCTTTCAGCCGGGTGCGCGCCGCACCCAGGGGTTTCGTTGCACTCATCAACTCAGTCCGTGGCTTGACGACTACGGACATGCAACGTTCCTCCCGTTTTGTGGCGACACCGGCTTTGAGCCCGCGGTCCGCGCCTCATCCTACAACCCGGAATCGTCGCGCCTATTGCCATATTCCATGCAGCTCTTTTTATTGCGATATCGCGCTCAGGTCGAATTGGTTCCAACCGAGCGCGGCGCGATTCTTACCGCGAGTTTCGACGCAAGTAAGAACATGGAGGTCCCGGGCCTGCTAATTGATATTCCCGGCGAGGGCGTCAGCATCGAGGCCGACCGCGCGAAACACCAGGTGCGATTCAAATCCTCTGCGAATGCAGGTGGCGTTCCGGAAAACTTTGCGACCTATTATGTCGTCGCGTTTCCTGGAATGTGGCAGAGCCTTGAGGAGAAGCAGGTCGGGAACCATCATGTGGGCGTCGTGCGGTTCCGGCCTGGCCAAACCATTGAAGCAAGAATTGGAACGTCTTTCATTTCCTTCGAGCAGGCAGCTCTCAACCTTGAAACAGAGATGGGTTCTACCCCTGTTGAGGAGCTCCGTGCCAAGGCCTGCGACCAATGGAATAGCCACTTGAATCGCGTCCAGATAGAAGGAGCTTCGGACGAACAGCGGCGCCTTTTCTATTCCTGCATGTACAGGGCCCTTCTGTTTCCCCGCACCTGGCACGAGCCGAATGCGAGCGGAGAGATGCATCACTTCAGTGCCTTCAACGGCAAGGTGATGCCTGGGGTGATGTATGCGGATCACGGCTACTGGGACGTTTACCGAGCGTGGTATCCGTTCATGTCGATTCTCTTTCCCGAGCGCCTGGGCGAGATTCTCCAGGCATGGGTCAACGCGTATAGGGAAGGCGGATGGATGCCTCAGTTCCCGGCCCCCGGGTACCGCGCGTGCATGACCGGAAGCCTGATCGACTCCGTCTTTGCCGATGCCGCGGTGAAGGGGATTTCCGGATTCAACTTGGCCGATGCCTACGAGGGCTTGAAGAAGCACGCAACCATTCCCGGCAATCCGGCCAAAGGTTACGGTCGTGTGGGATCCGAACTCTATCTTCGTCACGGCTACATTCCAGCCGACCGCATTCAACAGTCGGTGGCCGAAACTGCGGATGCGGCGTACGGAGACTTCTGCATTGCACAGGTAGCCCAGGTGCTTGGGAAGCAGGGAGATCATGATACGTTTCTCAAACGATCGGAGGCCTGGCGCAATATATTTAATTCGAGCGAGAAATTCCTTTGCGGGAAGAATGAAGATGGCTCCTGGGCTGCGCCGTTTGATCCATTCACTTGGGGCAGTCCTTACGTAGAGGGCTCCGCATGGCAGCATCGCTGGGATGTTCCTCACGATATGCAAGGACTCATTGAGCGGGTCGGAGGCGACAAAGCTGCCGTGGATGCATTGGAAAAGATGTTGGCTATGGAGCCGAAGTTCAATGTCGGTGTGTATGGGACTGAAATCCACGAAATGTCCGAGATGGCCGCAGTCAAGTTCGGTCAGTATGCGCACTCCAATCAGCCGGTGCATCACCTGCTTTACATCTTTGCGCATGCGGGGCGTCCCGACCTTACTCAGTTGTGGGTACGCAAGGTGATGCAATGCCTTTACACCTCCGATTCGTTTCCCGGCGACGAAGATACCGGCTCCATGTCCGCATGGTTCATCCTGAGCGCCATGGGCTTCTATCCGCTATGCCCCGGGAAGACGGACTACACGCTCGGCAGTCCCTTGTTCAAACGCATCACCCTGCGCCTTCCGCATCGGAAGTCGCTGGTCATAGAAGCCTCCGGAAACATCCAGGACGCGGTTTATGTGCGCAGCGCCTCACTGAATGGGCAGTCACTCTCCGGCCACACTGTCGAGCATGCAGCTCTGATGGGCGGAGGAGTTCTGCGCTTTACCATGGCGACGAGCACGTAGAGTGCAATTGATCTTCTCAGTCGCGCTGCGCTTGCCCGCCGATTGGGACAATTCAAAATGCTGCAGGTCATTCGGCAAATCAACGCGTCCTCGCTGAATGGCCTTCGCGGCAAATAGTCCTCGCTTGCGAGGAGGGGAGTATCGGGAATCATGAAACTGTACGGCGGCATTCTGCACGCGACGATGCTTTTCCTCTCCGTTGGGATGATGGCGCAGCAAAACGCGGCAAACGGGAACACGACAGCTCGGCGCGAAGAACAACGGCTCACCTTTCAAACAGGCCAACCATGGACACCCCGGACAAATCTCAACGCGGATGTTGCGATGGTCTATGGCATCGGTCCGAGGACAGCATCGAATCTTGAGACCTGGCGTCAGCACGGCTACAACGCGGATGTCATGACGGGCGTGGCCTGGGGCGACTACCAGGACTACTTGAACGGGCATTTCGATGGGCTGAATCACATGGACCAGGCACAGATGGACGCACTGGGAAACCCGATCATGCACGGAGGCAGCAAGACAATCCCGTACATTTCTCCGGGAGAGTCTTACGGCCGATATCTGGCGCAAGGTGTGCGACGCGCTTTCGATGCGGGCGCGCAATCCATCTATCTCGAAGAGCCTGAGTTCTGGGCCAGGAGCGGATGGGAAGAGAATTTCAAGCGCGAGTGGAGGAGCTATTACGGCGAGGAATGGCGCGCACCGAATTCTTCGCCCGACGCCCAATATCGCGCTTCCAAGCTCAAGTACTTTCTCTATCGCAGAGCACTTGGGCAGGTATTCGATTCCGCGCGAGAATATGGAAAGGCAACCGGCAGGCCGATCCACAGTTATGTAGCAACACATTCGCTGATCAACTATGCCAACTGGCGAATCGTAAGTCCCGAGTCCTCGTTGCTTGCTGTGGGGGCGGACGGGTACATCGCACAAGTGTGGACAGGCACCGCGCGCACCCCGAATTATTACAATGGCGTCCGCAAAGAGCGCACTTTCGAGACGGCGTTTCTCGAATACGGTTCCATGCAGAACCTGGCGCGCGCATCGGGCCGCAGCATCTGGTTCCTCAACGACCCCATTGAAGACGATCCCAACCACGACTGGAACGATTACCGCACCAACTGGGAAAGCACTCTTACAGCGTCGCTGCTGCAACCGGAAGTGTGGCGCTACGAAATCATGCCGTGGCCGGAAAGAGTCTTCAATGGCGAGCATCCCGTCAAGGAGACTCACGTGACTCGCAAATCGGTGCGGGAACTGGAAGAGATCCCGGTTGGTACGGCCTTGGGCGGATTCGGTCCGGCGTCCGCGGTTGAGCAGGTTGGAATTCCGAAGGCATATGAGACCGAACTGCAATCGGTGATCAACGCTCTTGGAAACATGAAACAGAAAAATGTCGGCTGGGAGGTTGCAGGAACCCAGAACGTTGGAATACTTGTCTCGGATACCATGATGTTCGAGCGGGCAGATCCGTTCCCCTCGGATCCCGGTTTGGGCTCTTTCTATGGACTCGCGCTTCCGCTCTTGAAGCACGGTGTGCCGGTTGAACCGGTGCAGATTGAAAGCTCAAGCGTCCCCGGGTTCCTGAGCAGATACAAGATGCTCCTTCTAACTTACGAAGGGCAGAAGCCGCCGGCGCCGGAGTTCCATGCAGTCCTGGCCCAGTGGGTCCGCGAGGGAGGAGCATTGGTGGTTGTCGATGGCGATGATGACCCGTACAACGCCGTACGCGAATGGTGGAACGCCGCTCCGAATTCCTACAAAACTCCAAGGGAGCATCTGTTTGAACGCCTCGGCATTCCATTGGATGCAGAGGGTCTCTTTCATGTCGGTCGCGGCGTCGTGTTATCGAAGCGAAAATCCCCCGCGGCCCTGGCCCACAGCAAAGATGGCGGCGCAACTGTGCGCGGACTTGCCCGGCAGGCAGCGACGGCTGCGAATCTAGCCTGGAAGGAGACGAATGCCCTCGTCCTGCGGCGTGGCCCGTACATTGTTGGCGCAGGGCTCGACGACTCGGTTTCACGAGCCGGGACCTTCACCCTCCAGGGGAGATTCGTCGACCTGTTCGATGCCAATCTCACTGTCCTGTCGCAAATCAACCTTTCCTCAAACGCCCGTATGCTCCTGATCGATCTCGATCGGCTGGAAGCGAGCAAAGAGCCAAGAGTGATTGCGGCAAGCTGCCGTGTCACACACGAGGAATTCTTATTGAATCGCCTTACGTTCTATGCCGACGGTATTGCCAACACCAATGCAGTGGTTCGCATTGAGACGGAAAGGAAGCCCAGTCAGGTCTTGGTCGGAGGAGTTCCTCTCGGAACGAACAGCTTCGAATCGAGTCATGAAACCGTACTGATTCGCTTTCCAAATGTTACTCACCCCACTCGAATCGAGGTGCGCTTTGCACCATGACAAATAATGAACTTAGTCAGAAGTTGTCCCCCCCTTGTCCCGAAATCATCAGCAGACGGAAACATGGGGCGCAAGGTCTATCCCCAGGCGACGAAGCTGCTGATCATGGCCGACGCGGGCGGCAGCAATGCCAGCCGTTCGCGGTTGTGGAAGGTCGGGTTACGGAGTCTGGCAAATCTCACCGGCCAGCATATTCAGGTATCGCATCTTCCGCCCGGAACCAGCAAGTGGAACAAGATCAAACACCGCATGTTTTCCTTCATCACGCAAAACTGGTGAGCAACCCCGCTGGTAAGCTACCAGACCATCGTCGATTTGATCGCAAATACCAAAACCACGACGGGGCCCAAGATCAAGGCAAAGGTGACACAAAGAGCCTATCCTACAGGAGTCGAAATCACCGCTGCGGAGATGGCCACTCTCAACCTGAAACCAGACGCATTCCATGGCGGCTGAACTACTTTGTTCTGCCCCAACGACCCGCTTATCGCACAGTTCATTTATGCGCGAAGCCTTACTATTTCAACGGCCACAACTTCATCGAGAAGGAGCTCGGCCGCGAGAAGATCGGCTTTCGCAAGAACGACAACGCCTTCCTGGCCGTCTCCGATCCGCAGGCTCTGCAAGCAGCAGCGGATCGCTTCACCTCTGAAGTCATCCGCAAGCGGCTCGAGTACTGGACGCTCATCCTGGGTCCGATGTTTTCCAAGAGCGAACGGGCGGCGATGGACCTGCATCCCTTTTATGCCGTCAGTCAGGCTGAGTTCGGCGCCGATCGATATGGTCTCAACCAACTCGCTACGACCTGCGCAAACTGCAGGCCGACGGGTTGCTGACCCGCGACGGAAAGCGCTGCGCCTATCGCCTGACAGAAAAAGGAATCAAGGCCGCCCTTCTGGTCGTCCTCTTCCACAAGCAACTCTGCGGGCCGCTCGCCAACAGCCTCATTCGCCATCGAACCGCTATGGCCCCACGCCCAAACTGCAAGCTCGAAACCGCCTTCCAAAAGGCCGACCACTCCATCCAAAACATCATCCGATTGCTCCAAGCAACATGATTGTTTTGAAGTATTTCTGTTTACGAATCGGGGGGGAGAAATCTATTCGGCCTTGCTAAGCGCGTTGGTGATTTTGGCAACGGCCGCCCCGCCTTCATGGATGAGAACAGCCTCAACATCACTAGTGTCCGGTTAGATGTCGAATAGATTCAGCTGGTTAGCGAAGGGCGATTGGTCGGTTATGTGTAGACTTGGCTGAAGGGCGCATGAAATCTCGGTTTTCTCGAAGATCGATACCG
>Ga0181516_10000274_pt1 | contig 51530 bp, 39 predicted proteins | sample PEATcosm2014_Bin_25_FD_121104 | JGI IMG/M metagenome (GOLD analysis project Ga0181516, IMG submission 121104) | Peatland microbial communities from MTU Mesocosm Facility, Houghton, MI, USA - PEATcosm2014_Bin01_10_metaG | ecosystem: Environmental > Terrestrial > Soil > Wetlands > Peat | place...
CGGTAGAACGATTTTCACGCCAAAACGCCTCGAAATCCGACGCGTTTGACGATTTCTGGTGGTAAAAATCACGAAACTCTGGTGCACTCTTTGCCTCTCGGCTTCTGCCGCGCAGACTCCTAGTCTGCTTCTGGTTTGTGCGCAAAATTGCGTTTTATGCCGAATTCCGCTTTGCGCGTAGGCCTGCACCCTTGGCGCTGTGGCAGAACTTTTGTCCCCACTACACTCCCGGTCCCTACGGGCCTGGATCTTCGCGGTGGAATTGGACAGCATCATCGGCACATCTCCCTACGTTCAGCTCAAGGGACAACGACTCCCAGAATCTAGCCCATTCCAGCGCATCTGGTCAGGGCAATCACGGACAAACCATCGACCGCCCACCTCCCCAACCCAGGGCGACTCGTGAATCGTCCCTACGAGCGACATGGCATGATGTCCTCGTTGCAAGGTGCTCCGACGCCCCACTCCCCGAGCCAGACGGTATCAAACCCTCCCGCCATCTTGCCGAAGGCAAGCAGGCGGGCGCGCAGATTCCGACGTACCGCCAACCTCCCCGCGTGAACCGCTCCGGCGGTTGGGGTGTGGGGGACGGAAGTCCACCACGAAGGCGCGGGGTCCAGGGGAGAAGGCCTCCAGGGTTCCCATCGGACCTCCGTCCGATGGGAGGACATGCGAAGCCCCTGGCGGGGTACAGGGCCGCGCAGGCCCTGTGAACCAAGCCGCACCGCAGGTGCAAGAAAGAAGCAGGCCGCGCCGCCAGGCGCAAAAAACCCTAGTGCCCCACACGCTTCCAAGCGTCCAGCGCGTGATGGAGGCTCTGGTACCGGTCCTCCGGTCGTTTGGAGAGCATCCGGTCGATGCAAGCGAGCGCTTCCGGCGGCACTTCCGGCGAAACGACGGCGGCGATGGATGGCGGGGGGTGCATGAGGATCTGCAGCATGATCTGGCGGACCTCGTCGCCCTCGAAGGGGCGTTGCCGCGAGAGCATTTCGTAGAGGACCACGCCCAGCGCGTATTCGTCGGTGAGGGCGTCCCCCTTCTGGCCGTCGATCAGCTCCGGGGCCATGTAGTAGGGCGTGCCCAGGATCTGTCCTTCCTGGGTGAGGGAACTGTCCGCGCTGCGGGCGAGCCCGAAGTCCGTGAGTTTCACGCGCCGTCCGTGGTCCACGGCCATGACGTTGGCGGGCTTGATGTCGCGGTGCACGACACCGTGGTCGTGGGCGTAGGCCAGGGCTTCCAGCAACTGCATGCCCCAGGCCCGCACGGCCTTCCAAGGCAGTCGGTGGTCCAGGAGGACCTTGTCCAGCGGAGGGCCGTCGAGAAGTTCCATGGCGATGAAGGAGGATCCCTCCCACTCGCCGTATTCGTAGACGGTCACGATGGAGGGGTGGTTGAGCTGGGCGATGGCGCGGGCTTCCCTCTGGAAGCGGCTCTGGTTTTCGCCGTGGTTTTCGCCCAGGCGGCGGACAGCCGACAGGACCTTGACCGCCACGTACCGTTCCAGGGATTCGTCGAAGCCCTTGAGCACCACGCCCATGGCGCCTCGGCCGAGCTCGCCCTGGATCGCGAAGCGGCCGACCCGGGTTCCGGCCTGGGGCGGAGCCATGGATGCCGCGGGACGGGCGACCGGCAGGACCGGATCCGTGACCTGGTCCGCGATGGTGGCGGGTCCCTCCATGGTTTCCACGGATTTGGCGGGACGGGCGGGATGGAAGATGCGGAAGCCGGCAAAACCCAAGGCGGTCCCCAACAACGGAAGGTCCACCGCGGATTGGATGGAAGCGATCCGGTCGATGATGGCCTGCACCACCAGCATCAGCACCAGGACCACGGCGGCGAAGGCCACGATCCCGCGGTCCGGCCCGTGACGGGAGAAGTACCACCAGAGGCCGCCACACCCCGCGAGACCCAGGAAGAGTTCCCAGATCCTCATCAGCGGCGTGGACCGCGGTACGGCGTTTTGCAGGATGTTCTCCACCGCCGTGGCCCAGAGTTCCACTCCCGGATAGCGTTGGGAAACGGGCGAGCGGATGAAGTCCCCGGATTCCGCGTTCACGCCGCCGGGCGCCGTGAGCCCCACCAGCACGATCTTCCCCTGGACCATGTCCGCGTACTTCCGGGGGTGGTCCATCAAGTCGCCCGCGGGAATGGTGGGGATGGTGCCGGAACGGCCCAGGTAGCGCACCGGGGATGTGCCCTGGCGGTCGATGGGGATCTCCGTCTCGCGGATCTGGATCCGTCCCGGCTCCAGGCTGACATCCGCCAGGGTCGCGTTCCCGAAGGCGGCCACCAGGGCGACGGCGAACGAGGGAAGGTACTCCGGTCCCACGCGCAGGGCCTGGACCATGTGTCGACAGATTCCGTCCTGGGCGTCGGCGGGATTGTTGATGAAGCCCGAGGGAAGCGAATGCCTCTGGTAGAGGGTGTCCGAGAAGACGACCTTGTCGCCCCGCCCGATCCCGGAACGCTCCAGAGCGGGCTTGTCCTGCAGGAGCTGGAAGGCGGAGGTCTCGAGGATCGGGGGGAGAGCGGCGGCGGCGGATGCGCTGTCGGAGGCGCCCACGTTCTCCACGAAGAAGGGCAGGAGGATCTTGACGCCGGCGTCGGAGATCTTGCGCAGGCTGGTGTCCAGCTGGAGATCGCCGGACGTCGCGGTTTCCCGGTGGGGGAGGTAGCCGTCGAAGCCCAGCACCTTGGGGTGGAGCGAGGCGATGGCCCGGAAGAGCCGTGCGGTCTGGCCGCGGTCCCACGGCCACGGGCCCACCCTGGAGATCACGTCCTCGTCGATGGCCACCACCACCGCTTGGCCGGAAGGGGTTTGGGACGGGGCGCGACGGGCCAGGAAGTCCTGCCAGACGCGGTTCACGGAGGTCAAGGGCATCCAGGCGCAGGCAAGAAGGATCGCGACGGAGAGCGATGCCAGGATCCGTCCGCGACGGCTCACGCCCGGCACCGGAGATCGGAGGAGCCGGCACGCCCGGCGGTGTTCGGCGGGGTCAATTGCACAGGCTGTCGCGTTCCTGGTTCAGCTTGACCCATTCCGAGTTCGGGTCCGGCTCGAAGTTCGCGACCGGTCCCGCGGCTCCCGACTTCGAAATCTCCATGCGCTGGCCGTCCACGAGGATCTGGATCCACTTGGACACGGGAATCTCCTGGGGGCCGGAAATCTGCGTGGGAGCCAAGCTCCTGCGGGCGGCGGGGATCTGGCCCTGGACACCGACTTTCCCGCGGAAGACGGAGACGGAAGACGTTGAATCGGCGGCCACGGAATTCTCGAAGACGGTCCCGTGCACGCCGGCGATGGCGTTGGGCATCTGCACCTGGAACGCCACCAGGGCTCCCGCCCATTTCTGGACCTTGGTCCATGTCTTCCCGTGCAGCAGGGCGAAACGGGTGAGGAATGCCCGTCGTTCGGTGTCGCTCGGCTTCTGCGGTTCCTGGATGGCGGCGAGCCGCACCTCCGTTTGGGCAGCCAGGCGAAGGACGCTTTGGTTGTCGACGATGATCTCGGCCAAGCCGTCGGGGCCGGTGAGGATGGTGTCGCCCGCGACCAGGAACCGGTTGGCGGACAGGGGCTCGCGCCCGCCCGCGGCGCGGCGGATCTCGCCGGACCCCTGGGCCAGCGTCACCACCGCCTTGCGCGAGGCCATCTGGATGCGCCGCCGGGGATCCATCTCCACGGCCACGGGAGCCTTCTGGTCCTTGCGCAGGTGCAGGATCTGCCCCGCCTGCACGTGGTCCAGGTCGGGGAGCTGGGGATTGTCCTTCCGGATGAGGTCGGCGATGGAGTCGTCGTAGGCCCCGTACCTCTGGAAGGCGATGAAGCTCACGGTCTCGCCCCTGCGGACGGGATGGTCCTCCATGGGTGCCACATCGCCGCAGATCGCGAGGCCCGCCAAGGCGATCAGGATCTGGATGCATTTGCGCGACGGGCCCATTCTCTCTCCTCCCGACCGTGCCCGGAACGGGTCCGACCAAGGCTGGAGGCAAATGGTAATCATCTCTTCGCCTCGATCTCCGCCTTCGCGAACGCGATGAAATCGGGCACCGACTTCGCGCCCAGGTCGCCCGCGCCGCGTTGGCGCACGGAGACGGAATTCGTTGTGGCTTCCTTCTCGCCCACCACCAGGATGAAGGGAGTGCGCCTGCTTTCCGCCTCGCGGATCTTGTAGCCCAGCTTCTGGTTCTGCTCGTCGATGGAAACGCGCAGGCCGGCGGCCCTGAGCTCGGCGGCCACCGAGCGCGCGGCATCCAGGAACTTCTCGGAGACGGGAAGGAGGGTCGCCTGGGTGGGCGAGAGCCAGGCCGGGAAGGCGCCCGCGTAGTTTTCCACAAGGATGCCCACGAAGCGCTCCAGCGACCCCAGGATGGCGCGGTGGAGCATGATGGGCACGTGGCGCGCTCCGTCCTCGCCCACGTACTCCGCGCCCAGGCGCTCGGGGAGGTTGGGGTCCACCTGGATGGTCCCGCACTGCCAATGGCGCCCGATGCTGTCCTTGAGGGTGAATTCCAGCTTGGGGCCGTAGAAGGCGCCTTCGCCGGGATTGAGTTCGGTGACCAGGCCCGCGAGGGTGCAGGCCTCGGCCAGGGCCTTCTCCACGCGGTCCCAGCTCTCGTCGGAGCCCACGCGCTTTTCGGGACGGGTGCTGAACTTCACGATGATCTCGTGGAACCCGAAGTCGGCGTAGACCTCCTTCAGGAGGCGACAAAAACTGGCGACCTCGGATCCGATCTGCTCCGGAGTGCAGAAGATGTGTGCGTCGTCCTGGACGAAGCCGCGCACCCGCATGATGCCGTGCAGCGTGCCGGAAGGCTCGTTGCGGACGCAGGAGCCGAACTCCGCGATGCGCAGCGGAAGCTCGCGGTAGGAGCGCAGCCCCTGGTTGAAGATCTGGATGTGGCCGGGGCAGTTCATGGGCTTGATGGCGTAGATCCGCTTCTCGGATTCCGTCACGAACATGTTCTCCTGGTACTTGTCCCAGTGGCCCGACTTCTCCCACAGCGTCTTGCTCATCACGCTGGGGGTGTGGACCTCCACGTAGCCTTCGGCCTCGATCTTTTCGCGGATGTAGTTCTGCAGCGTGCGGTACAGCGTCCAGCCCTGCGGGTGCCAGAAGATCATGCCGGGAACGTCGTCCTGGAGGTGGAACAGTTCCAGCTTGCGCCCGATCACGCGGTGGTCGCGCTTCTTGGCCTCCTCGATGGACGCCACGTGGGCGTCCAGTGCCTTCCTGTCGTGGAAGGCTGTCGCGTAGATGCGCTGCAGCATGGGGCGCTTTTCGTCGCCGCGCCAGTAGGCGCCGGCCACGGAGAGCAGCTTCACGTTGCCCAGGAACCCCGTGTGCGGCACGTGGGGTCCGCGGCAGAGATCGAAGAAGTCCCCCTGCGTGTAGTACGACACGGTGGGGTCGGTCCACTCCCGCATCATCTCCACCTTGTAGGGCTCGTTCTGCTCGCCCCACTTCTCGATGGCTTCCAGCCGGTCGATCGCGTGGCGGCGGACGTCCAGTTTCCGTCCGGACAGCTCCTTCATGCGGGCTTCGATCTTCTCGAAGTCGTCCGGCGAGAACTTGTGGGGGCTGTCCAGGTCGTAGTAGAACCCGTTCTCGATGTTGGGTCCGATGGCGAGCCTGGTGCCGGGGAACAGTTCCACGATGGCCTGGGCCATCAGGTGGGCGCTGGAGTGGCGCACGATCTCCAAGGCCTCGGGGTCGCGCGTGGTCAGGATCCTGAACGCCCCGCCGGAAGGCAGCTCGCGGTGCAGGTCCAGCAACGCTCCGTCCAGCGTCACGGCCACGGCCGCGTCGGCCAGGCGCGGCGAAATGGAGAGGGCGACGTCGTACCCGGTGGTGCCGGAAGCCACCTGCTTTTCCGATCCGTCGGGCAGGGTGAGCTTCAGGGGTTCCATGGCGGTCTCTCCGTGTGAGGGTGTCTGCGCACCGTGCGGACTCGCCCGGTGCGGGGACGCCAAGCTAGAAAGGGGAGGAAGCCTTCCGGTTCACGCGGCGGCTTCGAGCCTCCCCATGCGGCGCAGCCAGCGGTAGTGGGAGCCCATGCCGGCGAGGAAGGTGCGGTGTTCGCGGTAGGCCACGCCGTAGTCCCGGCAGGTCCGCTCCACCACCTTGGAGATGGCCGGATAGTGGATGTGGCAGACGCGTGGGAACAGGTGGTGCTCGATCTGGAAGTTCAGTCCCCCCACCAGCCAGGTGACCACCGGATTCCCGCGGCAGAAATCCACCGTCGTGCGCACCTGGTGGGCGGCCCATCCCGCATCCAGGGGGCCTTGCGCGGGCATGGAGGGAAAATCGGCCTCCTCCACCACGTGGGCGAGTTGGAACACCACGCTCAAGGCGGTTCCAAGGACCAGGCTCGCGAGGCAGAAAAGGAACAGGACCGGCCAGACCGGATGCAGGAGCAGAGGCACCACCAGGGCCAGGGTCAGGAAGACGGTCTTGCCCAGGACGAAGCCGACCAGTTCCCAGGCAGCGGGACGCGGCACCTTGTGGGATCCGAGCCGGCCTGTCAGGACATCCTTGAGATCGTCGTAGCTCCACCACTTGAGCGCGAGGAACCCGTACAGGGGCCAGAGGTACAGGTGCTGCCAGCGATGGTACCAGCGCCGGCGGTGCTGGGGGGACAGCCGCCCGAAGACTCCCAGGTCGATGTCGGCGTCGTGGCCCGCGAGGTTGACGTACTGGTGGTGGAACAGGCCGTGCTTCCAACGCCACATGTAGGAGCTGGCACCGATGAGATCCAGGGTCGCGGCGCTGGCCACGTTCAGCCAAGGGTGGTTGGAATAGGCGCGGTGGCCGCCGTCGTGCTGGATGTTGAACCCGATGGCGGCCGCGGACAAGCCCATGAGGACCGCGAGGGGGATGGTCTGCCACCATGCGTGGGCGAAGAACACCAGAAGGACGTAGACGGACGCGGTGAAGCCCAGCACCAAGGCGCTCTTGGAAAGCATGCTGGGCACGTCCCGCTCGCGCTTTCCGCTTTCCCGGAAGTAGGCGTCCACGCGACGGCGCAACTCCCGACCGAAGCCGTCGTCCTCGCAAAAGCGAGGCGACTTGGCCGGGGCCGCCCTATCGTCGGACTGGGTCGCCAAAGCGATTCCTTGATCCACCATCGATGGTCATTCTACTCCTACTCCGCCGTCTTGCGCATTCGCAATGGTGGCGAAGCTGGGCGACCTTTCCCGTTCAATGTACAAAGGAATGCGAATCTCTCTCAGATCGGTGGTGGTGGTGAAAGGCGTCTCCGGGAGTGATCGGCCTTAATTCCCTCCCTGACAAGAACTTGGAGGTTCTGTCCAAAAGTTCAGTTGCTCTTTTGAGCACTATCGAGTAGATTGCATCCATGCCCTTGGCTCCTCTTCAAGTCCACAGCACGCACAGCCTCCTGCGGGGCGTTCCCTCCGTCCGCGAACTGGTGTCCCGCGCCCGCGCCCTGGGTTACCCCGCGTTGGCCCTGACGGACGTGAACAGCATGGCCGGGAGCATCCTGTTCTTGCAGGAGTGCCGCGCCCAGGGGATCCGGCCCATCCTGGGGCTGGAATTGGCCGATGCCCGGGATCCCACCCTCCGCCTGGTCCTCTTGGCCCGCGACGCCGCCGGTTACGGCGACCTTTGCGAATTGGCCTCCTTCCACAACCTGCGTCGGCGCGGCCCGGACCTGGAAGACCTGTTTGCGCGTCCATTCCCGCACCTGTTCGCCCTGTGCCCGCACCCCCAGCTCCTGCAGCGGCTCTCGCGCACCCCGCTGCGGTCCAGCCTGTTCGGCCAGCTGTGCCTGACGGATGCCGCCGCCGCCGCCCGTTCGAAGGCGGTGGAGCAGATCTGCCAAAAGGAAGGCCTGGAGGCCGCGGTCGCGCACGACTGCTGGTTCCTGGATCCGTCCGACCACGAACTGCACCGCCTCCTGCGCGCCATCGCCGCCAACACCGACCTCTCGCGGCTGGGTCCAGCCCAGGTGGCCGCGCCCGCCGCGTGGCTCCTGCCCCCCTCGCGCCTGCGCGAGCTCTACGCCCGCCATCCGCGCGCCTTGGAGATCGCGGAGCATGTTGCCGATTCCTGCCGCGACGACCTGGCCTCTTCCCCCTGGATCCTCCCCGGCGTGGACGTCCCCGCGGGCCACGACGAGGACTCGTGGCTCTCCAGACTGGCCCACGAAGGACTGGAGCGGAACTACGGGGGAAAGCCGGAGTGGGCGACGGCGCGGGTCTTGCAGTCCAAGGAGCTGGACGTGATCCGCCGCACCGGCTACGCGGGATATTTCCTGATGGTCCGCCGGATCCGGGAAGCGGTCGCCCAGCGTTTCGCCGGAGGGTTTCGCGGCGGGCGCGAGTGCTCCATCCTGCGCGGATCCGCCGCCAACTGCCTGACCCTCTACAATCTGGACGCATCGGACCTGGACCCCATCCGCTACGGGCTCTACTTCGAGCGTTTCCTCAACGAAGACCGCACCAGCCCGCCGGACGCCGACCTCGACTTCGGATGGGACGAGCGCCCCCAGGTCCTGCAGTGGTTCTTCGACACCTACGGCGAAGACCATGTGTGCATCCTGGCGGCCACCCACCACTTCCGCCGCCGCGCCGCCTTCCGCGAGACCGCCAAGGTGCTGGGGTATTCCGAAGACCAGGTGGGGGAGGTCTTCCACCGCCTGCGCCAAGCGCCGTTGCGGCCCGGCACCCATTGGCTGGAGCGCGTCGCGGAGGTGGATCCCGGCCTGGAGCGCGTGGCCGCCCTAGCCGCGAGCGTGCAGGGGAGGCCGCATTTCCTGGGCCAGCATCCGGGGGGAGTCCTGGTCACCGACGATCCCATCTGGCGCCACGTTTCCTGCCAGCGCAGCGGGGGCGGCACGGACCGCGTCATCAGCCAGATCGACATGCACGGAGGCATCGAGTTCCTGGGTTTGGTGAAGTTCGACATCCTGGGCAACGGGAGCCTGTCCGTGATGCGGGACGCCCTGGAGATGCTGCGCGAACAGGGCGAGGCCGATCCGGAACTGTGGGATCTGGCCAAGGTCCAGGACGATCCCGAAGTGCGCCGGATGATGGAGGAGGGCGGCACACGCGGGGTCTTCTACATCGAATCGCCGGCCCAGATGCGGCTCAACCGCAAGACCAGGGCGAGCACCTTCGAGGAGATCGGAATCACCTCCAGCCTGGTGCGCCCCGCGGGCACGGCCTACGCGCGCGTCTTCGCCGAGCGCCACCGCCAGGCTGCGGAGGGACGGATGGATTGGGACTGGCTCCACGACAGCCTGCGCGGCATCCTGGACCAGACCCACGACGTCTGCGTGTTCCAGGAGGACGTCACGCGCATCTGCGTGGAAGTGGCGGGCCTGCCCTTCTCCGAGGCCGACCGCGTGCGCAAGATGATGAACAGCCAGCACGAGGGCGAGCCCGCGGAGTACCATCGCACCGCGCAAATGTTCATGGAGGGATGCATGGCGCACCAGGGCCTGTCGCGGGCGCAGGCGGAAGAGCTCTGGAAGAGGGTGGACAGTTTCCGGGGCTTCTCCTTCTGCAAGAGCCACTCCCTTTCCTACGCACAGCTCTCCTTCCGCTGCGCCTGGCTCAAGCGCCACCACCCGGCGCGATTCTGGGCCGCGGTGATCGCCAACGACCACGGCTACTATCCCACCGCGGCCTACGTGGGCGAGGTGCGCCGCGCCGGCATCCGGCTCCTGCCCTGGGACGTGAACCAGTCGCGCTGGCGGCATTTCGGCGGCGACGATTGGATCCGCGCGGGATTCCAGCATGTGCAAGGCGTGCGATCCTCCACGGTGGAGGCGCTGGAAGCCGAACGCCGGCGCAACGGGCCGTTTCGCGATCTGCCGGAGTTCCGGCGGCGCCTGCCGGTGGCGGGGAAGGCGGAGCTGGAAGCCCTCGCGCAGGTCGGCGCCTTCGATGCCTTCGGACTGTGCCGCACCCGCACCCTGGCCTGGCTCGCGGAACTGGGAGTGGCTCCCGGTCGGCCGAATTCCGCGGATCTGTTCCAGGAGCCTGGACCTCCGGGGCATCTGGACCTGATCCCGGAGGAGTCGCCCTTCCGGCGAACCCTGGACGAACTGCGTCTGGCGGGATTTTCCGTCTCGGCCGACCCATTGGAACCGTTGGGGCGGTTGGCGGGAAGTCTGGGAGCGGTGGCGGCGGCACGGCTTCCGGAATTCGCCGGGAAATCCGTGCGGATCGTGGGGGTGCCGGTGGCCAGCCGCGTGCACCGGGTGCGCGAAACGGGAGAACCGATGCTGTTCCTGTCGCTGTCCGACCAGAGCGGGATCGCGGACACGATTTTCTGGCCCCCGGCCTACAAGCGCTTCCATGCGGTGGCGACGGGCGGTGGCGTGCTTGCGGTGCGGGGAACGGTCACGGAAGACGACGACACGTTCGCCTTGGAGGCGGACCACGTGGAGGAGATACGGACATGAACGAGGGGATTCGGCATGTGGCGCTCTGGGCGCCCGGATTGATGCGGCAACTGCTGGAGGCGGGTCGGCCCGACCTGCGGGGGAAGGCCTGGGTCCTGAGTTCCCAGGCGGTCGGGGCGCACGCCCGGTTGGAGGACTGCTCGCCGACGGCCCGGGATCTCGGGATCGCGCCCGGAATGCGCCTGGCCGAGCTGCGACGCCGGTTTCCGCAGGTTCCGGTCGTGGGCCCGCATGCGTCCGCCCTGGGATCGTTTCGCCGGATCCTGTCGGCGCTTTGCGAGGCCCGCACTCCGGTCTGGGAACTGGGACCCGAAGGCATGTCCCTGGATCTGTCCGGGACGGTGCATCTGTTCGGCGGAGATTGGGAGGCCTGGGCCGAGCGTTTGAGGGACGACCTCGCCAGTGCCTGTGGCGTGCGCGAAATCCGCTTGGCGGGGGCGCCGGTCCGCGGAGTCGCCGAGATCCTGGTGCGCTCGGGCGGTGGGGATTCTGGCATCGATCTCTGCGAACCCGGGTGCGAAGCGGAGCGCTTGGAGCAGGTTCCCCTGGCTTCCGTCCACTGGCTCTCTCCGAAGTCGCGGGAAGCGCTCGAGCGGTTCGGACTGAGGACGTTGGGGGACGTGCGCCGACAGCCCCGGACCTTCCTTCGGTTGCATCTGGCCGCGGATGGCGACCGCCTGGCCGCCCTGGCGATGGGGCTGGATCCGGATCCCGCCAAGAGATCGAAGGGACGGTCGGAGGAATTGGTCCTCCCCTGCGACGAGAACGACGTGGAGGTCCTGCGCGGCGCCGTCCACCAGCTCGCCGACCGGTTGGCCTTCGCGTTGCGCGAGCGGTCGCTGGGCGTCCACGAAGTCCGCTTGGGGATCGCGTGGTCGGATGGCCAGGAAATGTCCTCGTCCGCACGGCCTCCGCTTCCCGTGGAGGACTTCCTGTCCCTGCGCGAGGCGGCCTGGAAACTCCTGGAACAACTGGACGCACGGCGCGTGTCGGTGCGGTCGCTTCGGTTGTCCGCGACCCGCACCTTCACGCTCACCGGCCAGGAAGACCTGTTCGCCACCCCGGAAGGAGATCGGCAAAGGCGACTGGGCAGGGCACTGGACCAGGTGCGCCGCCGCCAAGGGTTCGCGGCGGTGGGGAACGCCTTGGCCGCATAGCGCGGTTGCCGGGGGATGGCCCTTTGTGCGTTGATCGGATCGCGATCATGTCGCAAGGTCGCCCGATTCCTACCTTGACGCACCTATGGTAGATGCACGCCGGACCTCGCGTCCGATCCAGACCGCTCTCGAAAACGTGCGTTCCACGTTGCTTCCCAACGGGGTCGTCGTCGTTTCCGAGCGCATGGAGGGGCAGCGCTCGCTGTCCGTCGGCGTCTGGATAGGGCTCGGGTCCCGCCACGATCCGGTCGGCAAGGCCGGGCTGGCCCACCTCTACGAGCACATGGTCTTCAAGGGCACCGCCAAGCGCAGCGCCTTGCGCGTTTCCCGGGAACTGGAAGAGGTGGGGGGGCATCTCAACGCCTTCACCAGCCGGGAGCAGACCTGCTTCTACGCCAAGGTCCTGGACCGCGACCAGAAGCGGGCCGCGGAACTTCTGTGCGACCTGGTCGTGGGAGCCAAGCTGTCCCGCAAGGACCTGGAGATGGAACGCCAGGTCGTGCTGGAGGAAATCCGCGGCTGCGACGACGATCCGGAAGAACTGGTGGGGGATCTCTTCGCCCAGGCTCTTTGGCACCGCAACCCGCTGGGCGAGCCCATCGCCGGAACCATCGAGTCGGTGGCTCCCCTGTCGGCGCGGGACCTTCTGGCGCACAAGGCGCGCTCCCTCTCCGGAGAGGTCCCCATCGTGGTGGCCGCCTCCGGAAACGTGGACCACGACCAACTCGTGGCCGCCGCCGCCGCCGGCCTGCAAGCCAAGGCCTACGGGAAATCCGAGCACCAGAAGGCCGTGAAGCCCGGTTCCAGGCAGTCTCCGCGGCTGGTCGTGCGCAAGGACGTCGCCCAGGTCAACATGATCCTGTCGCGCCGTTCCATCTCCGCCCACCATCCCGACCGCCACGCGCTGGGACTGGTGAACCTGGTCCTGGGCGGCGGCATGGCCAGCCGGCTGAACCAGGAGATCCGCGAACGCCGCGGCCTGGCCTACAGCGTGTACTCCTTCGCGGACTTCCTGCTGGGCGCCGGTGCCTTCGGGATCTCCCTGGGCACCGAACCGCGCCAGGCGGCCCGGGCGGCGCGCGTGGCATCCGCCGAGGTTGACAAGATCCGGCGCGAAGGACTTTCCCGCAAGGAGCTCCGTTTCGCCAAGGCGCACGCCTCGGGCGCCGCAGTCCTGGCCTTGGAGAACCCCAGCGCGCGGATGCAGCACCTGGGCAAATGCCAGCTGCTCTACGGAAGGCCCATCCCCCTGGATGAAATCCTCGCCACCGTGGACGCGGTGGATTCCGCGCAGGTGGAACGCGTGCTGGAAGAGCACCTGGGACCGGTATCCGAGGAGAACGGCTGGACCTTGGCCGCGGTGGTGCCCGAGGGATTCCAGTCGGACGCCTTGCTGCGCTGATCCCCGGTGGGCGGAGTGCGTAGCGACTTCGGTTCCCTGCCGGGAACCGAAGTGTTCAGTGCAATTGCCGGTCCAGTCTCCAGATCGCGACGGTCATGGCGGACACGCCGTAGGCGGCGATGGCCGCCCATTCCCGCCACAGGTCCAGGAACCCCGCACCCTTCAGGTAGATGCCTCGGATGATGATCAGGAAATAGCGCATGGGGATGAGGAGGGTGATCTCCTGCAGCCAGACGGGCATGTTGCGGATGGGGAAGGTGAAGCCCGAGAGGTAGATCATCATGGGCAGCATGAAGAAGGTGGCCACCACCATCGCCTGCTGCTGGGTCTGGGCGAAGGTGGAGATCAGGAGTCCGATCCCGAGCGACGAGAGCAGAAAGAGCCAGATCGCGGGGTACAGGAGCAGCAGGCTGCCCAAGGGCTTCACGCCGAACACGAGCCATGCGAGCACCAGGACGATGGACACCACCCAGGTGGAGGTCAGGAAGTAGGGGGCCACCTTCCCCAGGGCCAGCTCCCACCCGCGCAGCGGGGTGACGATGAGTTGCTCCAGGGTCCCGATCTCTTTCTCCTTCACGATGGCGTTGGAACTGGCCATGATGGTGGTCAGGAAGATGGTCATGGCAAGAACCGCGGGAACCATGAACCACTTGGATTCTAATTCCGGATTGAACCAGACGCGTGGTCTCAATTCCACCCCTGGAAACCGGGGATCCCCCATCGCGAGTCGCTGGCGCACCAGGAACCGGCTCATCCCGGCATCCTCGGCGATGCTCGAGAGGTAGCTGGACACGAGGCCCGCGGTGTTGGCGTCGGATCCGTCCACGAAGAGTCCCACCTGGGCCGTCCTGCCGGATTCCAGGTCCCTGCCGAAATGCTGCGGGATCTGCATCACCGCGACCACCCGTCCGTCGCGAAGCAGAGGCTCCACCTCGGAGGATGCCGACAGGTCGGAGCGCACCTGGAAGAACGGGGAGGCGACCACACGCTCCCGGAGCGACCGGCTTTCGGAGGTGTGGTCGAGGTCGAGGACCGCCACCGGCGCCTGGACCAGGTCCAGGCGCGCCGCCGAGACCAGGATCATCAACTGGATCACGGGCATGAACATCGTGATCCCGCGCATGCGGGGATCGCGCAGGATCTGGGCGAGTTCCTTGCGCACGAAGGCGCGGGCGACCTGGAGATTCATTTCAGGATCCCTCCCAGGCGGCGAAGGGCGAAGAGCATCACCACGCCGGTGTAGGCGCAAAGCGCCGCCACCTCCCGCCAGACCGTGAGGATGGTGGTTCCGTCCCGCAGCATCAGGGCGCGCAGGGCGGAGATCAGGTAGCGGCCCGGGAAGAGCCAGGTCACCGCCTGCAGCGCGACGGGCATGTTGTGGATGGGATAGATGAATCCGGAAAGCATCACCGAGGGGAGCATGGTCAGGAGGCCGGCGAAGGAGAAGGCCGTCTCCTGCTTGTCGGAAAGGGTGGACAGGAACAGTCCTTGGGCGGACGCCGTCACCAGGAACAGCAACAGGACGCCCACCAGGGCGGGAATGCTTCCCCGAACCGGCATCCCGAAGAGCCCCACCGCTCCGGAGACGATCAGGATGGCCACGAAAATGGACAGGGAAAGGTATGGGGCGAGCTTCCCCAGGATGACCTCGATGGGCCGCACCGGCGAGACCTGGAGCTGCTCGAATGTGCCGCGCTCGCGCTCGCGGACGATGGCGATCACCGTGGAAATCACCGCCGTGACGGTGAGGATGTACACCATCAGCCCGGGGATCATGAAGATCCGGGTCTCCAGTTCTGGATTGTAGAGGATCTGCTCCCGGGCATCCACCGGGGTCCTGAACTGCTGCCCCTTGTCGGAGAGGGCGCGGATCTTGACGTCCAGGTCGGCTTTCCGGATCAGCCCTTCGGCGAACCCCAGGGCCTGCGCGCCCTGGTTCGCGTCGGCGCCGTCCAGGAGGAACCCCACCTCGGCGGTGCGGGATTGGGCGAGGTCGCGGGCATACCCCTCGGGGATGCACAGCACCGCGGAGGCCCTGTCCGAAAGCACCAGGCGGTCGGCCTCGGCCAGCGAATTCAGGTTCGCCACCCGGTCGAAGGCCTCGGCGGAACTGAACGAAGCCGCCAGATCCCGGCTTTGACGGGTCTTGTCCTGGTCCCACACGCCGATGGGCACGTGCTTCACGTCGAAGGAAAGCGCGTAGCCGAACAGGAGCAGCAGGAACACGGGCAGGAAGATGTACGCCGCGAGCGTGAGCTTGTCGCGGAAGGACTGGCGGAATTCCTTCGCGGCCATGGCCTTGGTGCGTCGCAGGAAGCCGCTCATGCGGCCTTCCTTCCGCGGTGCACGAGTTCCACGAACACGTCCTCCATGGAGGGTTCTTCCACGTGTCCGGGAAATATCTCCTGCTTGAGCGCCCGAGGCGTCCCCAGCGCCACCATCTTCCCGTCCAGGATCATCCCCACCCGGTCGCAGTACTCCGCCTCCTCCAGGAAGTGGGTGGTGACCAGGATGGTGACGCCGCCCTTGGATAGGTCGTAGATGGTCTCCCAGAAGCGACGGCGGGCGATGGGATCCACTCCCGAAGTCGGTTCGTCCAAGAACAGGATCTCGGGGCGGTGCATGAGGGCGCAGGACAGGGCGAGCCGCTGGCGGATCCCGCCCGGGAGGTCCCGGGTCATGCTCTTGCGCTTGTCCGCCAGTTCCGAATAGTCCAGCGCCCATTGGATGCGTTCCACGGCCAACGCCTTGGGCAGGCGGTAGACTGCGGCGAAGAACGAAAGGTTCTCCTCCACGTGCAGGTCCTCGTAGAGGCTGAATTTCTGGCTCATGTACCCGATGCGGAACTTGATCTTCCTGCTCTCCCGGCCCACCTGGAAACCCGCCACCCGGGCCGTTCCGGAGCTGGGTTGGAGGATGCCCGTGAGCATCCGGATGGTGGTGGACTTCCCCGATCCGTTGGGACCAAGGAATCCGAAGATCTCCCCCCTGGCCACGGAGATGTCCAGATGGTCCACCGCAACGAAGTCCCCGAACCGGCGGGTGAGGCCTCGCGTCTCGATGACCGCCGGCGGGTTCATTTCCACGACGGATCCTGTCCGCGCGCCAGGGTGAGCGCCAAGGCGGCCGCGTTTTCCTGCGCGATTGCCTGGGCGAGGTCGGATTCCCCTTGGGAAAGCGCCGATTCCCGGTCGATCGCGTCCAGTCGCAGCGAAGTTCCCACCTGTGCCCGGATGAGGGCCAGCTCCAGGTCGCGCCGCGCGAGCGGGAGCGAAGACTGCGCGATCTCCCGGCGGCGCACCGCCAGGCGGTAGTTGGTTTCCTTGAGTGCCAGGTCCTGCTCGTCGGCATCCCGCACGGCCACCTCGCGAAGCCTGGCCTGGCGCGCCTGGAGATCCGCCGTCCGGGCGGCGAGGTCGTCCATGCCGCCCCGGAAGAGGTTCCAGTTGGCGACGACTCCCACGCGCCAGGATCCGTCGAAGCTGTCGCGGTTGGGAACCACTCGGGGGTTCGGATCCATCAGGTCGTATTCCGCCGAGGCGGTGATCTGGGGGGAATAGGCAGCGCGCGCGGCCTCGGCCTGTTCTTCCGCGGAGGAGGCCTGGGCGCGGGCCTGTGCGATTTCGGGGCGTTCCACGACGGCTGCGGGCGCCGAGGGGGTGGGAAGCGGAACCAGGGGATCCGTCGCCGAAAGGTCGCTCTGGATGTCCAGTCCCAACGCCACGCACAGCGCCTGCCGGGCGGTCTCGAAAGACGCGGAGGCCTGCTCCACCTGGAGCTCGATCTGCCGCATGCGGAGCCGGGCCTGCAAGGTGTCCTGCTCCAGCGCGGTGCCTTGGCGGAACCCCACCGCGGTGAGGACCGCCTGCGAATCGGCGCTCGCGAAGGCCCTTCGCGCCGATTCCAGGGAAGCCTGGGCGGCCGACAGGTTCCAGTACGCCGTGGCCACCCGCGTGGTCAGGTCTTGTCTGGACTTGGTCCGGGAAGCGCGACCCGCCTCGGCCTGCCAGGTCGCTGCCCGTTCCAGGTGGATGGACTTTCCGCCCTCCCAGAGGACCTGGTCGGCGCGGGCCGACAAGCCCCACTGGTTGGGGATCTGCGGGGCGATGTCCAGAGGCATCGGCCCACCGGGCAGCGGCAGGACAAGCTTCGGTTCCGAGATGTCGGAAAGCCGGTTGTAGGAGGCCTGGACACCCACCGACGGGAGCCAGACCGATCGCTGCTGGTCGGCCTGCAGGAGCGAAGCGTCCACGCCCAGGGAATCGGAACGCGATTGGGGATCGCGGTTCGCCGCGGTCGCAAGCGCGTCGCCAAGGGATAGGCTCGCTCCCGATGCCCCGGCGACGGAGGCCAGGCACAGGAAAAGGGACGGACGGGTTCGCATGGGCCACCTCATTGCCGCAACAGTTCCAGGAATGCGTTCTCGAGATCCGGAGTCCTCGTGCTCCACTCCAGGACGGGGAGCCCCGCCTCGGACAGGATCCGTTCGATGCGCGCCTTCAGGTCCGAGGGATCCGGGGACAGGAATTCCAGCCGTTCGCCCCGGGTCTGCATCCGCACCGCTTCGGGCAGGACGGAAAGCGCGGCGCGCGCGGCGCGGGGGTCCTCGGCGATCAGTTCCAGGAGCTGGGCACCGGTGCGGGCCACCACTTCGGCCACGGTCCCCTCGCAAAGCAGGGTGCCTTCGTGGAGCATGGCGACGCGCTGGCACTTGGCGGCCTCGTCCAGGTAGGGCGTGCTCACCAGGATGCTCATCCCGCCCGCCACCAGCTCCCCGAGCACGATCCAGAACTCGCGGCGGCTCACCGGGTCCACGCCGTTGGTGGGCTCGTCCAGGACCAGCAGCTTGGGACGGTGCAGCAGGGAAATGGTCAAGGCCAGCTTCTGCTTCATGCCACCCGAGAGCTTGGAGGCCAGTCGCGATCCGAATTGGTCCATGCCCATGCGGCCCAGCAGGTCGCGCCCGCGCGCGGCGGCGTCGGCCACCCCGTAGATCTCGCCGAAGAAGGCGATGTTCTCGTCCACCGTGAGGTCTCCGTACAGGGAGAACCTCTGGGCCAGGTACCCCAAGTGGGTCCGCACGCGGGCGGGGTTTCGCGCCACCGGCTCCCCGAACAGCATCACCTGGCCCCCCGTGGGCTCGTAAAGGTGGCACAATGCGCGAAGAAGGGTGGTCTTGCCCGCGCCGTCGGGACCCACGAGGCCGAGCATGCCGCCTTCGGGGACGGAAAACGACACACCCTTGAGCGCCTCCGCGGGATTTTTCCGGTTCCAGCGGTGGCGCACGTCGACGAATTGGGCGGCAGCGCTCACGAGCCCACCAGGACGCGGCCCAGCGCGGGCATCCCCGACTTCAGGTGGCCGTCGTTGTGCACCCGCAGCGTGACCGCGTACACCAGCTTGGCGCGTTCGCCCGCGGTCTGGACGTTCTTGGGCGTGAACTCGGCCTCCTGGGCCACGAAGGAGACCACCGCGGGGACCGCCTGCGAGGGATCGGAATCCAGGAAGACCTCCGCCTTCTGCCCGATCTTCACCTGGGCCACGGATTTCTCCGACAGGTAGATCTTGAGGTCAGCCCTTCCCGGATCCGCCAGGGACAGGACCTGGCCCCCCGGTTCCACCATCTCGCCGGGTTCGGCCAGGCGTTCCGTCACGATCCACTTGCCCGTGGGGCCGGCGGGCGCGCGCACCACGGAACGGTCGAGCTGGTCCTCGGCGGCGCGCAGCGCGCCCTGGGCCTGGTCCCACTCGGCGCGGGCCCGGGTGATCTCCTCGATCCGCGATCCCTTCACCAGCCGGTCGGCGGTGGCCTGCAGTGCCTTGAACGTGGCCTGGGCCGCGTCCAACTGGGTTCGCGCGGCGTCCAACTGCGCGGGCGTTGCGGCTCCCTGCGCGGCCAACCCCTGGGTCCGACGGAAATTGTCAGCGGCGCCGTCCGCCTGGGCCCGGGCGGCTTGCTGCTGGGCCAAGGCCTGGGAGATGTCTTCGGCGCGGCTTCCGCGGGCGACCTGCTGCCACTGGGCCTGTGCCGCCATGGCGGTGGAACGCGCCTCGTCGCGGGCGATGGCACGGGACAGCGTGTCCTGCACCAGCAGCGTCTGTCCCGGCAGCACGGAATCGCCTTCCTCCACGGCCACGGAAAGCACGATCCCCGGGACCTGCGCCCCCAGCCGGGATTCCCGCAGTTCGATCGTTCCCGAGCCGCCGAACGGACCCGGCCCGGACTGGCATCCGGCCAGTCCCGCGGCGGCCATCGCCGCCCATCCCCATCTTCCTTCGCGCATCGCCGCCGCTCCTTGGAACCGTGTTCGCCGCCCGCACGCCGGTGCGTCGGATTTCATGACGCATCCACCCCGGAAATATTGCCTGGGCGAGGGCCGTCGCCCATCACCCTCCTCCAGGTGCACGGGAAGGTACTCGACATCCAAAATTCCCGAGATGCCTATTTTGTGGGCACGCGTTATCGGAGGGTGGATGGATCAGGACAGCTGCAGCAACGAAGAATCCGCCGAGCAGATCGTGCGCTTCTTCCGGCAGCATCGCGAGGAATGGCGGAGGTTCGTCTCCGATTTCCTCCCGATCTCCCCGATTCCACCGCTGCAAGCGCTTGCGAAATTCTTCGTGATCCGGTCCAACCAACCGTTCGACATGCAGGCCTACATGCGGGCCCAGGCCGACTTCATCCGCAAATCCCTGGACAACGAGATGGAGGCGCTTTCGCCGATGGAGCGCCAGAAGCTGGTGGCGGAATGGCTGCGCAACAACGCACAGAGCCACCGGGACCAGATCATCCTCGAACAGGCCAAGACCATCGAGCAGTGTTCCACCCTGATCGAACCTTCCCTCGCGGATCTCCTCGACGGCATCATTCCCGGACGCTGACGTCTATCTTTGGCCCCCATGTCGCCTGACCGCACCGTGATCCGGGAGCGCGTGCTCGGGGGTGATCCCGATGTCGCCGCGGACTTCTGCCGCATCTGGCTCCACCTCGTGTCGCGCACCTTCGCGCTGAACATCCGAGTGCTCCCGCGCGACCTCGAAGAGACCGTTCGCCTGGCCTATCTCTTCATGCGCATCGCCGACACCATCGAGGACGACCGGGCCATGCCCGCCGAGGAACGGAAACGGTTGCTGGGCCTCTATGTCGCCTGTTTCCGACCCGGGGAACCGGATCCGGACGAAATCCAGGAATTCCTGTCTTCCCTCCCCGCCTCCTGGAAGACGGAATCCCACCCCGATCTTTTCCTTGTCGCCCACGCCGACCTGGTCTTCAAGGTCTTCGCCGGAACCAGTCTCCCGCACCGGGCCGCGGTGGAAGAACGGGTCCGGGAGATGTGCGGCGGGATGGTCCACTACGCCGTCCAGCGCGAGGAGGACGGCTGGTTCCGGCTCGGGACGCGCCAGGAGCTGATGGACTACTGCTACTTCGTGGCCGGAACGGTGGGCCTCATGCTCACGGACCTGTTTTCCTCGAAGGGCATGGCCGCATCGCGCAAGGAACGGCTGCGCACCAACGCGGTGGCCTTCGGGTTGGGCCTGCAACTGGTCAACATCGCCCGCGACATCCCGGCGGACGGAACCCGTCGGACCGTGTTCGTTCCGGAGGAGATGTGCAGATCCCAGGGAATTTCCCCGGACCGGTTGTGGGAGCCGGAATCCAGGGAGCCCGCCTCCAAGGTCCTTTTGGACCTGATCCGCCTGGCCGACCGCGAGATCCGCAAGGCCCAGACCTACGTCCGCGATCTGCCCTGGATGGCCTGGCGCGTCAGGCTGTTCTGCCTGTGGCCGCTCCTGATCGCCCAGGACACGCTGATCCTGTTGGCCTCCGACCCTCGCGCGGCGCTGGATCCCACCCGGCGGATCAAGATCGGGCGCGCCCGTGTCAGGCGCATCCTGTGGACCACCTCCTTCACCTGCTGGTCCAACTTCCTCCTCCAGGTCCAATTCAACCGCCGCAATCGCGCCCTGGCGGACAAACTCCAGGCGACCTCGCGGTGAACCCATCACCTCCCGCCTGGCCGGTGGAGGAAGACGGAGACGACGATCGCCTGGACCGGTACATGGCGGAGCGGTTCCCGACCTGGTCGCGGACCCTCCTGCAGGAATGGATCCGCGCCGGACAGGTTCTGGTGGACGGGGTCGTTCGAAAATCCTCGTTCCGTCTGGGGCCGGGCATGTGGGTTTCCGCGGTTTCCTGGCCCGCCAAGGCGACGCCATCCAGGCCCGTGGAGCCCCAGGACATTCCCCTGGACGTGGTCTGGGAGGATGATCGCATCGCGGTGATCGACAAACCCGCCGGGCTCGTGGTCCACCCCGGCGCGGGCTGTCCCGACGGCACCCTGGCGAACGCCTTGGCGCATCGATACCGTAAATTGTCAGGCCTCAACGGACCCGCCCGCCCGGGGATCGTGCACCGCCTGGACAAGGACACCTCGGGCCTTCTTGTGGTGGCCCTGGACGACGAGGCCCACCGCTTCCTGGCCGCGCAGTTGCTGGACCGCAGCCTTTCCCGCACCTACGACGCCTTGGTGTGGGGACTGCCCGACGCGGGTCGTGTGGATCTGCCCATCGGGAGGGATCCCCGCAACCGGGTGCGGATGGCCGTGGTTCCCGAGGGCCGGCCCGCCGCCACGGAGGTCCATGTGGAACGGCCCGGATCGCCGTGCAGCTTGGTGGAGTGCGCGTTGGAGACCGGACGCACCCACCAGATCCGCGTGCACCTGTCGCACGGTGGCCATCCCGTGGTGGGCGATGGCGTCTACGGAGGCGGCCCCGAACGCCTGGACCGCACCCAGCCGCTGGAAAAAGCCGCCGCGCGAAGGATCCTGGGAGCGGTCTCTCGGCAGTGCCTGCACGCCCGCGCCCTGCGCCTGGTCCATCCCGACGGCTCGGAACGTTCCTTCCAATCGCCGTGGCCCGCGGATTTCCGAGCGGCGGTGGAGGCGGCGTTTCCCCCGGCCTGAAATGGCGATGTCAATAGAACCAGTCGGCTCCGAGGTTCCATGTCGGGTCGTGGATGCTGGATTCGGAGCGCTCCCCGTTCGCCCCGCCCGTCTGGCTGCTCAGGTTCACCCATTTCCACTGCGGACCGAGTTCCATTCCCGCGGACAGGGCGAAGCCGGATTCCAACCGCAGCCGTAATCCCAACCCCAGGATTCCGGTGTATGTGTTTATCGAGATCCGGGTGGTCTGAGCAGGACTGAAGTCCAATTGACTCTTGTCCAATGTGCTGTCTTCGACGGTCCAGGCGTAGGAGATTCCCAGGCTGGCGTAGAAGCTCAATGGGCCGGGACCTTTGAACCAGCTCTCGTGTTCCAGTCTTGACGTGATTCCCGCGATCGATTCGTGGCGCCGAATGGAGTCGATAGTTGAATTCTTCGCGTCGGTGCGAAAACCGAAACCCACAACCCACAAGCCTCTGTCGTAGCCAAGCGATCCCAGCCGGACCAGGTACCAACCATCCTCATCGTGGAGTCCGATTTCTGTCGTGAATGCATTGGGAGGATGCGCGGTCTGGCAAACCTCGGGATGCAGGTGGCAGTCGCGCAGTCCGGAAGAAAGGGGGTGATGTGACGTATCCACGGGCAGGAGGCTGTCCTTCGACATCGCGGATGTCGAAGTGGAAGGTATTCGACAGACCTCGGGGTGGAGGTTGCAATCGCGCAATCCCGACGAGAGGGCATGGTGCGGATAAGTCGGCGCGAGGGTAGCCTGGACCGAATCAGCGGTTCCCGCGGTGGGTAGGCCCAAGCACATCAGGGTGAATGCCAGAAACAAGAGGATCTCCCGGAACGGGGGTGAGGATGAAATCGGATGCGAAGCTAGGCAAATCCAGGGAAGGCGTCCAAGCGCGATTGAAGGCCGTCTTCCAATCCCCCGGGCCCACGGACTTCCGAGCGGCGGTGGATGCCGCCTTCCCTGCGGACTAGTTGACCAGGCAGCGGACGCTGAGGGCGCTGGTCTTGTAGTACGAAGCCTGTGAGATCATGGAATTGGTTGCCAGGAAGTATTGGTAGGCGGCGTTGGACGAGGAAACTTCCGCGGTGTTCCAGAAGTAGGCGTCCTGGCCTGGCGGATTGAAGTAACCGGTGTTTTGCCGGCTCGAGCCGGGAAGGACACCGAATCCGGTGCTGTCGTTCCCATTCCACAGCGAGGATTTCAGGTTCGCGGCCTTCTCGTGAGCGGCACTGTCCAGGACGAGCCATTCCGATTCGCTCGGGAGATGCGACCCCGTGGGACACACGCCCTGGACTCGGCCGGAAGCGTTCAACATGTTGCCGTTGTAGCTGGAGGCCACCCCCATGGCTTCGGCCCAATTGTAGAGCCGACCGTAAAGCTCGCAGTTTTGCGTCAGAAATTGGGAGCAAACGCCTACGGTATCCGTTCCGGTCCCCTTGAAGTCCAGGTTCTCCGCGAACCAGGTCTGGGTCCCGATCTTCACCAGGTCGTAGGTCTGTCCGTCGCGAGGATCCTTGAAGCCTGGGGTGGGAGACGTGGACGGACTCCCTCCGCACCCGGACAGGGCGAGGACCATGAGGAACGAGCTTGCGAGGAGGACGCGGCTTGCATGCATGGGGGCAAATCCAATCGAGAAGGGGAGTCGGATAGTGGATGCTGCAATCTATCAATGGCGGGGCTTGGTTGGTGCTATCTTCCGACCGTGATCAGCAAGACTCTGGACGCTCCTTTCCTGACGCGCATCGCCGCGGAATTCGGAACCCCCTGCTACGTGTACGACGCAGCGATCATCCGCGACCGCATTCGCCAGCTCCAGGCCTTCGACACCATCCGCTTCGCCCAGAAGGCGTGTTCCAACGTCCACATCCTCCGCAGGATGCGGGAGCGGGGGGTGGTGGTGGACTCCGTCTCCGGCGGGGAGATCGAACGCGCCCTGGTGGCCGGGTTCACGGCCAGCGGGGAGCCTTCCGGCATCGTCTTCACCGCCGACCTCTTCGATCGCGCCACCCTGGATCGGGTGGTGGAGCTGGGCATTCCGGTCAACGCCGGATCGCCCGATATGCTCGATCAATTGGGGGAGCGCTCGCCCGGGCATCGCGTCTGGATCCGGGTGAACCCGGGTTTCGGACACGGACACAGCCGCAAGACCAACACCGGCGGAGAAAGTTCCAAGCACGGAATCTGGCACACCGACTTGGCGGCTTCGCTGCGGGCGGTGCGCAAGCACGGCCTGCATCTGGTGGGCTTGCACATGCACATCGGTTCCGGAGCGGACTTCGAGCACCTGAAATCCGTGTGCGACGCCATGGTGGCGCAGGTCAAGGCGCTCGAGCACGATCTCGAGGCCATCTCCGCCGGCGGGGGCCTTCCCATTCCCTACCGGCTGGATGGAAACCACGTGGATTGCGACGAGTATTTCCGCCTCTGGGACGCCGCGCGCAAGGAGATCGAATCCTTCCTGGGACATCCGGTGCGCATGGAGATCGAGCCCGGTCGGTTCTTGGTGGCGGAATCCGGCCTGCTCCTCTCGGAGGTCCGGGCGGTCAAGGACCAGGGCGCGAACCATTTCGTGCTGGTGGATGCCGGATTCAACGACCTGGTGCGGCCCGCCATGTACGGATCCTGGCACGAGGTCTCCTTCCTTCGCTCCGGGGCACCGGTTCGCGACGGAATCCGTCCCACCCTGGTGGGCGGCCCCCTGTGCGAATCCGGCGACGTGTTCACCCAGGAAGAGGGAGGCGTGGTGGTCCCGCGCGACCTCCCGGAAGCCAGGGTGGGGGATTTGGCGGTTCTCCACGATACGGGTGCCTACGGAGCCGCGATGGCTTCCAACTACAACACCCGAGGTCTCCTGCCCGAGATCCTGGTGGATGGTCGGGACGTTCGGCTGATCCGCCGACGCCAGACCTTCCGCGATCTTCTGGAACTGGAAGAGGTTTGATCGGCCTTCTTCTGCTTCTCTGCGGCCAGCAGGATTCCCTGCCCCCGATCTGGGGCACCACGGAAACCGTTGCCGCAGTGGCCACCATTGGTCTGGGCGCTGCCCTCCTGCCCTTCGACGAGCCCATCGCCGCCTTCGCCTCCACCAACCACACGGAGGCTTCGCGCACCTGGTCGGCGGGCTCCAAGTTCTTCGGAAGCGGCTACGCTCTCCCCATCCCCGTGGGGCTTTTCGCGATCGGTGCGTTCGGCGGTTCGCCGCGGCTGGAGCGGGCGTCGGAAGACGGCATGGAGGCCTGGGTCCTCACCCAGGCCGTGGTCCAATCGGCGAAATACGGATTCCATCGTCACCGACCATCCGCCTCCGGTTCCGCCTTCGTCTTCGACGGACCCAGCCTCTCCAACGACGATGCGCACCTGTCGTTCCCCTCCGGACATTCCGCGTCGGCGTGGGGATGGCTCCCGGCCTACGCCATGGAATACTCGGACCACCCTTTGGCCGCCGCCGCGATCTACGCCGTGGCCGCCTCCACTTCGCTTTCGCGCCTGCACGACAACGAGCATTGGGCCTCCGACGTGTTGGTTTCCGCCGGGATCGGTTGGATCGCCAACCGGGTCGTCCGGTCCTGGAACCTGCATCGCCAGTCCTCCGTGGCCCTGGTGCCGGAACTGGACGACCGGGTCGGAATCCGGCTGGTGTGGTCGCCGATGACGCGCAACTGACAGTGGACCTGGGGAACCGGTATTATCTTCAGGGTTGCTCACCCTTGAATCGGAGGTTTGGATCATGATGTCACACCGCCCCACGTTGCTCGCCTGCGCCGCCGTGATCCTCGGGATTCTGGCCGTTCCCGCCCACGCCAAGAAAAAATCCAAGAAAAGCGACGCAGCCGCCGAGGTGGTGGACACCACCAAGGACTCGTCGACGGCACCGACTGCCATGAAACAAGCGCCCCTACCCCCCAACGATCCCGACGACACGGCCTACGCGCCCAGCAAGGGCAAGCCCGAGCGCGGCGATTCCGGGACGCTTGAAGTGATCACCCGCCCCTCCGGAGCCGAGCTGTACTACGCCGACGAATACCAAGGGAAGACCCCGCTGAAGCTGACGGTGCCTTCGGGTCGCGACGACATGTCGCTGGTCCTGAATGGATGGAACCTCTACAAGCAGCGCGTGAACGTCTGGAAGAACCAGACCACCACCATGAACATCGAGCTCAAGCTGCCGCTGGGCACCCTCCAGATCACCACCGTTCCTTCCAAGGCCGAGATCACCTTGGATGGCAGGCCCATCGGGAGCACCCAAGGTGCCGAATTGAACGTGGAGCACGTACCTGCGGGCAAGCACAACCTCTGCGCCGTCAACGGGGGCCGCAGCGACTGCCAAGCCATCACGGTGCCCGCCGAAGACGTCCTCAAGGTGCAGCTCAAGCTCCATTGAGAACTTGACACGGGAGGAGGTCGGGCTATCTTTCCTTCTCCCAGTCGCGCGGATGGCGGAACTGGTAGACGCGCTAGATTCAGGTTCTAGTGTCCGAAAGGTCATGGAGGTTCAAGTCCTCTTCCGCGCATGAAGCCCTCCGGGATCCGTCTCGGAGGGTTTCTTTTTTGTGTCGCCGTCGATTGTATTGCGCACTTGCGCCCGAAGTTTCCATGCGTGCTAAAATTGGGTAGGTTGCTCACCTGTTCTTCCATCCTTGTGGACCGGACCCTACCAATGACCACAACAACTGAACTTGGCGATGCCACGCAACAGATCGTTGATCTGGAGCGGTACTGCAATTTTTCGGTTGCAATGGAACGGTTTGCCTACGAAGTGGGTGTCCTCCATGGAAAACAGGAGTTCTTCAAGGAACTCAATGCGGAGATCGAGGGCCAGTTGGAGAAAGCTGCTGGAGCCGCCGAGATCTATCAGAAGGCTGCCGCGGACCAGATCGATGGTTTTGAACGATTCTCCCAGCTCCGTGTAGGTCTGAATTCAAGTTGTGGGGGAGTCGCCATCTTGGCGGTTGTTCCGGAAGCCCAGGTCTCTCGATTGAAGGCGCTTCGGCGTATCTCCCGCGATGTCGAGCGATTCATGTGGAGTCAGCGCCAGTTGGATGTCTCGATCTGGACGATGGCGGCAGACCATCCGGACCAAGACAGGATTGCGCACGACTTCCCCTTGTTCCAGGCCCCGCCTGAAGATGGCTGACAAGGAGTCCCATGCTCGGCAAGCAAGGCACAATTCCGCTTTTTGGATCTGATCAAGGCATCCGCGACGGGTGAAGAGTACCCGGTCTGGTATGTCACCGTGAGTTTCTACGCGGCGGTTCACTACGTGGAAGCTGCGGTTGCAGGCGCAGAGTTTCTGTTCATAGAAACGTCTCCCGGCACCCCGCGAAGGAAAATTCGGGGACCTGGACACAGTGAAGTCCTGATGCCTCAACTCTCGACCACATCCCCTCATGTGGTCCGGAAGAAATTGCTTCAATGGAACGGCCTGTACTTCCCAGGATGCTACGAGCCATATTCCGATCTGTTGGAGATGTCGCACGCCGCCAGGTACTCGGCACAACAGGTGCACCCTTCCCAAGCTCAAGAGGCGAAGGAATGCTTGGAGAAGATCCAGGCGAACTTGGCGACCCGCATCGGCTGAGCCGATCATTTCGCTTGAGGTGCAGGATGTAGACTGCTATTTCGCGCCTTGGCAGTCGCGGCGGTTTTCAGGGCCTGCCCCTCGGCTTCGCTCAGGGACCACGGCAAGATGGCCGGGTCGTGGTGCCGTCTGGTCGGGGGAGAAGAAATGCATCGAATCGACGCTTGACTTTGCGCCTAACTTTGGGTGGTCGGTCGATCCGGCGAGAAAATGCCTGCATTTCCAAGGACCAAGGAGGACAGAGGATGAGCAAGAAGGTCACAAGCCCCGCCGTTGCCAAGAAGTCGTCTTCGATTCTGTCGAACCCCAGCGCCGGGAAGAATTCGAAATCATCGGCGGGAAGTGCGCTTTCGCAAGTGTCGCCTCCGAAGGTCACGTCCAAGGAAACCGCATCCAAGGCATCACAAGTTCTCAGCAATCCGCATTCCAGCACAGCCGCCAAAAGTTCCGCAGCCTCAGCTCTTTCCCAGAGATCCGACGCAAAGAAGCGCAAATGAGTTTAGGAATCTCAGACCTTGTTCTGATCGCGGCTTTCTCTGGAGCTGGAGCGTATTTTTCGTCCTATTTGCGCCAAAAAGGCAAGAACCTAGCGACGAAGGAAGATATTCGGGAAATAACAAAAGCGTCGATGATCTCTGCGAAAATCCATGAAGGAATAAGAGATCGTCAGCTTACAATACTCCAAGACCTACATGGAGAGCTGCGATTGACGCTAGAATTTGCAAAAATTGAGACGAGAGGACATGGTCTCGCTGGGGAAGATCCGGCTGAAAATGCCAAGCAATTCTGGGCTCATCGCATCAAGGCTGGTGAGATTTTCTTGAAGAATGAATTGCTGATAAAAAATGATTTGAAAGAAGAAATTGGGTCTTTTTTCTCTGGCTTGATGCAATACTCGCTCGCTCGCGGGTCGGTGGAATTTGCTACTGGGAATAATAAGATGGATGCTTGGAATGAAGCGCGTGATCAGGTTCATACAAGGCTTCCAACATTGCTTGATAAAATCAAAGATTCTGCAAGAATAATTCTTCGATCCGAAGAGATAGAGTTATGAAATTTTCCGATACAAAAAGGACCTCATGCCCACGTCACTGATCGAAGAGCTGCCCCGGATCGTTCGCGAAGGCAAGGCCGAGGTGGCGCGCATCCTGGAGCGCCTGAGTTCCCCCAACCGCCTGACCCTCCAGACCAACGAGCTGGTGCTGCCCTTCAAGGATCAATCCGGCCTGTTCCGCGGCACGGTACCCGACTTTCGGCCCGGCGTCGACCAGTGGGTGAACCGCTTGGCCTACGGCGACAACCTGTTGGTCATGCAGGCCCTATTGGCGGGCGAGCCATCCACGAACCTCCACTCCATGCGCGGCCAAATCGATCTCATCTACATCGATCCCCCGTTCGACAGCAAAGCCGACTACCGCACCAAGATCACCCTTCCGGGCGCCTCCCTGGACGCCAAGCCCACGGTACTGGAACAGGCCGCCTATTCCGATACCTGGAAAAACGGCACGGTCAGCTATTTGGAAATGATCTATCCCCGCCTAGCCCTCATGCGGGAATTGCTTTCCGATCAAGGCTCCATCTACGTCCACATCGATTGGCACGTGGGGCACTATGTCAAGATTTTATTGGACGAGATTTTCGGGAAGGAAAATTTCAGGAACGAGATCATTTGGAAGAGCGCGCCGGGACATGCCGATGCAAGTCTAATGGGTGTTGCTCACAACAATATTTATCTGTTTACGAAATCGTCACAAAGCGGAGTTTGGAATCAATCGTACGAGCCATACTCAATTGAGTATCTGGAAGGGCACTATCAGAAGGAAGAATCTGATGGGCGGCGCTTTGAAGACGACAATTTAACCGCATACGGCCTCCAAGGCGGCGGGTATGATTACGAATGGAAAGGTGTCAGAAAGTTGTGGCGTTGTCCGCCTGAGACAATGCAACGGCTTGAGACTGAAAACCGGCTGTACTACACAAGAAATGGAGTCGTCAGATATAAACGGTATCTCGATGAAATGCCAGGAACTCCGCTTTCTGATTTGTGGACAAATATTGCACGAATAAATTCTCAGGCATCCGAACGAATTGACTACGCTACCCAAAAGCCCGAAGCTCTCCTGGAGCGCATCATCAATGCCTCTTCCAACGAAAACTCCATCGTTGCAGATTTCTTCATGGGTTCCGGCACGACAGGGGCGGTGGCGGAGAAGCTCGGACGGCGCTGGATTCTGTCCGACATTGGCAAGCCCGCGGTCTTGATCGCCCGCAAGCGCCTGATCGACCAGAAGTGCAAGCCCTTCTTCTACCAGTCCATCGGCGACTACCAGAAGGAGACCCTGGCCTCTTCGCGCCTCTACAAGAGCGTGGGCGATCTTTCCCAGGTGGTCCTTTCCCTTTATGGAGCGGTGCCCTTTGCCGAAGACGAGGCCCCCGGTCGCAACGTGGGACAGGTGAAGGGAAGCCATACCCTGGTCCTGGTGGACTCCCCCAACAAAATGACCGGCCTGGCCACCCTCCAAAAGGCCCAAAAGCTCCGGGAAGGCCTGATGGGCGGGGGATGGTCCAAGATCGTGGTGCTGGGCTGGAATTTCGTGTTCGACATCGCCACCAAGATCCAGGAACTCAATGACGACCGCATGGAAGTGCTGGTGATTCCGCCGGACCTGCTGGACAAGCTCAAGAGCAAGGCGGGCTACGACAAGCTGGTGAAGTCCGGACAGATCCGGTTTTCTTCTCTCCAATATCTGTCCATCAAGTTGCCCTCCGTCGCGCCCTACGATTCCGACATCGAAGAATTGACGGTGGAGCTGGACAACTACATCCTGCTTTCGCCCGACGCCCTCCCGCTGGAAGACGACGGCAAGAAGGCCATCCAAGCGGTGATCGCCCGCGACCCGCTGGCCTTGGTGGAATACTGGTCGGTGGATCCCAACTACGACGGCGAAACCTTTCGGAGCAAGTGGCAGGACTACCGCGAAAACCGCGAAGGCGACGCCGACCAGTACCACGTGGCCAAGTCCGTCACCCTCAAGGTTCCCAAGGTGGCCGGGTCGCGGCGCGTATGCGTGAAGGCCGTGGATGTCTTTGGCTTCGAGAGCGTGGTCGTGAAAGAGGTGCGGGGGTGAGTCCTCGCATCCTGATCTTTGCCGGTCCCAACGGGGCCGGGAAGACCACCTTCGCCCGGGAGTATCTCCCGCACGAGGCCGGATGCCCCGTGTTCATCAATGCCGACGGGAAGACCGTCCTTCTGGAATGGGGAAGCCTATGATGAACGCGAACGATTCCACGCATCGGGAACCGATCCCCGAAGAGATCCGGAAGATTTCCGCGGCCATGGATCGGGCCGCCGAACGTGCCCGCCGGGTGGCGGTGCAGACCAATACGCCGTTGGTGCTGGTGCGCGACGGGAAGGTGGTGCATGTGTCGCCGGACGGAGCTTTCGTGCAGGCCGGGGCGTGAATCTCTCCCCGAACAATCCGAGGAGCTGAAGTGGCCCCCAAGTCCAAACCCCTGGGAACCGGCGAAGCGCCTCTGGAATTGGCCCGCCGGATCACCGCACAAGCCGAGGCCGCTTGGCAGGACGGCACCTTCTTCCAGCGCGTGACACCCACCACCGCGGATCTGTTGCGGTGGTGGTTCGATCCCGCCGTCTGCGAGATGCGCGGGAAGAACTTCCACGTGGGCCAGCGCCGGTCCATCCTCAACGCGATCTATGTCCACGAGGTCCTGGGGTGCCGGTCGGTCCTGGACGTGTATTCCGAGCTGGGCGCGGGGATCGGAATCGATCCGGCCTACCTGGAGCCCTCCAAGTACCGGCATCCCAAAATCTGTCTGAAGATGGCCACGGGCACGGGAAAGACGTGGGTGTTGCACGCCCTCTTGCTGTGGCAGTACCTGAACGCCGCGCAGGAGGAGGAACCTTCCGGCAATTTCACCCGCAACTTCCTGTTGGTCGCGCCGGGCTTGATCGTGTACGACCGTCTTCTGGACGCCTATTTCGGGCGCCAAAACGAAGACGGACGGCGGGACTTCGCCCAATCCGACTTCAAGCGCAACGAGGAACTGTTCCTTCCGACGGTTTGGCGGGATGCGGTGTACGGGTTCCTGCAGAACGGGGTGGTCGCCAAGGACGACATCGGGCGCAAACCCGTGGGCCTGGGCTGCGTGGCCATCACCAATTGGCACCTCCTGTCGGGAACGGAGGAGACGGAATTCGTCGACGTCGATCCATTGGAAGACCCGTCCCAGGCGGTGAAGGAGCTTTTCCCCATCGCCCAGGGAACCTCCCAAGGGCAGTCGCTGGACACGCTGGACCGCAAGCACCTTTCCGGTGCCGCGCTGGAATGGCTCGCGACCCGCGAAGGTCTGTTGGTCTTCAACGACGAGGCCCACCACCTGCACGAGGTGAAGAAGGGCGGACTGGTCCTGGAGGTGGAATGGCAGAAGTCGCTGGGCGTGCTGGCCCAAGCGTACGGGTCCCGATTCTTCCAGGTGGACTTTTCCGCGACCCCCTACGACACACAAGGGACGGGGCAGAAGCGGACCAAGCACTACTTCCCGCACATCGTGGTGGATTTCCCTCTGAAGGAAGCTGTTGGACGCGGCCTGGTGAAGATCATCACCCTGGACAAGCGCAAGGAGTTCGCGGCGGAAGCGTTGGACTTCAAGGCCGTGCGCGACGACTCCAACAACGTGGTGGGGCTGTCCGAGGGACAACGCCTGATGCTGCGCGCCGGACTCCGGAAGCTGGACATCCTGGGAAAGGCGTTCCTGGCCCATACCGCGGACAGCCTCGGGAACAGCGGCAAGCGGCCCAAGATGCTCGTGGTCTGCGAAGACACCTCCGTTTCGCCGCACGTGGAAGAATTCCTCAAGACGGAAGGCCTGTCGGATTCCGACGTCCTGCGCGTGGACTCCGACCGCAAGGGAGACATTCCCCCCAAGGAGTGGGACGAGCTCAAGCGCAAGCTGTTCGACGTGGATGCCCACGAGAAGCCGCGCGTCATTGTCTCCGTTCTGATGCTGCGCGAAGGGTTCGACGTCAACAACATCTGCGTCATTGTGCCGTTGCGCTCCTCCCAGGCGCCCATCCTCCTGGAACAGGTGATTGGGCGCGGGCTCCGCCTGATGTGGCGGGAGCCGGAGTACCAGGAGATCAAGGCGGAATCCCGCGAACGGGTCCTGGTCCGCAAGGAAGCCCCCACCAGCTACTTGGACATCCTCTCCATCGTGGAGCATCCCGCCTTCCTGGAGTTCTACCAAGACTTGGGAGACATTGGGGACATTCCCGAGGTTGGCGACCCGGTGGGGAATCGCGGTGTCCTCTCCGATCTCGTGCGTGTGGGCTTGAAGGACGGCTTCGAGAGATACGACCTGTTCTGGCCCGTGGTGGTCCAGGACCGCGAAGAGGTGCTGGAAGCCTGGGAGCCGTCCTTGGACGAGCTGGCCAGCTTTTCGCACTACCCGTTGGAGAAGCTGCGGAAGATGGCCGGGCAGGCGGGAGAGGTGTTCTTCTCCCAGGAACTGACCGTGAAGACGGTCTTCGGGCCTTACTCGGTTTCGGGCGACAAGCTGACCGCGGAGAACTACAACGACCTCCTGGCCCGAATCGTCGGCATCGTGACAAGTTCCGTTCAGAAGGTTTCGGCACGTCGCACCCGCGAATTCCCCATGCTCCAAGTCCAGAAGGCGCGGTTGCTGGAGCTGGTGGACGACTTCATCCGGTTCCAGCTTTTCGGGGAGATCTTCGATCCGTTGCGGGAGGAGAACTGGAAGGTCCTCCTTTTGGCCAAGGCGGGAGTGACCGAACATCTGCTGGGGCAGGTGTCCAAGGCTGTTTACCGGATGCAATCCAATGTTTCCGTGGAGGATGCCCAGGTCCTCCGACGTTGGTTCTCGGAAGTCCCGGAGCTGAAGCTGCGGGAGAAGCATTCCCTGCCCGTCGCCAAGAGCATCTATCCCCGCCTCCCGTTCCCTTCCAACAAGGGAGGACTGGAAAAAGCATTCATCGAGGCTTGCGACGCCGACTCGGACGTGGAAGCCTTCCTCAAGATCGGAGAGTACCAGCACACCTTCGCTCGGGTCCTCTACCTGCGCGCGGATGGGATGCTGGCCCATTACTATCCGGACTTCATGCTTCGGACCGCCCAGACCATCTACCTCGTGGAAACCAAGGCGACGGCCTACCTGAACGACGAGAACGTCCAGCGCAAGCAGAAGGGCGCCCTGGATTGGCTGGGGACCCTGAACGAGCTTCCGTCCGAACTGCGCGGGGATCGGGATTGGAAGTACGCCTTGGTGGGGGAAAACGCCTTCTACAGCCTCCACGAGGGCGGCGCCAACATCGCGGAAATCCTGGAGCAAAGCCTCTTGACCCAGGAGATCGGGACCGGAAGGCTTCTTTGAGGGCGGCCTGCATTTGCGCCCGGCAAGCGGGTCGCGACCGGAATGAACACTTGTAGTTTCCCCGCTCGAGAACCCATTCCACCCAGACCCCCCACGATGTGGGATACGTCCAAAGGAACCATCGCATGACGACACGCAAGACTCTGCTGCTTTCCGCGCTCGCCGCGCTCGGACTTTGGTCCTGCGACAGCACAACCACCACTGCGCCGCTTTCCGGCACTCTCTCGGGGCGGATCGAGTTGGTTGCGGCCAATGGCAACCTGACTCCGGGAAAGGGCGCGACGGTCTCCTTGGAGGGCACGTCCGTGAGCGCCACCGCGGACAGCAACGGCGTCTGGTCCTTTCCGAACCTGCATGGCGGCACCTACACCATCGACTACGGCCTCGCGGGCTACGGCGTCTCGAAGTCGGAGGGCGTCTCATTCGTCGGAGGTGGAAACCGCGATCTGGGATTCATCTACCTGGACCAGGCTCCGGCCTTCGGTCTTGGCTCCATCGCGCCGTATTTCCCTGCCAAGAGCGGCGACTCCAGCTCCCTCTATCTGGTCTTTTCCTCCACCGATTCAACGGTCAGCGGCGGCAACAAGATCTTCCTCTTCTTCGGCAACGATTCCACGGTTTCCTGGCACCCCGCCAACTACCTGAGCGTCAGCATCCAGTCCGGCGAGTTCCACCACGGCCTGGATTCCCTGCGCATCCTTCCCGCCACCCTGGCCACCGCGGGGTACGCTCCCGGCAACATGCTGTACCTGCGTGCCTACATCGGAAACGCGGGCACGCTGGAGAGCGGCTACACCGACTTGGCCACCGGCCGCTTCCTCTACACCGACCTGGACACGACCACGGTGGCCGCCCTGAAGCTGACGGTGCCCTGAAGGGCGTGGCCGAAAATCCCCTCTACCCCTTCAGCGCCGCCAGGAGTTCGTCCAGGCGGACGCTGGCGATGGAGGTCGCCTTGTCGCTCATGGCGTAGGGGAGGATCAGGTGGTCGCGGTGCAGGAGCGACCCGCAGCTGTAGACCACGTTGGGGACGTAGCCTTCGCGCTCCGTGCCTTCGGGGGACAGCAACGGTTCGCGCAGGCGGCCGATGATCCTGGTGGGGTCCGCAAGGTCCAGGAGCACGGCACCGATGCAGTACTTGCGCATGGGGCCCACACCGTGCGTGACCACCAGCCAGCCCTGGGATGTCTCCAACGGCGATCCGCAATTGCCCACCTTGACGGATTCCCAGACCTCCGCGGGTCGCACCAGGATCTCGGGATCGCTCCAGTAGTGCAGGTTGTCCGAGAACATCACGAAGAGGTTCTCGTCGTCCTGGCGCGAGAGCATGGCGTAGCGCCCGTCGATGCGCCGTGGAAAGAGCGCCATCCCCTTGTTCTGCACCGCCGTGCCGTTCAGCGTGATCACGCGGAAATCCAGGAAGTCCGCCGTTTCGATGAACTGCGGCAGGATGGCGAGCCCGTTGTAGGCCGTGTAGGTCGCGTAGTACATGACGGAGCCGTCGTCTTCGGAAAAGCGGACGAAGCGCGCGTCCTCGATGCCGTGGCTCTCGTTGGCCGAAACGGGGAAGATGATGCGCTCGCTCAGCGCCAGGGTGGGCGAGAAGCTCAGTTCGTAGTTGGAATCCGCGAGCCACTGCACGCACTCCAAGGTGCGGGTCAGGTCGTTGGTCCAGAGCTGGTTCTTGAGGCTCACCGTGCCGGTGCTCTTCTCCAGGTCGTTTCGGGAGAAGGTCTCGGACAGGGGCGCCAGGATGGCCCTGGCGTAGTCGTTGTCGAAGCCCATCTCGTGGAACTTGAGCTCGAAGGTCTTCTTGTCGTAGGTGGGATTGGGGAGGAGTTCGGGCATGGTGACGTGGCGGGAGGTGGGCTCCAGCTCGATGCTTCCGTTGGGGGAGATGGTACCCGCGCGGAATTCGATGGACGAAATGTGTCCTTCGCCGGTGGCCCGCAGGCTCATGGCGAAGCGCAGCGCCCCCTCGGGCACACCGCTCTGGTCCGGGTGGGGCACGATGGAAGGATTGAAGAGCGCCGCCGATTCCAGCGCGTACTCGCCGGAAAACAGGGCGCCCACGAGAAGTTCCCGGGATCTGGAAAGCGCCATCTGGGTGAAGAGGCGGGGCTTCGGCAGCAATTGGTAATGGCGCATCCAGGGGCCCTCGATGTCCAGATGCCTGGAGTCGAACTCCTGGTGCAGCACGGCGAGCTCCGCGGCGACCTCGTCTTCGGACAGCGCCAGCGCGCGACCGATGATGTCCGCGATGCTCTGGGCGCTCGCGGGAACGAAGGGACGGATGATGACGCGGGCGCTTTCCGGCATCAGCAGGATGGGGTGTCGCTGGAGATGGATCTCGCTCAGAAGTGGACCTGCGATGGTTGGGCGACCAGGTGGTCGGCGTGGTTCATTTCGGCAAGGGACAGGTGGAAGGCCAACGTGGATTCCGCCCCCTGGTTCTCGCTGACCCTGTCCTTGTGCAGGCCGTCGCTGCAGCCGCCCGAGGCGGAATCGTAGAGGGGGACTCCCAGGTCGTTGCGACCCAGGAACCATTCGAAGGCGCGCTTGGCCTCCATGGACCACCGAGGGTCCTGGGTGGTGCGAAACGCCTCCAGGCAGGCGGACACCATGGCTTGGGCCTCCACGGGTTGCTGGTCGAAGTCGGCCCGTGCTCCTTCCTTCACGTAGAATCCGTCGGATCCGATGGGACGGAAGTGCCCGACCTGGGTCTTCTGCAGGGAAACCAGCCAGCGCAGCGATTCCATGCCCACCTTCAGCGCTTCGGGATGCGGCATCGACTTGCCGCTCGCGATCAGGGCTTGGCACAGCCGCGCGTTGTCGTAGGTCGCCGAGGTCTCGAACCAGGGCCAGTCCTCGGTCGCGCAATCGTTCCATCGCTGGATGAGCTTCTCGACGAGGATCCGGCGCGCCGCCTGCGTCGATTCGCGGTTGCGGGTGACGCGGAGATTCTCGTTGAGGCCCAGGAGGGTGAAGGCCCAGGCCCGGGGAGAGACGAAGGATTCCACGATCCCGAGCGCCTGGTCGAAGAGCAGCCCGCTCAACCGACGATGCCCTTCGTTCTGCGCGCGGGCCGCACCGGTTCCCAAGGCCCATAGCGCGCGTCCATGGCTGTCTTCGCTTCCCGCCTCCTCCAGCCAATGCCGACCGTGGTCCATGAAGTTCCGGAACCTGCCCGTCGCGCCGTTCCACGCCGCGGCCAGAAACGCCAGATAACTGGTTGCCAGGTGGTCGAGGTTTTCCGCGGGAGGGTCGCCGCCGATCTCGTTCAGCATGCAGCACAGCAGGAAGGCTCGGGCGTTGTCGTCGGTGCAGTAGCCCTCCTGGTAGCTCGGCACGTTGTAGATCGCGTGCTGGAAGATGCCGGTGCGGTCGCTCATTCGCACCACGTGGTCCAGTCGCAGAGGAGGGAGGTCGTAGGGTCGGCTGGCCAGCGTCCAGCCGGCGAAGGCGGTCCGCGGCAGCGTCCTGCGATCGGCCCGCGCGTGCTGGAAGGATTCCAGATAGCACCTGGCGACGGCGGACCAGATCATCTCCCGTCCCACCGCGTAGGCGGCGTGGCGCGTCCTGTCCAGGCGATCGGGATCGTCCAGGAAGGCGCAGACCCCGTCGGCGATGGCCTGCGGATCCCGGAAGGGCACCAGGATGCCGTGATCGTCGGCCAAAAGCTCCTTCGCGTGCCAGTAGGGCGTGGACACCACGGCCTTGCCGGCGCCGAACACGTAGGCCAGGGTTCCCGAGGTGATCTGCGCCTCGTTGAGGTACGGGGTCAGGTAGATGTCGGTGGCCCCGATGAATTCGGTGAGATCCTCGAGCGAAACGAACCGGTTGTAGAAGATGACGTTTTCCTTCACACCCCTGTCCGCGGCCAGGCGCTCCAGGCCCAGGCGGTAGCTCTCCCCTTCGCGCGCCACCAGGTGCGGATGCGTGGCTCCCAGCACCAGGTACACGGCGCTGGGGTGCCGTCGGACGATCTCCGGCAAGGCCTCGATGGCGTACTCGATCCCTTTTCCGGGCCCCAGCAATCCGAAGGTCAGCAGGACCTTCCGCCCCTCCACCCCGAACTGCGCCTTGGAGAGGGCGGAGTCGGCGAAGGGAATGTCGGGGATGCCGTGGGGGATGACATCCACCTTGCCGGATTCCACGCCGTAGGTCTCCTTCAGGATCTCGGCGCCCTTGCGGGCCATCACCACCAGGCGGTCGCTGCGCCGCGCCAGCTCCTCCATCACCTTCCGCTGGGCGGAGTCCGGATGCTGCAGGACCGTGTGCAGGGTGGTCACCACCGGCATGCGCACCTCCTTCAGGAGCGCGAGGATGTGGCTTCCCGCTGGGCCGCCGTAGATCCCGAACTCGTGCTGCACGCAGAGCACGTCCGTGTTGTTGAAGTTCAGGTAGTCCGCCGCCCTCCGGTAGGAGTCCAGGTCCTTCTCGAGCATCTCGAAGCGCACGCGCGGCGGATAACGGTAGCCTTCCACTCGATCGTTCACGGCCCCGGCGAAGCACTGCACCTGCGGGGCCGCTTCGCTCACGGCCTCGCACAGGTCGTGGGTGAAGGTGGCGATCCCGCAGCGGCGGGGATCGAAACCTCCCAGGAACGCGATGCGCCTGGGGAGGTTGTCGCCGTTCAATGGCGCTTCAAGTCGGAAGGCTCGTCATGCCGTCTATATACTTGCATCGAGCCGGTCTGACCGGAAGCATTCCGTCCTCAGCCCCTGCGCAGGATCAGGAGATCGGGATACCGTTCCAGACGCTCGAATCCGAACTTCCGGTAGAATTCCAAGGTGTCGGCCGATGCCGCGAGCGCGATGGCCGTGTGCCGGAAATCGCGCAGGCAGCGCTCCAGCAGCATGGCCCCGACTCCGCGGTGCCGGTGTTCCGGAGCCACCACGAGATCGTAGACCACCGATTCCCGGACGTGGTCGGAAACCACGCGCGCCAGTCCGATCAGGGTTCCGTCCTTCCTGGCCGCGTAGATCGCCGCCGAGGCTTCGAAGACCCGTTGCAGGCGGTCGGGGGTGGCGAATTGTTCCGGCGTCGGTCCGGAGTTCGCTCCGCTCGCCGGTTCCCCGACGGAAACCGGCGTCGCCAGCCACCCCACGCGCAGGAAAAGGTCCTGGATTTCCGTTCCCGGCACGGTCGGGACCCTCTCGCAGACGGCGTGGGTCATCTCTGCGCCAAAGCCCAGAATCCGGCCGCGGTTGCGCGCAGTCGCGACGTTCCCAGCGACAGCAGTCGCGCTCCCCGGGCCGCGGCTTGGTGCAGCTCGGCGGGGGAGAGTCCCCCTTCCGGACCGATGGCGATCCAAGCGTCCCGCGGGGGAGCTTCGTCGCGGCCGGAGTCGTCGCAGACCAGCACGGGCCGGTCCCCGGCGCGTTCCAGCCAAGGGGCCCAACCCAGCGGGGGAAGCACCCGGCACAACCAGGACTGCTTGGACTGTTGGAGGGCGGCCACGGCCTTGGCGCGCAGGCGTTCCATCAGGTGTTCGATGTCGCGGCCGCGCGGAACCTGGACCCGTTCCGTCCAGAGAGGTTGGAATTCGCGCAGCGGAGTTTGGGCGCACAGGTCCAGAACATCCTCCAGACCGCGATTCTTGAGGATGGCCTGGGCCAGGGATCGACCGGGCTCCGTGTCCCGCTTCCGCACCGTTTCGCAAAGGAGGATGGATCCGCGCGGATCCGCGATCTCGAGGCGGGCGTCGATCACCGATCCCCTTCCGTCCGTCGCGGTGCAGAGGGTGCCGGGAGACAGCCGCAGGACCCGAACCAGATGGGCGGACTCCACCGGATCCAGGGCGATCCGTTCTCCGATCGCTGCCGTAGGCGCGAAAATCCAGGTTTCGTCGTGGAAGGGAGGCATCCAGGCCGGAAAAGGTAGACGGGGAGGAAAGGACACCGAGCGGGGACTCCTTTCCTGCGCCACTCGCTTACTTAGATTGCAAGGCCTTTGCGTCGAGAAGGAGATTTCATGCGAGTCCTCGAAGGTTCGTTCGTCGCCCCGGCAAAGCCCGTCGCCCTCGTGGCCGCCCGGTTCAACTCGCTTGTGGTGGACCGGCTGGTGGAAGGTGCCCGCGACGGCCTGGTGCGCCACGGCGTGCCCGACGACCAGATCGTGCTCATCCGGGTGCCCGGTGCCTTCGAAATCGGCGCCGCCGCCCGCCGTGCAGTGGATTCCCTGAAATACTCCGCCGTCATCGCCCTGGGTGCGGTGATCCGCGGCGACACCCCCCATTTCGACCAGGTGGTGTCCGGCACCACCCGCGCCCTGGGTCAGCTTTCCTACGAGGCGAACATCCCGGTGGTCTACGCCGTGCTCACCACGGAAGACCTGGAACAGGCGGAGCAGCGCGCCGGCGGCAAGTCGGGGAACAAGGGCTGGGACGCGGCGCTCTCCGCGCTGGAACTTTCCGATCTTTTCCGCAAAATCGAAACCGCATGAGTGGACGAGGTGGCCGTGAGCTCGCATTGCACCTGCTCTACCAGATGGATGTGCGTTCCGAGACGCTCGACCAGGTCCTCCCCGAGGCCCTCGAATTCTTCCAGCCCACCCCCCCGGACCGTTCTTTCGCGCTCCGACTGGTGGAATACGCGCTGGAGCAGAACGACCGCATCGACGAACTGGTCCGGCAGACGGCCAAGAACTACGACCCTTCCCGCTTCGCGCTCCTGGACCTCTGCGTTCTGCGCATCGCGGTGGCGGAGCTGTTGCGGGTCCCGGAATCGGGGCCCCGGTTGGTGATCAACGAGGCCGTCGAGCTGGCCAAGAGCTATTCCACGGAAAAGTCGGGCGGATTCGTCAACGGACTCCTCGACCCCATCGCCCGCATCGTCCGAGGGGACGCACCCCTCAAACAAGGAGATAGAACGTGACCGAGCGCAAGTTGAAGTGGTGGGGGGCGGCCGCCGCGACGGTCTTCGCCTTTTTGGTGTATTGGCGGACCATGGCCCCCACGGTGAGCTTCTGGGACTGCGGCGAGTACATCTCGGCGGGCAACATCCTCGGCGTGCCCCATCCTCCCGGGATGTCGCTCCACCACGTGCTTTCCCGGATCTTCATCATGGTCTTCTTCTGGGTCAAGGACGTGGGCGCCCGCGTGACCCTGATCTCGGTGATGGCCTCGGCGTTGATCGCCGGAACCTCCTACCTCACCGGCTTCCGCGCCATCCGGATGCTCCAGAAGGACTCCGAACGGGCCCGCTTCCTCTGGGTCGCGGCGTTGGGCGGCGCGCTCTCCGCGCTCCTGGTCACATTCTGCGACACCCTCTGGTTCTCCTCGGTGGAAGCCGAGATGTACACCCCGGCCATGTTCCTGACCCTGCTCTCCGTCTACCTCATGATGGAGTGGCGCGACCTGCGCGGCACGCCCTGGGCCGACCGCATCCTGGTGTTCGTGGTCTACCTCTCCTTCCTGGGCGTGAACTTCACCCTGTTCACGGTCATGTTCCTGCCCATCCTCTGCGTCTGGGTGGTGGCTGTGGACGAAAACAAGCGGCGCATGTACCCGCTGTATCTCGCGGGCACCCTGCTGATGTCCATCATCTACATGCCCGGCCTGTTCCCGCTGATCGCGCTCGGCCTGGCCGTCGCGTCGCTCCTCCTTTGGATCTTTCCCGTCATGGGCGAGAAGCAGGGCTGGAAATTGTCCTGCGTGCTCTCCTTCGCCGCGGTGCTGGGCTGGTCACTCTACCTCTACATCCCCATCCGGGCCTCGCTGACCCCCATCATCGACGAGGGCGATCCCCAGGTGAGGCCGCCCCTCGTGCTCGGCGACCCCACCACCTACAACAACCTCCAGACCCGACCGTCCTTCTCCGACGCCTTCAACCTCAACAACTGGGGCGAATTCCGCGAGTACGTCGAACGCAAGCAGTATGGCTCGGAGAACATGCTCGTGCGTTCCCTCACGCGCCGGGGCAACTTCCTGAACCAGCTCCTGGTCCACGAGAACATGGGCTACGGCGGCTACCTGATCCAGCAGTTCACACCCTTCAAGGTCCAGCGCGACGACAAGTTCTTCGGGATCCGCGTCCCCAACCAGCTTTCGGCGATGGGAGTGGAATCCGCCAAGGGAGAGGACGGGGTCTATTCCCAGGTGCCCGGTTGGGTGCCCAAACGGGTGGCGCAACTGGCCCTGTTCTTCCTGGCGAACCTGCCGCTGTGGTGGTTGTTCCGCTTCGGGTGGGACCGCGAACGGCGGCTGTCCATCCTGCTGGCGGGGCTGTACGTCTTTTCCAGCTTCGGCATGCTGTGGTACGTGAACTTCGCCGACGGCACCCAGCCGGAGGTCGCCGAATACAAGGCATGGCTCCAGCAGAAGGCGGCCGGGCAGGACGCGCCCTACCCGGATCCCGTCCACATGGAGGTCCGCGAGCGCGACTACTTCTTCACGCCCGCCTTCGTGCTGGTGGGCATCCTGTACGGAGTGGCCGCGGCCCTCTACGCACAGAAGATGCGCGCCGACCGCAAGGACGACTGGAAGAACCACCCGCAGTTCGTGTCCTACCTGGTGCTGGTGGCGCTGATGCCCGTCGTGGCCGGCGCCTCCAACTGGCACGAGAGCGACCGGCACAACGACTGGGTTCCCTTCGACTATTCCTACAACCTGCTGAACTCCTGCGAACCGAACGGCATCCTGTTCACCAACGGCGACAACGACACGTTCCCGCTGTGGGCGCTGCAGTACGCCTACGGGATCCGACCCGACGTCCGGCTGGTGAACCTCTCGCTCATCAACACCGACTGGTACATCCGCCAGATGAAGAACCTGGAGCCCAAGGTTCCGATCACCTACACGGACGCCGAGATCCGCGCCCTGGACGTGGACCGCAACCCCTTCGGCCCGGGAACCGTGGTGGACATCGGGCCGCGCAAGGTCCAGGTGCCCTCGGACAAGGACCTTCCCTGGATCAAGATCCAGGACCGGCTGATCCTGCACATCGTGCAGTCCAACGACCACGCCGCGGTCCACAAGCCCGTCCACTTCGCCGCCACGGTGGGCGAGGAGAACATGATGGGCCTGGCGCCGTTCTGCCGCATGCAGGGGATGGTCTTCACCTTGACGGATTCCATCCAGACGGATCCCGTGGACATCGACAAGACCGTGGACCTGTTCACCAAGGTGTACAAGTTCCGGGGCATGGCCGGCGACCGGTACAGCGTGGGCTATCTGGACGACGACAGCCGCCGGCTGGAGACCAACTACTCCTCCATCGCCATCCAGGCGGCGCTGGGTTCCGCGGACATCGCCAAGAAGTGGCGCGATTCCGCGGCCTTGACCAAGGACTCGGCGCTCGCCGCGAAGCTGCGTGCCAAGTCCGCCGAGCGGATCGCCAAGGTGGTCAGCCTCATCCACGAGGCCGAACACCTGGTTCCGGACGAATGGCGGACGGCCTACTTCACCGCCCAGATGTTCGCGACCCTGGGCCAGCCGGCGTCGGCCGACAGCGTGATCACCGCCGCGCGCAGGCGCTTGCCCGACGAGCCCATGCTGGATCGCGCCGCCGCGGAGGTCGCGAGCCGATCGGGCCATCCCGAGAAGGCACTCAAGGTCCTGGAAGAGTCGGTCAAGCGCCATCCCTCCGACGGACAGATACAGGTGGACCTGGCCATGACCTTCGCCAACCTCGGCAACTTCGAACAGGCCATGTTCTGGATCAACAAGGCCGCGGCCCTGAGTCCCGGAGACCAGCGCCTCCAGCAGGTGGCATCGCAGATCCAGGAACGCGCCGAACAGCTGTCCAGGGTGAAGGGTCTCCCCGCGCCGGCGCAGGCGCCCGGACAGGACACGGGCGCGAAGTGACCTCGCGGCGGGTCCTCTGGATCAACTGGCGGGACCTGCGCAATCCCCGAATGGGGGGCGCGGAGGTCCATGCCCACGAGGTCCTTCGGAGGCTCGCCGATCGGGGGTGGGAGACGGTTCTTGTCAGCCACGGGGCCCCCGGGCTCCTGGACAGGGAAGAAGAGGCCGGGTACGAGGTTCGCCGCGAGGGCGGAGCCTCGACCTTCAACTTCACCGTCTACCGGAACCTGCGCCGCTGGATCCGGGAGGAGCGGGCCGAACTCGTGGTGGACGACTCCAACAAGATCGCCTTCGCCGCTCCCTGGATCTCGCCGGTGCCGGTGGTGGCCCTGATCCACCATCTGTTCGGAAAGGCCATCTTCCGCGAGGCAGCCCTTCCCGGAGCCCTCTACGTGCGCCTCTCCGAGACCCTGGTGCCGCGCATCTACCGGAACACACCCACCATGACGGGCAGCCCTTCGGCGCGCACCGAATTGCGAGGTCTGGGGCTGAAGGACGTGACCGACGTCGGGGAAGGGGTGGACCTCTCCGGATACGGTCCGCCGGACGCGGGGGAGCGCGACCCCGACCTCCTGCTCTACCTGGGAAGGGTGAAGAGGTACAAGGGGTTGGAGGTGCTTCTGCGGGCGCTGGACATCCTGCGCGCGCGTTTCCCGAACGCGCGGCTGGAAGTGGCCGGATCCGGCGACGACATCCCCCGCCTGGAGTCGATTTCCCGGGGGCTGGGGCTCGCCGACCGGGTCCGCTTCCTGGGGAGGGTGCCGGAAGCGGACAAGATCCGTCTCTACCGGCGCGCCTCGGTGGCCCTGAATTCCTCCCTGAAGGAAGGGTGGGGACTGACCTCCATCGAGGCCAACGGCTGCGGCACCCCCGTGGTGGCCTCCGACGTTCCCGGCCTGTGCGATTCCGTCCGCGAAGGCGAGACGGGCTTCCTGGTGCCTTTCGGCGACGCGCCCGCGATGGCCGACCGGATTTGCCGGATCCTGGGCGATGCGGACCTCGCCGACCGGCTCCAACGGTCCAGCCTGGAATGGGCCCGTTCCCACACCTGGGATTCCGTCGCCGACAAGACGGAATCCGTCCTGCTTCGGGCCCTGGGACGCGCGTGAGGGGCACCTTCCGAAAGGCCCTGGGCCCCGTCCTCCAGACCGCGGCCACCATCCTCCTCGTGGGTTGGATCCTGCACCGCAACGACGCTGGGGCCGTGCTGGGGTATCTGCGCGCCGGCGACCCGGAATGGTTCCTGGCGGCCATCGCCGTGTTGGCGCTTTCCATACTGGTGGGGGTGCGGCAGTGGCGGTGCCTCCTGGAGGCCCAAGGGGTCGTGGTGCCGCGCCTGCGGCTCACGCAAGCCTACTCGCTGGGCATGTTCCTGAATTTCGTGCTGCCTTCCGGGGTGGGCGGCGACGTGGTGCGCGCCGTGCAGATCCACAGGGAGGCCAAAGGCGGCACCCGCGGGGTCGCCGCGACGCTTCTGGACCGGCTGGCGGGGCTGTTCACCCTGGCCCTCTTCGCTTCGGCGGCTTCCTGGATCCTGGCCGCGGACCATCCCCAACCGCTGTTCCGGCATCTGGCATGGGCGTCCGGTGCTGTCTCCTTGCTGTTCTGCATCGCGGCCGTGGTCCTGTTTTCGCGCCGGGTCGTGGGATGGATCTCGCCCATGGCGCGCGTGTTCGGCGAAGGCGCGCTGCTGGACCGTGCGCGCAACCTGCGCCAGGCCTTCCTGCAATACCGCAAGGAACCCAAGATCGTGGCCGAGGTCATGGGGCTTTCCGTGGTCACCCAGTTCCTGCGGATCCTGGTCCACTGGTGCTGCGCCAAGGCCATCGGGCTTCCGTTGGACTTCGCCTGGATCCTGCTGTTCGTGCCCATCGTGGCCCTGATTTCCATCCTGCCCATCTCCGTGGGCGGCTGGGGTCTGCGCGAGGGTACGCAGAAGACCTTCTTTTCCCTCCCCGGGGTGATGCCGGGCCTGGATCCGGTGCATGCCATTTCGGGAAGCCTGGCGCTGGCCATCTCCACCAGCCTGCTGGGCATGCTCGTTCCGGCCTTCATCAGCCTGGTCACGGGGCCGTTGCTTTCCTGGAGACAGCCAAAACCCGGGAGGATCCCGTGAATCTGAGCATCGTGGTGCCCGCCTGGAACGAGGCCCAAAGCCTTCCGGAACTCTTCTCCCAGATCCGCACCGCACTGGCGGCCTGGGAGGGAACGTGGGAGGTGATCGTGGTGGACGACGGCTCCCGGGACGACACCTTCGCCGTGGTGCGCGCGGCCCACGCCCAGGACGATCGCATCCGCGGAACGCGGTTTCGGCACAACGCGGGGAAGGCGGCCGCGTTGGCCACGGGGTTCGCGGTCGCCCAAGGAGACTACGTGATCACGATGGACGGCGACCTCCAGGACGATCCCGCCGAGATCCGTCCCCTGATGGACCTGCTGGATTCCGGTTGGGACATGGTCTCCGGCTGGAAGCAGGTCCGCAACGACCCGGTGGACAAGACCCTCCCCAGCCGTTTCTTCAACGGCCTGGTGCGCCGCGTTTCCGGCCTGAAGCTCCACGATTTCAACTGCGGACTCAAGGCCTACCGTCGCGAAGTCCTGCCCAGTTTGCGCCTGTACGGCCAGATGCACAGGCTCCTTCCCGTCATGGCGCACTGGGACGGATTCCGGGTGACGGAAAAGGTGGTCAACCACCGCGCCCGCCAATTCGGGGTCAGCAAGTACGGCTGGAGCCGCGGGTTCCACGGGCTCTTCGACCTGCTGACGTTGTGGTTCCTGCACCGTTACTTGCGCCGGCCTCTGCACCTGTTCGGGAGCATCGGGTTGGTGGCGTTCGTGGTGGGGGCGCTGCCCATCCCCTGGTTCGCCATGCAATGGATCCTGACCGGGGCGCTGCGGGTGCGGCCCTTGCTCCTGTTGTCCGTGGGTGGCATCATCCTGGGCGTGCAGTTCCTGTCCCTGGGCCTGTTGGCCGAGCTCATCCAGAGTCGCGAACGCACGGGCGAAGGCCCGGTGGCGGAGAGGGTCTGAACCCGCCGGCGGACATCCCGCTCCTTTTGGTGGGCGCGGCCGTCGGAGCGTGCCTGGGTTCTTTCGCGAACGTCGTGGTCTGGCGCCTCCCGCGCGGCGAGTCCGTGGTCCATCCCGGTTCGCGGTGCCCATCCTGCGGGCATCCCATCCCCTGGTACCGGAACCTGCCCATCGTCACCTGGCTGGTCCAGCGCGGCCGCTGCGCCTGGTGCCACGCCTCCATTCCCGCCTTCTACGTGCTCGTGGAAGCCAAGTGCGCGTTGCTGGGTCTGGTGGGTGCCGCTCTCTTGGAGCACGGATGGCAAATGGGGGATGCCCTGGGTTGGACCCTCTTCGCACTGGTGGCCGTACCGGTGGCCCTGATCGATTGGGAGCGGTTCGAGATCCCCGATCCTCTGGTCTTCTGGGCTTTGGTGGCCGGATTCGTTTCCAGGACCTGGGCCGGGGAGGATCATATCCTCGCCTTTGGCACGGTGGTCCGCGATGCCCTGTTCGCGGCGGGGTTCCTGTACGCACTCCACTTCCTTTCCCGCTATCTGGTAGGGGTATGGGGTGGATTTGTTCGCGCCGTTCTCCCGAAGGGGATCCGGTGGTCCTGGCGGAGGGGCTGGAAGCGCGACCTGCTGTTGTCTGGGCTCCGCTGGGGCCGGTTCCACCCCGATATGGAGGCACTGGGCCTGGGCGACGTGAGTTTGGGCCTGGCCGCAGGAGCCTGTCTGGGGTTCCACGCGGTGATCCTGGGCCTGGCTCCGGCGGCGCTCCTGGGCGTGGGCGGATACTTCCTGCGCAGACGATTCCCCGGCAAGGCGCAGGCCGCGGTGGATCTGGGTCTGGACCCGATGTCCGTTCCCTTCGGTCCGTTTTTGTGCGCGGGGTTCCTCCTGGCGCGCCTGTGGATCGGTTTTCGAGGAAGTCCCTTCCCCTTCTGAGAGAATGAACCGGCCAAACGCGAATTGGCCGACTGGAGAGTACGGACCACCGATGGGAATGGGGAAAACCTCCGGTGGATCGGGCATCGACCGGGTATGTTGTCGGGGTTCGTCGTGGGCCCTCATTTCCAACCGGAATTCACAATGCTTGCTGAATCGCGTCCATCCAAGCTGGGACTGCTGGTCTTCTCCTGCCTCCTGGCCATGGCTTCCCGTTCCCAGGCCAAGACCCTGCTGTGGCTGACCAACTGGTACGACAGCAACATGGACAGCCTGATCGCCATGGATTCCGTCTACATCCCCAACTACAACGGCACCAACGGTTATTACTACGGGACCGCGCCGCAGATGCTGACTCCCACGAACGCCTATGCCCCTCCCATCCCGGTGAACGCCGGAAATACCGTGGGGATGCCCACCGCCCTCACCGAGCTTTGGTACGCGCTGCCCAACTGGAACTCCGCCAACTACAACGCGGGGGAGATCAACATCCAGATCCGCGACAGCGTGGCCAAGCACCAGTACAACACCGGTGCGACGAACCCGATGCAGATCAACCTCGGACACGAGGACGGGCAGACCGGACAGTTGAACCAGGCCAACACCGGGGCGGGCACCCCCGGGTCCGTTGACGCTTGCGCCAATTCCGTCCCCGGCGATACCGTCTGGCTCATGCCGACGGCGAAAAATCCGACAGGCACCTACATCGGGAACGCATTCACCTGCTCCGACCACAATCCATTCTTCACCAAGGTCGGCACGGTCCACATCTACAACCCCTGGCCGGGCAAACCGGATTACATCCAGTTGGGGAACCAGTTCTATCCCACATTCCCGGATTCGGGGCGGCCCGGGTGGTACTCCACCACGCTGTACACGGATCCCCGCAACCCGTTGCCATTCCAGGTGCGCGTCGCCAGTGGTGACCCGACGGCTCCCGCCTCCGCTGGGATCCAATATCTGGACGCGGGCGGTCTGAACGGGAATGCCAACGGCACGTTCTTCGACTTCACCACCACGCCCGGGACCGGCGGATCGGTCTGGATCATGCCGCCCTTGGTGAGCGCCACCTCCACCATCAGCACCAAAGCACCGGCGGTGGCCCTGTCCTTGTACGTCCAGGATCCGCCCTGGAGTTCCACCACCTTGCGCGTGGTGCTGAAGGGCGTGACCGCCGAATTCGTTCCCGTGGCCACCCAGTACTGCGGCTGGTATTTGGAGACATTCTACACCGGCGCCGTCCCCACGAACATCGTTTTGAGCCAGCCGTTGGGCGACACCCTTTTCGGAGCCAAGGGGCAGGAAGTCGCGCCCACCTCCATGGCCGCCTACGGCAACTGGATCACCTTGCCTCCCTCGGCGGGCACCCTTTGGCTCTCCACCAACGGGATCCCGAGCCCCTCGCCCACCCAACCCGCCAGCACCACCCTTTGCAACACCAAGATCCTGGCCTTCAGCGGCTACGACTACACCGATGGCACTGCCGCCGCCACAGGCTACGAGCCCTTCGCGCAAGGGCAGACGGGCTTCGTGGTCGACTACCCCGGCACTGCGGCGACGACGGACAACTGTCCCCGTTCGGGCGGCGGGATCACCAAGGGACTGGTCCAACCGACCCTCAATGCCCAGGGCCGCCCGGCCTGGACCGGCAAGATCGACTGCGACATCGGGAACTCCCACGACGACCCCAGGTTCTGGTACGACTCCCTCTTCAGGAGCTCCACCGGTGCGCTCTCCAACACGGCCGCGTCGGGCGGAACCCCCCTCAACGCCTTCCACTGCATCCGCGTCCCCCTCACCATGGACGCCAACGGCTACTACGACTACACCAACCTCTCCTTCTTCCCCTTCGACACGGCGATTTCTGTCCCCCCTCCCTACCGCCCGGGCACCGGGGACTTCCATTTCGCCTTGCACGCCAAGGCGGCGTTCGAGTACACGCCCGGCCTGCAGTTCAAATTTTCCGGCGACGACGACGTTTGGATCTTCATCGACAGGAAGCTCGCCTTGGACCTGGGCGGTCAGCACGGACTCCAGTCGGGCACCATCAACCTGGACAACCTGGGGCTGACCGAGGGCAAGTCCTACCAGTTCGACATGTTCTACGACGAGCGGCACACCACCGGCTCGGACATCGTGATCAGCACGACCATGAATCTGGTGCCCATCATCGACGTGGTCTGGGACAGCTCGAAGACGGACACGACCAGGAAGATCACGGACTACCTGATTTCCACCGCCACCACCACCAGCCGGACCGACATCTGCCCGGAAGAGGGCGCCGCCACCACGACCTCGTTCCGCCCCGCCAACGCCGTCATCACCCTGCTCTTCCCAGACGGCACCCAGAGGAGCTTGGATTCGACCTTCAACGGCACCTACCCCGGCCTCGTCATTTCCGGGCAGAACAGCCACATCGACGTCGACACGACGGCCATGAAGAAGTCCGGCAAGTTCCTTCAAGGGGGGCTCTACCAGATCCTGGTCACCGTGGGCACGGACTCCCGGGCCATCGACTTCACCATCGTGAGCCAGACCGTGAAGGTGAACGGCACCCTGTACGACAGGAACGGCGATGGACACGCCGACAGCGTGGTGTTGCACGTGGTGGGGGCCACCTCCGGATTCAAGAACGCGACCTCGGCGGTCCTCCACTGGGCCGACTCCACGGGCGTGCCGGATTCCGTCACCATCCCCGCGGCCTCGCTGGTGCCAGCGGACACGGGCGACAGCGTGCTCGTCGCGACCTTCCCGCCATTGCCGTTTCGCACCAGTTGCCCCGCGACCGGATGCACCGGCGCCATGGGCACCGTCTACACGGTCGTAGGTGGGTCCAACCTGGCCAACAAGATCACCGTCCTCGCCGACGGCATCGCACCCGTGGCCGACAGCGCCTGGCTGGTCTACGACACGACAGGTTCCGGCGAGGACACCCTCTACGTGGTGCCATCCGAGTCCGTGACCGGGTCCATCACCGCGCCGTGGGTGATCGCGGGCGGACCGGCGCATCCCACGCCCGTGGCAGCAACGGGAGCGGTATCGGGCGGCCTCGTCAGGATTCCCTTGGCTTCGGCCTCCGACCCCATCCTGCCTGGAGATTCCATCCGCCTTGGCCAGCAGATCTCCGACCTTGCGCTGAATTCCCCCGGAGATTCGTCGCGCTGGGTACCGGTGCACACGACCCCCGTGGCCAAGGCCTGGATGTTGGACACCACCGGCATGGGTGCGCCCGACGTGATCCACTTGGACGCCCGGGGCAACTTTTCCTCCGCCACTTCGGTCTCGGTGCACTGGAAGACCGCCGCAGGTGCCGACACGACAATTTCCATCAATACGCCCGGAGGGCTGGGCACGAGCTTGACCTTGCCGTCGGGCATCCTCCAGAACGCCACCTACTGCTCCGGGTGCCGCATCGACGTGGTTTCCCCGGCCCAGACGCAGACCTTCGCCCTCATCGATTCCGTGGCACCGGTGGCCATGAGCGCTTCGTACCGCTATGGCACCACCCTGGACACCTTGGTGGTGGTGGCTTCCGAGGCACTGACCAAGGGGAGCGCCGCCACCGAGAACTGGGTGGCCCAGAAATCCAGCGGAAGCGCAAGCACATCGGGGACGTTGGTTGCCAACGCGACCCCGGTGGGGACGCCCACGGATACCCTGACCTTCCTGGTGCCTTCCGGGACGTTCACGGGAGATTCGTTGCGCTTGCGGGGCTGGTCCACCGACGCCTTCGGCAACGTGCCCGGACAGTCGTCGGGACAGGTGTCCAAATTCGTGCCCGTGGTCTTCAGCGCCCAGCCCGTGAGCGTGGCGGTGTACGACGAGAACG